>JABAHS010083435.1_pt3 | contig 149203 bp, 129 predicted proteins | sample 7062111 | NCBI WGS metagenome assembly JABAHS01 (sample SAMN14534600, study PRJNA622989) | marine sediment metagenome | biome: marine biome [ENVO:00000428]; feature: marine pelagic biome [ENVO:01000023]; material: deep marine sediment [ENVO:00002113]; isolation source: pool of 4 deep marine... | reverse complement strand
CGCCGCGCGGTCGCTTGCGCCTGCGCGCCACGTACCCCGGAGCCCGGGTGTCGAGGCTCGAGGGCTATTCGCCACAGTTACCCGACATTCCGCGAGGAACCGTTTTTCCAGCCGGGCGCCTCATTCGAGGCTCAGGATGAATTCCCACTGCTGCGGGGAGACCGGCATGATGGACAGACGGTTCCCGCGCCGGAGCAAGTGCAGGCCTTCGAGCTCCGGATGTTCCTTGAGCTCGCTCAGTGCGATGGTGCGCGGGAGCTTGCGCACGAACTTGATATCGACGAGATACCACCGCGGGTTGCTGCGATCGCTCTTGGGGTCGTAGTGCTTGTCCTCTGGGTCGAAGGCGCTCTCGTCCGGGTAAGCCTCGCTCGCGATCTCCGCGACCCCGACGATACCCGGCACCTCGCAATTCGAGTGGTAGAAGAAGACCCTATCCCCCACCCGCATCTGGTCACGCATCATATTGCGCGCCTGATAGTTGCGCACGCCGTCCCAGGGCTCCGTCTGCGTGGGGTGCTGCGCGAGGTCGTCGATGCTGAACTCGTTGGGTTCCGATTTCATAAGCCAGTAGTTCATGGACTGTCGTCCTCCGTCGGCTCCGGCTGCGCGAAACGGCGCAGCCCCCTTTCGGTGACCACGCCGTGCAGCGGAATGTCCCAGGAGTGAGCGGGCAAGGCAGCGACCTGCTGGAACTCGTAGGCCACGCCGAGCAACGCAGGCGCCCGCCAGTAGCGGCGGTGGCGCAGGTAAGCGAAGGTGCGGTCGTAGTATCCTCCGCCCATGCCCAGCCGGTTGCCCGCGCCGTCGAAGGCCACGAGCGGCACCAACACGAGATCCAACCCCTGCGGTGGGCAAGCCGCGGACGGCGGCCGCGCGGGCTCCGCGATGCCGAAGCGATTGCGCACGAGTGGGGCGCTTTGCTCGTACGGCAGGAACAGCAGCCGACGCCGGTGCAGGGCGGGAAGAAACGTCTCCTTGCGCATCGCTCGCAATCGAGGAAACAGCGGTCCGAGGTCCATCTCGCCGTCGTTGGACAGGTAGCATGCGATGCGACGGGCAGGCCAGATCAGGCCGGAGTGCAGCAGGATGCGCGTGAGACACCGGGCATACGCGACACGCTCGTCGGCTGCCAGTCGCCGGCGTCGATGGCGCATTCGCGAACGCAGGTCGGCGCGCGAGGTCACAGGCATGCGTGGAGGGCGCCCTCCGCACCTGCCGCTGTCGGCGTGACCCTTGAACCGGACGGTTCAGGGGGGAACATGGTTCGGCGTATCAGGCTTTCCGCTCTGGGCGGACGTGCTCAACAACGCCGAGGGCCCGTTCCCGAGCACTGTAAGTTAGGCTCAAGTGGTTACTTGACCGACTCGCGTACAGCGCAGAGGGCACACAATCAGTCTACCGTTTCTCGTTGTGTGCGTCGACCGAGCGCGGTTTCCAGCTTTGTCTCCAGGCGACGCGCAGTCTCCGCGACCGCGCTCTCGTATTCCTGCCTATCCCGCTTGTGGAGGGAGAACTCATGGATCACGTTGAGGGCCGCCATGACGGCGATGCGCTCGCTTCCGAGCACCTTGCCGCTGTCGCGGATCTCACGCATGCGACGATCCAGGTACCTGGCCGACTCGATGAGTGCATCGCGTTCCTCGACGGGGCAAGAAACCATGTACTCCTTGTCGAGGATGTGGATCCGGACCGGAACGGTTTCGCTGCTCACGACCCGATTTCCATAGCCTTCAATCGTGCGATCATCGCTTCCACACGCGAGCGTGCGATCTCCGATTTCTCGATCAGCGCGGCGCGTTCCGCGACCAGGTGGTCCTGCTGATGGCGCAGTGCACGGTTCTCCTCACGCAGCTCCTCCACCACGCGAATGAGCTCGTCGACACGCGTTTCCAGCGACTCCAATCGGGTTGTCTCCATCGCTGATCGCTCACGGTACGCTGCCGCCCCGATCAGGGTTCACTATAGAGTGACGCCCAAGTACGGTCAACGAGACGCTCCCGGCCGCGGGGCCGTCGGGGTGCCTGCGCCGGCTGAGCAAGCGTGCAGACCAGCATGGCCCCAATGCGCTGATTTTGGCCATCTTTAGTCAGCGAACGCAGCTTTGGTCAGCGAAAGCCGCCGCGACGATACACACGCCAGGCCATTCCCAGGCTGGCGAGCAACGGATGCCGCCGCATGCGCGAGGTCACCACCATCTCGACCCCCGAATGGCGCCGGATCTTCCATGCCGCGTAATCCAAGCCGCCGTCGAAGGTAAATAGCGCCTTGACCAGCCGCGCAAAGGAGAGCGCTTTGCCCTGAATGCAGCGGACGCGCCAAGCCACTCGCGCGCGCCGGCGCGCGCGCTCGGGGATGGATGCCCGGTAGCGGGCGCGATCGCCGGCATTTCCAACGGACGCGACTGCGTATGGAGCCTGGGCGATGAGCAGGGGAGTGAGCGTCTCGTAATAGCTCGCCTCGGCCTCGTAGAGCGCTCGCGCGCGTGCGCGATGCTCTGCGCGGAGCTCTGCCGCATAGCTGAGCGCGAGGCCCTGCGTCCAGAGTTCGCGAGCGTCGAACGTAGCCTCGACGCACGGAATCACGCGTGCGACGAAGGTACGGGCGGCCTGGCACAGTGCCTCATGGATTTCCCGGCGGACGCTGTCGTCGCGCGCATAGAGCAGGCGCGTCGGCTGGCAGAATCGGCCCCAGAGATAGGAGTGAAAGCGGCGGACCGAGACCCCGTGCCGGAAGTCGCGCAGGGAAATCACGGCGTACTTGGCGCGCATCACCCGCTCGGGGAGCTTCAGCTCAAAATAGAACACATTGGGCGCCAGGATACGGTTAGTGAGGGCGAGTGTCCGCCTTCGATAGTAGGCGCGGTAACCGTCGACCAGCACATAGAGGTCGCCGACCCCCTCCGCATCACCGTCCCGAAGCCACGAGCCGTAGAAGAGCACGGCTTGAACGCTGTCGCCCCCGCGCGCGACCAGCGTATCGCTCAACGCGCGCGCGGCGGGCGGAGCCGGTCCCGTGGCCTGCTCCTCGATGAATGCGCGCAGCCGTTGCGAGGGGTCCGCGCCTGCGCTCTCAGATCCGAAGGAAATCGATCTCTCCACCATGACTCAAGACCAGGGGCGCCGCCGATTCGTGGGTCTCATACAGCTCGCCGTCCAGCGTGAAGCCGCCCTCCAGGGTCAGCCGCATACTGTCCACGTTGCGGCTCACGTAGCCGTGCTCCGGCGTCGCGAAGCGGTTCGGACGCCCGCGCAGAATGGCGGGCAGTGCTCGCAACAGGTGGCGCGGGCGCGCGTATATCTGCGTGTAGTGCAGGGCTCCGTCCTCGGTGCCCCAGTAAGGACGCAAGCCGAGGAACAATCGCTCCAGCGTACTCACCACGAGTACCATGGACGGATGCGTGACCGGCGCTTCGCCACCCACGCCCACCCCGATGGGTACCGGCGCGACGATGCCGCGATCGCCGCGTAGCATGGCAACCACGAAGCGCGCCAGGGCGACTCCCGGAGCGTATTGGCCCCGCAGCCCGAGCCGGTAGAGGCGCTCGTGCGTATAGCGGGTTCCCTCATAGATGATGCCGGCTCCAAAGGCCATCCCGTAGAGCGGTGACGTGTCCGGTGCCAACTGCGCTCGTAGCACGGCGCGTCTGACACGTTCGGCTCGCACGGGCGCACCGTGGGTCCAGTCGAGGAGTCGTCCCAGGACCCTGACCGGGTTGCCGCGCACGCCGATGTCCGCGGCGGTGATGTTGGATGTGCCGGCCGGGAGCGTTGCGAGCAGGGGTCGCTCACCGCCGCTCTCGGATCGCAGCAAAGCGGTGAGCGTCGCCTGCACCGTGCCGTCCCCCCCGTTGACGGCGATGACGTCCACGCCCTCGCACAGAAAACCGGCGACGGCAGCCGAGATGTCGTCCGGTGTGCGCACGTCCCTGCGCCGGACGCCCCCGTAGCGTGTGCACAGCACGGACAATGACTTCGAGCGCTTGGCGTTTCGGCCGCTCAAGGGGTTGTGCAGGAGTCCTACGGTGAGCGACAGGCGCGCCTCGCGCACGGACGGGGATCTGTCTGGCTCCGAGCGCTGCAGCCGCCGCTCGGCGAGACGGGACGTTGGAGAGAGGCTGAACGGCACGGACGGATCGTTTGCAGAGCGATGAGCGTCGGGGTTCTGTCCAGACCACTAATATAGCACCAGCGACGCGGATGCCGCGGCGCGCGCGTCTCACGGCGTGCGCCGGAGCAGGGCGAAGGCCGCCGCCAGCAGGACGACGTCCGGCGCAGTGGCGCCGACGATGGGGGCGAAGCCCCACAGCAGTGCAGCATGCGCCACGAGCTGGTTGCCGAAGTAGAAACCGATCCCGAGGACCGCGCCGATGCTCAGGCGGGCGCCTGCGCTGGAGCTCCGCAGAGGACCCAGCACCAGGGGCACCGCCAGCAGAATCAGGCCCCAGGCCGCGAGCGCGATGCTCAGCTTTTGCCAGAGCGCGAGTTCGAGCGCGTCCGCGCTCTGGCCGCGGCGCGCGACGTCGCGCACATTTTGATACAGATCCGAGATCGCCAAGGACTCGGGTCCGATGATGAGCGTGCTCAGCTTGCTCTGGGTGAGGAAGGATCGCCACGGCAGCTCACCCAATCGGCGGGTCGCGACGCCGGCCTCCGATATGTCCTTCTGCACGACATCTGTCAGCAGCCACTGTCCCTGGCCCACGATGTCGGCGCGTCTTGCGTGGGTGAAGCGGGTCAGACGTCCGTCTCCGTCGAAGCGGTAGATATCGATGTCGACCGGGATTCGGCCATGCTGGAGCTCACCCACGTTGAGGAAGCGGTTGCCGTCGCGGAACCAGAACCCGTGCTCCGTGGGCAGCTCGATGGTGCCCGCTAGCGCATGCGAGCGTTTCGCCTCGGCGAGGCGATCGAGCGGCGGGACCGCGAACTCTGCCAGCAGCAGGGCGATGGCGACCAGCAGAATTCCCGGTCTCAGAGCCGACCAGGCGATGCGCAAGTGGGACACGCCCGCAGTGCGCACGACGACGAGCTCGCTGCCCGCAGCGAGGCGACCGAGGCCGACCAGCGTTCCGAGCAGCGCCACCACCGGAACGAGCTCGACCGCCAGCCCCGGCGAGCGCAGCAGCACGTACAGCAGCGCGTCCGTCCATTCGTAGCTGCCGTCGCCGATATCGCTCAGCTCGCCCTGGAACTGTATCAGGCCGAACATGGACACCAGGACGAGCAGGACGAGCAGATAGCCCCGGATGATGTGGTTGGCGAGATATCCGTCGAGTCGGCGCATGTTGCCTGTATCAGCGTCTGCCTGCCATCCATGGTCGCAGCACCACGACCGCGATGGCGCCGGCGAGCAACGCCGGCACCCACCAGATCCCCGGCATCGGCGCGATGACGGCGTCCTTGACCCAGCTTCTAGCCATGATGAGTGCGCTGTAGTAGAGGGCGTAAACGACCACCGCCACGCCCAGCTTGGCGTACTTCCCGCTGCGCGGATTCGCGCGGCTCAAAGGAACCGCCGCTAAGCCCAGGAGAAGCGTGGACAGGGGTGCAGACAACCGCCACTGGAGCTCGGAGATCTCCCGCGGTGTATTCGAGCGCGCGAGCAACCAGGTGGGCACCGCCTTGCGGCTGTAATGGGGTGAGACGGTAGTGGGTTGTGTGCGCTCCAGCGTCAGCTCACGAAAGCTGACCACGCGGTCTCGATGACCCGTGCGGTCGATGTCGTAGAGTCGCCCGTGACGGAAAACCATGACCGGGCGCCCGTGCTCCGTCGATCTGCGCGCATAGGCCTCGCGCGCGAAAATCACGCGCGTGTTGTGCTCCAGCTCCCGCTGCACGAAGACGCCCTGACTCCAGCGGCCCGCACCCTCTCGGGCATTGGCGAACATGACGCCCTTTTTCTCGGGCAGCTCTACGAAGCGTCCCGCTAAAAACTTTTCGGGATTGAGCTCCACCTCGGCCCTGGCTTCGAGATCATAGACGGCCCGGTACGCCCACGGACGGGCGTAGACCGAGAGCGCCGTCACCAGCACGGCGAGTGCGACCGCCGCATAACCAACGGCCCGCCACACGCGCCCCGGATTCGAGCCGGTCGCCCACAGTGCGACCATCTCGGAGTCGCTGTACAGCCGGCCCAGCCCCGCAACGACCGAGAGGTAGAACGCCATCGGCAACAGCAGCTCCAGGGCGATGATGGTGCGCAATCCGATGATGGCGGCCAGGGATGGAGCAGGCAGCAGTGACACCACGGGGTCGTTCAGCAGGCGCAGCGCGCTATAGCTTGCGAAGATGATGGCCAACAAGCCGCATATCGCTGCCAGGGGCTTGCTGATTTCCCTGATGATGTAGCGGGTCAGGATCAACGTGCGCTCCAACCGGCCCCTGGGTGGCTCCAAGCAGGTGCCAGCCACGACTCCGGGCTCTGCCAGCGGCCCGTCACTCGCCGTTTTCCCGGCGCAAGCTGAGGATCCTCTCCGCGAGCGCGAGGTCGGCTTCGGTGTCCACGTCCACCGCAGCCTCCGCGAAGGGCATGCGCACGGCGCCCACCCTCATCTGCATGCGCTCCGAGAGCTGCTCGAGGACCTGGGGCAGTCTCAGCGTGCCCAGCGCATACGCCAGCATCGTCCGCCAGCCCAACGTGCGCGCGATCCGCCAGGGGCGCTTGCGCTGCGCCTCCACGCGTTGCCAGAAGAGGGTCGCGTCTCTGCCTCGGGAGGTGAGAAACGCGAAGAGATTACAGCCGCAGTAACCACCGTCACGCAACCACATGACCGTGCGCCGGCTCCCGGGGAATGCGGTGCGTACGTCCGCGGCCGAAGCCAAGGCCGCGGCCACATCGCAATCCAGCGTTCGAGCCCGTCTCAAGAAGTGAACGAGCATGGCGGGCGTGAGCAGAGCGTGGTCGGCGGTGGTGAGCAGCACCGGACGGCCGTCCGGCACCGAGCGCAGGGCTGTGCTAGCGCTGCGGCTGGGGCTGTCCTCGTGCGGCATCCAGCGTACGCGTCCCGATCGGATGCGCTCGAGCAGCGAGGCCGACTCGGCCACCACCGACCATGCGGGTCCGCACAGCAGGGGCGCGTCTACGTCGGGCAAAGCCTCGAGCGTGTCGAGCACGCGCAGGACCATGGGTCGGTTCGCGACGGGCACGAGACATTTGCCCGGCATGCGCGCGGCGTTGGCGATGGGATCGTCCGGGCCGCGATCCGCTGCCAGGATGATTGCTGCGAACGGCTGGGAGGGCGGGATCACTGCGCGTGCGGATCAGGCCAGAGCCTTCTCGTAGACGCGGTAGCGCTTGTAGGCGATGCCGCCGAGGGATTCGATGATACTGCGCATGCCCTGGTTGTCCTCGAGAATCCAGGAGAGCTCGGCCTCACGGACCCCGAGCTTCACCGCAGCCTTGCGCGAAGCCTCGATGGCTGTGAACGCGAGCGCGATGCCCAGCGGACTGCCATGGTATCGGCGCCGCACCCCCATCAACGCCACGCGCGCCGTCCTGGGAAACCGAACCTTGAGGCGCCAGAGAAGCTTGAGCCAGCCGTGCGGCAGCAAGCGACCGTCGAGATCACGAATGACCTCGTTCAGATTCGGAAGGCTGACCATCATCGCAGCCGGTTCCCCGTCCAACTCCACGATCTGCACGAAGTCATTGGTGATGAGGAGCTTGTAGCTGCGTCCCAGCTCGTGGAATTCCTCCCGCGTGAAGGGTACGAAACCCCAGTTCCGGGACCAGGCATCGTTGAAGATCTCGCGCACGAGCTCCACGTCTTCATCGAAGGCGCCGCGCCGCAGCGATCGGTGCGTGATGCGTCGGCTCAGGCGATCGAGCATTTTGCGTACAGTCTTGGGCGTCTCGTAGCCGAGGCCCAGCCAATACGCAAGCAGGTCTTTAGCCTTGACGTAACCTTGCGCCTCGATATGGTGGCCGTAGTAGCGGTGGTTGTGTGCCATGCCGATCATAGGTGGGGTATGAAATCCCTCGATCAGCAGGCCTGCCTCCTGATTGATCGAGAGATTGAACGGACCGTGCACCCGTCGCATCCCCTGCTCCCGAAGCCACGTCTCCGCCGCATTCAGCAGCGCAGCGAATGCCTCGGGGTCTTCGCTCGCGTCCAGCATACCGAAAAAGCCGACGTCCGCCTCATGATGCTCCAGATAGAGCCGGTCGATCTGAGCGCTGATGCGGCCAACGGGTTTGGCGCGGCGGCGCGCCACCCAGCCCTGCCACCGTGCGTGCGCGCAGTAGGGGTTTTGTTGCGAGAGGAGCTGGCGTCGCTCGGCGAGAAGCGGAGGAACCCATGAGGGGTCGTGCGCATATACGGCCCACGGGAGGCGGATGAACTGTTCGAGATCGCGTGGCCCGTCGACGGGCTCGACGCGTAATGCCCCCTCTTGTGTCATGGGATGATCGACTCCGGACTATGTCTAAAAAAGGGTGACCGAGGCTCGCTGCTTCGCACGCCGGACTTGGCCGCTGCCCGACCACACCAAATATTTTAAACATTTATGATTTGTGATATTTATTCGCCTGGACCGGCACGCATTCACGCGTTCGCCCGGCCGGGGATGCGAGCAGTGCGGGGGGTTCCGGCTGGCAGCCCGACCGCGCGGGTATGTACGCGACTCGGCTCCGCCCAAGGGGGGCGCGTCGCTTCCGGACGGCGTCGAAGGCCGCCGAGCGAGCCGGACCAAAATAAGCAATAGTCAAAACAAGGTTGGGACAAATTGAAACCCTGTCTCTTTTTCTTTATGCTCTCGGACATTTGTCGGGACACAGCCTGGCTGGTAGCGACCGTGGGGCACGTTTACCTGTCGCCCGCAAGGGGGGGTCGTCGAGCACCATACCGCCATCCGCGGAGCCGGTGAGGAATCGCCGGCGGCTTAGGGCAAGGTTCACAAGCACTCCCAAAGTATTCCCGATCGATGCCGACACATAGGGCTTTGCGGGACGGTCCAAGACGGATACGTTCACCAGCGGCGGTATACCCCACATGGGCGCGGGCCGCTCTGGCGGTCCGGGGGGCACCGCTCCGGGTGACTCGAGCTGCCGGCGGACGCCTGCGCAGCGGAGCGCCGGCGGTGCGGAGCGGCGTGCGGGCCAGCCGCCCGTCATCGCGCACGCGGCGGATTTCCGCCACGCAGAGACGCGCAGGCGGCGTTGAGCGCAGCCCGGCGACAGGCCAGCGCAGCTGCAGGGCGGTGCCGGGGCTTCGCGCTTCTCGCCCACGGTCGGCAGGTCGGGGCCCGACGCGACAAGGGGGTCAGCCAGGTCGTGCATAGGCGGTTGTTTGCGCCTGCGCTCCAGGGCGACGGCGCGGCGCCCCGCTTTGTGGCGTTCCTCGGAGCCGGACTCGCGAGGCCCCCGGGGCCGGGGTGCACAGTGACCGGCCCCGGGTGAGATGAAAGATCCACGGCGTGCCGTCGAGACCGAGCGAGAGGACACAGCAATTTCAGCACCACATCACCGAATAAGGTCGAAGACCCCCGAACCGGGAGCAGCGAGCCGGCGCCCGATGCGCCAGATGGAGCCAGTTGACAGATTTCGCTCAAGTACCTCGTCCAACGGACGATTAAGGTGCTTTTCGCGCGAGAATCTCAGGGGCTTGGTTCGTTGATGCGGATGCAACCGAACCTTGGGGGACGATTGTCCGGGTTGGTCAAGGAACGGACACATTGAACACGAAACCAACACCAGCCGAGCACTCATTACCGTTTCGGGCGGGCGACTTCTCCACTCTCGCTGAGGCACTCGACTACGCGGCCCGGGGGGAGACCGGAACCAACTTCTATACCGGTCGCGGTCTGCTTTACACGACGCTCCCGTACGCCGTTCTGCGCGAGGAGGCGATGGCGCTGGCCAATCGCCTGCACGGGCTCGGTCTCGCGCGCGGGTCGCGAGTGGCGCTGGTGGGAGCGACCAATCCGGATTTTCTGCGGTTCTTCTTTGCGTGTCAGTATGCCGGTCTGTTGCCCGTCACGCTGCCGGCGTCCATTCACCTGGGCGGCCGCCAGGCTTACATCGGCCAGCTACACGGATTGCTCGCCGATTGCGGGGCCTCGGTGGCCATGGCGCCCCCGGATTTCATGGAGTTTCTGATCGAGGCCGGCAAAGGGCTCCCGCTGCGGTTCATGGGCTTGCCGCGGGACTTCGACGACCTTCCCGTCAATGGCTCCCCCCGCGCGCTGCAGCCCAACGAGCCGGCATACCTGCAGTACACATCGGGAAGTACCCGTTTCCCGCGCGGCGTGGTGGTCACGCAGGAGGCCGTGCTCCACAATCTGCGCGGCATCCTCCAGCACGGCATCGCCATGGCGCCGGGTGACCGCTGCATGTCGTGGCTGCCCTATTACCACGACATGGGCCTCGTCGGGCTCGTGCTATGCCCCCTGGCTTCGCAGATATCCGTGGACTATCTGGACACTCGGGATTTCGCTTTGCGTCCGCGCCGCTGGCTGGCGCTCATGTCGCAAACGCAGGCGACCATCTCGTTCAGCCCCCCTTTCGGGTACGAGCTTTGTGCGCGCCGCGTGCAGGCGCAGGACGTGGCCGGGTACGACCTCAGCCGCTGGCGTGTGGCCGGGGTCGGGGCGGAAACCATTCGAGCGGAGACGCTGGAGCGTTTTGCCAAGGCCCTCGCGCCGAGCGGCTTTGACGGGCGAGCGTTTCTTCCCTGTTACGGCATGGCCGAGTGCTCCTTGGCCATCAGCTTCGCGCCGCTCGCAGGCGGTGTGGAGGTCGACCACATCGGTGTGGACCACCCGCCCGAGGGGTCGGGCGCCAACGTGCGCATGAACGAGTTCGTGAAATGCGGTATCCCGCTGCCGGGTTACGAGGTGACGATTCGGGACGCCGACCATAACCCCCTGCCCGAGCGCCGCATCGGCACCATCGCGGTGCGCGGCCCCAGCGTCATGTCGGGCTACTTCGGGCAGCCGGAGATCACCCGCGAGATTCTCTCGGCGGAGGGCTGGCTCGATACCGGAGACCTGGGGTATCTCGCCGACGGCCACATCGTCGTCACCGGCCGCAAGAAAGACTTGATCATCATTCATGGGCGGAACATCTGGCCCCAGGACCTTGAGCACCTCGCGGAGCAACAGCCCGAGGTGCGCACTATGGACGCTTCGGCGTTCTCCGTGCCTGGACCGGATGGGACGGACAAAGCGGTGCTCGTCGTGCAGTGCCGGGTGAGCGATCCCGAACGACGAGCCGCGCTCGTGCAACGGTTGCAGCGCTTGGTGTATCAGGAATACGGGGTCGACTGCCTGGTCGACCTCGTGCCGCCGCATACCCTGCCGCGTACCTCATCGGGCAAGCTATCACGTTCCTCGGCACGCAAGGATTATCTCCGGCGCGTTGCGGCGACAACATCGCAAGCGTCGACCGAGGCGCCTGCGTGGGAGGATGCCGCTGCCGGGGGAGGCTAGGCTCGCCGAGTCACCGGCGGCGCCCAAAGGCGCTCGCTGCATCGCCACCCGCCCGCGGGCAACCCGCTCGCTCGACCGCCTTGTGGGAGATTCGCCATGGCTCGCACCCTCGCTTTGACTGGTGCGACGGGCTTCATCGGCGGCGCGCTGCTTCGACACCTGATGGCGTCCGGCTGGCGGGTGCGTGCGCTCTATCGGGCTCGCGGCAAGCGCCGCGACGGCGCACCGTGCGTCGAGTGCGTCCAGGGCACGCTGGAGGACCCCGAGAGTCTCGGGCGGCTGGTGCACGGGGTGGATGCGGTAGTGCACTGCGCGGGGCAGGTTCGGGCCCGCTCCGCCGCCGAATTTCTAAGAGTCAACACCGATGGGGTTGCGCGCCTGGTCCGGGCGGCGTCGGAGCAGGCGTGTCCGCCGCGGTTTCTTCTCGTCTCGTCGCTGGCCGCGCGCGAGCCTGGCCTGTCCGCGTATGCGGCGAGCAAGCGCGGGGGCGAGGAGATGCTGGCGGAACTCGCGCGCCGCGCCCCGCGCCCCGTGCCATGGGCGGTGCTGCGGCCCCCGGCGGTGTATGGTCCCGGTGACCGGGACGTGCTTCCGCTGCTGCGTTGGATGGGCCGCGGGCTCGGGTTGGCGCTGGGACCGCGCGGTGCGCGCTTCTCGCTGCTGTACGTCGACGATCTGGCGGCGGCGGTGCGGGAGTGGCTGAATGCGAACCCCGTCGTGAAGGGTGTCTTCGAGGTGCACGACGGTCAACCGGGGGGCTACAGCTGGGAGGAGCTCGGCGCGCGTATCGGAAGCCTTCGAGGTCGTCGTGTACGCGGCGTCCGCGTACCCGCGGCGGCGTTGGCGGGTCTCGCGAGAGTCAACACGCTGGTGGCGGGTTCGGTGGGTCGCGCGCCCACGCTCACCGCGGGAAAGGTGCGTGAGCTGCGGCACGCGGACTGGGTGTGTGACAATACACAGTTCACACGGGCCACGGGGTGGCGTCCGGAGATTACTCTGGAAGAGGCTCTGCGACGTAGTCTGGGATGGACTAGTATTGCAGCACGGGGAAGGAAGGCTCTAATGCCGCGCGTCGGGGGCGGGCATCATCGTGGCAGCGGGGGCTGATCCCGGCGAGCGGAGATCGACTCTGGCAGGTGCAGACAACGGGTAGGCGGAATCTGATTGACGGCTTCAACGAGCACGGTGCTATGCAGCAATATCAGCAAATCCTGGCGCTCACCACCGAAAGCCTCAAGCCCTTCGCCCCGGACGGGGCGGAGATCACCGAGGAGACCGAGCTGGTCAACGAGCTCGACCTCGACTCGGTCCAGGTGATGGAGATGTCGTTCACTCTCGAGGAAAGATTCGACATCTCCATCCCCGTCAATGCGCTCTCGGAGGTGGTTACGGTCCGTGACCTGGCGCTTGCCATTCAAAGACTCACGCAGGACGCCTGACAGCCATGTTAGAAAGACTTCGTCAAGTCGCCGCCGCCCGTCGCGAGCTCGATGAGCTGGGGATCGATCCTTTCGGTATTCCCATCGAACGCGTCTACGCCCCCACCGAGGGTCAGGTCAACGGACGGCGCACGATCCTGGCCGGCACCAACAATTACCTGGGCCTGACTTTCGATCCGGAATGTCTCGCCGCCGCGCGGGACGCACTGGAGCGAGAGGGTACGGGGACCACGGGCTCGCGAATGGCCAACGGCACCTACCCGGGGCACCTGGCGCTCGAGCGGGAGTTCGCGGAGTTCTACGGGCGTCGCTACGCGATCGTGTTCTCCACTGGCTACCAGGCCAACCTCGGTGTGCTGGGGACGCTCGCTGCCCCTGGCGAGGTGGCGCTGATCGACGCCGACTCGCACGCGAGCATCTACGACGGTTGCCGTCTGGGCGGCGCCGATATCATCCGATTCCGCCACAACTCGGCCGAGGACCTGGAAAAGCGCTTGCGCCGTCTGGGCGAGCGTGCCCGGGGCGCCCTGGTGGTGGTGGAGGGGCTGTACAGCATGCTCGGCGATCGGGCTCCGCTGACGGACATCGCAGAGGTCAAACGGCGTCATGGCGCGTACCTGGCGGTGGACGAGGCGCACTCGCTCGGCGTCTTCGGCGAGCAGGGCCGCGGAGTGAGCGAGGAGGCCGGCGTGGAGGCCGATGTCGACTTCGTCGTCGGGACCTTCAGCAAGAGCCTCGGGGCGACGGGTGGTTTCTGCGTGAGCGATAGGAAGGAGCTGTCACTGCTCCGCTACGCGAGCCGTCCCTATATCTTCACGGCGGCTCCGTCACCGTCGGTGGTGGCGTCCACCCGTGTCGCCTTGCGCAGCATACGGGAGCGGCCGGGGCTGCGCGCTCGCCTGTGGAGCAACGCCCGGCGGCTGTACGCGGCGTTGCAGGAGATGGGGTATCGCCTGGGCCCGGAGCCGAGCCCGGTGATCGCGGTGGTGCTGGAGAGCAAGACGCAGGCATTGGACACCTGGCGCGGGCTGCTCGAGCGGGGGGTGTACGTCAATCTCATGCTGCCGCCGGCAACGCCCAACGGCGTATCCCTGCTTCGGTGCAGCATGAGCGCCGCCCACACACCTGAGCAGATCGACGCAATTTCCAAGGCGTTCGCCGAAATACGCGAGGCCGCCCCCGCCTGATCGGCCTCAGCTACTGCCATGCGACTGATTCTCACCTTTGCGCGCGCCTACCCGCGGGCGAGTCTGTTCCTCGTCGCCGCCCTGGTGCTCGCAGGGCTGGCCGAGGGTGTCGGGCTCACCACGCTGCTGCCGTTGCTGAGCACCGTGGTGGACGTGGGGACGGGCGGCAGCGGCGCATTGGATCCGTCCGGAAGCGGGCGGGTGGTGGTCGAGGCGCTCGGCGCCATGGGGCTCGAGCCGACGGTTGGTATTCTGCTCACCGTCATCGTGCTGGGGATGACCCTGAAGAGCGCGCTGCTGTTTCTCGCCAATCGACAGATCGGCTACACCGTGGCGCACGTGGCAACGGATCTGCGCCTCGCGCTCATCGAGGCGCTCCTGGGGGCGCGCTGGGAGTATCACCTGCGACAGCCGGTGGGAATGCTGGCCAACGCCGCCGCGTCCGAGGCCAATCGCGCGGCCGAGGCCTACCGCTACGGCGGCCAGATGGTGGCGATGCTGGTTCACGTGGTGGTGTACGTCGGAGTTGCGCTTTATGTGTCCTGGCAGGCGACGCTGGCTTTCCTCGCCGCGGGTGCTGTGTGCCTGTATCTCCTGAACCGCCTCGTGCGTGTGGCACGCCGCGCAGGGGTGCGACAGACCAAGCTCATGAAGAGCCTGCTCGCGCGGCTGGCCGACAATCTGCGCTCGGTCAAGCCGCTGAAGGCCATGTCCCGGGAGAGCTTCGCGGCGGGACTGCTCCAGGGCGAGACGTCCCGCCTCAAGCGTGCACTGCGACGGCAGGTGATCAGCCAGGCGGTCCTGCAGGCCTTGCAGGAGCCGTTGCTGGCTGTGCTGATCGCGGTCAGCCTGTACGTGGCCCTGATGGGCTGGCAGATGTCGCTGCCGGCCATTATCGCGCTGGTCTTCATCCTGTCCCGCGTGCTCGGCCAGCTCAACAAGGTGCAACGTCAATACCAACGCATGGCTACCTGCGAGAGCGCGTATTGGTCTCTCCAGGACACCATCTCGCAGGCCCGCAGCGAGCGGGAGGAGACCGTCAGCGGGCGTCCACCGAGCCTCGTCCGCGAGATGCGTCTGGAGCACGTGGGCTTCCGTTACGGACCGGAGTGGGTGCTGCGCGATCTGAGCATGCGATTCCCGGCCGGATCCTTCACGACGATCGTGGGCGCGTCAGGCGCCGGTAAGACAACCCTGGTGGATCTCCTGATGGGCCTGGTGCGCCCGCAGCGCGGCGAGATGTGGATCGACGCCCAGTCGCTTTCGGACATCGCGCTGCGTCAATGGCGGCGCATGATCGGTTATGTGCCCCAGGACGCCCTGCTGCTGCACGACACCGTGTTTCACAATGTGGTGCTGGGCGATCCCGAGCTGACCCCGGCCGACGCCGAGGGGGCCCTGCGCGCGGCCGGTGTCTGGGACGTGGTGCAGAGTCTGCCCGAGGGCATGTACACCAACATCGGTGAACGCGGCAGCAAGCTCTCCGGGGGGCAGCAGCAACGGATCGCCATTGCCCGCGCCCTGGCCCATGGACCGCGACTGTTGCTCCTGGACGAGGCGACGAGCGCGCTCGACGCCGAGCACGAGGCGGGGCTGTGCCGCAGCCTCGTGCGGCTGCGCGGAGAGATGACCATCGTTGCCATCTCCCACCGGCCGGCACTGGTGGAGGCGGCGGAGCGCGTCTACCGCCTGGAGAAGGGCGTCGCTACGCTCGTACGGGAGGACCCCGCGGTGGCCCACGGCGACGACGTGCGGGTGCGTGCGTCCGTCTGAGGGCGCTGGACACGCCGCGGGTAGCGTCCGCATGCAGTCTGCGCCCGCGGCGGACTTGGATGAAGCTTCGATCTTGGCGGAACAGTTCTCGCAACACGTAGGATTGTCATGGCGTTCCTGACCCAGCGTCTCATTACCGGACTGATATCCCCGGACGACGAGCGGGATGCGCGCGCCGCGCCGCTCGAGTCCGAACGCGTGGTGTTGCCGGTGCAACCAGGTGCGATTCCGTCGGCGAAGCCGCCGGTACGCATCTTTCTCGGCACGGAGCCATCCCAGTACCGCGCCGAGCGGGTTTTCGTGTGGTCCATCGAGCAGGTGCGCGACCCCGCGCGGGTATACGAGATTCATCTCATGAAAAACCTGCCCGGGTTCCATCGCCGCTGGTGGCTCACCGGTTTCACGAACTACCGGTTCGCCATCCCCTATCTCACGGGAGGCGCGGGCAAGGCGATCTACAACGATGTGGACCAGATCTATCTGAGGGACCCGGGGCAGCTCTTTGACACAGACATGGCCGGGCGCGGCTTCTTGTCCATCAGCGACAGGGACACCTCGGTGATGCTCATCGACTGTACGCGCATGCGGGCGCTGTGGACCCTGGAGGCGGCTCGCAACGAGCGTCGGCAGATCCTGGAGGCACGGGCACGGGCCGTGCCGGGTCTGTGGGGGCGCCTGGCCGCCGGGTGGAACGCGCGCGACGAGGAGTATGACCCTGAGGATTCCTACCTGGTGCACTTCACGACCATCCATGCTCAGCCCTGGCGGCCGTTCCCGCAGCACTATGTGTACCAGCGCAATCCCGTGGGCGGCCTGTGGCACGACCTGGAACGATCCGCCGATGCCGCAGGCTACCAGCTATTCACTGCGGAGCATCCGAGCGCAGCCTACCGGCGGCGGATGTCATTGCTGCGCGAGCACGGGGGTGGCGCTGCATTGGGCGGCGCGGGGCACCTACCTGCACACGAAAGGGACGCCGTAGCCCGCACGCTGGCCGAGGTCGACGCGCGCACCGTGCTCGCCAACGCGGATGTGCCGCAGCCGGGCTCGAGCTGGCGCGTAACGCGCTGCGACGATGCCCCGCCCTGGGAGCGCGCTGCCGACGAGCCCTTCGACGCAGTGGTTTGCTGGGGTGGAGTGGAGCGCTTGCCGAGCGAGGATCTTCCGTGGATCGTGGACGGACTCTTCGCGCGTGCCCGGCGCTTCGTGCACGTGGCAGTGGACCAGGGCGCCGAGTGCGTCCTCGCAGACGGCCGTGGGTTGCATGCGCCCTCGTGCCCGGCCGCTCGCTGGTACGATTGTTTCCACGCAGCGAGCCGGCGTTACCCGCACGTCTACTGGCGCCTGGCGCTGCGCCACCGCAGCCGGGGGCGGCGCCGGCACTGGGAGGTGCGCCAGGGTGGCTACCTGCCGGGCGCGACCCCGCGGGTGTGGGTTCTGGCCCACCACAAGACGGGGCACACGACCCAATCGGTGGGTCTGGCAGAGGCGTTGGGCTGGCCCCACGAGCGCAAAGAGCTGCGCTTCACGGCAGCGGGGTACGTGCTGCGGCGGGCGTTGGAGATGGCGGGAATCGCTCGCGCCGCGGCCTTGCACTCGCTGGCGCCGCCGTGGCCGGACGTGGTGGTCGGTACCGGGTGGCTGCCCAGCCGAGCCGCGCGCTGGGTGGCGCGGCGCAGCGCCGGGCGCACCCGTGCCGTGGTGCTGGGTCGCAAGAGTGGCGCCGCGCCGGATCAGTTCGAAGTCGCGCTCGGCTGCGCCCACTTCCGCCTGCCGCCGCACCCACGTCGCGTAGAGACTCTGCTGCCGCTGAGCGGAGTCACGCCGGCGCGTTTGGCGGCGGCGGCACGGCGTTCCGACCTGTTCGAGAACGCGCCGCACCCTCACATCCTGGTTCTAGTGGGCGGCAGCAGCCGCTCGCACCGTCTCGATGCGGGGACGGCGCACCGTCTGGGCCGGGATGCGGGGGCCCTGGCGGCCACTTCGGGTGGCACCGTCCTGGCGTTGACCAGTCGGCGTACGGGCCGACGTGCCACGGCGGCGCTGCGCGCCGGGCTGGGGCAAAGCGGTCGAGTGCACGAGTGGCGGCCACGGGATCCCGAAAACCCCTACCTGGCTGCTCTGGGCCGGGCGCACGTGGTGGTGGTCACGGGTGAGAGCGAATCCATGCTCGCCGAGGCTGCGGTGGCGGGCAAGCCACTCTATATCTACCCGATTTCCCGGCGTTCCGGGCCGTGGCAGCGCCTCAGCGGCTGGGTGGCGCGGCGGGCTAGCGTGCAGCCGGTGAACAAACGGGGCACGGCGCGCCCGCAGCAAGGGCTCGAGTATCTGTGCGCTCGGCTCATCGAGCGGGGCCTCATGTTGCCGCCGCGCGACCTGGAGGGTTTGCACCACGCGCTCATCGAGCGCGGTATCGCACGCCGCTTCGGCACCCCGTTGACCCTCGAACCGTGCCTCGCGTTCAGACCCGCGCCGGCGGTGGCCGAAGACGTGCGTGGCCTGCTCGGCTTTACCGGGCCCGATGAGCGGCGTCCGAGGACGATGCGCAGACTCGCGGGCGAGGGGTGAGATCCGTCTTGGTTTTGAAGCATCCCGAAGGTCGCGCGGGAACGAGGCTGGAGACAGCCGAGTCGGGGGCCCGCGTCTCGGCCGCGGCCGCAGCCGCCATCACCCCGGCCAGCCGCCCGCGCTCGGCACCACCGGCTGCGCCTTCGCCGAGGGTGTGGGTGCTGCTCGGCAAAGGCGCCGGCGGTAACGCGCAGATGTTGAATCTGGCGAGGGCGCTGGGCTGGCCCTACGAGACCAAGCAGCTCGTCTACAATCCCCTCAACCACTGTCCTAATGTCCTGCTCGGCGCTTCCCTCGCGAGCGTCGAGCGGCGTCGCTGCGCGCCCCTCGAGCCGCCCTGGCCGGACCTCGTGATCGCCGCCTCGCGGCGGAGTGCACCCGTCGCGCAATGGATCAAGCGGCAAAGCGCAGGCCGGGCCCGCCTGGTGCACCTGTTGCACGCCCAGGCCCCCCTGGACCGGTTCGACCTGATCATCACGACCCCACAGTACCGCCTGCCCCAGCGGCCCAACGTGCTGCACAACGTCGCGCCTCTCAATCCGCTGGACCACGAGGCGCTGACGGCCGCAGGTCGACGCTGGGCGCCCCGCTTCGAGCATCTGCCCCGGCCGTGGATAGGGCTGATGGTGGGCGGCGACAGCTCCTCGTATCGGCTGAGTGCGACCGCCGCCGCGCGCCTGGGACGCGAGGCAGCGCGACACGCCCGCGCTGCCGGCGGATCGCTTCTCGTGAGCACCAGTCCTCGGACTCCGGCGGCGGCGGCCGAGGCGGTGCTCGCGCACACCCGGGAGATCCCGGCATACCGCTATCGTTGGCGGCCCGAGGATGCGGGGAATCCATACCTCGCATATCTCGCGCTCGCGGATGAATTCATCGTGACGGTGGACAGTGCCTCCCTTGTGGTCGAGGCATGCGCTACGGGCAGACCCGTGTACCTGTTCGCGTGGCCGCGCAGGACCGCGCAGCGGTTTGGGCTTGCAGTCTCACGGTATCTGCTCGCCGCGCCGGGGTTCGCGCGGCTGCACCGGGCGCTCGTCTACTGGGGGTTCGTCAAGCCGGCCCGCGATTTCGAAGCCTATCATCGGGCGCTCGAAGCGCGCGGCCTGTTGAGGCGGCTCGGGGAGCGCGCCGCCGTGTCGCCGCGGGGCCGGCTCGACGACATGGAGCGGGCGATCAGTCGCGTGCGGGCGCTGATGGTGCAGGCGGACTCCCCCGGCCCCGACGACGCGCGGTAAGTGCTCGCGCAGGCGCGGTTTGCTGAGGCCCGGGAATTTTTTTCATATAATTAAGAGCTTACTCGGAAAGATGGAATGGAGAGCCTGATTATCCCGGAGACACACGGGGCGACGACCCCCGACGCACGCGCCGAAACACGCGCGGCCTCGGTACCCGGAGTAAGGGCTCATCGCCCCACGAGACGACGGCTGGGGTTCGCGGGTAATCGGGTTGCAAGATCTTCATCCAGACCGCAGCTCACCATCGAGGGCGCTTGGCTATGAGGTATGTGGATTTCGATCGGCTCGCAGCGCTGGACGCGTCGGCCTTTCTCAACGCCCGGCCGTATCCGTGGGTCAACCCGGAGGGTCTGCTCACCGACGAAGGCTACGAACGTCTACGCGAGACCTTACCGCCGGTCGGCATGTTCACGCCGATGTTCGGCGTCAGGCGCTCGCACGGGCAACAGCCCCACGATCGCTACGCCCTGGAGTACGAGGAGAGGCTGGAGGTTGCAGAGCCCTGGCATGCTTTCATCGAGGAGCTGCGGAGCGACGCCTACATGCAGTTCCTGGAGCGTATGTTCGCACGCGGGCGCATGCAGCTCAATTTCCACTGGCATTACACGCCGAACGGTTGCTCGGTGTCGCCGCACTGCGATGCGACGCGCAAGATCGGATCGCATATCTTCTACTTCAATACCGCGCAGGACTGGCGCCCCGAGTGGGGAGGCGAGACCGTCATTCTGGACGACAACGGACGCTTCAAAACGCGCTCGGCGCCGGCGTTCGAGGACTTCGACCGCGCCATCTCGGGCGAGGCGCTGGGCAATCGCAGCTTGCTGTTCAAGCGCCAGGGCAACTCGTGGCACGGCGTGCGCGAGATATCCTGCCCGGAAGGGGCGTACCGCAAGGTGTTCATCGTGGTCATCAACGATCGCCTGAAGGCGTTTCGCCGCCGGGTCATCGCCAGACTACGCGGCGAGGGTCTGCGCGACTATTGAGCTGGAGCCTTCAGGGCGGTTCGGGCAGAAGCCAGGAGTGCACTTCGGATAATAACCACGAAGGGCACGAAGATCACGAGGGGTGGGCGAAGCGAAGCGGCGAGAGCGCCAGATGTCCTCCAAGATGAACATGAGTCTCCGGCAAGAGCTCAATGGCGTCGTTGCTTCGTGCGCTTCGCGTTCTTCGTGGTTCATATCCGCGAGCCAGGTTGCAGAATGAGCGTCGTCAGAGACTCGATGCGAAATCGTACGGGCGCCCGTTCTGCGGTCGAGGCCGAGCTCGTGCCCCCGGCTCGGCACCGCGCGGGCGAAGCGACCGACGCTTGCGCGGTGGTCGTGCTCGGGGCCGGCCGCAGCGGCACCAGTGCCATCACACGTGGCGTGCAGGCACTGGGCGTGGATCTGGGTGATCGCCTGCGCGGGGGTCGCGGAAAGAACCCGACGGGATTCTTCGAGGATCGGGACCTGCTCGCCATCAACAAGCGCCTCAAGCGCGAGCTCGGCATCACCGGCGAAAGCGTCGCCCTCATCGACGCCGAGCGTTGGGAGGCGCCGGGGGTGCGACACCTGAGACAGGAGGCGACGGCCACCATCCGCCGGCGCTTCGGGCGCTCGGCGCTGTGGGGCTATAAATACGCTCGCACTCTGCGATTGTTGCCATTCTGGGAGGCGGTGTTCGAGACCCTCGCTCTGGACGTGCGCTACGTGGTGGCGTTGCGCAACCCGCTGAGCGTGGCGCGTTCCCGGGCACGACTCGACCCGAGCCGCGGGACCCAGGAAAAGAGCGATTTGGAGTGGCTGGTCAATGTCGTGCCGTACTTCCGTAAGGTACACGAGCACCCCTTCGTGGTCGTGGACTATGACGCGGTGATGCGTAATCCGGCCGGTCAGCTCGACCGCATCGCGAGAGTACTGCGCCTGCCCGAGCACCCGCGGCGAACAGCCGGAATCCGGGCCTATGCCGAGACGTTCCTCGAAGGCCGGTTACGTCACAGCCGCTTCACGATCCAGGATCTGGATCGGAACCCTCGGGTACACCCGCTCGTGCGCGACGCCTATCGCTGGCTGCATCGGCTCGCGTACGACGAGGTCGACGCCGACTCGCCGGAGCTGTGGGGCGACTGGATCCGCATCGAGCAAGGGACGTTCGAGCTGGCGCCGCTGCTGCGCCACATCGACCGTATACAAACGGACCTGCGGCGGGCACAGCGACATCCGCTCGGCCCGCTCCAGGCACTGCCTCGGCTCTGGCGCTCGCTGCGAGGGCGTTGAGTCATGTCGTATCTGATTTCAGGGCTCGCCGACCCCTGCGGGCGCTAATCCAACCCAAGGGAACAACTGATGACGCTCGTTCCGGACCGCTACAAACACGCTGCCATCATTGCATCCACCGCCCCCCTGCCCAAGCGCTTGCGGGTGCCCGCACGGCTGCAACTTCTCTCGCGTTTCCACCGCGCCAAGGCGCGGCGAGCCGATGTGCTGGTGGTTGTGCATCCGAAGTGCGGCGGCACCTGGTTACGGGTGATGCTTTATCGCCTCTATCAGAACAAGTACGGTTTGCGCTCGAGACGGGTCTTCAAGACCGACGAGCTGCGTCGCGAGAACGACGCTCTCCCGCGCTTTCTGGTCAGCAACGGGCACTACAGCTACGAAGGGGTGATCGAGGAAGCGGCGCGGAACTCGAACGCGGGGTTGGTGCTGGATGACAAGAAGGTGATATTTCTGGCCCGCCATCCCTGCGACATCGTGGTGTCGTGGTATTTGCAGCTCACCAAGCGCACCAAGGCCTACAAGCGCGAGCTTATCAATCACTCCCTACGCAGCCCCGTGCGCAGGGGCGCTCTGTCGCTGTACGAGTTCGCCGTGCACGATGAGATCGGCCTGCCCGGGCTTATCGAGTATCTCAACACCTGGGCGTACAATCTCTCGCAACTGCCCCAATCGTTGCTCATCCGCTACGAGGATCTGCGCGCCGAGCCCGCGGACACGCTGCGACGCATCGCAGACTTCATCGGCGAGCCTTTCAGCGGCGCGGAGATGGAGGAGGCCGTCGCGTTCGCTTCCTTCGACAACCTGAAGGCACTGGAGCGAGCGAACTATTTCCGCAACGCGAGCCTCACCCTGCGCAATGCGAACGATCCGGACATGTTCAAAGTGCGCCGGGGCAAGGTCGGCGGCTACCGGGATCACTTCACCCCCGAGCAGCTGGCGCAAATCGACGAGCTGGTGCGCAACCGGCTGTCGCCCGTGTTCGGCTACGGCGAGTCGCCGGCGCAGCCGGCGCGCGCAGCGCAAGAGGCCTGAGCGGTTGCAACCCGAGGGGCATGCCAATCTGTCGAGAGGTTTGCCGCCGTCGGCGAGCGGCGCTCCCAAGGTCACGGTCCTCATTCCGGTTCACAACCGGCAGCGCTACGTTGGCGCGGCCGTGGAGAGCATCCTCGCACAGAGTCTGGAAGATCTGGAGCTGCTCGTCATCGACGACGGCTCCACCGATGCGAGCCGCGGCGTCGTGCGCGGCTTCGCCGACCCGCGCTTGCGGCTGGTGTGCAACGACGCCAATCGGGGCATCCCCGCCACCCGCAATCAGGGTATTGCGCTGGCGCGCGGGGAGTATCTCGCTTTTCTGGACAGCGATGACTGCGCGCTTCCACAGCGGCTCGCACGACAGGTTCGGTTCCTGGAGGAGCATCCGGATTACGCCGCGGTGGGTGCGTGGGTCGAGTGGATAAACGAGAACGGGCGGCCGCTCGGGCGCATCAAGCGCAAGGCCGTCTCGGCGGAGCAGATCGCGGCCGAGCGCCTGTTTCGTTCCTGTCTGGAGAATTCGGCGAGCACGGCCCGCACCGCTATTCTGCGAGCCTACGGTCATCGCGAGCGCTATGCGCTGGGGTCGGATTATGACCTGTGGGCTCGCATCGCCGCGGAGCACAAGCTGGCCACGCTGCCCGAGGTCCTGGTACGGCGGCGTACCCACGCTGGCCGTAGCACCCATGCGAAGTCCGAGCGCATCAAGGCCATCAGGCTGGAGATCTTCGCGGAGCAGCTCACGGCGCTCGGGGTGTCCTTCAGCAAGACCGATCTGGAGCGGCATTACCTTCTGCGCCGCATGCAGAAGCTCGATTTCACCCCCGACGAGGCGTATCTGGAGTGGGCGGGATCCTGGCTGCAGGGGCTGAAGAAAGCCAACGAGAAGGCGCGCCGTTATCCGGAACCCGTCTTCTCCCAGATCCTGGGTGAATTCTGGCTGAAGACGTGCTGGCATGCATCGCGGCGCCTCGGCTGGGATGCATGGGGGCGTTTCTGGCGTTCCTCGCTGCGCAGTGAGGCATGGCCCGGTCTGCGAAGAGCCCTGTCGCGCCATCGATTCGGCATCGTGGGCCCCGCGCTCGACAGGCCAACCGGCTGAAAGCCGCTCCGCGCCCCCGACCGCCGGCTTTGAATGAGAGAGCGATATGCGCGTGGTTGCGTCACCGGCGTTCAAAGGGCGTGCGGCGAACCCCTACACCTGGTCGCTTTATGATCGCCTCGGCAGGCTCGGCGTGGAGGTGACCGAGTTCACCCGTCGACGCATCTTGGCGGGCTCGGGCGCCGATATCTGGCACGTTCATTGGCCCGAGGGCGTGCTCGTGCCCCCGAACCCGCTGAAGGCATTCGTCAAGCTCCAGACGCTGCTGTTTCTGCTCAGGTGGGCGAGGTTGAAAGGCGTCCGAGTGGTTTGGACGGTGCACAATCTGGGGTCGCATCCGCACGAGCGGCGGCATCGCTGGCTGGAAGCATGGTTCTGGCGCGCATTCATACCCAAGGTGGACGCATACATCAGCCTCACGGAGACGGGTCGCGAGCTCGCAACGCGAAGATTCCCCGCGCTCGCCCAGGTGCCGGGATTCGTCATCCCCCACGGGCACTATCGCGGGCTCTACCCCGACGAGGTGAGCCGCGCGGATGCGCGGGCCAGGCTGGACCTGCCATCGAAGGCTCGTGTGGCGTTGTTCATCGGTCAAATCCGCCCTTACAAGAACGTGCCGGGGTTGATCGAAGCGTTCGCCCAGCTCCCCGATGAGGACGCGCGGCTGATCATCGCAGGCCGGGTGCGTACCCGCCGCTTGCGTGAGATCCTGGAGGAGAAGATCTTCGGCGATCTTCGCATCCGCGCACACCTGGATTTCGTTCCCGCCGCGGAGATGCAGCTGTACCTCAGGGCCGCGGATCTGGTCGTCCTGCCCTATGACGAGGTCCTCAACTCCGGGTCCGCCTTGCTCGCTTTGTCTTTCGATCGTCCGGTGCTGGCGCCCGCGAAGGGGGCCTTGCGGGAGCTGGCGGGCACCGTCGGTTCGGAATGGGTGCGTCTCTTCGAGGGGGAGCTCAGGGCGGAGTGTCTGGGCGAGGCTCTGCGCTCGACGGGCACTCCGGCCCATCGTCGCCCGAACCTGCAGCCCTACGAGTGGCCCCGGATCGCGGAGGCGACCGCTTGCGCCTACGCGGAGGTTTTGGACGCCCACGATGCGTATCTGGGGCAAAGCTCGTGACGGAGCGACAATGAGATCGAGTGACACGGCGGTCGAGGCGGCCTCGCGCAGCGGGCATCTGCCGGCTGCGCGTATGCCGCAGGGCCGCGCTGGCGTGGGCGACGAAGCGGCGGAGCGCTCGCACGATTCACGGCGGGTCGCGGTGCTGGTACCGTCCATGGACGGAGGCGGCGCCGAGCGCTCGATGTTCAATCTGTGCCGGGGTTTGATCGCCCGCGGCCATCGCGTCGATATGCTGGTCTGTCGAACCGAGGGCAACTTGAACGGTCAGGTGCCCGCCGGTGCGCGATTCGTCGCGTTACGGCGCGCCAGTACCGTACGCGGCCGAATCGCGGCTCTGAGGGCGGATCCGGGTGCGCTGCCTGTGCTGGCGCGCCCGATGCTGCTGCCCTGGAAATCTCCCTGGTCGCTGCGCTATTTGCCGGCCCTGGCCCGCTACCTCGGGGAGAGCCGTCCCGACGTGCTCCTGGCGGGGATACCGTTTTTCAATCTGATCGCCCTGTGGGCACGCCGTCGGAGCGGCGTCGATACGCGCGTGGTGGTGACCGAACGCAGCACCCTCTCGGTGAACATCGCGATCCGCGAGGGGCAATGGCGACGGCGGTTTCTGCCGCCACTGCTGAGGCGAACATACGCGTGGGCCGACGCCATCGTGGCGGTGTCGAACGGGGTTGCGGACGACCTGGCGAGGGCGACCCGCATACCGCGCGAGCGCATACGCACCGTCTACAACCCCGTGGTGACGCCCGACCTCCACGAGCGAGCGAAGGCGCCGCTGGCGCATCCCTGGTTCGCCCCGGGCATGCCGCCGGTGATCCTCGGGGTCGGTGAGTTCGTGGAATCCAAGGACTTTCCCACGTTGTTCCGAGCCTTCGCACGCGTGCGTCGGTCTCGGCCCGCGCGATTGGTGATCCTGGGCAAGGGCAAACCGGAGCGCCATGCGCTCGTGATATCGGAGGTCGAGCGGCTGGGCATCGGGCGCGACGTCGATCTGCCCGGATGGGTGGACAACCCCTTCGCGTACATGGCCCGCGCATCGGTGTTCGTTCTCTCGTCGATATACGAGGGACTGCCCGGTGTCCTGATCCAGGCGCTGGCCTGCGGATGCCCGGTGGTAAGCACCGACTGTCAAAGTGGTCCCGCGGAGATCCTCTCTCACGGTCGATACGGCAGGCTCGTAGCGGTCGGCGACGACGAAGCGATGGCGCAGGCCATTTCGGAGACCCTGGACGCCGCTCCCGATCGGGCGAGGTTGCGCGCCCGCGGTGCGGAGTTCTCCATCGAACGCGTTCTCGATGATTCGGTGAACGCCCTATTCGGTTGATCGAGACGTGGCGGGTGAGGCCTACGATATGAAAGAAGCGATACAACAAGACCATGTCTTGGACGCGCAGGCTGCGTTCAGTCCGAAGAGGTTGACCCTGTGGGCGGGGCTGACGGGGCTGTATATCTTCGCCGCGGGCGGTTGGCTGCTCGAGGTCGGGATCGAGCTCGGCTTCGTGCTGATGCTGGTCGCGTTTCTGCTCAATGTCCGCGACGTCTGGCCGCGTCTTCGTGAACGCGCGGTGTTCTACATCTGCGCGGCCTTCGGCGCGTACATCGTGGCGAGAGCCGGGGTGGCGCTGTGGGAGTATCCCCACGCCGTGGATGCGTTATGGAACGGTCTCATGGCTTCCCTGGCGATCAGCGGCGTCGGTTCTTTGGTTGTCGCGTCGTGGCTCGCGGGCGACGAGGGCAGGATCCGGTGGTCTTTGATGCTGGCGTGCACGGGGCTCGTGCTGGGACTGCTCGTGAACCTCCACTGGGAGAATATCGAGGCGTACATGAACGGGCAGCGGATGACGAGGGTCAGTTTGGGAGCCAACGGTGCGGGACTGTACTCGATGAGCGCGATCATCGGCATCATCGCGCTCGCGGTGCCGGCGATACTTCGCCATCGCGACAGGGCCCAGAGATATCTCCTGGGCTTGCTGTGCGTCATCGCCCTCTTCGTCCTGGCGACGGCGTTCCTGTGGAATCAGGCGCGTCAGGCGTGGCTGGCCGCGGCCATCGTGCTGCCGGTGGTGCTCGCGGGCACGATTCGAACGACCCGATCACGGGCTGTCACGGTGGGCTCGCTTTCCTTCCTCGCGGTCTTCGTGCTGGTCGGGATAGCGAACAGCGACCTCGTGGCCAAGCGACTGAGCCACGTGGACGAGCTCATCGTCTCCATGGTGAATCTGGACACGGAAGAAGTGGCTGGCACGAGTGTTGACCACAGGGTCCAAATCTGGCGCGAAGGCATCCGAAGAATAGAACAACGACCGCTCTTCGGCTGGGGACCGGGGATGGCTCCGGTGCTGTCCAAGGAATCGGGGGGCGTGTATTACGAGCATTTTCACAACATCTTCATCCACGTCTGGGCCGAGCTCGGGCTGGTCGGCTTGCTCCTGTTCGTCGCGGCGTGGGCGGCCATGCTGAGGGAGCTGTACCGCGCGTACCGCGAAGGCTCGGCCACACCGCGGTACGTGCTCTTCGTGGCCGGAGTGGTCGGTCTCTTCACCATAGTCACCTCGGTCGACATGCGCCACGACGACGTGCACGGCATGTTTTACGTCACCTCGCTGGGCGCGCTGGCTCTCGCATATCGGTTCCGCGAGGCACGCGAGCCGCCCAAGGTCCGCGCTCGAGGGTGAGGAGGGGGGTCGTGGACCGCAGATTGCCGCGCGTGCTCTCCGCCGGCGCGTTCATCGCCCTGAGCGGCGGCATCCTGGCTTGGGCGCCGGATACCGGGTCGCTCTACCAGCTGATCAGGGAGGCGGGGCCCATCGAGAGCGTGAGCGCCGCGCTGTGGCTCGCCGCCGCCGCGGTCTCACTCGCCGCCGCAGTGTGGGGCCGGGCCCACCGGGTCGACTGGGCACTCGGCGCCGTGATACTGGTTCTGTGCGCGATCCGGGAGCTGGACGTGCAGAAGTGGTTCACGCAGTGGAACCTCAACAATATGGAGAGCTACTGGGATCGCGGCATCCCGCTGCGCGAGCGTCTGGCGGCGCTGCTGCTGCTGATCCTGCCGGGCGCCGCAATCGTGGCGGCGTTTCTGATACGCATGTTGGGTCGTTTCCCGGCCGCGTGGCGCGAAGGCGCCGCCTGGACCCGCGACGTGCTCGCTTGGGGCGCAATGCTCGTGCTGGCCGCAGTCTTCGACAAAGCGCACCACTTCACGCCGAGGCTCGGGATCGACAGCAGCTATCACTATCTGTTCGTTCTGCTCGAGGAGACCCTCGAGCTCACCCTCGCCGTGTATGTATCACTGGCGCTCGTGCCGGCCTGGCGCGCGGCGTTCTCCGGTTTGGGGCGCCGAGGGTGTGGTGCCCTGCGCTCGCCGGTCAGCGACGACTCACAATAAAATTGGTTCTTCGCGGATCTCCGGGAAACCGCGCCCACGAGCCCCGTTCCAGATGGGTCCCGAGGTGCGTGCCGCGCAGTCGCAAGCCCCGCAGGGCGGGGCCGAGAGCCGGGGCCCGAGCGCCATGAGACCCGACGCGCCTTCAACCGAAGCTGGTGCGAGCGTCGAGCGGGCAGAGCGCGGCGCCGCATGCGTTCGAGATCACCGGATCGTTTCGGGGCTTGCGGCGCGGCGGCGCGTGCCGCGGGACCCAGCCTCGCCCCCGGAAATCACCCATCTCCCGGAAATCCGCGAAGAACCAATAAAATCGCGCCTGAGGATTTCGAACGCGGGTCGAGAGGCATGTCGAAGAACGAGACTCACCGGGCGCACACTCTTACGTACGAGGATCTCGAACGCGCCCTGGAACGGGAGACGGTGGACACGCCCGCTGCGGAGTGCCACGGGCTGCTCTGCGGGTTGTTGTGCGGTCCCGAGGACACCCCCGAGGAAGCGTGGTTCGGGGAGGTCTGCGAGGACGTCGAGGCGCGGCCGGAGCTGTTGGCGGTGCTGCGCGGGACACGCGAGGATGCGGTCCGGCAGCTATTCGGCGGACGAATGGATTTCACGCCCCTGCTCCCCGGGGACGAAGAGGCGCTGTCGGCGCGCAGCACCGCCCTCGGCAGCTGGTGCGACGGGTTTCTCGTCGGACTGACCCTCGCGGGGGTGCGGGACTGGGAAGCGCTGTCCGACGAGGCGCGAGAGATCATATCGGATTTTTCCGAGTTCACGCGTATCGAGCCCGAGCCCCAGGCCGACGAGGCGGGCGAGGCGGCCTACGCCGAGCTCGTGGAGTACGTGCGCGTGGGGGTGCTGTTGCTCAACGAGGAGCTACATCCCTTCGCGTCTCACGGTAGCGAGTCGCTGCACTGACGCAGGCACGATGACCAAACGGGAATTCGCCCGCCGCCGCAAGCGGGTCATGGAGATGATGGACGAGCGCAGCATCGCCCTTCTGCCGGCGGCTCCCATGCGCGCTCGCAACCGGGACGTGGAGTATCCGTACCGACCGGACAGCGATTTCTACTACCTCACGGGGTTCCCCGAGCCCGAGGCGGTGGCCGTACTGGTGCCGGGGCGGCCCCAGGGCGAGTATCTGCTGTTCTGCCGTGAACGGGCTCCCGACGCCGAGGTGTGGACCGGCGTACGCATAGGTCTCGAGGGCGCGTGCGAGCTGTACGGCGCCGACGACGCCTTCCCCATCGGCGACGTCGACGACATCCTGCCCGGCATCATGGAGAACCGGCAGAGAGTGCTCTACGCGATGGGGTACCTCCCCGACTTCGACCAGCGCGTGCTCGCCTGGGTCAACCGTATCCGCAGCCGCTCGCGCGCCGGGGTGAACGCGCCGGTGGAGTTCGCAGCCCTCGATCATGTGCTGCACGACATGCGGCTCTACAAGAGCAGGGCCGAGCTCCGGTTCATGCGCAGGGCCGCCGAGGTGAGCGTGCGCGCGCACCGGCGGGCCATGCGCGCCTGCCGTCCGGGTCTGCGCGAGTACCAGATCGAGGCGGAGCTGGTGCACGAGTTCATGAGCTCGGGGGCGCGCGCACCTGCGTATCCGTCCATCGTGGCGAGCGGCGAGAACGCCTGCGTGCTCCATTACACGGGTAACGACAGCGTGTTGAAAGCGGGGGAGCTTTTGCTCATCGATGCCGGCGCCGAGTACGAGTACTACGCCTCGGACATCACCCGCACCTTTCCCATCGGCGGGCGGTTCAGTCGCGCCCAGCGCGCCGTCTACGAGCTCGTCCTGGAGGCGCAACAGGCGGCCATCGAACAGGTACGGCCGGGCAACCACTGGAACGACCCGCACGAGGCGGCTGTACGCGCGCTGACCGAGGGCCTGGTGACGCTCGGGCTCCTCAAGGGACGGGTCGGCACACTCCTCAAGAAGGAGCGCTACCGGCGGTTCTACATGCACCGTACCGGGCACTGGCTGGGCATGGACGTCCACGACGTCGGGGATTACAAGGTCGGGGGCGAATGGCGCGTGCTGGAGCCGGGCATGGTGATGACTGTGGAGCCCGGTCTATACATCGGAAGCGGGCACAAGGATACCGCCAAGAAGTGGCGTGGCATCGGGGTGCGCATCGAGGACGACGTGCTGGTGACGCCCGAGGGCCACGAGGTGCTGAGCGGCGCGCTGCCGAAGGGAGTCGACGAGGTGGAGGCACTGGTCGGCGACCGGCAGGGAGATCGGGCAGCGCATTGAGCTACGAGGTCGCCATCGTCGGTGCCGGCCCGGTGGGCGTCAGTCTCGCGTGCGCTCTGGGGGGTGCCGGCGTGGGTGTGGTCTTGCTCGAATCCCGGCCCGGTGGCACCCCCGGCGCTGCAACGTCGGCCCATGGGCGTCCCATCGCATTGTCGTTGGGCTCCAAGCGCATCCTCGACACCCTGGGCGCGTGGGAGGTGGTGGGGGGCCACGCCAATCCCATCGAGCAGATCCATGTCTCCGATCGCGGCGGCTTCGGCTTCACGCGCCTGCGCGCCGCCGAGCACGGCGTGGAGGCGCTGGGCTACGTGGTGGCCGCGAACGCCCTGGAGGAGGCCCTGGAGGTCTTGCTCGCCGCTCAGGGCAGCGTGGACGTGCTGCGGCCTGCCCGGGTGCGGGGCGTGTCGCTCGCGGCCGGTGCCGCCCGCCTCGAGGCGGACACCGCGGGCGGGACTCGCAGGCTGGAGGCGCGCCTGCTCATCGCCGCGGACGGCGGCCGGTCCCGGGTGCGCGAGGCTCTGGGCATCGGTGTGCGCACGCGCGCTTACGGCCAGGTGGCCGTGGTGGCGCGGGTCCTGCCCCAAAAACCCCATTTCAACACGGCCTACGAGCGCTTCACCGACTCGGGACCCCTCGCGCTGCTGCCCATGCGCCAGGGCTGGTGCGGGCTGGTGTGGAGCACGCATCCGCCGGAGAGCGAGCATCTCCTGTCCCTGGACGATGAACCGTTTCTGTCGGCGCTGACGCGGCGTTTCGGCCAACGGCTCGGTGGATTCGGGCGCGTGCAGGGGCGGAGCGCGTATCCCCTGCAGCTCGTGCGCAGCCGCGAGCACGTGCGTTCGCGCCTGGCGATCATCGGCAATGCCGCTCACCAGCTGCATCCGGTGGCGGGGCAAGGGCTCAACCTGGGCCTGCGCGATGCCGCGGCACTGGCCGAGGTGGTGGTGGAGGCCGTGCGCAGCGGGACGGACCCGGGCGCCCTGCGCACGGTGGAGCGCTACGCCGCCTGGCGCGGCGGCGACCAGGACTCGGTGACCTGGTTCACCGATGCGCTGGTGCGGCTGTTCTCCAGCCGGCTCGGGCCGCTGCGGGCGGGCCGTGATCTGGGCCTGCTGGCCCTGGATCTGGTTCCGGGGTTGAAGGCCGGTCTCGCCCGGCGCGCCATGGGCCTCGCCGGTCGCCAGACGCGCCTCGCGCGGGGGCTGTCGCTGTGAAGCACGAGGTCGCCATCGTCGGGGGTGGCGCGGTCGGTGCGGCGCTGGCCTGTGCGCTGGGTGCCGCCGGCATACGCGTGGCCCTGATCGAAGCGCACGCACCCGCGGAAGCTCCCGGCGGTGAGGGCTTCGATCTACGGGTCAGGGCGCTGACGCGGGCCTCGGAGCGCATCCTGCGGGGTGTCGGCGCATGGCGGCACTTGCCCGGGGAACGGCTCGGGCCTTTTCGCGAGATGCACGTCTGGGACGCGACGGGCGCCGGCGAGATCCACTTCGATAGCGCCGATATCGGCGAGCCGACGCTCGGTTACATCGCGGAGAATCGAGCGCTGCAGCATGCCCTCGAGCGTCGCATCGAGACGCTCGAGGAGGTGCGCTGGTACCGCCCGGCCGTGCTCGAGGACATCGACACGGAGCCTGCTCGCGCGCTGCTGCGCGTGGACGGCGCGCGCCTGGAGACCCGGCTGGTGGTCGGTGCCGACGGAACGGAATCGCGGGTGCGGAGTCTGGTGGGCATCGAGGCCACGCGGGCCGACTATCACCAGCGCGCGGTCGTGGCCTGCGTGCGCACCCAGCAAAGTCACGGGGAGACGGCCTGGCAGCGGTTTCTGCCGGCGGGACCGCTGGCCTTCCTGCCGCTGCCCCCCCATGACCTGAGCTCCATCGTATGGTCAACCGAGCCGCAGCACGCCACCCATCTTCTGGCGCTGACGGCCTCTGAATTCGCGCGCGAGCTCGAAGACGCTTTCGCGTCGCGGCTGGGGGCGGTGACGTGGGTCGGCGAGCGCGCCTCATTCCCGTTACACGGCCTGCGGGCGGCCCGCTACGTGGCCGGTCGCTCGGCGCTGGTCGGAGATGCCGCGCACACCGTTCATCCGCTCGCCGGGCAGGGGCTGAATCTCGGATTGCTGGATGCCGCCGCGCTGGCCGAGGTGCTCATCGAGGCGCACGCGCGCGGCCGCGACATCGGGGGCTCGCCGGCGCTTCGCCGCTACGAACGCTGGCGGGCGGGGCACAACCTTCTGATGAAGAGCCTGCTGGAGAGCTTCAAGTGGCTATTCGAAAACTCGTGGGCGCCGGTGCGATTGACCCGTAACGCCGGGCTCGTGGTCACCGATCGCCTCCATCCGGTCAAGCGGCTCATCATGGACCATGCCACGGGTCGAGCGGGGGATCTTCCGGCGCTCGCCCGGGATCGGCATGATCCGCAAGTCCTCTGCACGTAGAAAGCTGCGAGAGAGTTCACCACGATGAGCACAGCCCCGGAGATACTCTACGAGAGCGCGCTGCGCGGGGTGCCTCTTCTGGGTCGCGGGAAGGTGCGCGACATCTATGCCGCCGGTGAAGAGCACCTGGTCATCGTCGCGAGCGATCGCCTCTCGGCATTCGATGTGGTGCTGCCCGACCCCGTGCCCGGCAAGGGCGTGGTGCTCACCGCGCTGTCCAATTTCTGGTTCGCGCGCACCCACCACCTCATCCCGAATCACGTGTCGTCGCTGTCTTTGGCCGAGGCCCTGCCCGACGCCGCAGAGCGAGCCCTGGTCGAGGGACGGGCCACCGTGGTGCGCCGTGTGCAGCCGCTACCGGTGGAGGCCATCGTGCGCGGCTACGTGATCGGGTCGGGTTGGAAGGACTACCAGGCGAGCGGGCGCATCTGCGGCATCCCGCTGCCGCCCGGGCTGCGCCAGGCGGACCGGTTGCCGGAGCCCATCTACACGCCGTCGACCAAGGCCGTAGGCGGCGCACACGACGAGAACATCCCCTTCGAGCGTACCGTCGCGCTGCTGGGCGAAGAGGTGGCGGAGCGCGTGCGTGACGTGAGCTTGCGCATTTACACCGAGGCGGCCGCGTATGCGCAGGCCCGCGGCATCATCATCGCCGACACCAAATTCGAGTTCGGCCTGGATCAAGCCGGGGAGCTCATGCTCATCGATGAGCTGCTCACGCCCGATTCCTCCCGTTTCTGGCCGGTGGATGCCTACCGGCCGGGGACGAGCCCGCCGAGCTTCGACAAGCAGTTCGTGCGCGACTATCTGGAGGGGTTGGGCTGGGACAAGAAGCCGCCGGCGCCGAGCCTGCCCGAGGCGGTGATCCGCAGAACCGCGGAGAAGTACCGCGAGGCCCAGCGCCGCCTGATGGAATGAGGAATCGCAGCGGGTAACCGAAGAAAAAAGGTTCTTCGCGGATTTCCGGGAGGCAGGCGGTTTCCCGTAGGAACGCTGGGTCCCGGTGCACGCACCTCTCCGTCACAAGCCCCGAAACGACCCCGGCAACCTCGAACGCATGCGGGGCCGCGCCGCGCCTGCCGGACGCCTGCGCGGGCTTCGTGGGCACGTGTCACGCCTGCACGGCTCTGGGGCCCCATCCCGGCCCCGAGCTCTCTTCGGGGCTTGTGACTGCGCGGCACATACCCCGGGACCCAGCCGGTGCGAAGTTCGCAAGCTCCCGACATTGCCCCATGTACGCTTTATGTGTCACAGGGCCGGGTCGAGGCGGAGCCACGCCTCGCGATTCGCCGACTTCACGATGAGCTCGATGCGGCGTTCGCTGCGCACCACGCTCAGCGGCACCTTGACGCCGGCGTCGCCGCGGGCCCACAGCTTGCGATAGAAGTCCGCCTGTGAGGTGATGGTTTCACCGCCGATGGCCACGATCACGTCGCCCGGCTCCAGCCCCGCGGCCGCGGCCGGCCCGTCCTCCGCGAGGCGTCTCACGGTGAGACGGCCCCCCCGTTCCACGGTGTAGACCCCGAGCCACGGCTGGGGCGGCGCGCGTGCCCGACCGTGCTCGCGCAGCTCGCGCAGTATCGGCTTGAGCCCGTCGATGGGCACGAACATGTTGCCTGCCACGGACGGCGTGCCGGCATCACCGACATAGAGCGAGCCGATGCCGAGCAGCCGGCCGTCCGTGCCGACGAGGGCCGCACCGCCGAAACGGGGATGCGGCGGCGCCGTGAAGATGGCCCGCTCGAGCAGATACTCCCAGTAGCCGGCAAAGGTTCTACGCGAGACCACGACCGCGGGCTGCGCCGCCGTGGCGCCGCTACGGCTCACTACGAGCACGGGGTCCCCTTCGTCCAGCTCCGCCGAGACGCCAAGGCGCATGGCCGTGACCCCGGTGTCCGCGATGGCGCGCAGCAGGCCGAACCCGCTCGCATGATCGTAGGCCACGATCTCGGCGGGCACGGTACGGGCGTCTGGGAGCACGATTTCGGCGCGGGCTGCCTCGAGGATCAGATAACCGATGGTGAGGACGTGCCCGCGATCGTCGATGACCACACCGGAGCCGCTGCGGTGCGTACCGAGGCTGTCCGCCGTGCGTGCGCTCGAGGGCACCTCGGCCTCCACGCCGACGACAGCGGAGAGCAGCTCCGCGGCGGAGTCCGGGGGCGTCTGGGCATGCAGCACGGCGGTGCCGCTCCAGAGCAGCATCGCCAGGACAAGGCCGGTCCGCGCGCGCCCGCCTACGGCGCGGGGACACTCGGTGGATGCGAAGGTCCCGCGCCGGCGCCGCGCCGGGGTGTACCGCGTAGCCTTCGAAGGCTTAGGGTTCCCGGACTCCGAGCAGCTCGTCATCGTTCTGTACCTGGCTGTATCTGACCCGCGACCCGCGGCGGTCGTCGGGGCGCCCCGGCGGCCTCGCCCGAGGGCGCTGGCACGGTCCTGTCTGCGGGCGCCGGCGAGCGCGCCCGCGGCAGAGACGAGATCCGTCGATTCAGCGACCGCGCAGGCGCCATCGCGTTGCCGTGGCGGGCATTACGTGTTAATAGTGATCACGTTAGCCGCGAACAATATTAGAACAAGCGCGCATCCGACGTGAACGTCCGCGGATCCGGCTTCGGAGCGTTCTCATCATGCAGGGCCGGCTGCTGCCGGCTTCGCCCACAAAACAGAACAGGATGCCGATGCACAACGTGATGCTGCTGAACCCCAAAGGGGGTTGCGGTAAAACCACGCTCGCGACGAACCTCGCGAGCTTCTACGCCGCCCACGGGCTCTCCACCGCGCTCGTCGACTATGACGCCCAGGGCTCGAGCACGCGTTGGCTCGCGATACGGCCGCTGGCGCTGCCCCCCATTCACGGGGTCGCGGCCTACCGTAAGCCCGCGGGCGTGACGCGTAGCTGGCATCTTAGGTTGCCCGGGGGCACCCAACGGGTCGTGACGGACACCGCTGCCGGCGTTGCGGTCCCGCAGCTCGCAGAGCTCGTGACACGCGCCGATAGCATCGTCGTGCCGGTGCTGCCCTCGCACATCGACATCGATGCGGCGTTCGACTTCATCGACGCCCTGAGCAGGATGAAGCAGGTGCGGGCGGGCAAGCCGCGGATCGCGGTGGTCATCAACCGTGTGCGTGCCAACGCCACCATCTATCAGCAGATAGAGCGATTTCTGGATCGGGCTCGTCTCGCCGTCGTCGCACGCTTGCGCGACACGCAAGAGTACGTGCGTGCCGGGCAGGCGGGGCTCGGCGTGCATGAGCTCGGCGGCAGGCACGCCGCCCCCGATCGAGAGCAGTGGGCGCCGTTGCTCGGCTGGATAGAGAAGCGCCCCGAGCAGGAGTTCTCCTCCCGCGCAGTCGCGTCAGGCCCCGCGCGAGGGGCCTATGCTCTGTCTTGACGAGGATGCTTCGTCGCTCGCGCCCTCAGGCAGCGGCTTTCTCCATCTCTTCGTCGTAGCGACCCTGGCGGGCAAGGCTGTTGAGCTTCGCCCGATGGTAGAGGGCCCGCTGGGCGCCGGGCAGGTTCGCGTCGCTTCCCTCCCAAGCCTTCAGGGCCGGCTCTTGCAGCGCGCGCGCGTACGAGAAACCCAGCGGCCAAGGATGTGCGACATCCATGGCATTCATCGCGTTGAGATGCGCGGTAGCGCGCTCGGCGCTCTGTCCCCCGGACAGGAACACGACCCCCGGCACGGCGCCGGGGACGGCCCGCCGGAGACAGCGAACCGTCTGCTCGGCCACCTCCTGCACGCCCGCCTGCCGGGGGCACGCCTTCCCCGACAGCACCATACTGGCTTTGAGCAGCGTGCACTCGAGGGTCACCCCTTGCCGGTACAGCTCGTCGAAAACCCGGCGCAAGGTCGCCTCGGTCGCCTCGAAGCAGCGCTCGATGCCGTGATCGCCGTCGATCAACACCTCCGGCTCCACGATGGGAACCAGCCCCGCCTCCTGGCACAGCCCGGCGTAGCGCGCCAGGGCATGGGCGTTGGCCTCCAGGCAGGCGTCGGAGGGAATGCCGTCGCCGATGGTGATGACGGCGCGCCACTTGGCGAAGCGGGCGCCCAGATCCCGGTACTCGGCGAGGCGCTCGCGCAGGCCGTCCAGGCCTTCGGTCACCTTCTCGCCCGGGTGTCCCGCCAGCGGCTTCGCGCCGGCGTCCACCTTGATGCCGGCGGTGATTCCCTTGTCGCGCAGCACGCTGGTGAACGGTGTGCCGTCCCGCGTGGACTGGCGGAGGGTCTCATCGAACAGGATCACGCCTGAGATGAACTCCTCCAGCTCCGGGGTGGTCAACAAGAGCTCGCGGTACGCCCGGCGGGTCTCCTCGGTGGATTCCAGGCTGATGGCGTCGAAACGCTTCTTGATGGTGGGAAGACTCTCGTCCATCGCGAGGATGCCTTTGCCTGGGGCGACGAGCGCTCGGGCGGAATCCTCCATCTGCTGTGCACTCATGATTCACGGATCTCCGGATCGAGTTTGAGCAAGGCTACCAGGTTTGCGGGAATGCGCTCCAGCGCGAGCCGTGCGCCCGGGCTCCGAGGCGAAGCATTTTTCGCCGCGCGCGTCGCCGGTCGCCCTTGGCATGGACTCGCGCCGTGGCCACCCGATCGAACCCACGCCATTGTCCGTCTTCGCCCACTTGATCGGCGTGCTAGTGCCGGCGTTCGGCGGCGCGCTGCTCCAGGATGTCCACGGCGGGCAGCGCCTTGCCTTCCAGAAACTCGAGGAATGCACCGCCGCCCGTGGAGATGTACGAGATACGTTCGGCAACGCCGTACTTCTCGATGGCAGCCACGGTATCGCCACCCCCGGCGATGGAAAATGCGGAGCTCGCAGCCACGGCGTGTGCGATGGCGCGCGTGCCCGCTTCGAAGGGCTGTCGCTCGAATACGCCCACCGGTCCGTTCCACACGATGGTCCCGGCGCTCTGGAGCAGCTCGCCGAAACGGCTAGCGGCCTGCGGGCCGATGTCACCGATGACGTCGTCATCGCTCACGGCGCCGACGGGTTTGACGGCGGTGTGCGCCTCGTCGGCGATCCGGTCGGCGACCACCACGTCGGTAGGCAGCGGAATCTCGCACCGCCGCGCGATACGCCTGGCTTCATCCACGAGCTGTGGCTCGTAGAGGGAGCGCCCCACCGTGTACCCCGCCGCCGCGACGAAGGTGTTGGCGATGCCGCCGCCCACGATGAGCCGATCGACCCGCGATGACAGGGCCTCCAGCACCTGAAGCTTGCCGGATACCTTGGCGCCACCGACGATGGCCACCAGTGGGCGCCGCGGGTGTTCGAGGGCCTTGCCGAGCGCCTCGAGCTCCGCCGCCAGCAGCAGGCCCGCGCAGGCGACGGGCGCGAAGCGCGCGACACCGTGGGTGGAAGCCTGGGCGCGGTGCGCGGTGCCGAAGGCGTCCATGACGAACACATCGCACAGCGCGGCCATCTTGCGCGCCAGCGCTTCGTCGTCGGCGCCCTCGCCCGGGTTGAAGCGTACGTTCTCACACAGCACGACCTGCCCCGGGACGAGGTCGACGCCGTCGAGCCATTCGCGCACGAGGGGCACTTCGCGTCCGAGGAGCCCTGACAAATGTCGGGCCACCGGCGCCAGCGAGTCGCGTTCGTCGTAATGACCCTCCTGCGGACGCCCGAGGTGCGACACCAGCATCACGGACGCCTCCGCCCGCAAGGCGCGCTCGATGGTGGGTAGCGAGGCGCGGATGCGCGCGTCACTCGTCACGCGCCCGCCCTCGACGGGGACATTGAAATCCACCCGCACGAGCACGCGTTTGCCCGCGAGGTCGACGTCTGTCATTTCGAGAACCTGCACGGGTAGGACTCCTGGGCCGGTGTGTCGGGGTCGGGCCGGGTAACCTCGAGCGGCACGCTCAGCCAGCGCCCGCCAGTGCGACCGTCACGTCCAGCATGCGATTGGAGAACCCCCACTCGTTATCATACCAGGCCACGGTTTTCGCCAGTCGCTTGTCGATGACCCGCGTCAGCGTGGCCTCGTAGGTGGACGAGGCGGGGTCGTGGTTGAAGTCCACGGACACGAGCGGCTCGTCGTTGTAGTTGAGAATTCCCTTCAGCTCGCCCTGCGAGGCCTTGCGCATGACGGCATGGATCTCCTCTACGTCGGTGTCGCGGGCGGCGACGAACGTGAAGTCGACGAGCGACACGTTCACAGTGGGCACGCGAATGGCGAACCCGTCGAGCTTGCCGTCGAGCTCGGGCAGCACCAGACCCACCGCGGCGGCGGCGCCCGTTTTCGTGGGAATCATCGACTGTGTGGCCGAGCGGGCGCGGCGCAGATCCTTGTGGTAGACGTCGATGAGCACCTGGTCATTGGTATAGGCGTGTATCGTGGTCATGATGCCATGCACGACTCCGACGCCGTCGTGCAGCGCCTTGACCAGCGGCGCCAGGCAGTTCGTGGTACACGAAGCATTGGAGATGACCGCATGCGACGCCTTGAGCATGTGGTGATTGACGCCGTAGACGACGGTCGCATCGACGTCCTTACCGCCCGGTGCGGAGATGATGACCTTACCCGCCCCGGCCTCGAGGTGGGCGCTGGCTTTCTCCTTGCTGGTGAAGAGACCGGTGCACTCGTGCACGACGTCCACCCCGAGATCGCGCCAAGGCAGCTTTCCCGGGTCACGCTCGGCGAGCACTCGAATGCGGTCCCCGCTGACGACCATGTCCTGGCCGTCCACCGCCACCTCGCCGGGGAAACGCCCGTGCACAGTATCGTAGCGCGTCAGATGCGCGTTGGTCCCGGCGTCACCCAGATCGTTGATGGCCACGATCTGAATCTCGTCGGTACGACCACTCTCGTAGAGCGCCCGCAGGATGTTGCGTCCGATACGCCCGTATCCGTTGATCGCGACTTTGATGGCCATGCTACGTCCCCGATGTCTCGTTCAGGCTTGAAAAAAAGGTTCTTCGCGGAATACGGGGAGACCGCCGGCCCGAGGCTGAACGGGACCTGGAAGACGCGCCGCTTCGTCGGTAGGTCCCTGCCACACTGGCGGTCTAACGGTGGGCTTCGCCTTCGGCTCAGCCCACCCTATGCACCTTCCGTTGTCATTTCCCGACATTCCGCGAAAAACGCGACCAATGATAGCGTCAAAGTCCGGCCGGTCGTTGACCTACGTCAAGTTAGACTGGTGCGTTGCTTGTCGGCAAGCCAGGCCGACTCCATCGACTGGTCTGACAACGCGTCCTCCACCGCGCGCGCTACCGCCTCGGCGGTGAAACCGAAGTGCTTGAAGACCTGCGCCGCGGGCGCCGATTCCCCATAGGTGTCGATGCCGACGGTCCGTCCTGTGCTTCCCACGTACTTGTGCCACCCGTGCGTGACGCCGGCCTCTACCGACACCCGGGCCCGTACCGCGGCGGGCAGAACCGCCTCGCGGTAGCGCTCATCCTGCGCTTCGAACGTATCCACCGAAGGCAAGGACACCACTCGTACCGCCGCGCCGCGCTCGCCGAGCAGACGTGCCGCGTCGAGGGCGATGCCCACTTCCGAGCCAGTGGCGATGATGAGGGCGTCGGGCTTGGCGTCGGGCTCGAAAAGCACGTAGCCGCCGCGCCGAATGCTCTTGATCTGCTCGCGCGTGCGCGGTTGATGGTCGACGCTTTGGCGCGTGAACAGCAGGCAGGTCGGGCCGTCGCGTCGTTCGATGGCCGCCCTCCAGGCGACCGCCGACTCGAGTGCGTCGCAGGGGCGCCACACCGACAAGTTCGGGATGAGACGCAGGCTCGTGGCGTGTTCCACCGCCTGATGGGTGGGGCCGTCCTCTCCGAGACCGATGGAGTCGTGGGTGTAGACGAACACGCTCCCCGCCCCCATCAGAGCCGCCAGGCGCACGGCGTTGCGCGCGTAGTCGGAGAAGGTGAGAAAAGTGCCGCCGAAGGGGATGAATCCGCCGTGCAGAGCCAAGCCGTTGAGGATGGCCGACATCGCGAACTCGCGCACGCCGTAGTAGACGTAGTTGCCGTCGTGCGCGTCTCGGCCGAGCGCGCGCGAGCCGGACCAGGTCGTGAGATTGGACCCCGTGAGATCCGCGGAGCCGCCGATGAGCTCCGGCAGGGCGGGGCCGAGGGCGTCGAGCACCTGCTGTGATGCCTTGCGCGTGGCGATGTTCTGCGCCCTGGCATCCAGGTCCTGGACGAGCTCGTCACAGACCGCCTCCCAATCCACGGGCTGCCCGCCGCGCAGCCTTCGCTCGAACTCGCTCGCCAGCGCCGGGTACTCGGTCCGGTAAGCAGCGTAGAGCGCCTCCCACGCCGCCTGCCGGCGCGCGCCCGCAGCGCGGGCGTCCCAGCCCGCATAGATCTCGTCCGGAATGACGAAAGGTCCGTGTGACCAACCGATGGCTTCGCGGGCAAGCGCGACCTCATCGGGGCCGAGAGGTGCTCCGTGGCAAGCCTCCGTGCCCTGCTTGTTCGGCGCGCCCCAGCCGATAACAGTCTTGCAGCAGATGAGGCTCGGGCGGCCGGTGATGGCGCGCGCCTGCTCGAGGGCCTGCGTCACCATGCCCCGATCATGGCCGTCCACGTCGGGCACGACGTGCCAGCCGTAAGCGCTGAAGCGGCCCGGCACATTCTCGGTGAACCAGCCCTGCACCTCGCCGTCGATGGAGATACCGTTGTCGTCGTAGAGCACGATGAGCTTGCCCAACCCCAGCGTACCCGCGAGCGAGCAAGCCTCGTGGGAGATCCCCTCCATCAGGCATCCGTCGCCGACGAACACGTAGGTGAAATGGTCGACGATGGAATGACCGGGCCGGTTGAACTGCGCGGCCAGCACCTTCTCCGCGATGGCCATGCCGACGCCGTTGGCGAGTCCCTGTCCCAGGGGACCGGTGGTGGTCTCCACGCCGGGGGTCACGCCGTACTCGGGATGGCCGGGGGTCTTCGAACCCAGCTGCCGGAAGCGCTTGATCTCGTCGAGCGGCAGGTCGTAGCCGGTGAGATGCAGCAGCGCATACTGAAGCATGCACCCATGTCCGTTGGATAGGATGAAACGGTCGCGGTTGATCCAGTCCGGGTTGAGGGGATTGTGTGACAAGTAATCGTTCCAGAGGACCTGCGCGATGTCCGCCATGCCCATGGGCATACCCGGGTGGCCCGACTTGGCGTTCTCCACAGCGTCCATACTCAAGGCTCGAATGGCGTTGGCGAGCTCTCTGGGGGAAGGCATTCGCGTCTCCTGCCTGTGTGCCACGTCGTTCCCGGCAGGCCGTTGTCCGGTGACACGGCGGCCTGCGTGCGAGTCAGGGGCGAGCCCCGCTGGCGGCGGGGGGCGGGCGAGCCCGGGGCGTCCCGGCGCAGCCCGGTAACGGTGGGCCGTGCGGCCGACGAAACCGACACCCGCAATTCTCCCTTCTTCGAGGGGTAAAAGGCCAGGGATGCACGCTTAGAAGAGCAGGGCGCGGACCTCCTGGCGGCGCCCGAAGCTCGCGCCCCGCGACGGTGACGGCGCGCTGCGCGGGTCTGCGCAGCGAGCCTGCGGCCGCCTGCGATGTGGCAGTACGGGATGCCCGTTCTCAAGAGATGGCGGATGGATCCGACTCTGTGTGCGGAGCGGCCATTGCCCCGTTCCCCCCGGTAGGGACAGCCGTGCGCCGGGGGTGCCAACCAGGGGATCGGCGCCCGCGCTGCCAGCACGACGTCCACCGCTGGCGGCCGGGTTCGCTTCGACGCCCGAGGCCGGCGGGTCTGATCTGTGAAAATGGGCCGGGCGTGGGTACACTAGTGCGTTTGCGACTAATAACAGGGGTTGTCATGGCGCTAGCGCAGTCCATTACATCGGAATCGGTCTCGGAGGGACACCCCGACAAGATCGCCGACCAGATCTCCGACGCGGTGCTCGATGCCATCTTGCGCCAGGATCCGGGGGCCCGTGTCGCGTGCGAGACCCTGGTCAAGACGGGCATGGTATTGCTCGCCGGCGAAATCACGACGAGGGCGTGGGTGGACATGGAGGACCTGGTGCGCTCGGAGGTCAAGCGCATCGGCTATACCAAGCCCGCGCTCGGCTTCGACTGGGAGACCTGCGCGGTGCTGACCGCCATCGGGAAACAGTCGCCGGACATCGCGGTCGGGGTCGACGAGAGCAGCGACCGTGAGCAGGGCGCAGGCGACCAGGGCATGATGATCGGTTACGCGACCAACGAGACCGATGTGCTCATGCCCGCGCCCATCACCTACGCGCACCGCCTCGTGCGCCGGCAAGCGGAGCTGCGCCGCAACGGCACGCTGCCGTGGCTGCGCCCCGACGCCAAGAGCCAGGTGACGATGCGTTATTCGGGAGGGCGCCCGACGGGGGTGGAGGCTGTTGTGCTCTCGACGCAGCACGAGCCGGATATCACCCACGCCCAGCTGCGCGAGGCCGTCATCGAGGAGATCGTACGGCCGGTATTGCCGATGGAGTGGCTGAGCGGGGACACCCGCTTCTACATCAATCCCACCGGTCGCTTCGTCATCGGCGGACCCGTGGGTGACTGCGGGCTGACCGGGCGCAAGATCATCGTCGACACCTACGGCGGCGTCGCCCGCCACGGCGGCGGCGCTTTCTCCGGGAAGGACCCCTCCAAGGTGGATCGCTCCGCCGCCTACGCGTGCCGCTATGTCGCCAAGAACATCGTCGCGGCCGGGCTGGCCGAGCGCTGCGAGGTCCAGGTGTCCTACGCCATCGGGGTCGCGGAGCCGACGTCCATCAACGTCGATACGTTCGGCACCGGGCGGATCGAGGACGACAAGATCGCGGCTCTGGTGAGGGAATTTTTCGACCTGAGGCCGCGCGCCATCGTGGACATGCTCGACTTGCTGCGTCCCATCTACCGTAAGACGGCGGCATACGGACATTTCGGCCGCGAGGACGAAGACTTCACCTGGGAGCGTACGGACAAGGCGGAGGCGCTGCGCGACGCCGCCGGCCTCGGCGTGGGTGCGGAGCCGCTGAGCAATTGAGGGGCAAAAGGGGTTCGCGGCGACCAGCCCGGAGCGAACGATGAGCAGTCAACCCGTCACCGACCTCGAGCCGGACTACAAGGTGGCCGACCTGTCCCTGGCGCACTGGGGGCGCAGGGAGATCGCCATCGCCGAGAACGAGATGCCCGGGCTGATGGCGCTGCGTGAGCGTCATCGCCGCGCCAAACCGCTCTCGGGGGCACGCATCGCCGGGTGCCTGCACATGACCATACAGACCGCAGTGCTCATCGAGACGTTGGTGGATCTCGGGGCCCAGGTGCGTTGGTCATCGTGCAACATATTCTCGACCCAGGACCACGCGGCGGCGGCCATTGCAGCTCAAGGCATTCCCGTATTTGCGTGGAAGGGTGAGACCGAGGAGGAATTCTGGTGGTGCATCGACCGGAGCATCTTCGGCCCCGACGGCTGGCGCCCCAATATGGTGCTCGACGACGGGGGCGATCTCACCAAGGTGATGCACGAGAGGTACCCCGATCTCATGAGCGAGGTGCGGGGCATATCCGAGGAGACGACGACCGGCGTGCATCGCCTCTACGAGATGATGAAGAACGGGACGTTGATGGCGCCCGCCATCAACGTCAANNNNTCATCGACGGCATCAAGCGTGCGACGGACGTGATGATCGCCGGCAAGATCGCGGTGGTCTGTGGGTACGGCGACGTGGGCAAAGGTTGTGTACAGGCTCTGTCCTCGTTCGGCGCCACCGTGTGGGTGACCGAGATAGACCCGATCTGCGCTCTACAGGCTGCCATGGAGGGCTACCGAGTGGTGACCATGGACGACGCGGCGTCCGTGGGCGATATCTTCGTGACGGCCACCGGTAACCTCAAGGTGATCACCGCCGAACATCTCCGCCGCATGAAGAACGATGCGATTGTCTGCAATATCGGTCACTTCGACGCCGAGATCGAAGTGGCGTCGCTGCGCGAGCACCGCTGGGAGAACATCAAGCCTCAGGTCGATCATGTCGTGTTTCCCGACGGCAAGCGCATCATCCTGCTGGCCGAGGGTCGTCTGGTCAATCTGGGCTGTGCCACCGGCCACCCGAGCTTTGTCATGTCGAGCTCCTTTGCCAATCAGGTATTAGCGCAGATCGAACTGTGGCAGCACCCCGACGAATACGAGACCAAAGTTTACGTGCTGCCGAAGTCCCTGGACGAGGAGGTCGCACGACTGCACCTGGAGAAGTTGGGCGCGAGGTTGACCAAGCTTACACAGGAGCAGGCCGACTACATAGGCGTTCGGGTAAAAGGGCCCTACAAACCAGACTATTATCGGTATTGATTGATACCCGAGGAGACATCGAAATCGATGAATGGGGGATGAGATGAGAATCCGATCCGGCTAGCATGTGAACGCCGCAAGCGGCGTCCGACTCGTAGATGGGATTTGCGAAGAAACGAGAGCGCACGAGCGCGCTGCCGAGCCTGTTGCTGGTCGACGACGATCCGCTGATCGGCGAATCGCTGCATTTCGTACTGCGCGGCGAATTCGATGTGCATCTCGCCACGACCCGCGAACAAGCCCGATCCCAAGTCCTTCGAATGAACGAGCTGCCCGCGCTGGCCCTCGTCGATCTGGGGCTGCCCCCCGAGCCGCACGCGCCCGACGAAGGCTTCGCCCTCATCGAAGAACTCCTGAGCATCAATCCTTCCATCAAGATTTTGGTCCTGTCGGGACAGAGCGATCGGGCGAATATTCAGCACGCCCTCTCGCTCGGAGCAGTGGATTTCATTCCCAAGCCTTGTGACGTCAACCTCCTCAAGGCGCGCCTGCATCACCAGCTACTGATCCTGGACGCTGAGAAGCACGACCGACCCGAGCAGGAGCACGATGTGCGAATGTTCGGGGAAAGTCCTGCGATGCGGACGTTGTGGACGCAGACCGAGCGCTTCGCGGACACGCCGTTCCCCGTGCTGGTGCAGGGCGAATCGGGAACCGGCAAGGAACTCGTGGCCCAGTTGCTGCACGAACGCAGCACGCTCGCGGCGGAGCCGTTCCTTACGGTGAACTGCGCCGCGTTTACGCCGGAGCTGCTGGAAGCGCAGCTTTTCGGACACGCCAAGGGCGCCTTCACGGGCGCGAGCACCGCGCGCAGCGGTTTTTTCGAGGAGGCCGGCCGCGGCACGTTGTTCCTGGACGAGATCGGAGAGTTCCCGGTCGAGCTGCAGCCCAAGCTTTTGCGGGTCCTGGAGAACGGGCAGTACTATCGGGTGGGAGAAACGCGCCCGCGCACCGCGCAGGCGCGCATCATTGCGGCCAGCAATCGGGATCTGCTGGAGGAAATCCGCGGGGGTCGTTTCCGGCACGACCTCTATCATCGCTTGAGCGTGCTCACGATCACCGTTCCACCGCTGCGTGAGCGTGGCGACGACACCCTACGGCTGCTCGATTATTTCCGATCGCTGTACGCGGCCAAGATAGCCCCGTTCGTACTGGACGAGGAGGCCAAGGGTCGCTGGTCGCGCTACCCTTTTCCGGGCAACGTGCGCGAGCTTCGCAACATAGTGATCCGCCTGAGCGCCAAGTACCCGGGGCAGCGCGTGGGCATAACCGAGCTGGAGGCCGAGCTCGACAGCCAGTCGGAGGTGGATGCGGACACCATCGAGCAGCTCAAGGGCGGACGTTTTCGGTTGGATGAGATCCTCAATGCGTGGGAGCAGCGTTACATCGATGCGGCGTTGAAGTTGAGCCAAGGTAACCTGAGCGAGGCCGCGAGACTGTTGGGGGTCAACCGGACTACGCTGTACAGCAAGATTCAGCGGCTCTCCGGCGAGAAGAGCTGATGTATCAGGAGCACTTCGGTCTGTGTCGGGCACCGTTCAGGATCACGCCTGACACGCGCTTCTTCTACACGGGCGGCCAGCGCGGGGAGATCCTGCACGCGCTTCTGTACGCCATCAGCGCGGGTGAAGGCTTCATCAAGGTCATCGGCGAGGTCGGCAGCGGCAAGACCATGCTGTGCCGGATGCTGGAGGCGAAGCTCCCACCGAATGCGGAGATCGTCTACCTCGCCAATCCCAGCGTATCGCCCGAGAGCCTCCCGCATGCCATCGCCACGGAGATGGGCCTCGCACTCGATCCCGGCGTCGATCGCCTCGGAGTATTGCACGCGCTGCAGCGAAAACTGCTGGAGAAGCACGCAGAGGGGCGCCGGGTAGTCGTATTCGCCGAAGAGGCGCAGAGCATGACCCTGAGCACCCTGGAGGAGCTGCGGCTCTTGAGCAACCTGGAGACTCAGCGTGACAAGCTGCTCCAAATCGTGCTCTTCGGTCAATCCGAGCTGGACCAGAAGCTCGGCGCACCGCAGATACGCCAGCTGCGGGAGCGGATCACGCATGGTTTCGTGCTGTCGCCGTTCGACGCCGAGGAGGTCCGTAAGTACGTGATGTTTCGCCTGCGTTGTGCAGGATATCGCGGGCCTGAGGTGTTTACCCGAGGCGCCTACCGCACCCTGGCGCGTCGCTGCGAGGGCCTGATCCGGCGTATCAACATCCTCGCGGACAAGTCCCTGTTGGCGGCATTTGCCGACGGCGCGCGCGCCGTGGAGCGCAGACACGTGCGGGCCGCCGTCGACGACAGTGCGTTCGGGGCACGACCGCGGCGGCGCACGCCGCTGACCGCGGCGGCGATCCTGGTGCTGGGCGCGCTCCTCGTCGGCTGGACGGGTCTGCTGGGCATGCGTATGCCCCCCGGGAGGCTTCTTGCGCCGTCGTGGAGCGGGGCCGACCCACGCCGCGCAGAGATCGCCCCGGTGGGCGGGCCGCACGGGGGCGACGAGGCGACCCCGGTCGTGCCGGGGCCCGCGCCCCCGGTCACATCCGCGCAGCGCGACGCGCCCGCTCCGGTGGCCCGGCGTGAGGTCGCGCCCGGTGCACGGGGTGCAGGAGCGGGCGCCGGCACCGCATTCAGGCCGCCGCAGCCTCATCAGGCGCAGCCGCAGCGGGTGGCGCAGAGCGCCCCTTGGACGACGGGCACCGCGCCGCCCTCACCCGCGGTCGGACGCGCGCAGGCCGGAGGGTCTGAAGACGAGAGGGCCCTGCTGGCACGCCGCTTGGACGCCACGCAGGCCTGGCTCGCTCGGGCGGACGCGGATCACTTCAGCATCCAGCTCTTGATGACCGATGCCGGCGGCCGTGCCGGGCTCAAGGACTTCCTGTCCGCGCGCCAGCGCGCAGGGAACCTCGAGGACATCTACGTCTACCAGACCACGATCCGTGGCAAGACGTGGTTTGGCGTGCTATACAGAGAGTACGACACCCTCAAGGAGGCGAGGGAAGCGCTCGGTCGTCTGACCCCCGAGCTGAGGCGGCATCAGCCCTTCATTCGAAACATCCGTGATGTCGCCGCGGCCGGGTAGCTAGCGCCGCGATCCAGGGAGCAGGGCCGGCGGAGCCCGCTCAATCTATACGTCATCGTGCCGACACAGTCGGTGGGGTGTTGTCGGCGTATTGTCCCTGGTTCTTCCGCACCGCAAAAAAACGGGAAAACCGTGGCGGCGGTCTCGCCTGCGGAGGTGGCCAAACCGGTTTGGGGCTCGTGACAGCGATGTCATGCGGGGGATCGAGCGTTGAGTGAACGGCTTGCACGATTCGGTATCGTGGGCCTGCTGCTCGGTGCGCTGTGGGTGTCCGGGTGCTCGGTGCCGCAGCCGCGGGAGGTTTCGGCGGGCCACGTGGATGCCGAGCGGGCGCCGCCGCCGGCAGACATTCCCGAGCCCGTGCGGCGTACGCCTTTCCTTCCCAAACCCAGCCCCGCGCCGCCCGAGGAGACCTACACGGTGGTCGTGAACGACGTGCCGGTTAAGGAGCTGCTCTTCGCCCTCGCGCGTGATGCCAACCGAAACGTCGATATCCACCCCGGCCTCAGCGGCACGGTCACCCTGAACGCGGTGGATCAGAGTCTGTTTCAGATTCTCGACCGCATCGCCCGCCAGGTCGATCTGCGCTACAGGGTCGAGGAGGGCACCATCGTCATCACGCGAGATACGCCTTTCTTCCGCACGTACGAAGTTGATTACGTCAACATGTCGCGGGATACCACCCAGTCCGTGAAAGTGTCCACGCAGATCACCAGCATTGCGGCGGACAGTGAAGGCGGCGGAGGAGGCGGCGGAGATAACAACTCGACGAGCACCGTCACCAGCACTTCGAACAACCGCTTCTGGGAGACTCTCGTGGACAGCATAGAGGAGATCATCGGGTCCGCGGGCACGGGGGAGGAGCGCGAGAACGTCATCGCCAACCCGGAGGGCGGCATCCTGCTCGTGCGAGCGACCGCTCGTCAGCACGAAGAGGTCCAGCGCTATCTCGACCAGGTGCTGGCCAGTGCGCGTCGCCAGGTGCTTATCGAGGCGACGGTGGTCGAGGTGGAGCTCAACGACCGCTATCAGGCGGGCGTTGACTTCACGGCGCTGTTCGGAGAGGCCGGGATCGTTCAGCAGAGCGTCATCGCGGGCAATCTGACGACGCCGCCGTTCTTCCTGTTCGAGATCGCGGATGACGAAGAGAATCCGGACATCACCTCGACCGTCCGTCTCCTCAAGCAGTTCGGTGACACCAGAGTGTTATCGAGCCCCAAGATCATGGTGCTCAACAACCAGGCGGCGACGCTCAGGGTGGTGGACAACGTGGTCTTCTTCCAGATCGACGTGACGGTGATACCAGCCACCAGCATCAGCGCGGCTCAGGAGGCGCGGGAGAGCAAGCCGCGCACGGTGCCCGTCGGTCTCATCATGACGGTCATACCCCAGGTCAACGAAAGCGACACGATCACGTTGAACATCCGGCCGACGATTTCGAGGATATCCCGGTTCGTCGACGATCCGGAGAATCCCGGAAATCAGGTCCCCGAGATCCGTGTCCGCGAAATGGAGTCCATGCTGAAGCTGGAGAGCGGCCAGATTGCCGTGCTCGGTGGGCTCATGCAGGACGAGGTGCGCAAGAACAGCCAGGGCTTGCCCTTGCTCTCTGACCTGCCGCGTATCGGCGAGGCGTTCAAGTTCCGCGACAACGATTTCACGAAGACGGAGCTGGTCATCTTCCTGCGTCCCGTGGTCGTTCGGCGGCCGAGCATCGAGGCCGATCTGCGCGATTTCGAGCAGTTTCTTCCCAAGAATCTGCCGGACGCGAAGCCCTTGTCCATACTGGATCGGCGGGTACCGCCATGAGCCTCCTCATGGATGCGTTGAGGCGAGCTGAGGAGACGCGTCGCACGCAGGCCAAGGACGACGAAAGCAAGACCCCGCAGCGCGCCCCCGAATCCGGGGCGGAGCTCAGCCTGGCGCCCGCTGACGCTCCGACCCCGGACGCAGACGCTGCGGAGCGCGAGCTGGGAGAAGGGGCACGGGAGTCGCCCCGCAGCGACCCCCCCGAGGAGCCGCCGGCGCCCGCAGGAGGCGCCCAGGGTGGTGAGCGTGCGGACGCGAGGGCGACCCTGACGCTCTCGCCCATGGAATCGGACGCACCGGACGCTGCGCCCGGCGCGACATCGGAGTCGCCGGAGGCGAGGAGCGGCACGCGGACCTGGAGCAGCGACGATTTCCCCCCGGGCATCGACGCACGTCACGGGACGGCGCGGGGGTCCACCACCCGTGCGCCGGCGCAGGCTGCACGGGTGCTGTCCGGCGCCGCAGCCGCGCGCCGCCGTGGGCGGGCTCCCCTGGTGAGCGTGACGCTCGTGTTGACGCTGATCGTGCTCGGTGCAGGCGCGTACCGCTACTGGCGAGCCGTCTCGTCGGGTCCCTCGGTCATGGTTCGGTCGTCCCCCGCCATGCACGCGGTCGGCTCGGTGCAGCCACCGTCGGACCTGCACCCCACCGCCGCCCGTGTTGGGCCGAGCGCAAGGCCGACGCCGTCCACGGCGCGCACGGGGGGTCCCCCGACGAGGAGTGAGCCCACCCCACCGGGCGAAGGGGACGCGCTCGCCTCGTCCGGGCCGGCAGGGAAGGAGCTCGACATGTCCGCCGCCGAGCGCGCCCCCTCCTTCGGCAGTTTCGGGCCTGAATCGCCTCGGGATCCATCCGGCGTATCCCGCGCCGCGGACGGGGCGGGCGCGCCGGCCCCAGGCGCGGACGATGCGGCGGCGGTGGACGGCGATCCGGACGGAGGCGCACTCACGGCCGCGGCGGTGGGCGGAGCCGGGTCCGAGATCAGGATCACGCGCGCGCCCAGGACCGATCCGGTGCGAACCCTGCTCGCACAGGCCTACGAGGCCTTTCGAGACGGAGACGACACCCTCGCCGGTGCTCGTTACCGCGAGGCGCTCGAGCGGGACGCCGGCAATCGGGATGCGCTGCTTGGTCTCGCGGCAGTGGCGGTCCGACGAGGCGATCTCGAGCAAGCGGCACGCCGGTATCTCCAGCTGCTCAGGCGCAATCCGCGGGACAGCGTGGCGCAGGCCGGCCTCATCGGCTTGCAGACGGGTGCGGATCCGGTGGCCAGCGAGAGTCGGCTCAAGCTGCTGCTTGAGGAGGAACCGGGCGCCGCGCACCTCCACTTCAGCCTCGGCAACCTCTACGCCGAGCAAGGGCGTTGGCCGGAAGCAGAGCGTGCGTACTTCGAGGCGTACCGCGCCGACAGCCACAACCCCGATTATGCGCTGAACCTCGCAGTAAGCCTCGATCACATGCAGCAGCGCGCGGCGGCGTTGACCTATTACCGGCGTGCGTTGGAGCTCGCGTCGCTCAGACGTGGCAGTTTCGAGCCGCTTGCGGTGCACGAGCGGATTCGGGCGCTATCGCAGTCCGTCGAAGGATCATGAGCATGGATATCGCTGCCCGCCCGGCCCGCATCGGCGAGCTTCTCGTCGCCAAGGGTGTCGTGAGCGAGGACCAGATCCGCATCGCCCTCACCGAGCAGCATAAGTCCAAGAACGAACACCTGGGCAAGATACTCGTACGCCTCGGCTTCGCGACCGAGGCGGTCATTCGTGACATTCTGGGCGGAGCCCTGGGCTATGACAGCGTCGACCTCTCCAAAGTCGTGATCGACGGCGAGGTGGTCAAGTTGATCCCCAAGGACGTAGCGCGGCGTTACCGGTTGCTGGCGATTACCTTCGACCGCGACAGCAACAGCTTGATCCTGGCGATGACCGACCCGTTCAACGTCATCGCGCTCGATCAGGTGCGAGCCCTGCTCGGAGGAGACGTCGAAGTCAAGGCGCTGCTTGCGGGCGAAGCCGAGCTGGTCAAGGCCATCGACCAGTTCTACGGTTACGAGCTTTCGGTCGATGGTATCCTGCAGGAGATCGAGACGGGCGAGATAGATTATCAGAGCCTCGAAGCCGAGAGCGACGAATACAGCCAGCCTATCGTAAGGTTGGTCAACGCTCTTCTCTCAGACGCTGTCAAACGGGGCGCATCGGACATCCACTTCGAACCCGAGCACGAGTTCCTGCGGATCCGGTACCGCATAGACGGCGTATTGCGCCAGATCCGAAGCCTGCATCGAAACTATTGGTCCGCGATCGCGGTACGGCTCAAAGTCATGGCGGGCATGAACATCGCGGAAATGCGGGCTCCTCAGGACGGTCGCATGGCGCTGTCGGTATCCGGCCGCCCGGTGGATTTTCGCGTCGCCGCATTACCCACGACCTACGGTGAGAACATCGTCCTGCGCATCCTGGACCGTCAGAAGGGGATCATGCCGCTCGAGCACCTGGGTCTGCCCGAAGGAGCCCTGGCGACGCTGCGGCTGATGATGGCTCGCCCGGAGGGGATCATTCTAGTGACGGGGCCCACCGGAAGCGGGAAGACGACCACGCTGTATTCGATGCTCAACCATCTGAACAGCGAATCGGTCAACATTATGACGCTCGAGGATCCGGTGGAGTACCCCATCGAGATGATCCGTCAAACATCCGTCAACGAGGCAGTACGCCTCAACTTCGCCACCGGCATACGCAGCATGATGCGGCAGGACCCGGACATCATACTCGTTGGCGAAATCCGGGATGCGGATACCGCCGAGATGGCCTTTCGTGCAGCCATGACCGGTCACCAGGTGTACACCACGCTACATACGAACTCATCGTTGGGTGCCATACCGAGGTTGTTCGACACAGGCATCCAGCCGGACATCATGGTGGGGAACATCATCGGTGTGATCGGCCAACGCCTCGTGCGCAAGCTATGCGTGCACTGCAAAGAGCCTTACGAGCCGAGCAAAACGGAGCGCAAGTTGCTCGCGCTCGATTCGGACTCGAAGGCGCCACCGATCTACAAAGACGTTGGTTGTGTTTCGTGCGAGCACCGCGGATACAAGGGGCGGCTCGCGATCATGGAGCTGCTCAAGTTCGACCTGGATATCGACGAGCTGGTGGCGCGCCGCGCGACGCTCAGGGAGCTCACCGAGGGGGCGTTCGCCAAGGGTTTCACTCCGCTGGCCGAAGCCGGGATTCGACGCGTCATCGAAGGCGTGACGAGTCTCGACGAGGTGTCGCGCGTCGTCAACCTTACGGATCGTTTCGGCTGAGGTTCGAATGCCATTAATGCAGTACAAGGCCATGGACGAGCGGGGTCGCGTGACCGGCGGCCGCATGGAGGCGGCGAACGTCGCGGACCTCGAGCTCCGGCTCGGGCGCATGGGTCTCGACCTGATCAACTACAAGGAGACGACCCTGCGCACAGGTGCGCCGGGGAGCCGCGTCAGGCGCCGCGACTTGATCGATTTCTGTTTTGATCTGGAGCAGCTCGTCTCGTCCGGGGTGCCCCTTCTGGAAGGTCTCAGCGACATACGGGATTCGGTGGAGAATCCGCGCCTGCGCGAAGTGACCGCTGGAATGATTGAATCTATCGAAGGAGGCAAGACGCTCTCGAGTGCCATGGAGGAATATCCTCGCGTCTTCGACAGCGTGTTCGTCAACCTGGTACGTGCAGGCGAGTTCAGTGGTCGTGTCGATGAAGTACTGCGCGACATCACCGAGAGTTTGAAATGGCAGGACGAGCTGTCAGAGCTCGCGAGAAGGCTACTCATGTACCCCGCGATCGTCGCGACGGTGGTACTCATGGTCGTCGTATTTTTGATGACTTACCTCGTGCCGCAACTGGTCGCGTTCATCGAGACCATGCAGCGCGAACTCCCCCTCCACACCAAAGTCTTGCTGTCGGTGTCGGACGCCTTCGTGGCGTATTGGTACATATGGTTGACACTACCGTTCGCAGCCGCATTCGTTCTGGCTACGCTGAAACGCACGAATCCCTCCGTACGCCTGTTCATGGACGAGCTCTTGATCCGATTCTGGATCATCGGCCCCATACTCAAGAAGATCATTTTGGCCCGATTCGCTCGTTATTTCGCTTTGATGTACTCCTCGGGAATTACGGTGCTCGACTGCGTGCGCATCAGTGAAAACCTGGTCGGGAACAAGGCTGTGGAGCAGGCTACGCGGCGGGCGGGTCGACAGATCGCGGACGGGGCGAGCTTGAGCGCGGGGTTCGAATCAACGGGTCTTTTCCCGCCCCTCGTGCTGCGCATGCTTCGCGTCGGCGAGAACACCGGTGGCCTGGATACGGCGCTCCTGAACATCAGCTACTTCTACGACCGGGACGTACGTGAATCCATGCAGCGTCTGGAAACCGTCGTAGGTCCCGCTTTGATCCTCGTGCTGGGAGGCCTTATGTTCTGGGTCATCGTATCCGTTCTGGGGCCGATATACGACCTGATCACCACAATCAACATATAGAGGAACGCTTGCGTGATGGCGAAACGAGGGCACCCGAGTACGAAGCAGCGTCCCGAGGGCAGTGGTCCGCAGGGCGTTCCGGGTACCGCGCGGGGAGACGCGTGATGCTCGGATCGAGCTTCCTGTCCAGACGCGTATTCTATCTCACTAGTGGGTGGATGAGCGTCTATCACTGGCGCGAGGGTGAACTGATCGATTCCCGCGTATTCGCCTCGGACGAGGCGGGGTTAGCCGATTTTTCCCATTACCTCGCAGCAGAGCCGCGGGTGCCTGCGTACTTCCTCGTCGACATAGTGGAGGAGGAGTTCCGCGAGGAAGCGATTCCTCACGTTTTCGGCAGCGACAGGCGGGCTCTGGTGCGCACCAAGCAGAATCGCCTGTTCCGAGACGCGCGTTACGCACATGCCATATTCCAGGGCCGGCAAAGCGAGGGGCGGCGCGACGATGTCGTGCTGTTCACGGCGCTGATCAGGCCCGATCTGCTCTCTCCCTGGTTGGCTCAGATCACGCGGCACAGAGTACCACTGGCCGGTATCTATTCGGTGCCCATTCTGAGCAGGTCTCTGCTCAAGAAGATGCCGGTCACGTCGGACCACGCCCTGCTCGCGACGCTGCAGAGCTCCGGCGGGCTTCGACAGACATTCTTCCACCGAGGGCAGCTGAAGATCAGCCGCCTGGCAGTGCTGCCGCCCGGGGACGAGGTGCGGTGCGTTCCGCAGATTCTGCAGGAGATCGAGAAGATACGGCGCTACCTGAACAGCTTGCGTCTGTTGCCACGCGACAACCCGCTCGATGTGTACGTCCTGACGCGGGGCCCGGTGCTCGAGGAGTTGAACAGGCATGCGGCGGACTCCCCCACGCTCCGGCATCACTTCGTCGACGTCGTCGAGCTCGCATCCAGAAACGGCGTCGCCCTGCCCCCGGACTCGCCCTATGCCGACATCTTGTTCGCGAGGGTCCTGGCGCGCGAGGCCCCCAAGAGCCACTACGCCAGCCGCACCGAGACACGGTACTACCAGATGTACCGACTTCGCGCCGGAATGCTCGCGGCAAGCCTCGTCCTCGCGCTCGGTAGCCTGGCCTGGAGCGGCCTTACGACCATCAAGGGCGCCGTCGCCGTCCAGGAGCGAGCGATCGTGGAGCAGCAGGTCGGCTTCTACAGCGAACGCTATCGGTTGGCGCAGGAGCGTTTACCCGCCACGCCAGCCAAGGCGCATGAGCTGAAAAAGGCGGTCGACGCCGTCCAGACACTGAGTGAGTACAAGTCGTCACCGATGAGAACCCTCATGGTGTTGAGTCGTGCTCTGGACAGCACACCCGCTCTCGAGATCGACGGCATCGAGTGGGCAGCCAGCACGGTTGCCGATGCTCCGCTCGTGTGGGCGAAGCGGCGTCGGTCGGGGGATCGCCGAGGCACGGCGCGCTCCGACTCCCGGGGGAAATCCGAACAACTGTATCAGATCGCCAAAGTGAGTGGCCGCATCGTCCCCTTCGACGGCAACTATCGGGTCGCCCTCGACAGGATCAACGGGTTCGCGGATATGCTCTCGCAGCTCTCGGGCGTAGAGGACGTTGATGTGCTTTCCTTGCCGCTCGATGTCAGCTCCGATCAGTCACTGCACGGAAGCGTCGGTGCCGACACGAACCAGCAGACCGCCCGGTTCGAGCTTCGCATAACCATCGAGGTGCGTGATGGGGACACTGGGTGAGATCGAGTGGGGCGAGCTCCGGGGTGCGCTGGCGCTTCTCATAGCGACACTGCTCGTCAGCACCGGTCTGCTAGGTGGCAGCCATTATTTCGAGTCGCGAATGGAGATGAAATACGAAGCTCAGAAAAGGCGGCTGAGCGTGGTCAGAAGCAATTACTACACGGTGGACGAAGAGGAACGGCTGATCGAGGCCTATCTGCCAAAGTACCGGGCGCTGCGGGAGCAAGGCATCATCGGCGACGAGCAGCGGTTGAGCTGGGTGGAGGCGTTGGGAGACGCGTCGGCGAGCATCGAGCTTCCGTCGTTGACCTACGAAATCTCCCCCCGGCGTCCATTCGTTCCCGATATTCCCCTGGAAACGGGCGCATTCCAAGTCTATGCGAGCGAGATGAATCTGAGGATCGGGCTCCTGCACGAAGGTGATTTACCGGCGCTGCTGCGGGCGTTGGATCGCAACGCCACGGGTCTGTACAGCGTGTCCTACTGCCGCCTCTCGCGCAATGTGGATACGTTTCGACTGGCACCGATGGCGGAGAACCTCACCGCGCAGTGCACATTGCGCTGGTACACCATCGCGTTGCCGGAGGGGGAAAAGGTGAGTACATGAAGCTGCCGCGTGCAAGATGGTGGTGGTTGCGCAAGGGGGCCGTGCCGGCGCTGCTGTTGGCGCTGCATGCGAGCGGTGGGCAGGCGCAGACGTTCGGTCGCCTGTTCTCGACGCCCGACGTGCGGGCCGCGCTCGATCAGCTGCGCCAGGACCAGGATTACGGCGCTGCCGTATCAACGCAAGAGCCACGTGCGCACCGGACCACACCCGCCCCCGATGTCACGGTGAACGGCGTCGTGCTGCGCAGTGGCGGACCGGACGCTTCCTGGATCAACGGCACCATCATCACCTCGGGGGGCGTCACTTCGGAAGGGGTGCGCGTGGAGACAGAGGACGTCGGCGAGGCGAGTGTGCGCATCCTGCTGCCGGGCAGCGAGCGGAGCGTGCGGCTCAAACCGGGGCAGAAGATCGACGTCGTCGGGGGACGCGTGTTGGATGCCTATGAGAGCGAAGCGTCCCGCGGCGAAGACATTGATTTCGGCACTGACCGACCGGAGGTTGACGGTGTCAGCGAGCGGGCGACCGCGGGCAGCGTCGAGTGAAGGCGTGACCGGCGTGGGCAAGCGCAGGCGGACGCGTCCCCCACGGCATGGCGCCTGGGGAAGGCGGCGGGCGTTTGCGCACGCCGGGCACGGGCAGTCCGGAGTGGCGCTGCTGGTGATGCTCTTATTCTTGGTCCTCGTCGGCGCCGCGCTGCTGATCGACGAGCTGAGCGCGGCCGCGAAGCGGGAGACGAGCAGCGAGCTGCGCACTGCACGCGCGCTCGAGGACGCCAAAGCCGCGCTCATCGGCTTCGCGACCGCCAATCCGTACGTTCCGGGGCTGCTGCCATTCCCCGACCGCAACAGCGACGGAAACTATGACGGAAACAGCGACTGCCCGCCGGTCACCGTGGTCACGGACGACACGCATTTGTTGGGACATCTGCCCTGGCAGGGCAAGCACGGACCGTGCGTGGGCAATCCGGCGGCGATGGGCGACCTGCGCGATGCCGCCGGTGCGCCTCTATGGTATGGCGTCTCGAAGAATCTCGTCCGCTACAGCGACGGCGCGACCTTCGCGGACCCGCCCGTCAACCCCGATTGGGATGACGCAGCGCCGGCGCCGTGGATAACGGTTCGCGACCACGACGGGAGCGTGCTCTCCGATCGCGTGGCGTTCCTGATCATCGCCCCGGGAGAGCCTCTGCAGGGACAGGATCGCAGCACGGCGGCACCTTCGGTGGAGAATTACCTCGATAGCGTGACCGTGGCCGGGCTGACCTACAGCAACGCCGATTTCGACCAGGATTTCATCACCTACCCCGATTCACGACATACGCCGGATCCGAACGACAGCTTCAACGACCGCATCGTCTACGTCACGGTGGACGAGCTGCTGCCGCTCGTCGAACACCGTGTCATTGGGACCGTCGCCCGCGCGCTTGCGGTCTACGAGAGTGCTCACGGTACGTATCCCTGGCTCAGCGCTTTCGGCGACACTGATTTCCGAGGCGCCGGCGGCGTCCGGGAGGGTCACGTGCCGTTTCACAGCACTACCCCTGTGACGTATAGGACCTTCGCGACACGCATGGACGCATCGTGGAGTCTGCAGAACGCGGACGTCACCGCCAGCGGCACCGTGGATCCGGCCGACGTCGCGGCCGGAACGGTCAGCGTCGGGGCGAGCAGCGGCACGTGCGAGTGGCGCGCGCCGGACGAGGTGGATTGCACGGCGACCCGGATGCAGAGCCTCTCGCCCCCTGTCGAGCGTACCTATCGCTTCACCTTCGGCGAAGGCTCGGTGACTACGGACGATCCCACCGCGAGTGACGTTCGGCGCCGCACCGTCTCGCTCGCGGACCCGCTGGATCCGAGCGCCGCGGACGTCATCAGCGTCGTCGACACGAACACGGACACGGCCGCTCAGACCGGAGCGGGAAGCCTCCGGATCGACGCAGACACGACGGGCACCCTCGCGGTGGGCGGTATTCACTACGATCTCGCGGTGCCCGAAGAGCTGCCCCAGTGGTTCGTGGACAGCCGGTGGCACGAATTCGTCTACGTCGGGCTCTCGGAGGGCTACGTCCCGGGGGCCCCCGCCGACTGCGGCGGCCTCAATCCGCCGTGTTTGACGTTGCTAAACTGGTACCCTCCGCAGGACGACAAGTGGGCCCTGGTGCTCTCGGCCGGCTCCGAGCTGGCGGCCCAGGACCGCGGTACCGGTACGCTCGCCTCGTACTTCGAGGGTGAGAACGGCACCGCCGGCGACGACACGTTCGAGCGAGCCAATGCGTCAGCCACGTTCAACGATCAGGTGCGCATCGTTGCTCCCTGACCTCCGCCGTCGCGAAGCCCGCGCCCGGCGGCGTTCGTGCTCGGCGGCGAGGCGACAGGTGATCGCGCCGCACCCCGCCGGCGGCCTTGGCGCGTGCGGTGCGGCGGGGGCGGCTGGCTTCACCTTGCTCGAGATGGCGGTGGTCGTCGCCATCGTGGCGGTGCTTCTCGGCACGTTGCTGGTTCCGCTCGCCACGCAGGTGGAGGTCGTGAACATGAAGCGCACGCACGAGCATCTGGAGACCATACAGGAGGCACTGATCGGCTTTGCGGTTACCAGCGGCAATCGTCTGCCCTGTCCCGATACCGATGGTGACGGCGTCGCCGAAGCGCCGGGGGCCTGCGACGACTTGGAAGGCTACTTGCCCTGGGTGACGCTTGGGCTCGGTCGCCAGGACGCGTGGGGGCGCCGGTTCCGCTACCGTGCGAACAACGCATACACGGCGCCCGGGGGCGTGCCCAGCCCCCCCGACACGACGGGGGCGCAGACCCTCGCCGTGCAAGACCGGGACTCGGCGGCGCTCACCATGGGTGATCCCGACGCGCCGGCCGCCATCGTGTTCTCCTGCGGCAAGAACGGTCGTCCGGACCTCGAGAACGACGACGACGGGACGCCCAACACCGGTGCGGACTGCAGCAACGCGACCGCGCCCGCCAACGGCACCTACGTTCAGGGCTCGTTCACCGAGGACACTTTCGACGACCTCCTGGTCTGGCTCTCGAAGCACACGTTGCTCGGACGCTTGGTCAAGGCCGGGACCTGGCCGTGAACGGGTGGGGGAATTCGGGCTGGGGAACCGCCCTCAGTTGTTGTGTAGCTCGAAGCAGACCTGGCCGCGCTCGCTCTCCCGCAGGGACAGCACGTAGCCCATCTGCTGGGCCTGCCGGGCCGCTTGATAGAGACCGATACCCAAACCGCTGCGGGATTTGACGGGGGCGCGAAAGAGGTTGTCACGTACGTCGGGATCCACGGGCGCCCCGTCGTCGCTTACGCGAAGGGTGATTCTGTTGCCTTCGGAGATCAGTTTCACCTCTATGTTGAGGAACGGCTCGGATTGCCGTTTGAGACGCGCGTTCTCGAGCAGGTTATCGGCGACGCTGTCGAAGAGCTCTGCAGGTATGAGCGGATCGGACGTTATTCGCGATTCGAAGCGAATGGCCTGCGTGTCGTTACGCGCTTTGAGAGCCTCCCACCACTCGGTCAAGCGACAGCGAGTGGCCTTCGACTCGCGCGGCGCCTGCAGCTTATCCAGGGCGAGCTGGAGCCTCTGGGTGAGGTGGGGCAGCTGCCTGCGAAGAAGCCGTTCCAAGCCGTCATCACGGGCTGAATCATCCTCGTTTTGTACCGCCAGGGTCATCGTGTGCAGCGACTGAAGCAGATTCTTGATGTCGTGCGTGATGCGTGCACCTGTTTCGTACACGGCCTGCATGTGCGCACGCTGAGCCAGCTCCTGTTCTCGCTCCTTTGCGCGATGGAAGTGCCCGATGAGATTGATAAGCAGGCGCCCGTGCAGCAAAAGCGCCGGGCCGATGGGTCGATGGGCGTGAATGGTGGTGTGCAAGCGCCCGGAGGTGATATTCAGCGTGTGTGAGGTCGCGACGCCGAGCGTGCCGGTCTCCGCCGCCCACCAGCTGACGCCGGCGACCCACGGTAGCTCTAGCAGCTGGGTCATGGCGGTGCGCAGGAAATCCTGGGGCAGGCGGGCATTCTGCGCCGCATCCTCGAGCTGTGCGAGCCATCCCTCCACCGGTGTGCCGATGTTCAGGAGATAACGTTCCCAGATGCGGCCGAACCCGCTGACGCCGGCGAAGGGTGCCCACAGCCAGCTGATGGCGAGCAGGAATAACGCGATGACGAGGACCGTCTGACACAGTGCCACGGCGTAGGGCAGGCCCGTTGCGTACATACTGATGAGCGTTCCCATGCCCAGGATCGCGGTCAGCATGGACATGGTGAGGCCGTAGAGGAAATCCACGGTGTATCCGTGACCGGGACTGCGCTTTTCGCCCGGGAGCAGAATCAGCGCCAGCGCGACCAGCAGTAGTCCGTAGCCGAAGGGGGTTGTCACCTCGGGGCCGAGCGTCTCGACGGCGAATACCCGGGGAATGCTTCCGAGCAGGAGATCGGATACCAGAAACAGCAGCGCCATGAGGTACGCGTAGCGCTCGACGCGTCCCACCGTGATGCGTCCGCCAACCAGACCGATGAGAAGCAGCAGCCAGAAACTGACGAGCCACCGGTTGAGCCACGCGACGAAAATCACCATGGCGAGCACGAAAACCAAGGCGCCACCCCACGAGAGCCTCAGCTCCCGGCTCCATATCGGCTGCCAGATCAGAAACAGCCCCAGGTGCGCGAGGACGAGCGAGCTGGAGACCGCGCCGCCCGGGTCCCACCACACGGTCGCGTGCACGGACGCCAGCATCAATCCGAGGACGCGGTACTCGTGTCGGGTGGAAAGCAGACCCCGTACCCGTGCTCGCATCAGCGTGTGCCCGCGCGCGGGTGCCCTACGGCCGGTGTTGGATTTGAAGCACCTTGGCGCCGCCGCTTCCCGGGCTCAGGAAACGCGCGCCGGGGTCGACACAGGAGAGGATGGCCGTGCAAAGGGGAACAAGCGCCGATCGTGTCGGTAGCAGCACGGGAGTGGAGATCGTGCACGCTCCGAGACGTGGCTTCATGGCTGCTGCGCCGATGGTAGTGGCCCATTACACGCTTCTTGAGGCGCTGCGCAACCGGCTTCTGTGGCTGGTCGTCGCTTTCATGGTTGTATCTTTCGGGTTATCCCGATTCATCGCCGAGGTGGCCATCACGGAGACCGTTCAGGTGGAGAGCGCAGTCTTCGGCGCGTCGCTGCGCTTGTTCGCCGTTTTCATCGTGAGCCTCTTCGTCATCTCGAGCATGGTCAGGGAGCTCAACGACAAAGGGGTCGAGCTGGTCCTGTCGATGCCGGTAGCGCGCGCGAGCTATTTCTTCGGAAAACTCCTCGGGTTCTGGAGCTTGGCCCTGCTGATCGTGCTCGCCTGCTGCCTGTCCCTGATGGTGTATGCGCCGGTGACCCAAACGCTTCTATGGGGGCTCTCGTTGCTGTGCGAGCTGCTGATCGTGACGGCCTTCAGCATCCTGTGTCTCTTCACGTTCAGCCAGGTCACCTTGGCCCTGAGCGCCGTGCTCGGCTTCTACGTACTCTCGCGCACCATCGGTGCCATTCAGCTGATTGGGCAGGGCCGTCTGGTTGCGGGTGACTCCCTCTCGCAGCGTTTCATCGAGTGGCTGCTCGGGGGAATTGCGTTCGTGCTGCCGGAGCTGGACCGTTTCACACTCTCCGATTGGCTGGTCTATCACACCGGCGACTGGGGCACCCTGGTTCCCATCGCGGGACAGACCCTCGTTTATCTGGCGCTGCTGCTGGGCGCCGCGCTGTTCGATCTGTATCGGAAGAACTTCTAGAAGTTTCAGTCGGATCCGCCGGGCGAGGCGCCCGCCGGTACCCAAAAACGAGGTTGACACGCTTGAGACAACGCCGTGTGAGCTCCTTACCGCGCCGAATCGTGGCGTTGTTCCTCGCAGGGCTCGCCTTGCAGCTCTTCTGGCACGGTTTGCGTCCGGGACCGGAGGCCGAGGCCCGGACCCTGCCGTCACCGCCCTCGTCTGCGGTCCTGCGGGTAGCCAGCCTCGGGGACCCCGTTGTCCTGGCCAAGCTTCTCATGCTGTGGCTGCAGAGCTTCGACAACCAGCCCGGGGTCAGCATCCCTTTCAGGGCGCTTGACTACGAGCGCGTCGAGGCATGGCTCGAGCGCATCCTGGCGCTCGATCCACGAGCTCAGTATCCCCTGCTGGCGGCGAGCCGCGTGTACGGAGCGGTTCCAGTCGAAGCCAAACAACGGCAGATGCTCGAGTTCGTATACCGGCAGTTCATGGTCGATCCCGATCGTCGCTGGCGTTGGCTCGTGCATGCCGCCATCGTCGCCAAGCACCGCCTGCGCGACCCGGCGCTGGCGCTCGAGTACGCGCGGGCCATTACCGAGCATGCCACAGCGCCGGAAGTGCCCTTCTGGGCCCGTGACCTCACGGTGCTCATCCTTCAGGACATGGGCGAGCTACAGGCGGCGCGGGTGCTGGTCGGGGGGCTGCTCGAGAGCGGGATCGTCCAGGACCCGAGCGAGCTGCGCTTTCTGAAGCACAAGCTGACGGAGTTACAAGCCCGGAGCGACGGAAATTCGACAGGACGTCGATTCGGCGACGGCCGCGCGTCCGGGGATACCCGGGCTCGCGGTCGTTTCCGCGAAGGAGGTTCCTAGCCTGCGTCTCCGAAATGCAGGCTAGAGCCTGTGGGCGGGCCTGCGTGCGGAGCGCATGAGTGTGGCTCCGCTAGTGGATCCGTCAAGCTGGCACGGGGGTTGCAACGGAGTTGCAACGGCAATGGTCGGGCGCACCGCCCACGGACGGGGTGGGCGTGCCGTTCGGCCGGGTCTACGAAGTAGGGGAGTCCTCCTCATGAGCAAGAGACAGTCAGGCTTCACCCTGGTCGAGATCGCCATCGTTTTGGTGATCATCGGTTTGCTGCTCGGCGGCATTCTCAAGGGCCAGCAGCTCATCAACAGCGCCCGAGTGCGTAACATGGCCGACACCGCCTCGGGCATACAATCCGCGTACTTCGGCTTCATCGACCGCTACCGGCGGGTGCCGGGGGACTGGAATGCGACGGCTGCCGCCCAGGCCATCGGCATCGCCGTCAATGGCGGCGGCGACGACGACGGCCAGCTGACGACACCGCCGGGCGACTTCGCCAACGTGTGGGCGGAGCCCAATGCCATGTGGGAGCAGCTCTCCGCCGCCGGTTTCATCCAGGGTGATTACAACGGTGCGAACGCCGAGCCCACCGCCGACAACAATCTGGCGCCCTTGAACGTGTTCAACCGGGTCATCACCATGGGGCGCACCACCGACTACGAAGGCGTATCGCCGGAGCGCCTGAACCTGGTGATGGGCCGCGGGGTGCCGGTGAACATCATGCTGGAGCTGGACACCAAGCTGGACGACGGTCGCCCCACCACCGGAGTCGTGCGGGCCACCGTCGACGACGCCAACGTGCAGTATTTCGGGACGGCAACCGGCATCATCTGGGGCGGCCGGGACGCGGCCTGCGTCGACGCCACGGCTGCGCCGCCCATCTGGGACGTGAACGGGGACTCTCAGGACTGCAACGCGGTGTTTCTGTACTGACGGCGTGTGAGCGCCTGACCGTGCCGGACGGGCGCGCAGCGGCCGCGCGCCCGTCCACGCCTCCCGCGCAGGCATGAACGTGCTCGCTCCCCAGCCCGCGGCTGTGCATTTCGGCGCCGTGGCCAAGCTCTACGGCCGCCAGCCGGTGCTGCGGTCCCTGACGCTCCGCGTCGAGCCGGGCGAGTTTTTCGGCTTGGTGGGCGTCAACGGCGCGGGCAAGACCACTTGCATCAAGGCAATGCTGGATTTCTGCGATATCGACGCAGGCCGGATCCAGCTCTTCGACCTCCCGCGCACCGACGCCCGCGCGAGGGCCCGCCTGGCTTATCTGCCGGAACGATTTCTGCCACCGTACTACCTGACGGGACGGGACTTCCTGAGCTACATGTCGCGCCTGCACGGCGTTCCTGTGACTCGCGAGGACATGCAGACCATGCTGGCGCGACTGGACCTGAACGCCGCGGCGCTGGACAAACCGGTTGGCCACTACTCCAAGGGGATGGCCCAGAAACTCGGGCTGGCGGCCTGTTTCCTGAGCCGCAAGGACCTCTACGTGCTGGACGAGCCGATGAGCGGACTCGACCCCAAGGCCCGAACGCTGGTGAAACATCACCTGCTGGAGCTCAAGGCACGCTCGTCCACGGTCTTTTTCAGCACCCACCTGCTCGCGGACGTCCAGGAGCTTTGCGATCGCATGGGCATTCTGCACGAAGGGGTCCTGCGCTACGTGGGTACGCCGAGCGGCTGCTGCGAGGCCTATGGGGCCCCCACCCTGGAACGGGCCTACGTGGCGTGCATCTCGCAAACGAGCCTCACCACCCCCCAGTGCGAGCCCGCGGGTTGAGGGAACCCCCCGGGCCGTGAGGCGCGCCGGAGATGCGTGGCCCTGCGAGTGGTAGGGCCCTCGCAGAGCGGCTCCGGGGACTCCCGCCCGGTGGTGTCTTCTCGCTCCCGCCCGGGGGGTGTCCGACCCGGGCACGCCCGGATGGCTTCGGGCCCTGTCAAGCACCCGCCCCTTCAGCCGATACATTCCGTGGACACAGTTCGACATGGGTGCGTGGGTCGCTTACACTCTAATGCCCAAAATAGCGTTCTACACCTGCTCCCCGCGACGTACCCGGAAGGGATCCCCGGAGCCGCCCGCATGATTAAATCGTCCGTCCTGGCAAGGCGCGACCACGCATTGCAGCGCTTCCTGGAGCACTGCCACCGCCGTACCTATCCGGCGAAGGCGACCATCATCAACGCAGGGGATCACTCGGACGAGCTGTATTTTCTGGTCAGGGGATCCGTCTCGGTTCTGATCGAGGACGACGATGGCCACGAGATCGTGCTGGCTTACCTCAACCAGGGCGACTTCTTCGGAGAGATCGGCATGTTCGACGAGAAGCACCGGCGCAGCGCCTGGGTGCGCGCTCGCGCCGAGTGCGAGGTCGCTCAGATCGGCTACGATCGCCTGCGCAGCCTGTCCTCCGAGTTCACCGAGGTCTTGTTCGCGCTGCTCGCGCAGATGGCTATCCGCCTGCGCGACACGAGCCGCAAGGTGGGAGATTTGGCTTTCACCGACGTGGCAGGGCGGGTGGCGCGCGCGCTCCTGGATCTATGTCAGCAGCCCGACGCCATGACCCACCCGGACGGGATGCAGATTCGCATCACGCGCCAAGAGCTGGGACGCATAGCAGGGTGCTCTCGCGAGATGGTGGGACGGGTCCTGAAGACCCTCGAGGAGCAACACCTGATCGCGGTCTCTGGCAAGACCATCGTCGTCTACGGCGCCCGATGACAGATGACGATGGTCAGCAGCCGCGAATCACGAGCCGCTGAACAGCTCGCGCAGCCGCTCCCCGGGATCCGGCGCCTGCATGAAGGCTTCACCGACCAGAAAGGCGTGTACCTCCTGCGCCCGCATGAGCGCGACATCGGCCGCGGTGTGAATGCCGCTCTCCGTGACCACGAGACGATCCTCGGGGATGCGCTCGCGCAGCGCGAGGGTCACCTCCAGCGCCGTCTCGAACGTGCGAAGATCGCGGTTGTTGATGCCGATGAGGCGCACGTCCAGCGCCAGCGCGCGCTCGAGCTCTGCTGCATCGTGCACCTCCACCAGCACGTCCATGTCGAGGTGATGGGCGAGACCGCTGAGCTCCGTGAGCTGGGCGTCCCCTAACGCCGCCACGATGAGCAGTATGCAATCCGCGCCCAGCGCGCGTGATTCGTAGACCTGGTAGCCGTCGACGATGAATTCCTTGCGCAGCACGGGCAGCGTGCACGCTTCGCGCGCCTGCACGAGAAATTCGTCCGAGCCCTGGAAGAAGGTCTCGTCGGTGAGCACCGAAAGCGCGGTCGCACCCGCGCGCGCGTAGCTCTCCGCCAACGCTCTCGGGTCGAAGGCGGCACGCAGCACGCCTTTGCTCGGTGACGCCTTCTTGAGCTCGGCGATCACCGCGACCTGGGCCCGCGTCAGGGCGTCGTTCAGCGCGGCGGCGAACGGCCGCACCGCCGGCGCGCGCTCGGCGCGCCGGCCCAGCTCGCGCAGGGGAAGCCTGCGGCTGCGCTCGGCCACCTCCTCGGCCTTGCGCCGCAGTATTCGCTTCAGAATGTCGGGCGTCTCACCGGCCATCAGTCATCCGCTGCGCCTCAGCCCTAGAAAGCCGTTAAGGAATCGCGGTCAGGAGACCACGGCGCCCGAACGAACCCGTTGCCTTCGCTCTGTCCTTGGTGTGACGCGGCATCCAGGGGTCATCGCGGCGGTTCAACTTTCCTCTCGCATGGAGCGGGTCAGGCGCACCAGGGCGTCGAGGCGCTCCTGGGCGGCGCCGGTGGCGAGGACCTCGCCGGCGCGCGTGATGCCGGCGTGCAACGTGTCCGCGAGGCCGGCCACGTAGATTGCCGCGCCCGCGTTCAAAGCCACCACGTCCCGGCACGGGCCCGGCTCGTTGCGAAAGACGGCGCGCAGGGTGTCCAGGCTCTCCTGCACGGAGGTGACGAGCAGCTCGGATACGTCTCCGCGTTCCATTTCGAAGTCTTCCGGCGTTATCTCGTAGGCCCTGACCGTTCCGTCTTTCAGCTCGGCCACCTTCGTGGGCGCGCCGATACTGATCTCATCCAGGCCGTCCTCTGCATGCACGACCATCACGTGGCGGCTGCCCAGGCGAGCGAGCACGTGCGCAATGGGCTCCACCCACCGGGCGCTGAAGACACCGATGATCTGATTGGGGGCGCTCGCCGGATTGGTGAGCGGACCCAGCAGGTTGAACACCGTGCGGACACCCATCTCCCGACGGGGGCCGACCGCATGTCTCATGGCCCCGTGATGCTGTGGAGCGAACATGAAGCCGACGCCCACCTCGCGTACGCAGGTCGCGACCTCCTCGGGGCCCAGGTCGAGCCGCACGCCGGCAGCCTCGAGGACGTCCGCGCTGCCGGATCGGCTGGACACGGAACGGTTTCCGTGTTTGGCCACGCGCCCGCCGGCGGCCGCCACCACCAAGGCGCTGGCCGTGGAGATGTTGAAGGTGCCGGCGGCGTCGCCGCCGGTGCCGCAGGTGTCGACGAGGTGCACGCTCGAGACGTTAACCGGGGTGGCGAGCTCGCGCATGACCTTCGCTGCCGCGGCGATCTCATCGACGGTTTCCCCTTTCATGCGCAGCGCAATGAGGAGCCCACCGATCTGAGACGGTGTGGCCTCACCGGTCATCACCGTGCGCATCACCTGCTCCATCTCCGCCACCGACAGATGTCGACCTTCGGTGAGCGCGCGAATAGCTGACTGCATGTCCATGAAAAGACCCCTTTCGTGACTGCGTCGTCTCCGAGCGGTTGCCGCGGCTCAATGCCGGGCGTCGCCGGCGAGGAAGTTACGCAGCAGGTCGTGACCGTGCTCGGTGAGTATGGACTCCGGGTGAAACTGCACACCAACCACTGGCAGCTCGCGGTGTCGAACAGCCATGATCTCGTCGACCTCGCCTGCGCCCGTGGTCGTCCACGCGCTCACCTCGAGGCAACCCGGCAGGGCTCGCTTGTCGATGACCAGGGAGTGGTAGCGGGTGGCCTCGAAGGGCCCCCCGAGCCCCCGGAACAAGCCGCGCCCCTCATGCCAGACGGCGGAGACTTTGCCGTGCATGACCGCACGCGCCCGCACGATGCGCCCGCCGAACGCCTGGCCGACGCACTGATGCCCCAGACAAACGCCCAGGATGGGGATTTTGCCTGAAAAATGCTGGATCAGGCGAACCGAGATGCCGGCCTCGTTGGGCGTGCACGGGCCCGGCGAGATGACGATGCGCTCGGGCTCGAGCCCTTCGACCTGACGCAGGGAAACCTGGTCGTTACGGACGACGCGCACCTCCGCGCCCAGCTCGCCCAGGTACTGCACCAGGTTGTAGGTGAAGGAGTCGTAGTTGTCGATCATCAGGATCATGGGGCTCACCGCGCGCTCAACCGGCGTCTGCCCGGTAGAGACCGCCCTCGGCCAGCGCCACCGCGCGGAACAGCGCCCGTGCCTTGTTCATGGTCTCCTCCCACTCGCGGGCCGGGTCGGAGTCGGCGACGATCCCGGCGCCGGCCTGCACGTGCACGCTGCCGTCCCGAACCACCGCCGTGCGGATGGCGATGGCGGTATCCATGTTCCCGCCCCACCCCAGATACCCCACCGCGCCGGCGTAGACGCCCCGCTTCACCGGTTCGAGCTCGTCGATGATCTCCATGGCCCGGATCTTGGGCGCACCCGTCACCGTCCCGGCCGGAAAGGCGGCGCGCAGGGCATCGATGGCGGTGAGCCCCGGCGCGAGGCGCCCGGTCACGTTGGAGACGATGTGCATGACGTGGGAGTAACGCTCGACCACCATTTGCTCGGTGACCCGTACGCTGCCGGTCGCCGCGACGCGTCCCACATCGTTGCGCCCGAGGTCGATGAGCATGAGATGCTCCGCCCGCTCCTTCGGGTCGGCCAGAAGCTCCATCTCCAGGGCTCGATCTTCCTCTTCGGTGGCCCCGCGCGGACGCGTTCCCGCGATGGGGCGCACCGTCATCGTCCCGTCCTCCAGGTGCACCAGGATCTCGGGCGAGGAGCCGACGACGTGGAAGTCCCCCAGGTCCAGATAGAACATGTAAGGAGAGGGGTTCAAGCTGCGCAGCGCGCGGTACAGATCGAGCGGCGTAGCGCGGTAGGGGATCGACAGGCGCTGCGACACGATCGCCTGCATGATGTCCCCGTCCACGATGTACTCCTTGACGCGGGCCACGGCCTTCTCGTAATCGCTGCGTGCGAATCCCGAGACGAAGTCGTCCTCTTCGACCCGGTGCGAACGACGCTCACCGGGATACTCCGGAATCCCGACGCGCAGCTGCCGAGCGAGGTGGTCCAGGCGCTGGCGGGCCCGGTCGTAAGCATCCGGCTCGGAGGGGTCGGCGTGCGCGACCAGGTAGAGTTTGCCTCTCAGATTGTCGAAGACGACGATCTCCTCGGAGAGCATCAGCAGGATGTCGGGCACACCCAGGGGATCCGGATTGGGGCAGGGACCCAGACGCGGCTCGATGTAACGCACGGTGTCGTACCCGAAGTAACCCACCAGGCCGCCGGTGAAACGCGGGAGATCGGGCACGCCCGCTGCTCGATAGCGTTTTTGAAAGCTTCCGATCCACGCGAGAGGGTCGCGCTCCTCGGCCTCCTCGACGACCCTCCCGTCGTGCTCGAGGCGAATCCGGGAGCCGTGCACTCGAATCAGGGTGCGACTCGGCAATCCGATGATCGAGTAGCGCCCCCACTTCTCGCCGCCCTGTACGGACTCGAGAAGATAGGAGAAGGGCCCGCCTGCCAGCTTCAGATACGTGCTGAGCGGCGTATCGAGATCGGCGAGAATCTCGCGGGTGAGGGGTATACGGTTGTAACCGCGATCGGCGAGTTGGGTGAATCGGTCCGGGGTCATGTTCTTCACTACAGGATCGGGGCACGACTTACGAAGGGGCTCCCAGAGGCGCGCTGCTCACGCACGCCATCGCAGCGCGAGGAACCCGGGCCACTCCTGTAGTACGACGCTCATGACACCGATACGATCAACCAAATGCAACTCAATCAGTCCCGCCCGGCGCCACCCCGGCGCTTCGACCAGGGTTCGTTCCCCGGAGCCATAATGGGAGTCCGTCGGTCGAAGGGCTCGGACCAGGCGTGCGGCAGCCCGCGCACATTGTACCAATAACGGTCTTGGCAAGCCCGTCGCGAGCCAGCCGCCGCGGCCGGTGGAGCACTCAGCCCGCGCGCGCGATCTCCTTGCGCATGGCCGCGATGGTGGCCGCGTAGTCTTCCGCGTGGAAGAGGGCGGAGCCTGCCACGAACGTGTCGGCCCCGGCCTCGGCCACGCTGTGGATCTTGTCCACCTTGATGCCCCCGTCCACCTCCAGGCGGATGTCCATGCCGCTGCGCTCGATGCGCGAGCGCACCGCCCGCAGCTTGTCCAGCGCAGTGGGAATGAAGCGCTGGCCGGCAAACCCCGGGTTGACCGACATGATCAGAACCATGTCCAGCTTGTCCATGACGTGGTCGAGGTAACACAGGGGCGTGGCCGGATTGAGCACCAGTCCGGAGCGGCACCCATGCTCACGGACCAGCGCCAGCGACCGATCGACGTGCTCGGTCGCCTCCGGATGAAAGGTGATGTAGCTCGCCCCCGCCTTGGCGAAATCGGGGATGATGCCATCGACGGGCTTGACCATCAGGTGCACGTCGATAGGCGCGCCGATCCCGTAGCGGCGCAAGGCCTCGCACACGAGCGGGCCCACCGTGAGGTTGGGGACGTAATGGTTGTCCATGACGTCGAAATGCACGAGGTCCGCACCCGCCTCCAGCACCGCGCCAACGTCCTCGCCCAGACGCGCGAAATCGGCAGAGAGTATGGAGGCGGCGATCCAAGGCTGCGCCATGACTCGGATGCTCCGTCGTCGGTGAAAGCGTGTGTGGAACTGTACCTGAATCGGACCCCGGTTTCAGGACGCGTGCCTACGGGCTCTCGAGGGCCCGGGCTGCCACTGCGGCCGCGCCGAGCAGGGGCGCTGTGACGTTCACGATTACGTGTACCGGCACGCACTCGAGCAGGGAGCGCATGGGACCTTTGTTGCGGAAGGCCTGGACGAACTGGCCGTCGGTGAGCTTGTCGATGATCTTCGGCGCGATGCCGCCCGCGATGTAGACGCCGCCGGTAGCGAGGGTGGTGAGCGCCAGATTACCGGCCTGGGCCCCGTAGATGTGCACGAAAACGTCGAGGGCTTCGGCGGCGATGGGATCCTCGCCGCGGATGGCGGCCTGGCTGATCGCTGCGGCGGCCGCCTCGGGGGGGCTCTCCCGCAGACCCGAGGCCCCGGCCCGCCGCCGCAGAAATCCATCGATGAGCACCAGTCCCGGTCCCGACAGCACCCGTTCGTAGCTGACCACCCCGAAGCGCGCCAAAAGCTCGCGCAGCAGGGCCATCTGCACCTCGTCGGTGGGGGCGAAGTCCACGTGCCCGCCTTCGGATGGGAGAACCTCGTAGCGCTCGCCGCACGGGACGAGCAACGCCGTGCCCAGTCCGGTGCCCGCGCCGAGCAGCGCCCGCGGGGCGCCCGGCCGCGCGCGTCCCGGCTGCAGGGTGACCAAGTCCGCGGGGTCCAGCATCTCGACGCCGTATCCGAGGGCCTGGAAATCGTTGATGAGGCATACGTGGCGGATGGAGAACTCCCGCGCTATCTCCCGGGCGTCGATGGACCACGGCAGATTCGTCGTCCTTGCGCGGGTCCCCTGCACGGGACCAGGGACGCCGAAGCAGGCGCTTTGCGCCGCGGAGCCGGTGGTGGCCCCGACGCCGGCGAGAAAATCCGCCAGCAGCGCGGCGAATCCTTTGAAGCTCCGGCTCGCGTAGGTCCGCTCGCAGACGACCCGATGACCGGGGTGGGCTCGGGCTCCCACCTCGGCGACGCGCAAAGTGGTCTTCGTACCCCCGAGATCCCCGGCGATGACCCTCATGGCTGACTCCCGCGTTGCCCAACGGCCAGGGATTCCAGTATAGGCCCGCGGCGGATCGGCGGTGCGGCGCGTCGCTCGCACGGAACCGGTTTATGCACATCGCGGGCGGGGCGCGTTGGTCCGGGATCCGAAGCCGGTGGCGAGCGCGGCGCGAGCCTTCAGGTTCCGCTTAACTGTATGAAACTTTTGATGAATCGAGGTTGGATGCTTTTTGGCTACTTTGAGCCGCGTGTAGGAATCCCGGGCATCTCGGAGAACTCCTGACAGATCCTCCACAGAGTTTTCCACAGAATCTGTGAATAAGGGCGCAGCGCTCCCGGGAACAGAAGGTTAAGCGGGCCAGTTGAAGCGTTCTCTCACGGCGGACGCCCGCTCCGCGGATTTTCCGGGAGACCACGCGCTGGAACGCGCCCTCCCGGATGGGTCCCGGGGTATGTGCCGCGTAGGGTGGGCCGAGCCGGCAGGAGACGCGGGTCAACGCCCCCCGGCGCCGAGGAGCGCCCGCGCGCCCTGCGCGTCGGCGCACGGCCGTCCCAGGGCTTCGGCCGCGGAGCATATCTGCGCGACGAGCTCGGCGTTGCTGCGCGCACGCTCGCCGTCCTTGAGGTACAGGTTGTTCTCGAACCCCACGCGCACGTGCCCTCCCAGGGCGGCAGCGGCCACGCCACAGGCATGCTCACGGGCGCCGAAGGCGCACACCGCCCAGGGGGACTGCTCCTGATGTGTCTCCACAAAGGCGAGCAGATCGCGGGGCTCCGAGCGCCGATCGCTGCGGTAGCGGCCCAGGACGAAGAGCACGAAATGCTCGCCCGGCGGGATGACGCCGCGTGCCCGCAGCTCGTGATAACGAAGGACGTCTTGCGCGGAGTACAGGATGAACTGCGGGAGGATGCCCCTGGCGATCACCCAGTGGAGAAACTCCGTCGCTTCGGGCTCCGCCCCCTCATCGGGGACGATCTCGCGCACGGCCAGGGATACCGACTCCGGCTCGAGCTCGCGCACCACCCGCATCTGCTCTGCGGGTGCGTAGACGCCCGCCGCCTCGCTGGTCACCTGGACGACCAGACGTTCGTCCACGGCGTCGCGGACGGCCTCGATGGCCTCACGGTAAGCGGCAGGGTCGAGCGTGTGTCGCCCCCCGGCGTCGCGCACGTGCAGATGGATCATCGCCGCGCCAGCCCGCTCGCACTCGGCTGCCGTGCGCGCCAGCTCCGGGGGGCTCAGAGGGATGGCGGGATGGTCTGCCTTGGATTTGTAGGCGCCGTTGGGGGCCACCATGACGATGAGCGGGGTCCACTCGTCCGCCACCGCCCCTCACCCCGCCACTTCCGCGATGGCCCCGTCGACGGCTGCCCCCAGCTTGTCCACGATCTCGTCTACGTGCCGCTCCTCGATGATGAAGGGGGGGGCCAGCAGCACGTGGTTTCCCGACCGTCCGTCGATGGTGCCGCCCATGGGGTAGCACATGAGGCCCTCGTCCATGGCGCGGCGCTTGATGCGCACGTGCAGCGCGAGCTCGGGCTCGAAGGGCTCCTTGCTCTCGCGGTTGGCCACGAGCTCGAGGCCGCGGAAGAGACCGCGCCCGCGGACGTCGCCCACGTGGGGATGTTGCCCGAAGCGCTCGTGCAAGCGACTCGCCAGCAGCTCCCCCATCTCGCGGACCCGGGCGAGCAGGTCGTCCTCGCGAATCACGCGTTGCACTGCGAGGGCGGCGGCGCAAGCGGTGGGATGGCCCATGTACGTATGCCCGTGCTGGAAGAACCCCGAACCCTCGCGCACGGCCCGGTAAATGCGCCGTGAGACCAGCAGTGCGCCGATCGGCTGGTAGCCGGCGCCGAGCCCCTTGGCGATGGTCATCATGTCCGGCGCCACGCCGTCCTGCTCGCAGGCGAAGAGCGTGCCGGTGCGGCCCATGCCGCACATCACCTCGTCCAGGATGAGGAGCACGCCGTAGCGATCGCAGATATCGCGGATGCGGCGGTAGTAGCCGGGGACGGGCGGCACGGCACCCGCGGTCGCCCCTACCACCGGTTCGGCGACGAAGGCGATGACGCTCTCGGCCCCCAGCTCCTGGATCTTGGCCTCCAGCTCGTCCGCGACACGCCGACCATAGTCTTCCTCGCTCTCATCCGGTCTGCGATCGCGGTAGGCGTAGCAGGGCGAGACATGGTGGGTCTTGATCAGCAGCGGCTCGAACTGCCGACGCCGCCACTGATTGCCGCCCACCGCCAGCGCGCCCAGCGTATTGCCGTGATAGCTCTGCCGGCGCGCGATGAAGTGAGAGCGTTGCGGCTCTCCGATCTCCAGAAAATACTGCCGCGCGAGCTTCAGTGCGGCTTCGATGGCTTCCGATCCGCCGCACGCGAAGTAGACCCACTCGATACCCTCCGGCGCCTGCTCGACCAGCGTGTCGGCCAGCTCCTCCATGGGTGTGTTGGTGAAGAACGCGGTGTGAGCGTAGGGGATGCGGTCCAGCTGATCCTTGATCGCACGGATGACGGTGGGATGGCTGTGCCCCAGGCAGGAGACCGCCGCGCCGCCGGAGGCGTCGAGGTAGCGTTTGCCTTCGCCGTCGATGATGTAGGGACCGTCACCGGCGGCCGCAACCGGCATGCTGGTGCGGGTGTGACGATGAAAGACGTGGCTCACGGGCTCAATCTCGTACCACCAGCACCGACTGTGCGGCGTGGCGCACAACCCGGGCCGCGTTGGGGCCGAGCAGGTAGTCCTTCAGGTCCGGGCGGTACGCCGCCAGGATGATGAGATCCGCGTTCTTGTGCTCCGCGGCCTCCATGATACGGTGGTAGATGGTGCCTCCGGAGAGCACCTCGTGTGTCGCGGAGACTTCGCTCGGCACGTGGCGGGTGACGAACTCTTGCAGCTGCTTCTCGGTATCCGCACGCACCTTGTGCTCGAAATCCTTGGGAAAGTAGCTCGCCACCAGGGGCATCTTGAGGTCCGGCATGACCGTGACGATGTGCAGGCCCGCCCCGAACGCCTTGCAGCACGCGACGGCCGCGGGCAGCGCCTTGCGCCAGGAGCTGTCTTCCCCGAGGTCGATGGGCAGGAGGATTTGCTTGTACATGAACGGTGGACCTCATTGAGCCGCGGCCGCGGCGGCGGGCTGGCGCCGGCGGCGGCCGACCTGCAGGAACGCTACCAGCGCGAGGAGCAGCAGCGCCGGGATGTACATCAGCTCCCTGGGCGGGCGCTCGGCGGGACGCAGCACGTGCAGGATCTGCCAGTCGAAATCGAGACCTGCCTTCTCGGCGGGGCTGCCGAACATGAGGCTGTCCACCAGCACCTTGCCGTCCTCGGTGCGCAGCTCGAGACCCGCGGCGGCCAGGCGCTCGGCGCCGGAAGCCGCCCCGCCCAGCTGCAGCACCACCGTGCGGCGCTCGAAGTCACCTTCCAGGGTCTCGCCCGCGGCGACCATCACGAGGCGCCCCTTCGCAGGCAGCTCGCCCGCGATCTCCTCGATCTGGGTGGCCGGCACCTCCTGTTGGGGCGGGTAGATCCGATCCCACCAGAAACCCGGACGAAACAGCGTGAAGGCCACCAGCAGCAGCGCCAGCGACTCCCACAGCCGGCTCTTGGTGAGCCAGAAGCCCTGCGTGGCTGCCGCGAACAGCAGCATGCCGGCGACGGCACTGAGAATGGTGATGAGCAACTCCCCCACGTGCTCGATGCCGATGAGCAGCAGCTGGGTGTTGAAGATGAACATGAACGGCAGGATGGCCGTGCGGATGTCGTAGGTGAAACCCTGGATGCCGGTACGGATGGGATCGGCCCGCGAGATCGCGGCGGCGGCGAAGGCGGCGAGCCCCACCGGCGGGGTGTCGTCGGCGAGGATCCCGAAGTAGAAGACGAACAGGTGCACGGCGATGAGCGGGACGATGAGCCCGTGCTCCGCCCCGAGGGCGACGATCACCGGCGCCATCAGGGTGGATACCACGATGTAGTTGGCGGTCGTCGGCAGGCCCATGCCGAGGACGAGGCAGATGAGCGCCGTGAACAGCAGCATGAGCAGCAGGTTGCCCCCGGAGACGAACTCCACGAACTCGGTCATCACCAGGCCGATGCCGGTGAGCGTCACGGTACCCACCACGATGCCCGCGGCGGCCGTGGCCACGCCGATACCGATCATGTTGCGGGCTCCGGCCACCAGCCCGTCGAACAGATCGTCGACTCCGCGGCGAAGGGCGGCACCGACCTCCTGTGGCGTCTTGAAAAAGGCCATGATGGGCCGGTGCGTCACCACGATGATCATCATGAAGGCCGTGGCCCAGAAAGCCGAAAGCCCGGGGGAGAAGCGCTCTACGGTCAGGCACCAGATGAGCAGAATGACCGGGAGGATGTAGTACAGCCCGGATTTCACGGTGGGCCCCACCTCGGGCAGCTCGCTGATCTCGGCCCCGAGGTCGAGCTCGGGGGGCGGATGGCGCGAGGCATATCCCACCAGCGCCACGTAGGCGATGACGGTGAGCGTCGCCACCACCCACACGGCCGCGTCGCCGAACACATCCTTCATCCAGCCGATGCCGTAGTAGACGATGGCGGTGAGCGCCAGCAGCCCGATGAAGGTACCGAAGAAGCCGAGCAGCATCTGAGCGAGCGTGGGCTTGTGCCGGCGGGGCAGGCCCTGCATGTTCGCTTTCACGGCCTCCAGGTGCACGATGTAGACGAGCCCGATGTAACCCAGCAGCGCCGGCAGCAGTGCGTGCTTGATGACCTCCACGTAGGAGATGCCGACGTACTCGACCATCAGGAAGGCCGCCGCCCCCATGACCGGGGGCGTCAACTGTCCGTTGGTGGAGGCGGCGACCTCCACCGCACCCGCCTTGGTGCCCGGAAAACCCACCTTCTTCATGAGGGGTATGGTGAAGGTGCCCGTGGTCACGACGTTGGCGATGGAGGAGCCGGAGATGATGCCGGTCAGTCCCGAGGAGACCACGGCGGCCTTGGCCGGCCCGCCGCGCATGTGTCCGAGGAGCGAGAACGCGACCTTGATGAAATATCCGCCGGCGCCGGCCTTCTCGAGCAGCGCCCCGAAGAGCACGAACAGAAACACGAAGCTCGTGGACACGCCCAGTGCGACGCCGAACACGCCCTCGGTGGAGAGCCACTGGTGCCACATGGCCTTGTCGAGGCTCGCTCCCTTGTGGGCGATGACGTCGGGCATGTACGGCCCGCCGAAGGTGTAGGTCAGGAACAGCAGCGCCACCACCATGAGCGGCGGTCCGAGGGCGCGCCGGGTGGCTTCCAGCAGCAGGATCATGCCCGCGACGCTCACCGTCAGGTCGAGAGTCGTGGGCAAGCCTGAGCGGTGGGCAAGCTCGGCGTAGAACAGAAACAGGTATCCGGCGCAGAACGCGCCGACGAAGGCGAGGACCCAGTCCTGTATGGGGATGCGATGCCGCGGCGAGCGCTTGAGCGCGGGGTACGCCGTGTAGGTCAGGAAAATGGCGAAGGCCAGGTGAACGGAGCGGGCCTCGGTGTCGTTCAGGATGCCCCACTCGAGGATGAACGGCAGGGGCGACGCATACCAGAGCTGGAACAGCGACCAGGCCAGCGGCACCAGCAGCAGGACCTTGGCCGAGATGCCCCCCGGTGTCCGAGCGCCGGTATCGGCTTCCGCGACGAGCTCCTTGAGCTTCCCGTCGGTGTCGAGCGGACTGGTTTTCTCGTCGCTCACGTTCTTTGCTCTGAATTGGTGGCTTCGGCTCACATCCATCCTCGGGAGCGGTAGTAGCGCAGGGCGCCTTCGTGCAAGGGCGCGGTGAGACCCTCGCGAACCATCCGCTCGGGCTGCAGGCGCGCGAGCACGGGGTGAATGGTGCGCAGCCGGTCGAGGTTCTCGAACACCGCGGTGACGATCTTCTCGACCAATTCGGCCGACACGTCCGAGGAGCTGACCAGCGTCGCCCGCAGGCCGAAGGTCGACACCGCGCTTGAACCCTCGTACAGCCCGCCGGGGATGGTCACCGGTACGAAGTAGGGGGCCTGTGCGATGGCCTTGTCGATCTCGGGGTGCCGGATAGCCAGGAGCCGTCCCTCACACAACCCGAGGGTCTGGGCGACGGTTTCGTTGGGGTGGGCCACCACGTAGGGTATGGCTTGCACGCGGTTGTGGCAGAGCGCCAGCGACTGCTGAGCGAGAGGCAGCTCGTCCACGAGCTGAAAATCCCCCTTGACCCAGCCCATGGCGTTCATCGCGAGCTCCATCAGCGCGCGTTGGCGCGACCTGGGGTTGCCGATGTTGACGCGGTGTCCCTCGAGCTCGACGAAGGCCTGGATACCGCTATCTCGGCGCGCCATCACCGTGAAAGCCTCGACTTGTAAGGAGAACAGCGAGCGCAGGGTGTCGTAAGGGATGTCGGTGAAGGCAAACGGCCCGCTGCCCTTGACGGCGTGGTAGTGCAGATCGGCCGGCACGATGGCCATCTCCAAGGCGCCGCCGCTCACATTGCTCAGATTGAAATCGGCGCTCTCGGTCTGCAGCGCGGTGCAACGTATGTCCTCCACTTGGCGGGTGACGAGCCTGCACAGCGCTCTTCCTGTTTCGTGGTAGACACGGTCGGCCCCGGTGGCGAGGAGGATTTCCTGGGCTCGTGCGGGCAGCGGGGAGAAGCTCTGCAGCAGCGTCGCGCACAGGAAGACGCCGATGGCGAACAATCTGTCCATGAAGAGGTCTCTCCCCCTCCGGGCGGGCACGCGCCCTACGCCGCGCACCGGCGAGGGTACGGGAGATGCGACGTCGAGGACGGGGCGGCCGGGGGCCCGGCCGCTCCGTTCCCCTCCCGACTTACAGCAAGCCGGCCTGCTGGTAGTAACGCTTGGCGCCGTCGTGCAGCGGGGCGCTCAGCGACTGTTTCACCATCTCTTCTTTTCTGAGAACCTGGAACGCCGGATGCAGCTTCCTGAAGTCGTCGAAGTTCTCGAACACCGCCTTGACGAGGTTGTAGACGACGTCGTCGGGCAGCGAGGCCGAGGTCACGAAGGTGGCGCGCACGCCGAAGGTCTTGGTGTCGTCGTCCGTGCCGCGATACATCCCCCCGGGGATGACGGCGTGGCTGTAGTAGGGATTCTTCTGCACCAGACGGTCGATCTCCGGTCCGGTCACGTTCACCAGCACGGTGTCGCACGTGCTGGTCGCCTCCTGGATGGAGCCGGATGGGTGGCCGACGGTGAACACGAACGCGTCGATCTTGTTGTCGCACAGGGCCTGGGCCTGCTCGGCGGACTTGAGCTCCGAGGCGAGCGCGAAGTCGTCCATGCTCCAGCCCTTGGCATCCATGACCACCTCCATGGTGCCGCGCTGGCCGGAGCCGGGGTTGCCGACATTGACCCGTTTGCCTTTCAGGTCGTTGAAATGAGCGACCCCCGCATCGGCGCGTGCGACGACCGTGAACGGCTCGGGGTGCACGGAGAACACGGCTCGCAAGCCCTCGAACGGTCCCTGGTCCGCGAAGCGGCTGGTGCCGTTATAGGCGTGGTACTGCCAGTCGGACTGCACCACGCCGAAGTCGAGCTCGCCGGCGCGGATGGTGTTGAGGTTGTAGACCGAGCCGCCGGTGGATTCCACCGAGCAGCGGATACCGTGCTCTTTGCGGCCCTTGTTGACGAGCCGGCAGATGGCGCCGCCGGTCGGGTAGTAGACCCCGGTGACGCCGCCGGTGCCGATGGTGATGAACGTCTGCTGGGCCCAGCTCAGGCTCGGCATTCCCAAGGCGAAGCCGAGCACCAGCCCGAAGGCTACTTTGACGAGTTTTCGCATGGTCATCTCCTCTTCTTGGACCTTGTTATCGGACGGGGACGGGCTTGGATATGAGGGCTCGGACCGGGCCAATCCCCCCTCCGGTGACCAGCCCGTGCCTGCGACGCAAACCGAGCCCCGTGTGCCCCCTCACGAGCTCGGAACTTCTCGTGGGGAACAAATAACGCAAATTCAACAGCTTTACAATCGCTTTGGCAAAGGGGCCGCCTGCAACTAAGCTATCGGGTAAACAGACGGCTCGACTCAAGGGGAGGAGGCTATGTTTCCAGCGCGTGACCCCGAGACGCAAGAGATCATCGAGCAGGTTCTCGGCGTCGTCCGGGAGCGGGTGCCCGATGAGGAGCGGGGTCAGGTCGAGCCCTTCGTGCGCCTGTATTTCGCCGGGACCTCGGCCGAGGATCTGGCCGACAGCGATCCTCTGAATCTCTACGGGCTGGCCCTCTCGCACTGGAACTTCGCCCGCCAGCGGGAGCCGGGCAAGGCCAAGGTGCGGGTGTACAACCCCCAGTTCGACCAGCACGGCTGGCAGAGCACTCACACCATCGTGGAGCTGGTCAACGACGACATGCCGTTTCTGGTGGATTCGATGCGCATGGCGCTGAACCGCCGCCGGCTCACCACCCATCTCATCATCCATCCGGTGATGCAGGTGAGGCGCGACGCTCGGGGACGCCTCGTCGATGTGCTCGGGGACGAACGAGAGGAGGAGGGCGTTCTCACCGAGGCGGTGATGCATTTCGAGGTGGATCGCCAAACCGAGCGCGACTTCCTGGAGGAGCTCGAGCGGGATATCGATGGTGTGCTCTCGGATGTGCGGGTCGCAGTGGAAGACTGGCGCGTCATGCGAGCGAAGCTCGAGGAGATCATCGGGGAGCTGAAGAAGAGCCCGCCGGCGTTGGACCCCGAGGATCTCGCCGAGGGGCGGGCGTTTCTCGAGTGGATCGACAACAACCACTTCACGTTTCTCGGGTATCGTGAATATGAGCTGCGCGAGCGAAACGGCGACTATCTCCTTCGCTCGGTGCCGGATTCGGGCTTGGGCATTCTCCGCAACCCGGGCGCCGGTCGGACCTCGGAGCGCTTCTCGAGCCTGCCGCCCGAGGTGCGCAAGCTCGCCAGCAAACCCGAGTTGCTGGTGGTGACCAAGGCCAACTCCCGGGCCACCGTGCACCGGCCCGGATATCTCGACTATATCGGGATCAAGCGCTTCGATAAGCAGGGCAACGTCGTCGGCGAGCGACGCTTCCTCGGGCTGTACACCTCTGCGGCCTACAATCGCGTGCCCCGCGACATCCCGCTGCTGCGCCGTAAGGTGACGAAGATCATCGAGCGCGCGGCTTTTCCGCCTAATAGCCACGCGACCAAGACGCTCGAGCACATCCTGGATACGTTTCCCCGCGACGAGCTGTTTCAGATACCGATCGACGAGCTGTTCGAGACCGCGTTGGGGATCCTGCACCTGCAGGAGCGCCAGCGCATCAAGCTGTTTGTACACCGCGACATATATGGTCGCTTCTTCTCCTGTGTCGTTTACGTGCCGCGGGATCGCTTCAACACGCAGGTGCGCGAAGGCATCCAGACCATTATGGAGGAGTGTTTCCAGGGGCAGAGCACGGATTTCACGGTGCAGCTCTCGGAGTCGGTGCTGGCCCGGCTGTATTTCGTCATCCGCGTGCCCACCGGCACTCGGCCCGACTACGACCTGCGCGAGATCGAGCGACGTCTCGTGGAGGTCACGCGCTCCTGGGCAGACGACCTCTATACTGCGCTGTTGGACCGCTGCGGCGAGGAGCGGGGGACGCAATTGTTCCGTCGCTACGGGGATGGATTTCCCGCCGGTTACCGTGAGCACTACACGGCACGTACGGCGGTCTTCGACATCCAAAAGATGGAGACCGTGAGCGAAGCCGACGATGTCGCCATGACGCTCTACCGGCCCCTGGAGGCGCCGCCCAACATTCTGAATTTCAAGCTGTTTCGCGCGGGCCGCCCGATATCGCTCTCGGACGCCCTGCCCATGCTGGAGAACATGGGCCTCAAGGCCGTCTGGGAGCATCCCAGCGAGATAGGGCCCGGTGGGCGCGAACCGGTATGGGTTCACGACTTCGGCCTGCTTCACGGGGAGGACGTCGAGGTCGACCTGGACGACATCCGGGATCTGTTTCAGGACGCGTTCGATCGCGTGTGGCACGGGGATGTCGAGAGCGACGGCTTCAACCGGCTCGTATTGCGGGCCGGTCTGAGCTGGCGCGAGATCATCATCCTGCGGGCTTGTTGCAAGTATCTGCGCCAAGCGCGATTCACCTTCAGCCTCGAGTACATGGAGCGCGCGTTGGCCGCGAACCCGCACATCGCGCGGCTGCTGGTGCGCCTGTTTCATGCCCGCTTCGACCCGGCGGTACAGACCCGTGGTGAGAAGGAGGTCGAGCGGCTGACCGGAGAGCTGGAAACCGCCCTCGACGCGGTGGCGAGCCTCGACGAGGACCGTATCCTGCGCAGCATCCTGACCCTGATCCAGGCCACGCTGCGAACCAATTACTATCAACGCACCTCGGAAGGCACACCCAAGACCTACCTCTCATTGAAGTTCGACCCGAAATCGGTGGCGCTGCTGCCCGAACCCCGCCCCGCCTTCGAAATCTTCGTTTACTCTCCGCGGGTCGAAGGCGTACATCTCCGTGCCGGAAAAGTGGCCCGGGGCGGGCTGCGCTGGTCCGATCGGCTGGAGGATTTCCGCACCGAGATCCTGGGATTGGTCAAGGCGCAGATCGTCAAGAACGCGGTGATCGTGCCGGTCGGTGCGAAAGGCGGTTTCGTGGCCAAGCGCCTTGCCGCGGGAGGCGACCGGGAGGCCATACAGAAGGAGGGCATTGCCTGCTATCAGACTTTCGTCAGAGGGCTGCTCGACATCACCGACAACCTGGTCGATGGGCGAGTGCAGCCGCCGAAGGATGTCGTGCGCCACGACGAGGACGATCCGTACCTCGTGGTGGCTGCCGATAAGGGGACTGCGACGTTCTCCGACATCGCCAATGGCATCGCCGAGGAGTACGGGTTCTGGCTGGGCGACGCCTTCGCCTCCGGCGGCTCCAAGGGGTACGACCACAAGAAGATGGGCATCACCGCACGCGGGGCGTGGGAGTCGGTCAAACGGCACTTCCGAGAGCTTGGGCTGAACACGCAGACCGAAGATTTCACGGTCATCGGGATCGGCGATATGTTGGGCGACGTGTTCGGCAACGGAATGCTGCTCTCGCGTCATATCAAACTGATCGGCGCATTCAATCACATGCACATCTTTCTTGATCCCGACCCCGATCCGCAGGCCAGCTACAAAGAACGGGAGCGGTTGTTCGCGCTCGCGCGCTCCACGTGGGAAAATTACGACAAAAGCCTCATTTCCGAGGGCGGAGGCATCTTTCCTCGGTCGGCCAAGTCCATTCGGCTCTCCCCGCAAGTACGCCGTGCTCTGGACGTCGATGCCACCGTGCTCACGCCCAACGAGCTCATCCGGACGCTGTTGAAGGCCCCTGCTGATCTCTTGTGGAACGGCGGTATCGGAACCTATGTGAAGGCGCAGAGCGAGACCAACGCAGACGTTGGTGACCGTGCGAACGACCCTGTCCGAGTCGACGCGAGCGAGCTGCGATGCCGAGTCGTGGGAGAAGGCGGTAATCTGGGCTTGACGCAGCTCGGTCGCATCGAGTTTGCGGCGAACGCAGGCCACATCTACACCGATGCCATCGACAACTCGGGCGGCGTTGATTGCTCGGACCATGAGGTGAACATCAAGGTTCTGCTGAACGCCGTAGTGAACGCGGGTGACATGACGGAGAAGCAGCGCAATCGGTTGCTCTCCGAGATGACGGAAGAGGTCGCGGGTCTCGTGCTGAGGAACAACTACCTGCAGACACAGGCCCTGAGTCTGGCGCTCTCGCAGGCGCCCGCGATGCTCGATGTGCACTCGCGCTTGATCCGTTTTTTGGAGCGCCATGCAGACCTGGATCGCGAGCTGGAGGGGTTACCGAACAACGAAGAGATCCTGGAGCGCATGTCGGCCGGGCGGGGCCTCGTGTCGGCGGAGCTCGCGGGAATCATGGCGCACTGCAAGATTCTTCTCTTCCATCGCTTCCTCGAGTCGGAGCTCCCCTCGGATCCGTACCTCCTGAGCGAGCTGGCGGCTTACTTCCCGACGCCGCTGCACGAGCGCTTCCGGGAGCAAATGACGCAGCATCGCCTGTGGCGGGAGATCATCAGCACCGAGATCGCCAACGGTATGGTCAACCGCGGCGGAACCACCTTCGTCTTCCGTCTGGCCGAGGAAACGGGCGCCGAAACCGACGACATCGCGCGCGCTTATCTGGTTGCTCACGAGGTGTTCGGTATGAAGCGCCTGTGGTCGGAGATCGAAGGACTAGACAACAAGATACCCGCGCAAGTGCAGTACCGCATGCTGCTGGAAGGGCGCAAGCTGGAGGAGCGGGCCTCGCGCTGGCTGTTGCGTAACCGCGCCCGTCCTCTGGACATCTCCGCTACCATCGACTACTTCGGACCGGGGGTAGCTGCGCTCTCTGAGAGTCTATCGGAGCTGGTGGCCAGCGCCAGTCGCGAGACTCTTCGACGAGCAGCCCAGGGACTCATCGAGGCGGGCGCACCCGAAGGGTTGGCGGGACGCGTGGCCGCGTTCAACGAGCTGTTCTCGGCCCTCGACATCGTCGAGGTCGCCAAACAGGTGGATAAGGAGGTCGATGAGGTAGCCAGAGTGTACTTCGCGCTGGGTGAAAAGCTCGATCTGCACTGGCTGCGCGATCGGATCCTCGTGCTGCCGCGAGAGAATCGGTGGCAAACGCTGGCGCGTGCGGCACTGCGCGACGATCTATACAACCAAGAGCGCGAGCTCGCCGCCGATGTGCTGGCCGTGGAGTCCGAGGAACCCGACGCCGAGAAGCGCATCGAGGCCTGGATGAAGCGCAACGAGACCGCGCTCGTGCGCTGTCGCCAGATCCTGGAAGATCTCAAGGCTGGCCACGCGCCGGATTTCGCCATGCTCTCGGTGGCCATGCGCGAGATTCGCGGATTGCGACGTCCGGAGGCGCCGACGACATCTGCAGGCGTTGCGGGCAAACCTCGCGAGGCCCCCCGCAAGAAACGCAAGGGCAAAGTCGACGAGACCGCCGACGTCAAGTAGCTTCGTGTCCTTCGTGATAGGGAGCAGCGTTTGGACCTCAAGCCGCCGTTAAAGCGCGTCTCCCGCATAGTCGGCGAGGCGTGAACGCTCTCCGCGAAGCAGCGTCACGTGCCCGCCGTGGGGCCAGTCCTTGAATCGGTCCACGACGTAGGTCAGCCCTGAAGTGGTCTCGGTCAGGTAGGGCGTGTCGATCTGGCCGATGTTGCCGAGGCAGACCACCTTGGTGCCGGGACCGGCGCGGGTTATCAGGGTCTTCATCTGTTTGGCGGTCAAATTCTGAGCTTCGTCGATGATGATGTAGCGGTTGAGAAAGGTTCGGCCGCGCATGAAATTCAGTGAGCGGATCTTGATGCGGCTATAGAGCAGATCGTTGGCAGCCGCTCTGCCCCATTCCCCGCCGACCTCCAGGTCGGTAAGCACCTCGAGATTATCCATGAGAGCACCCATCCAGGGGGCCATCTTCTCCTCCTCGGTTCCGGGCAGGAACCCGATGTCCTCACCCACCGGTACGGTGGCGCGCGTCATCACGATCTCCCGATAGCGCTTTTCTTCGAGCGTTTGAGTGAGACCTGCAGCGAGTGCGAGCAGCGTCTTTCCAGTGCCTGCCGTGCCAAGCAGTGTTACGAAGTCGATCTCCGGATCCATCAGTAGATTGAGGGCGAAGTTCTGCTCTCGATTGCGCGCGGTGATGCCCCACACCGTGTTGCTGGGCGAGCGGTAATCGCGCGCGATCTCAACGGTGATCTGATTGTCTTGGCACTCGCGCACGAGCCCCTCGAGGGATTCGGCGTACGGTTCTCCAGGCTCATCGCTCTCTTCGGCGTAAAGGCACTGGTTGGGATAGCAGCCGATGCCGGCATCGGTGATCGTGTACAGGATCCGCTCGTTCTCGTCTCGGCGTTTCCCGGACGCCCAGGCGGTCGCCGGCGTCTTTGCCATTCCGCTGTAGAGCAGATTTACGTCGTCGAGAACCTGGTCGCTGTAATAGTCCTCCGCGCGTATGCCCAGAACGTGCGCCTTTATCCGTAGATTGATGTCCTTGGAAACCAGGATCACCTTACTGTCGGGGCGCGAGTTCTGGAGCGCGATGGCGGTGGCGAGCAGATTGTTGTCGGTCCGTGATCCAGGCAGTGTCTCGGGTAGGGCGCTGGCAAGGTCTCGGGTTTGAAAGAAGAGTCGGCCTCGGGCCGCACCACCGCTCTCGGGTCCGGGCACCTCGATACCGCGCTCGATGTGATGGCGGTCCGCGCCTTCGATCAGCTCATCCAGGGTGCGACTCACCTGCCGCACGTTCCGCGCGACCTCCGAGACTCCCTTCTTCGATGCGTCGAGCTCTTCGAGCACGACCATGGGAAGATAGACGTCGTGCTCTTGAAACCGGAAGACAGCACCCGGGTCATGGATGAGCACATTGGTGTCCAGAATGAACACGTGCCTACCGGAGGTTTCTCGTTTGGTCATCGGGACTCACCTGTGGAGGATGAGGATCATCGCAGCGTTGGAGAGGCGTCGGCGTCGGACTCGGAGAACGATGACTGGGCGGCGCTGAAGCGAACTCGCGTTCGCCACGCCGTCACTTGACGGGAGCGAGCATGGCGTCGAGATTCAGTTCATCGCAGAAATCCATGAACTCGCCGCGCAACGCCGCTATGGATGTGTCCGCAGGGATACCGACGGTCATGTGCAGCGAGAACATGGCGGTTCCCGTGTGCGGCGCCGGGTAGGTCGTGGTGTAGACATCTTCGATGTTGATATCGCGCCGCGAGAAAAAGCTCGCCACGTCATGAACGATTCTCGGGCTGTCGGCGGATACCACCTCCACGCCATAGGGAATGAGGTGGGACGCTCCCGGTCGAGTCTCCGTGCGCTGGCTATGGATGCTGAGGCTCAGGTTCTCTTCGAGCCGGGTCAGGATGGTCTCGAGCTTCGCCACCGCACTCCAGTTGCCGGCGACCAGCATGACGGCGGCGAACTGGTTGCCGAGCACCACCATGCGACTGTCCTTAATGCGGCAGCGACAATCGAGCACGGCCTGGCTCAAGTGCTCGACGAGCCCGGGTCGGTCTCTACCTAGGGCCGAGATGACCAGATGGGTTTCCACAGGTGGCTCGAGCGTCGGCGGACGGTCGGTTCTCGCCGGAGCCCTTCGGCCACGAATCAGATGCCTCGCCTACGGGGACCAGCCCGACGGAACCTAAATCATAAAGTATAGCGCACCAGTCGATTCCGCGAAGCCTGGTTTTGCGGGCTGTGTTGCCAAGCCTATACCGCCTCAGTACGATACAGGGTTACAGCGGCTACCGGAGAGGGGGATGCTACAGGGTAGCATGGTGGCGATGGTCACCCCCATGCGGGGCGACGGCCAGGTGGATAACGAGGCCATCGCGCGCCTGGTGGAGTTCCACGTCGAGCACGGCACGGAGGCCATCGTGGCCGTGGGAACCACCGGAGAGTCCGCGACCCTCGACGAGGAAGAGCATTGCGAGGTCATCCGCCGCATCGTCGAGTGTGCGGCCGGCCGCGTCCCGGTCATAGGGGGTACGGGCGCCAACTCCACGAGAGAGGCTTTGCGGCTCTCCCGCTGCGCCGAGGAGGCGGGAGCCGACGCGTGCCTCCTGGTCGTTCCCTATTACAACAAGCCGACGCAGGAGGGGCTCTACCGGCATTTCAAGACGGTGGCCGAGGCCGTACCGTTGCCGCAGATACTCTACAACATCCCCGGGCGTACCGGCTGCGACATGCTGCCGGAAACGGTGCAGCGGCTGTCCGGGATTTCCAATATCGCGGGGATCAAGGAGGCCAGCGATCTCGCCCGCGTGCGGGAGCTGGTGGAGCGCTGCGGGGAGGGGTTCGCCGTCTACAGCGGCGAGGACGCCCTGGCCTCGGAGGTCATGCTGACCGGCGGGCGGGGGGTGATCTCCGTGACCGCGAACGTTGCGCCGCAGCAGATGCGAGAGATGGCTCGCTTGGCGCTCGCCGGGGACCGCGAGGGGGCGCAAGTCGTCGACGATCGGCTGGCGGCTCTCCACAAGGCCTTGTTCCTGGAGTCCAATCCGATCCCGGTCAAGTGGGCGCTCCACGAGATGGGTCTCATCCCACCGGGAATCCGCCTGCCGCTGACCCCCTTGTCCGAACGGCACCACGCGCCCGTGCGCGAGGCGTTGACGGCAGCAGGTGTGCTGCCCCGCTAGAAGGCCGGTTATGCGCCTAAGATTGAACAACTGGAGGGCGCTCCGGAGCGTCTACGCTCGCTTGAAATGGGATATGCCGCTCAGGCTGTCGACCCGCCGGCTGCTGCTGTGGGCAGCCCCGCTGATCGCACTGTCGATTTCGGCGTGCAGCACCACGTTGAACAAGACCATCGACGACGCGCTGCCGGAGGACACGCAGTACCGGAGCAGCCGCAGTCTGCCGCCCCTGGAGATCCCGCCGGATCTCTCCAGTGAGACCATCGACGACGCCATGCCGGTCCCCGGCGTGGACCAGAACAACAGCACAACATTCTCCGACTACACCAACTCCACACGCGAGGTGAGCCTGCGCAAAGCGAAGACCGTGGTGCTGCCGGACGTCCCCAACGTGCGGCTCGAGCGCGACGGGGACGAGCGTTGGCTGGTGGTCGACGATACCTCCCCAGAAGACGTCTGGCCCGCGGTGCGGGAATTCCTGCTCGATATGGGGCTCACTTTGGAGGCGGAGAACCCCACCATCGGCACCATGGAAACCCACTGGGCAGAGAGTCGTGAAGACCTGCCGAGAGGCGGCCTGCAGACGTTGCTCGGCAAGATCCTTCCCGCGGCGAACCAGGCGCGGACCCGCGACAAGTTCCGTGTCCGCCTCGAACGGGGCATCGAGCCGCGCACCACGGAAGTCTACATCGCGCACCGCGGTGCCCGGCTTCGGCTCGACCGCCGGCTGAACGAGGCCGACACCGAACACTGGGAAGTGCTGCCCCCCGATCCCGGTCTCGAGGCCGAGATGCTCACTCGCCTCATGGTGTTTTTCGGAATGACGCAGCAGCGCGCCGCTCGCATGATGGCCACGACGGAAAGCCGGCCGGCGCGTGCGCGTATGGTCCGCGAACAGGACGGCCTCCCTTCCCTGGCAGTGATGGAAGACTTCCCTCAAGCGTGGCGGCGTACGGGGCTGGCTTTGGATCGAATCGGTCTGACGGTCCAGGACCGCGATCGCGCTCGCGGCGTCTACTACGTCCGCTACGTCGACCCGAACGTCGTGAATGGGGTGGAGAATGAGAGCTGGGTGTCGAAGCTCAAGTTCTGGGGCGACGATGAACCCCAGCAGGACGACGAGTACCTCATCAGACTGGCGCCGGCCGACGAATCCACCACCCGGGTTGTGGTTCTCAACAAGGAAGGGGAGACGCTCACGAGCCCGACTGCGGGCCGCATACTGGGCCTCCTGCACGAACAGCTCAGATAGCCGCCTCTCCTCCCGGCCGTCCCGGTGCAACGGCGTGAGGCTCCATGCCCTCGCGCAGGACCATTCTCCACCACAAAGGTCACGAAGAGCACGAAGAAGGGGCAGCAAAGCGCCTGTCAGGGCACCGTGGGAGCGGTCTCGTGACCGCGATTCTTGTGGTGATCTTCGTGTCCTTCGTGTTACCAAGCCGCGTGTAGAGATTCCCTTACCGCCGCTTCGGGCTCAGCGCGTCCGGCCGCTATCGCGAGGCGGCCCTGCCTTTGTGCTGCGATAGGGATTGGCGCCGGTGCGGAACTCGATGCGCACCGGCGTGCCCTCCAACCCGAGCGCCTGTTGAAACACCCGCTCCAAATAGCGCCGGTAAGCATTCGGGACGAGCCCTGTCCGAGTGCCGTGGACGACGATGAGGGGAGGGTTGCGCCCGCCCTGGTGGGCGTAGCGCAGCTTGATGCGCCGCCCCCGTACAGAGGGAGGCGCATGGCGGCTCACGGCCGACTCCAGAATGCGGGTGAGCTCGGGGGTGGAAAGATCGCGCGAGCCCGATTCCCACGCGCGCTCGACGGCGACGAGCAGCTCGCCCACTCCGGTGCCGTGCAGCGCGGAGATGAAATGCATGCGGGCAAAGCCCGCGAATGCGAGCTTACGCTCTAAGCTGCGTCGCGCAAACCGTCGCTGGTCCGGGTCCAGGCCGTCCCACTTGTTGAGCGCAAGCACGATGGCCCGGCCGGCGTCGAGCACCATACCGACGAGATGGGCGTCCTGATCGGTCACGCCTTCGCGCGCGTCCATGAGCACTATCGCGACCTCGGCGGCCTCGATGGCCTGAAGTGATTGGACGACGCTGAACTTCTCCAGCCTGTCCGCGACACGCGCGCGCCGGCGTATGCCGGCGGTGTCGATCAGCGTGTAGCGGCGACCGTCGCGTTCCAGGGGGATGTAGACGCTGTCCCGGGTGGTGCCGGGGCGAGCGTGTGTGAGCACGCGCTCGTGCCCGAGAATGCGGTTAATCAGGGTGGATTTACCGACGTTCGGTCGGCCGACGATGGCCACGCGGATACCCGCTTCGGGCGCCTCCTCTGCCGGGCTTGAGGGCGGACAATGCGCGAGCAGGGCCTGCACCAGCGCCTGGATTCCGTAGCCATGGCGCGCGGCGATGACTTGCGGGCGGCCCAGGCCCAGCGTGTGAAATTCCGCTTCGGCGAGGGCAGGGTCGAGGCCTTCCGCCTTGTTGAGCGCCAGGACCACCGGGAGTCCCGAGCTGCGCAGGCGCTCCGCGACGAGCTCGTCCCCGGGCGTGAGTCCGGTGCGTGCATCGGCCACGAGCAGGGCTACGTCCGCCTCCGCCAGGGCCCGCCAAGCCTGTTCCGCGGCCAGGTGCCCCATCTCATCCACTTCCTCGCCCAGACCGCCGGTGTCGACGACCATGAGCGGCCGCTCTCCGGTGTGCGAGATCCCGAGGCGGCGATCACGGGTGAGCCCCGGCTCGTCGGCGACCAGGGCGTTGCGAGAGCGGGTCAGGCAGTTGAACAGGGTGGATTTCCCGACGTTGGGACGGCCCACGATGGCGATGACCGGAAGCACGGTACGGGGATGACGGTGGGCGAGCGGCGTCCGGCGCTACTCCGGGCGCAACGCCGCCAGGGTTCCGCCAGCGGTGTAGACGTAAACGAGACCAGCCTCGGCCACGGGCGGCGCCATGATGGCGCTTTCGTCCAGGCGCACCCGCGCCGCGAACTGTCCATCCTCGCGGCGGAGCCAGTGCACGTAGCCCTCGAAATCGCCCACCACCACGTAGTCGCCGCTCACGACGGGTGCGGTTACGCGCCGGGCCTGCAGCTCGACTTGCCGCCACAGCGAGGCGCTCGTGAAGCGATCCAGCGCCCACACGTGGCTGCGCTCGTCGGTGACGTACACATAACGGGAATCCACGCCCATGTCGGTGTAAGAGGACATGTCCCGCCGCCACAATACGTTGCCCGTGCCGAGATCCACCGCAGCGAGCTGCCCCTGGAAGGTCACGGCGTAGACGGTGTCTCCCACGATGAGCGGGTCACCGTCGATATCGACCATGCGCTCGAGCTCCGAACGCCCGCTGGAGACCGCAATCTGAGTCTCCCACAGCGGCTGAGCGTTGTTCAGCGATACGGCCACCAGCGTCCCGCTGTCGAAGCCGGCGATCGCCATGCCGTCGACGAGACGCGGCGCGCCCGTTCCCCGGAGGCTGAGGACGGGCACCGTCCGGTCGTACACCCACAGCCGCGAGCCATCGGCTGCGTTCAACGCGAACAGCTTGCCGTCCACCGTACGTGCCACCACCACGCCGTCGGCCGCTTGCGGCGCGGCCAGAATTTCGCTCGATGCCCTCGCCGTCCAGCGCACCTCGCCGCTGTCACGGTCCAGTGCGACGACGTCGCCTTCACTGCTTCCGACCAGCACCAGCCCGTCGCCCACACCGGGGCCGCCCGAGAGGGGTATGTCGAGCCGCCGTTGCCAGATGACGCGGCCACGGCCGGCGTCCAGAGCATAGACGTTTCCCGCGGGATCGGCTGCAAAAACGCGTCCGTTCCCGACCTCCGGTGCCAGTCGCAGGTACTGCTCCTCGGTGCCGCTTCCGATCCGGCGCTGCCACACGGTTCGAATGCCGGTGAGGGGTTCCAGCTCCACCAGGGGTGTCGGTGGTTCCGTGTTGTCCTTCTGCTTCCAGAGCTTGGAGACACCGCACCCGTTCACCGACAAGCTCGCGACGAGCAGCAGATAGAGCCCGGTGCGGCCCGAGGGTCTCGACCCGTTCGACCCGCGTGCGGTCATGGTCCTCGGGGCCGCGGCCGCACCCGTTTGGCCGCACGGTGTGCCGCTGCCCGTCGCAGGACCTGGACTGCGGCTGGCGCTCCGATCGCCGGGGTCGACCCTCGTCACGAGTCTGCCCCTTGCCGTGACGGGGCCGCGAGGGAGCTTCGGCCGAGATCGTCGAGCTTCATTTGTACCCGCTCGCGGCCGGTGCTCCCCGCCGGGAGTCGCGAAGCGGCGGATTCGTAGGCTTCGCGGGCGGCCTCCCGCTGGCCCTGGGCGAGAAGCGCGTCGCCGCGCGCCTCCTGGAGCAGGGGATCGAGCTCGCCTGCTTGGGGCTCGTCCAGCGCGGCCAGGGCCTGCGCCACCTTGCCCTCGTCGAGGAGAAGACGGGCGAGGCGCAGGCGCGCGACGTCGCGAAGCCCCGACTCTCGGGCGTGCTCCATCGCGAACCGCAGATGATCCGCCGCCTGCGAACGCCGGTCGTGCTCGACCGCCTCGTTGGCCAGCGCCAGGGCCAGCAACGGCGCGTAGCCGTTGTCCGGATGCTCCCGCAGGAAGGTTTCGACACGGCTCTCGAGATCGGGGGACAACGCGTCGTTGCCCGCCGCGACCACCTGCTCGTACAGGCGTGAGGCCTCCTGGGCCTGGGCCGCAACGCGCGCCTGCCAGGCATTCCATCCGATGACGGCGCCGAGACCGAGGACCACGCCGGCCAGCACCGTGCGGCCGTTCTCATGCCACCACTTCTTTAGGGCTTCGACCGTCTCCTGTTCGGACTCGTGGATGTTCACCATGACCTCTTTCACTGCACCAAGACGCGGTTATGTCGCACGAACGATCACTGGCCGGTACCCTCATCGACCAACACCCGTTGGAGATATTCTCCGAGCTCCGTCTGAGGCACGCGAGCCTGGTCCGCGGGCGTGCGTAGCTGCTTCACGCTGAGGCACGCGTCGCGGACCTCGTCTTCGCCGAGAATCAGCGCCAGCTGCGCCCCGCTGCGGTCGGCCCGCCGCAACCTGCGCTTCAGGCCGCCTTCGCCGCCGTCCACGACCAGCCGCAGGCGGGGGCACTGTTCGCGCAGGCGCTCGGCCAGCGGGTGGGCGGCGCGCGCGGCATCGCGCCCCAGAGCCAAGAGATAGGCGTGGGGGGCGTGGGTCGGCGGCTCGACGTCGTGTGTCCTGAGCAGGGCCACCAGACGCTCCATGCCGATGGCGAAGCCCGTCGCGGGGGCGGGCTCGCCGCCGATATCCGCCACCAGGTTGTCATAGCGCCCGCCTCCGCATACGGCACCTTGCGCCCCCAGTCGCTCGGTCACCCATTCGAAGACGGTCCGCGTGTAATAGTCGAGCCCCCGAACGAGGCGAGGATTGACCCGAAACTCGATGCCCGCCGCCGCGAGGATGGCCTTGAGTTCTTCGAAGTGCTCGTCCGACTCGGCGTCCAAGTGTTCGACCAGCTTGGGCGCGGCCTCGATCAAGTGCTGCATCTGCGAATTCTTGCTGTCGAGGATGCGCAGCGGGTTGGTATCCAGGCGGCGCCGGCTGTCCTCGTCGAGCTCGTCGCGGTAGCGGCGGAAATAGTCGACCAGACGGCTGCGGTAGGCGGCCTGAGCGTCACGGGTGCCCAGCGAGTTGAGCTCCAGGCGCAGGCCAGGCAGGCCGAGCGCCCGCCACAGTCGGGATGTGAGCAGAATCAGCTCCGCGTCGACGTCCGGCCCGGCCGCGCCGAACACCTCGACGTCGATCTGGTGGAACTGACGGTAACGGCCCTTCTGGGGGCGCTCGTAGCGGAACATGGGCCCCATGGTCCAAAGGCGCTGAATCTGCCCGCGGAGCAAGCTGTGCTCGATGGCCGCGCGCACCATGCTGGCGGTGCATTCGGGACGCAGGGTGAGACTGTCGCCGCTGCGGTCCGAAAAGGTGTACATCTCCTTTTCGACGATGTCGGTCACCTCTCCGATCGAGCGTGCGAAGAGCTCGGTGCGTTCGAGGAGCGGCGGGCGGATTTCCCGATAGCCGTAGGCATCGAGTACTCTCCGCGCCGCATCTTCGACGTACTGCCAGTACGGGGTCTCCCCGGGCAGTATGTCGTTCATGCCCCGAATGCCCTGAATGCGTGCGGTCAAGGTTTGGTTCCGTTGCCGGGATGGGTGCCGGGATCGGGGTCAGGCGACGTCGAGCGTTCTTTGACGAAGATGCTCGGGCGGCTCCCCCCTCAGGGCGTAAAACGCCCGCGCAGCGACTCTACCAAATACGAGCCTGATTACCCATGACACACGGCTATGGTGTCACGGGTCACCGGCCGGACGGCGAGAAGGCTGGCGTCTGCGCAACCGTGGACTCTGCCCCGTCGTTCGACTGGGTGCCTACGTCCTGACCCAGCTCGAAACGGGCGATGTCGCCCCTGATGTGGGGTGTGTGGTCGAAGCGCACGCCGTTGTACTCCACACGGACGCCCCGCGCGTAGCCCAGAAGCACGCGAAAGGGCGCGTTCCCGCGGACGGTCAGGATCTGGCCCTTACGCGCCAGGTCGTAGTAGAGCCGTGCGCCCTCACCCCCGTAGACCTCGACCCACGAGTCGTGCTGGAAGTGCATCCGGAGCGTGTCGTCGCCGAGGGTGCCGCCGTCCGCCCGCGTGCTTGCTTCGTCCGGGGCGCCCGCGCCCCGCGGCTCCACCGCGCTCTCGGGTGACGGCCGCGCGTCGCCCCTCCGGGTGACCACAGCAGCGCTGTCGGTGGAGGCGTCTTGCACGCCGGTCGTTGCAGCGCGAGAACCGTCGGGGCGCGCGGCCTCGTCGGCGCGTGGGGCAGGGGCGGCGGTCACCGTGCGCGCCGGGTCCGGGCCGGCGGGCTGCGTGGTCTCTGCCGGCGCTTCGCGAGCATCGGGCACTGCCGATGCGGCACCTCGGACCGAGTCCCTGACGGGCCCGGCCAGCGGACGCGGGCCGCTGGCGACCCCGGCCGGGTCGCCGGCCTCAGCCGCCGCGTCCGGCGTGTCCGAGGCAGCGGACCGCTCAGCGCTGCCGCCGTCGGGCACCGCGTCGGCGGCGAGCGTGTCGGTCTGTGTCGCCTCCAACTCCTCCGAAGTCATCGGGGCCTCGGCGAGCCGTGCGGTGAGCGGATCCGCCCCCTGATTCTGCCACCAGACCACCACCAGCGCGCCGAGACCCAGCACGATCAGATAGGTCGCCATACGCACCGGGAAATCGCCGCTGCGCGCCTGGTTGTTGCTGGCGATATCGGCTACCAGAGCGGGGGCCTCGAGCCCGTGTCGATCGAACGCCTCGACGATGGGCCCCGGGGGGAGCTCGAGGAGCCGCGCGTATGCCCGCAGATAGCCGCGGACAAAGGTCGGGGCCGGGAGATGCGCGTAATCGTCGCCCTCGATGTGCGCAATGGTCTTCGGATACAGATGGAGCCGCGTCGCCACCTCCTCGACGCTGAGGCCGGCGGCCACGCGTGCTTCGCGCAGGCGGCTGCCGGCACCGGGGTCGGCACCCTGCGCGGCGGCGGGCCGGGAAACGTCATGTTGTGGTGCTGTCATCGGGTCTCCGACTCCTGCAGCAGCTGCGCTTCGCGGGAGTCCGGGTAGTTGTTCCTGAGGAGCATCGCGTAGCTCGAAGCTGCGTTTCGATCGCCGAGCGCCCGCTCGATGCGGACGCCGAGCCATAGCGAAGGCGGTGTCTTGGGGCCTACCTCCTGGTAGCGCTGCAGGTAGCCGCGGGCGGAGAGGATGCGCCCGCGCTCGTAGCTGATGTCCGCCATGCTGAGCAAGGCCTCCGGGAACTTGGGGTCGATCTGCAACGCCTTGCGCAGATATTGCTCAGCCTTCGCGGTCTCGCCCGCCCGGCGCATGCAGCGGCCCGCATTGGTGTAGGCGGCCTGGGACGTGACGTACAAAGGATTCTGCACTGCCTTGAGAAAGTGCTTCTCGGCCTCCTCGTAGCGGCCGCGGCGGCACAGGAACCGCCCGAAATTGTTGTGTGCTTTCGAATTGGTCGGGTCCAGGCGCACCGCGCGCCGGTAGTGACGCTCGGCCTCCCGGGGCTCGTTGAGCTCTTCGTAGACGACCGCCATCACGTTGTGGGCGGGCGCGTAGCCCGGATCCGCATCGAGGGCTCGCTGGAGGCGCTCGAACGCGCGTTCGGTCTGTCCCTCCCGCAGGTAGCCGATGCCCAGCCGGGTGTGCATCGCCGCCAGCTCGTCTTCGGTCCTGGCGGCGCTGGAGGTGCCATCCGCCGGTGCGCTCGCGCATCCGGCCTGCAGCAACAGACTTGCGGCGAGGAGGAGCGGCACGACCGCTCGCGGAGGGGCGGAGATCAGCATGTTGCCGCTACATGATCGCGCAGCAAATTGATTTGTCAAGGTTTTCCACTCACGCCGTGGCTATGGGACGGGCTGCCGAACCCGCCGGGCGAGGCCTCGGATCGCGTGCCTCGTGCCTCGCGGAGACACGTCCGCGGGCCTGGACTTCGCCCACCAGTTGCCCGCAGGCGGCGTCGATGTCGTCCCCGCGGGTTTTGCGCGTGATGGTGATGATGCCGTGCTCCATCAGGATCTTGCGAAACTCGTCGATGGTGTGCGGCTGCGAGCCGCGAAATCCCGCCCCGGGGAACGGGTTGAAAGGAATCAGGTTCACTTTTGCGGGTATCCCGCGCAGAAGGCGCACGAGCCTGCGGGCGTGCGCTGAGGCATCGTTCACCCCGTCTAGCATGACGTACTCGAAGGTGATCTGGTGCTTGGGCTCACGGGCGAGGTACTCGCGGCATGCCCCCAACAGCTCGGCAATGGGGTAGGTGCGGTTCAGGGGGACGAGCTTGTTTCTGAGTTCGTCGTCGGGGGCGTGCAGCGAGACCGCCAGGCTCACCGGGCATCTGTCCTTGAGCCGCCGGATACCGGGTACGACACCCGCCGTGCTCAGCGTGACGCGCCGCCGCGCAAGGCCGTATGCGTTGTCCTCGAGCATGACATCGAGTGCCCGCACCACGTTGTCGAAATTGAGCAAAGGCTCACCCATCCCCATCAGCACCACGTTGGTCACGGCGGGTCGGGGTCCCGGCGCGCGCCCGAGCAGTCGGGTGGCGAGCCAGAGCTGTCCCGCGATCTCGGCGCTGCTCAGGTTGCGGTTGAAGCCCTGGCGGGCCGTCGCGCAGAAGGAGCAGTTGAGTGCGCAGCCCACCTGCGAGGAGACGCAGAGCGTGCCCCGGTGCTCCTCCGGGATGAATACCATCTCCACGCTGTTACCTGAATCGACACGCAGCTGCCATTTTTGAGTCCCGTCCCGGGAGAGCTGGTGTCGGAGGATCTCTGGGGGACGCACCTCCGCCACGGCCACCAGGCGCTCGCGAAGCGCCTTGCTGAGGTTGGTCATGGCTCGAAAATCGTCCACGCCGAGCTGATGCATCCACTTCAGCACCTGAGTCGCTCGGTAGGGCCTCTCTCCAAGCCCGAGGAACAGAGCCTCGAGCTCAGCGCGATTGAGCCCCAGGAGATTGACCCGTTGTGTGCTCACATCCCCTCAGCGCGTTCGACGAAGAATGTCGAGCTCGGAGAAGAAAAAAGCAATCTCTGTGCGCGCAGTGTCCGGGCCATCGGACCCGTGGACGGCGTTCTCGGTAATCTCGCTCGCGAAATCGGCGCGTATGCTGCCCGGTGCGGCCTTCTTCGGATCGGTCGCCCCCATGACCTCGCGATAGCTGTCGATGGCGTTCTCGCCCTCCAGCACCTGGACCATGATGGGCCCAGAAATCATGAACTCGACGAGCTCACCGAAGAAGGGGCGCTCCCGGTGAACGGCGTAGAAGTCTTCGGCCTGGTCCCTCGTGAGGTGCAGCATCTTCGCCGCGACGATGCGCAATTGGGCACGCTCGACGCGGGTGAAGATATCGCCGATGAGATTCCTCGCCACCGCGTCGGGTTTGATGATGGAGAGCGTGCGTTCCACGGCCATAGCCTGCCCGGACCTCGCCTGGACGAAACGGCGATTATAACGTGGTCATCGGGGCAGGATAAGCTGGTACGCGGACGGGTGCCCGCCACCGGGGTCAGACGTTGAAGCTCTCGCCGCAACCGCACATGCTTTTGACGTTAGGGTTGCGGTACTGGAAGGCCTCGCTCAGACCGTCGCGCACGAAATCGATCTCCATCCCTTCGACGTAGGGCAGGCTGTTCGCGTCGATGATGACCTTGACCCCGTTGCTCTCGTACACGCGGTCGTCCGCCTCGATGGCGTCAGCGAAATCGACCACGTACGCCATCCCGGAACAACCGGTTCGGGTGACTCCCAAGCGCAGCCCGACACCTGCGCCGCGGTCGGTGAGGAACTGTTTGACCCGGCTCGCTGCCGCTTCGGTCAATGATACGGACATCCCAAACTCCTGCTTGATCGCCCTTCGTTCTGAATGGAGACGATCACGGTGAAATTCAACGCGGCAACCCGCCTCGTGCCTCGGTGACCCTCGCGGGGGCCCGGCCGCACGGCTCACCAACTGGTGCGTGCGGGGCCCGCGACCTCTGCGCTCGAGCGGCCCCCCTCCCTCAAGGATGCACGTTCCTGGCGCAAAGCCACCTCACGTACCCGGCGGCGCTCGACGAGCTGCGCGAGGTCGATGCGGCTGAGAAAGTCGTGAATCTGCTGGCTGAGGTCGTGCCACAGGTCGTGCGTGAGGCACCGCTGCTCTTGCTGACAATTCTCCTTCCCGCCGCACCGGGTTGCGTCCACGGATTCATCCACCGCCGCGATGACATCGACCACGGCGATGTCCTCGGGGGTCCGGCCCAGCCGGTAGCCGCCGCCCGGCCCGCGGGTGCTGCTGACGAGCCCGCGTTTGCGCAATTGTGAGAACAGCTGCTCCAGGTACGAGAGCGAGATCCCTTGGCGCTGCGCGATGTCGCACAGGGTGACCGGCCCCTGCTCGTGGTGGATGGCCAGATCGAGCATGGCAGTTACGGCGTAGCGCCCTTTGGTCGTCAGTCGCATGATCCAAGCCTGCTCCCACGAGCTTCGAGACCTTCACATAACAAAGTATTTTAGTCAACTATTAGGCGGTTTGCTGCCGGAGTCGGCAATGGCGCCCGGGCGGCGCCCGCTGTCCGGCTCTGCCCGGGACTCTCTCCCGAGCCCCACGCGCTCGAGCTCAGGCAAGCGCGCGGACTCGACCCGTTGCCCGAGCTCCTGAAGGCTTCGGGAGAGGGTTTCCACCTTGCCCTCCATGGCGTGGATATGATCCAGCATGCGGTGGATGGCGTCCGTCACCGGATCGGGCAGTTCCCGGCTCATCCCGTAGGCGTCGAAACCCATGCGCCGGGCGATGGCGCGCCGGTTGTCCCGCCGGTCCGCTTCCTCTCGCACTACGTGTCCGGGAATGCCGACCACGGTGGCCCCGGCGGGCACGTCCTTGACGACCACGGCATTGGAGCCGATGCGGACGCCATCCCCCACCGTGATGGGTCCGAGGACCTTGGCGCCGGCACCCACCACCACGTCGTCGCCCAGCGTGGGATGACGCTTCCCCTTCTGCCAGGTGGTGCCCCCGAGGGTCACCCCGTGGTAGAGGGTGCAGTCGTCGCCGATGCGGGAGGTCTCCCCGATGACGACGCCCATACCGTGATCGATGAAGAACCGCCGCCCGATGACGGCTCCCGGATGGATTTCGATCCCGGTCAGCCATCGCGCCACCGTGGAGATGGCTCGCGCCAGCCATTTGAGTTCCCAGCGCCACAGCCTGTGGCAGAGACGATGGCCGATGAGGGCGTGGACTCCGGGATAGGTGGTCAGTACTTCCCACGTGTTGCGCGCGGCTGGATCCCGCTCAAACACGCAGGCGATATTTTCTCGCAAGGACTTGAACATGGCGCAGTTCCTTTCCGGCATACGGGTGCCCGTGGCCGCGGGCGACGAATGGCACTAGGTTTTTGAACCCGTACATCGAAAGTAAGTACTAACAAACACTGCGCCTCCCGAACCCCAGGGTCTTCTCGAGCAGCTCGCGCGTGGTGGCGCTCACCGCCAGCGTGTCGAGCTCTGCTGCGCCGATCCAGCGCGCGTCGAGTGCGTCGTCGCGCGGGGACGGCTCCCCGCGCACGTATCGCGCCGTGACGTCGGCGATGACGTAATGGTAGCGCACTCCGTCATCGGGATCGCGCTTGATGACGTCGAAGATATGAACGGGTGGTCCAGCCTCGATGACCACACCGGTCTCCTCCAGGATCTCGCGCTCCGCCGCCTGCTGGAGCGTCTCCCCGAGCTCCACCGCCCCGCCGGGGATGGCCCAAAGTCCCTGATTGGGCGGGTGCCGCCGCTTGACCAGGAGGACGTTCTCGCCCTTGAAAACCACCGCCCCGACCGCCACGGTGGGTTTTGCGGGGTACGCGTGTTCGTGCACCGAGTGGTCCCTGTGGGAATTGTTGGGCAATCGAGGAGCTGGCCGTAACCGCGCGCGAACCCTCACAGCTCCCGCAGACGCTCGCGCTGCTCCTCGAGCTTGCGAATCGCGGTCTTGAGCTCCTGCGCTCGGGCCTGCTCCTTGGCCACGACCTCGGCCGGCGCTCGTTCCACGAAGCGAGTGTTGGCGAGCTTGCTCTCGCTGCGTGCGAGCTCTCGCCGCCGCACGTCCAGATCGCGCTCCAGCCGCGCGCTCTCGGCGCTCTTGTCGATGAGCCCCGCCATGGGAACGAGCAGCTTCAAGTCGCCCAGCAGCGCCGTCGCCGCCGGCGGCGGGTTCGCGCTCTCGTCGAGCCAGCTGATGGCGTCCACGCCCGCCAGCGTCTCCAGGTAGAGGCGGTGGCGCCGCTGGCGCGCCCGGTCGGTCTCGGTGCCGTGCTGCAGCACCACCGGCACGCGCTTGCCCGGCGGGATGTTGAGCTCGCCCCGTATCTGGCGTATCCCGCGCACGAATCCCTGGACCCACTCGATCTCGGCGACGCTCCGCGGATCCTTGCGTTGGGCCTCGGGCTCGGGGTAGGGCTGGAGCATGATGGTCTCGCCGGTCTTCCCCGCCAGCGGGGCGACCCGCTGCCAGATGGCCTCGGTGATGAACGGGATCAGCGGGTGTGCGAGACGCAGCAGCGTCTCGAGTACCCCCACCAGGGTGCGTCGGGTCCCTCTGAGCGCCGCCTCGTCGGGCTCCGGGTTCTGCAGCACCGGCTTGCACAGCTCGAGGTACCAGTCGCAGTACTCGTGCCAGGTGAAGTCGTAGATGGCCTGGGCGGCGTGGTCGAAGCGATAAGCCTCGATGGCGCTGCCCACCGCCTCCTCCGTCTGCTGCAGCCGCGAGACCATCCATCGGTCCGCGACGCTCAGCGTCGCTTCGCTCCCTCCTCGGCCGCAGTCGCGGTCCTCGGTGTGCATGAGCACGAAGCGAGCCGCATTCCACAGCTTGTTGCAGAAGTCGCGATTGCCCTCGATGCGTCCGAGGTCGAAGAGAATGTCACGCCCGCGGGTTGCCAGCGCGCAAAAAGTGAAGCGCAGCGCGTCGCAGCCGTAAGCGGGAATGCCGTTGGGGAAGTGCTTGCGCGTGGCCGCCGCGATGCGCGGCGCGATCTCGGGCTGCATGAGCCCTGTGGTGCGCTTGGCGATCAGACTCTCGAGCTCGATGCCGTCGATGAGGTCCAGCGGGTCGAGGATATTGCCTTTGGACTTGGACATCTTGTTGCCGTCGGCGTCGCGCACGAGGCCGTGGATGTAGACCTCGTGGAAAGGGACGTCGCCCATGAACTTGAGGCCCATCATGATCATCCGCGCGACCCAGAAGAAAATGATGTCGAAGCCGGTCACCAGCACGCTTGTCGGATAGTAGCGTCCCAGGCGCTCGGTTCCCTCGGGCCAGCCCAGCGTGGAGAATGGCCAGAGAGCGGAGGAGAACCACGTGTCGAGGACGTCCGCGTCCTGGGTGAGCGAAACCTCGGCTCCGAGCCCGTTCTTCTCCCGCGCCTCGTGCTCGTTGCGACCGACGTACAGGTTGCCCTGCGGGTCGTACCACGCGGGGACGCGGTGTCCCCACCAGAGCTGGCGGCTGATGCACCAATCCTGGATGTTGCGCATCCACTCGAAGTACGTGCTGACCCAGTTGCCGGGTACGAAGCGGATGCGCCCCTCTTCCACGGCGCGTATGGCGGGCTCCGCCAGGGGGGCGGCTCTCACGAACCACTGATCGGTGAGATAGGGCTCGATGACGCTGTGGGTGCGGTCCCCCCGCGGAACCATGAAACGGTGCCGCACCGTCTTCTCCAGCAGCCCCCGTTCGGTGAGGTCGGCGACGATCTGCTCGCGAGCCTCGTAGCGGTCCATGCCCCGGTACGCCTCGGGCCCGTTCTCGTTGATGTGCGCATCCGGAGTGAAAACGTTGAGCGGCGGCAGGCCGTGGCGCTTGCCGACGTCGAAGTCGTTGAAATCGTGGGCGGGCGTGATCTTCAAGCACCCCGTGCCGAACCTGGGGTCCACGTACTCGTCCGCGATGACGGGTATGCGTCGCCCCGTCAGGGGGAGCTCGACCTCCTTGCCGACCAGCTTACGATACCGCGCGTCCTCGGGGTGGACGGCCACGGCGGTGTCGCCGAGCATGGTCTCGGGCCGCGTCGTCGCCACCGTGAGGTGTCCGCTACCGTTCGCGAGCGGATAGCGGATGTGCCACAGATGCCCCTCCTCCTCCTCGGATATCACCTCCAGGTCGGAGATAGCGGTGAGCAGCACCGGGTCCCAGTTGACGAGCCGCTTGCCGCGGTAGATGAGCCCCTGCTCGTAGAGCCGCACGAAGGTCTCGAGCACCGCCTCGGACAGCCCCTCGTCCATGGTGAAGCGCTCGGTCTCCCAGTCGACGGACGCTCCCATGCGCCGCAGTTGACGCGTGATCGTGTTGCCCGATTCCGCCTTCCACTCCCAGACCTTGCGTACGAAGGCGTCGCGGCCGATATCGCGCGCGGTCCGGCCCTCCGCGTTGAGCTGGCGCTCCACGACCATCTGCGTGGCGATCCCGGCATGGTCCGTGCCAACCTGCCACAGCGTGTCGTCGGCCCGCATGCGGTGATAGCGGATCAGGGCGTCCATGATCGTGTCCTGGAAGGCGTGCCCCATGTGCAGACTGCCGGTGACGTTGGGCGGAGGGATCATGATGCAGTAGGGGCGCCCGCGCCCGGAGGGCTGGAAGTACCCTCGGGCCTCCCACGTGCGGTACCAGTGCTGCTCGATCTTCCTGGGGTCGTAGGTTTTCTCCATGGAGCGACCTTTCACCCTCCCCATTTACCCATCAAAGTGCGCCATGGTGCGGCGGCCTGGCGACGAGCCATTACTCGGGACCCCGAGAGCGAAAAAGGGGACAGGTTTCGCACAGATCTATTTTTCGCTCGGGATACGGCAGATTCTGGCAGTGTTCATGAAAAATAGATCTGTCCCCTTTTTCGGTCCGTCCGCAATGGCGCCCCGCCAGACCATCGCTCAATGCGGGGCCTTGATGGATCATCGGGCTCGTCATCGACGGCTGAACCCTCAACTGCCCTTGTCGGTGCGAGCGCGGGCGAGCTCCTCGAGGATCTCGGGGAGGATGATTTCGACGTGTTCCTTCACCTGGGCGAGAATGCGTCGCCGTGCCTCGCCCAGGGCTTCATCCAAACCGGTTTGTACGATGATCTCGATCTCGTTGGTCAACCGATCGACCAGCTGGCGGTAAACCTCCTCCCGCGGCACCGCGGGCTCCGCTTCCGCACCCTCCTGCTCGGGCTGGACGACGTCCTCGAGCAACGGGATGGAGAAGGAACCCTCTTCGTCCTCGGTATCGATCCCGCTGCCCGCGGCGTCCGCGGCTCCGCTCTCGGTGCTGGTTCGCTCGAGCAGTTCGGCCAGAGCGTCCAACGCCTCGTTCAGGGACTCCGGCGTCGGCTGGGCGAAGGGATCGGGCTTGCGCTGGGTCGAATCGTCGTCGCTCATGGCAGCATTACATTACAGATTATGCGAGTGCAGGGTACAACCCCGCTCGCGGTAGTAGCGGTAGCGCTCACGCCCTCTCTGCCGCGCCGCGGGGTCGCCGCCGACGAGCTCCGCGACTCGCTCGAACTGCGCGAAGAAGTCGGGCACCGCCGCGCTCAGATTGACCAGCACGCCCGCCGTTCGCTCCGGCTCCGTTCCAGATCCGACGAGCACCGGGGGCCAGTCCGGCGTCTTGGGCGGATACAGGGCGTGAGGAACGAAGCTGTCCTGCCTGAAGGTCCACAGCACCTCGTCCAGCCGCGCTGCCTCGTGGGGGGAGTCGGCATGCACGAACACCGTGTTGCCGGCCAGCCAGGCCTTCTCCGTGATTTGGCACGCCACCCGCCACAGCGCCTCGCGCTCGGCGCCCGCCAGGACATAGAAGTCAACCCGAGGCATCACTTTCGGCCCCCGCACCCGGGGAGGATCGGTCGCCGCCCGGGAGGTGACCCCCCGAGCCGCGGCGTTGGAGGGGCGGCGACAGCGTGAGCGGCCGCGGTCGCCGCGCGTTCATGCCCCGCGGGCTGGCAAACCGCCTCTCCCGCACGCGTTCAGCCGGCGCGCGCGCCCCGCCTCCTCTGCCTGTCCGCGGGGGATTTGCGCCGAGCCGACCGGTGGCCCCTTTGCCGGCTGCGATCCAACAGATACTGAACGAGCAGCGTGACCGGGCGTCCGGTCGCCCCTTTCTTGTCGCCGCTGCGCCAGGCCGTGCCGGCGATATCGAGATGCGCCCAGCGGTAGTCCTTGGCGAAGCGCGATAGAAAGCAAGCGGCGGTGACGACGCCTGCCTCGCGGCCCCCGACGTTCGCCATATCGGCGAAGTTGCTCTTGAGCTGCTCCTGGTAATCCTCCCACAGCGGGAGCTCCCAGGCACGGTCCCCGCTATAGCGGCCGGCCTGCAGCAAGGCGTCGCCCAACGCGCGGTCATTTGTGAACAGTCCGCTCGCGGGCGCGCCCAGCGCGATGACGCAGGCGCCGGTCAGCGTCGCGATATCGACGACCACGTCGGGCTTGAAGCGCTGCGCGTACGTGAGAGCGTCGTTGAGGATGAGCCGGCCCTCCGCATCCGTGTTCAGCACCTCGACGGTTTGGCCCGACATCGTCGTCACGACGTCGCCCGGCTTGCTCGCGTTGCCGTCCGGCAGGTTCTCGGTCGCGGGGATGATGCCGACGACGTTCAGCGGCAGCTTGAGCTCAATGACCGCCCTCAACGCCCCGAGTACGCTCGCCGCCCCGCACATGTCGAACTTCATCTCGTCCATGGCGGCCGCGGGCTTGATCGAGATGCCGCCGGAGTCGAAGGTGACGCCCTTGCCGACCAGAACCACCGGCTTCTCGCCCTTTTTTCCCCCTGCGTATTCGAGCGTGACGAGCTTGGCGGGCTCGCGGCTGCCGCGGGCCACCGAGAGCAGGCTTCCCATCCCCAGCCGTTTCATCCCGGCCTCGTCGAGCACACGCACCTGTGTGCGCGCCTGCTTGCGCGCAAGCCCCCGGGCGCACTCGGCCAGGTAGGAGGGCGTGCAGATGTTGGCGGCGAGGTTGCCGAGCGTGCGTGCCAGGTTGGCGCCGCTGGCGATGGCCGTCCCGTCGCGAACGCCTCGCTTGGCGCGGTCGACATCCTCGCGCGCCGGGACGCTCAGGTGTACGCGGCGCAGTCGGCGCTTCTTCGCGTCTTTTCGGCTCTTGAGCTCGTCGAAGCGATACAGCACATCGAGCCCTCGCTCCACGACCTGACGTACCTTCCAGTAGGCATCGCGCTCTGGGACCTCCAGCTCCGGGAGGCACACCGTCGTGTCCGTCGCCCCGCCGGACTCGAGCACCGCGAACGCCTCGGTGAGCGCGCGTCGATAGGACGAGTCGTTGAATTCGCGCCGTGCCCCACAGCCGACCAGCAGTACTCGCTCCGCGGCGATCCCGGCAAGACCGTGCAGGAGCAGGGTGCGGCCGAGCTCCCCGTCCATGTCCCCCCGGCGGCGGAGTTTTCCCACGGCGCCGCCGGCGGCGCGATCCACCGCCGCGGTGGCCGCGGGCAGAGCGCCACTGTCATACACGCCCAGCACGAGACAGCCCGTGCGTTGTTTCTCGGCGACGATGGTGGCGACGTCGAACTGTACGGCGGGTCCGCGAGGGGGGCCGGCTTTCTTCGCAGCCATCGTGGTCCTTCGCTCGCTATTCTGGTTCGGACGAGGCGCCGCGGCCCGTCCGCAACTGGGCATCGAAGTGTATGCGCATTGGCGGGTCGGGCGCAAAAACCGGACGCGCGCCCGAACTCAGCAAGTCAAAGCGGTCCTGATTACCGATGAAACACAGCTATGGTGTCACGGGACGGCGAGCCCTTGCTCTGAAAAGAACGGATCTAGAAGCTGCTATGTCCCGTCCCCGGGCGAAAAAATCGATCTGTCCTTTTCTTCGCGAAGCGCCGGCGTGGAACCCGGAGTAATGGCTTGCCCCGTTAATGCACCGGGATGCGTCGGCGTCGCGCTTCCGGCACCTTGGGCAGGTTCACGGTCAACGCACCGTCCGCGATGCGCGCGCTGATACCATTCGCATCGACATGATCGGGCACCGCGAAACTCCGGCTGAAGTGCCCCACATTGTATTCGGTGTACGCGGGCTCGAGGCCTCGGTAGTTTTCGAGATCGATACGCCCCTCGACCTCGAGGGTGTCGTTCTCCAGCTTGACCTCGATGCGGTCTTTCGAGACGCCCGGCACGTCCATCACGATGGTCAGGGCTTCCTCTGTTTCGTAGATGTCGGCGTGGGGAACGTAGAACCTGGTCGAGATTGCAGGCGCCCCGGGCGCGGTGCGCTCTCGTTTGTCTTGCGCTTTCGAGAGACCGCGTGACTCCGCTTGGAGCGAACGCGCCTCGTTCGTGCCGGACCTCTTTTGGCTCTTTCGCGGCATGATTGCTTCTCCTCCCGAGGAATCCGGTTGGATGTCGAGCGTCCGCGGCGTTTCGGCGTGCGCCCGGGGCACCAGTATGGCCAGGATCCCGTCCCGGTACTCCGCCTTGGCGCCATCGGGCTCGATAGCCACTGGAAAGCGCAAGGCGCGGTCGAAGGCCCCTACGCGGCGCTCTGTGCGATGCAGAATGGCGTCCGCTCCGTAGTCGACGTCCCGGTGTCCGGAGAGCCGGAGCTCATCTGCGCTCAAGTGCACCTGGAGGTCGCGCTTGCGCGAGCCCGGGATCTCCGCGACCACGACGAAATCTTCACCCTGGCGGAAGACGTTCAGGTCGGGGAAGACCGCGCCCCGTTCCTGCCTCGCGCCGGCCTCGGGCCAGCCGCTCCTCATGCTCGCGTCCAATGCCTGCTGCAGACGGAGAAGGGCGTCGAAGGTGTCCCATACCGTGGCGATCATGACGCAACCTCCACAAAGCGCGCTCGGCACCGGGGAGGACATGGGGGTTGCGCGCGTGTTTTCAGGCGGCGCGGCGAGCGCTGCGCTCGAGCACGAGCATCGTGCCGGAGAGGCGGTCGTGCCACGTCAAGCGTTCCGGGTCCCACAGCGCCCAGGCGAAACCGAGCCCGAGGGCGGCCCACGAGAGCCCTGCCGTCAGGAAGCGGGCGAGGGCCCATCGCCACGGTAAGCGACCCTCATCGTGCCCGCGCACCCGCAGGCGCAGGCGCCAAGCGCGCATGCCCAGCGTCTGACCGCCATGGGTCCAGAACCAGCCGAAGTAGAGAAAGCTGAGCGCGAGCAGATAGGCCTGGTACCAGCCACTGCCCGGTGCCACCGCCCGACCGCCGGTGAGAGGCAGGAGAGCCGCGGTGCCGGCGAACAGCACCGCAAAGAGCAGGAGGCCATCGTAGAAAATGGCCCCGAAACGTCTCAGCAAGCCGGGAGTACGCGGAGCGGCGATGGGATGTCAGGCTCTGGGTAACGTGACACCGGTCTGGCCCTGGTACTTGCCCCTGCGGTCTCGATAGGAGGTCTCACAAGCTTCGTCCGCGTGCAGGAACACCACCTGCGCGACGCCCTCGTTGGCGTAGATCTTCGCGGGGAGCGGTGTCGTGTTGGAGATCTCGAGCGTGACGTGGCCTTCCCACTCCGGCTCCAGCGGTGTCACGTTGACGATGATGCCACAGCGGGCATAGGTGGATTTCCCCAGGCAGACGGTCAACACCTCGCGCGGGATGCGCAGATACTCCACCGTGCGGGCCAGCGCAAAGGAGTTCGGCGGGATGATGCACACGGGCGCTTCTACGTCCACGAAACTGTTCGTATCGAAGGCCTTGGGGTCGACTACCGCGGAGTTGATGTTGGTGAACACCTTGAACTGGTCGGCGCAGCGTACGTCGTAACCGTAGCTGGACGTGCCGTACGAGATGATGCGCTCGCCGCCATGCTCACGTATCTGGCTGGCCTCGAAGGGCTCGATCATGCCTTGCCGCTCGGCCATGCGCCGGATCCAGTGGTCGGGCATTACGGACATCGGTAAGCTCTCGGCGGTTGTCACCCGCGGCCCATTATCCGCACATCCTTGGTGGGCACAAGCGCCTCCGACCGGATCCGTGTGCGTGAATACGCTGCAGGCTGCTGGGATCCGCGCCATTGCACGTTGCTGCGCTCGGATTCTGGCGCGACGGTGTCGTGAGTTCCGTGACGGCACGGGGCGCGAGCCCTCGTCCTCGTGGGCTACGTGCCAATCTCGATCTTCGGAAACGCCTGGCGGTACTCCTTGGCCTGAAGCGAGAGCTTGGCGGCCACCTTGCAGGCAATCTCCCGATACAGGGTGGCAACGCGGCCCTCCGGATCCTTGACCACCGTGGGTGTCCCGCCGTCGGTGTCCTCGCGGATGGCGATGTCCAGGGGAAGCTTCCCAAGCAGGTCCACCCCGTACTGCTCGGCCATGCGTTCCCCCCCGCCCTGGCCGAAGATGGGCTCCTCGTGTCCGCACTTGCTGCAGATGTGAATGCTCATGTTCTCGACGATGCCGAGCACCGGCACCTCGACCTTCTCGAACATCTTGAGCCCCTTGCGGGCGTCCAGCAGCGCGATGTCCTGCGGCGTCGTCACGATCACCGCTCCGCTCACCGGGATTTTCTGGGCCAGTGTGAGCTGGGTATCCCCGGTGCCAGGCGGGAGGTCGACGATGAGATAATCCACGTCGCGCCAGTTGGTGTCGCGCAGAAGCTGCTCGAGGGCCTGTGTGACCATCGGGCCGCGCCAGACCATCGGGGTTTCCTCATCGATCAAATAACCGATGGACATGGACTGGATGCGGTAGCTGACCATCGGCTCGAGACTCTTCCCGTCTTTGGAATCGGGCCGTCCGCGAGCGCCCAGCATGCGCGGCTGGCTGGGTCCGTAGATGTCTGCATCGAGCACGGCCACGTTCGCGCCCTCCGCGGAGAGCGCGAGGGCCAGATTGGCCGCCACGGTGGATTTCCCAACGCCCCCCTTGCCGGAGGCGACCGCAATGATGTTCTTGACGTCGCTGAGGGTCTCGACGCCCTGCTGGACGGCGTGGGGTGCGATCTTCCAGTCGACGCTGACCGTGACGCTCTGCACGCCGGGGACCGTGCGCACCTGCTCCTCGAGCGCCGCCTGGAGCTGGCGCGCGTACCCCTTGGCCGGGAAGCCGAAGAGGACCTTGACGTTGACGTTGCCGTCCTCGATCGCCACCCCCTTCAGCGCTTTCGCCGAGACGAGGTCGCGCTCGAGGTGCGGGTCGACATAGCGCGCCAACGCGGTCTCGATTTGGGACCTGGATGGTTCGGGGGAGAGTTCGGGCATCGGCATCTCCTGCTGAGCGCTAGGAATATTACACCATCTGCTCGCGCGCCGTCATGGTGGTCCGCGCCGTGAGCGCCCCTCCGGGCGCGCGCGGGCTACGTCGGCTGGCGCGTGTGCAGCAAGAGTGTTAAGTTAAATTTTTTACCCGTTCTTTGGGTGTTATGGCCGCGTCGACGCGCACGATTCTCGTTACCAGCGCTCTGCCCTACGCCAATGGGCCCATCCACATCGGCCACCTTGTGGAATATATCCAGACCGACATCTGGGTCCGGTTCCAGAGGCTTCGGGGAAATCGCTGCTTCTACGTCTGCGCCGACGATGCGCATGGAACCCCCATCATGTTGCGGGCGGAGTACGACGGTATCACGCCCGAGGCGCTCATCGCGCGAGTGGGAGAGGAGCACCGTGCCGATTTCCGCGACTTCGCCATCGAGTTCGACAATTACCACACCACCCACTCGGAGGAAAATCGAGAGCTCTCGAATTTCATCTATACGCAGTTGCGCGACGGTGGCCACATCGCCGCGCGCACCGTCCGGCAGGCCTACGATCCCGAGCGGGGCATGTTCCTGCCGGATCGTTACATCCGGGGAGCCTGTCCGCGTTGCGGGGCCGCCGACCAGTACGGTGACAGCTGTGAGGTCTGCGGCGCGACTTACAGCCCCGCGGAGCTGAAGGACCCTATCTCGGTGCTCTCGGGCGCCCGCCCCGTGGAGCGGGAGTCCGAGCACTATTTCGTGCGTCTTGCGGACTTCGGCGACATGCTGCGGAGTTGGGTGCAGGGGCGCTTGGGCGGGACCCCGCCGGTACAGCCCGAGATCGCCAACAAGCTCGACGAGTGGTTCGAAGTCGGGCTCCACGATTGGGATATCTCGCGCGACGCGCCGTACTTCGGATTCGAGATCCCGGATGCGCCGGGCAAGTACTTCTACGTCTGGATGGATGCACCCATCGGGTACATGGCGAGCTTCAAGAATCTCTGCGCCAAGCGCGGAGATCTGGACTTCGAGGCGTTCTGGGGGCGTGACAGCGAGGCCGAGCTCTATCATTTCATCGGCAAGGATATCGCCTACTTCCATACGCTGTTCTGGCCGGCGCAGCTCGCCGGGGCAGGATTCCGCACGCCTACGGGTGTGTTCTGCCATGGGTTCCTGACGGTGAATGGACAGAAGATGTCCAAGTCGCGGGGGACGTTCATCCAAGCGCGCACCTATCTCGAGCACCTGAACCCGGAGTATCTGCGCTACTACTTCGCCGCCAAGCTGGGAAGCGGCATCGATGATCTGGACCTGAGCTTCGATGATTTTCTGCACCGCGTTAATGCGGATCTCGTGGGCAAGGTGGTGAACATCGCTTCTCGCTGCGCGGGATTCATCGTGAAGCGCTTCGAGGGGCGACTGTCTTCGCGGCTGACGGAGCCGGAGCTGTACCAGCGTTTCGTGGCTCAGGGTGAGATCATCGGCGCACTGTTCGAGGGGCGGGAGTTCAGCCGTGCCATCCGCGAAATCATGGGGCTTGCCGACGCCGCCAACCAGTACATCGACGAGCACAAGCCATGGGTGCGCGCCAAGGAGCCCGACGGTGGTGCCGACGTGCAGGATGTCTGTACGCTCGGGCTGAACCTGTTCCGCGTGCTCATGGTCTATCTGAAGCCGGTGCTGCCCCTCGTGGCGCGGGAGGTGGAGGCGTTTCTCGCGGTGGCGCCGCTGCGCTGGACGGATCTGGACCAGCCACTGCTCGATCACCGCATCAATGCATTTCGCCCGCTTATGACGCGGGTCGAGCAACACAGCATCGACGCCATGATCGAGGCCTCCCGCGAGGATCTCTCCAGCCGCGGCGCCGGCGCTGATGCTGCGAGTACCGGCAGCGGCGCGGGTCCGCTCGAGAGCGAGCCTTTGCTCTCAGGCACTATCAGCATCGATGACTTCTCGAAGGTCGATCTGCGTGTGGCGCGCATCGCCTCCGCGGAGGCGGTGCCGGGCGCGGACAAGCTGCTCAAGCTCACGGTGGACCTCGGCGGCGAGACACGCACGGTCTTCGCCGGCATCAAACGCGCATATGCGCCCGAGGATCTGGTCGGACGGTTGACCGTGGTGGCCGCCAATCTCGCTCCGCGGCGGATGCGTTTCGGGACCTCCGAGGGCATGGTGCTCGCCGCCGGCCCCGGAGACGAAGACATCTGGCTGCTGGGGGTGGACGAGGGGGCACGCCCGGGCATGAGGGTGAAGTAGCTGTAGGGCATGGACACGCCGATTCCCCATGAAACAGAGCTACGGTCGGGGGAGGCCTCGCCTCCCCCGCAGGGCTCAACGCACAGGGCCCCGGGGTATGTGCCGTGCAGTCGCAGGCCGCCGCGCGGCGGGGCCGGCAACCGCGGCAGAGGACGAGCGGGTCCGTGACGGCGCTGCGCCGAAGTCGACTGGCGTGTCGGCTCGGCAGGGCCCGGCCCCGCGCGACATCGAGGTTGCATGGGTGAATCGGCGGCGTGCGACGGAGCGGTGCGTGCCCCGGGGCCCCACGCCCTAACGGATGACCGATGACGACGAAGGTGGACCCGGTCGAAATGCAAGGCCCGTCTCTGGTCGATCGGATCGATGATCTGCTGCCGCAGACCCAATGCCGGCGCTGCGGCTACGAGGCGTGTCGTCCCTACGCCGAGGCCGTGGCCGCGGGAGAGGCCGATATCAACCGCTGCCCGCCGGGCGGCGCCGTCACCATGCAGGCGCTGGCGCAACTGCTCGGGAAGCCGCCCAAGCCCATCGAGCCGGCTTGCGGCGAGCCGAAGGGGCCGGGAGCGGCCATCATCGACGAGCAGGCATGCATCGGTTGCACGATTTGTATTCAGGCCTGCCCGGTGGACGCCATCGTGGGCGCCGTCGGGCAGATGCATACCGTCATCTCGGCCGAATGCACCGGCTGTGAGCTCTGCGTGGAGCCGTGCCCGGTCGACTGCATCCGAATGGTGCAAGTGCCGGCGCTCGTGGGGGAGGTGCGCCGACGCCGCGCCGCTGTGGCCCGTCGCCGATACCGGGCGCGTCAGGAACGCTTGCGCCGCGAGTGCTACCGCGCACGCCGCAAGCAGGGTGAGCGCTCCAAGAAGGCGGTCATCGCCGCCGCCGTGGCGCGGGTGCAGGCGCGGCGGGCTGCGCGTCGGCGGGCGTGAGTCGTCGCCAGCGTTACGAGCTGTTCAGGCGGCTGCGCGATGCCAATCCCGCGCCGGCCAGCGAGCTCGATTTCTCCTCACCCTTCGAGCTGTTGGTGGCGGTCGTCTTGTCCGCGCAGGCCACGGACCGCAGCGTCAACAGGGCGACGGCGGCGCTCTTCGAGCGCGCCCGTACGCCGCAGCAGATGCTGGCGCTCGGTGAGGAGGCTCTGCGGGAGCACATCCGCAACATCGGGCTGTTCAATACGAAAGCACGCAACATCATTCGAATCTGCGAGCTGCTGGTGGAGCGTCACGACGGCGAGGTGCCGCGCGAGCGCGATGCGCTCGAAGCCCTTCCCGGCGTGGGTCGCAAGACAGCCAACGTGATTCTCAACACCGCCTTCAATGAGCCCACTATCGCCGTGGACACGCACATTTTCCGGGTGTCCAATCGCACCGGGCTGGCTCCCGGCAAGACGCCGCGGGCGGTCGAAGAGCGGCTCAACCGTGTGGTGCCGGTGGAGTTTCGCCGACACGCCCACCACTGGCTGATCCTGCACGGGCGCTACGTCTGCACCGCGCGCTGCCCTCGGTGCGAGGCGTGCGTCATCGAGGATCTGTGCGAGTACGCGCACAAGTCACCGCGCCGGTCCCCGAGCCCCCGAGGTCGATGAGCGGCTTCCCAGCTCGCGTTTCTCATCAGTGCGCGAAGAGGGCGTGGAGATCCCCGTGGATACCGGACGGGAGCAAAGCCGCACAGGCGTCTCTTGCCGTTCGTCGAGCGCTTTTCCCGAGCGCGACGCGCTATGTGCGGGCAGAGCCGCACCCGCAGCCATGGACTGGTGGGGAATGCGGGCTTGGGGCGAGCTCCGGCGGGGACCGAGACGCCGGGGATGACGCAGGCAGGGGCGGGCGAGCCTCGACTACCTGTTTGCCAGGAAGAACTCCATCTTTACGCCTGCGAGCTGGATGACGTCATGCTCTTTGAGCTTGTACGCCTGCCCGCCGATGGACTCTCCGTTGACCACCGGGTGAGGACCCTCGACGTGCGTGATGAAGTAGCCGTGTGGGCGTCGGGTGATGACCGCGACCTGCGTACCCTGACGGCCGAGCGTCTGCAGGGCTTTGTTGAGTTCGAGCTCCTTGCCTTTGAAATTCCCGCTCAAGACCTGGATCCTGCCCAGGGGCAGATCGTTCGTTGCCGCCTCCTTCTCATTGGCCGGTTGCTGGGCCTTGGCTTTGGCGGCCGCCGCGGCGTGCCCCTCTGACCCCGGGCGGATGATCATCGTTTTCTCGAAATCCTGGTCGCTCGATGCGTCCTCGTTGACGTATTTGAGCTCGTGCTTGCCGATGGTGATGGTGTCGCCGTGTTTGAGCGCGTGCTTCTTCACCAACTTTCCGTTGACGAACGTTCCGTTGGTGCTGTCCAGGTCTTCCAGAAACGAATCGTTCAGGATCGTAATGATGGCGGCGTGTTTTCCGCTCACGGCGAGGTTGTCAACCGGTATGTCGTTGTCAGGCTTACGCCCGACCGTGATCCGTTCCTTGTCGAGCGAATATTCCCCGAGGACCGATTGATTCAAGCTCAAAATTAACTTCGCAGGCATTTTCTCCTACCGACCGAATAAGTCAAAACCAATCGACCACCCTGGAGTACCAGCTCTTTCTGGCCGGGAACGGTCTGAGCGTCCGTACCACGATAACGGAGATATTATCGCTGCCGCCCTTCTCGTTCGCCATTTGCACGAGCGTCTCCGCTGCCTTTTGAGGGTTGCCACTGTATCTGCTCAGGGTTGACAGTATCTCTTCATCCTGCACCTCGTCGCTCAGTCCATCCGAGCATAGCAGATAGACGTCGCCCGGGAGCACGGTCTCCTCTACAAGGTCCGGTGTTACCGCACTGTCGATGCCGATGGCTCGCGTCACCAGGTTTCTGTTAAGCGAATGTCTGGCTTCCTCCGCCGTGTAGAATCCTTTGTCGATGAGCTCTTGCAAAAGTGAATGGTCGACGGTGAGTCGACGAAGTTCCTCACCGCGTGCACGGTAAAACCGCGAATCACCCACGTGCGCCACGGTGACACGATTGTCATAGAACATGCCCGCAACCAAAGTCGTCCCCATGCCTTGACAACGAGGTTGATGCTCCGCTTGCTGGTGGATGGCGCTGTTGGTTTTCTCGATGGCGCTTTTCATGAGCAGGGTCTCCCTGCTCCATCCCGCCCCCTCATCCAACTGGTCCGGCCTCAGCCCCGCCAATCCGGCTCGTACCTCGTCGATCAACATGCTGACGGCGAGCTCGCTTGCCACTTTGCCGCCACGGTACCCGCCCATCCCGTCGGCCAGGACGGCGAGTCCCAATGCTGCATCACTTGCGACACTGTCTTCATTGTGGTCCCTGGCCTTGCCGACATCCGTGAGGGCAACGATTTGCAATGCACCGTCAACATTCATCCTGGTGTGTCTGAATCATGCGGTGACTTGCCCAGCACACCGGCGTAAGTCACGCGCCATCGCGGCTGCACGTTGATACCGGGCGGTGGGCGCCTTGGCGAGCGCCTTGTCGATTACAGCCTTCACGCACCCCGCGGCATCGGGACGCAGCGCCAGCAGGTCGGGATGCGGCTCGTTCGCGATCTTGTACATGAGTTTCGCCATCGAGTCGCCAGTGAACGGCAGCGCGCCCGTCACGAGCTGGAAGAGCGTGGTTCCCAAAGAGAAAACGTCCGAGCGCCCGTCGACCTCGTCGCCCGCCAGCTGCTCGGGGGACATGTAAGAGGGTGTCCCCAGAATCATCCCCGCTTTGGTCTTGCTTGCATTGGTGATACGGGCGATCCCGAAGTCGGTGAGTTTGACGTTGCCGGATCCCGTCTCGAGCATGATGTTGGCAGGCTTGATGTCGCGGTGGACGACGTTCTGCCGGTGCGCGTAATCCAACGCGTCAGCGGCGCGCGCGGCGATGTCCAGGACCTGGGGCAGGGGGAGCAGGTTATCGTTGCTGGTGTAGGACGTGAGATCCTCGCCGTTCAGGTATTCCATGGCAATGTAAGCGAGATCGTGCTCTTCTCCCGCGTCGTATATGGTGACGATGTTGGGATGATGGAGGCGGCCCGCGGTCTCGGCCTCCCGAAAGAAGCGACGCTTGACCTTGTCGAGCTCGCGTTCCTCGAACGCCTCCGAGAGCGCCATGGTTTTGATGGCCACCGCGCGATCGGCTTTGGGATCGCGTCCCAAATACACGATGCCCATGGCTCCCTTACCGAGTTCCCTCTCGACTTCGTACCGCCCCAGGGTCGGCTTCTGTATCAGCCCGGCGTCCAGCAGTGCGCTGCTGGCGCCGCCGGCAGCGCCGGTTCGCCCCGTCTTCGCCCCGGCCTTCAAACGCGGCACTCGAGCCTCCCAGTCAACCCATTTCCTTTGCGACCAGGGGCCTGGAGCCAGACCGTGGTCGCGCCGTTCCCGCTGCCCCGACCGTGACCCCCGGGAGAGGGTGCCGGGCCGGGTCCGTGCCGAGTCATCTTTCGGCAGGTTTCGGAATTTCTCAAAGGCGACGCCCCTACCGGATCGCGGCCCGATGGCGTGAGAATAGGAATTTCGGCACGTTCCGCCCCATATTTGAGTTTTTCGTTCCTCCGGGGGCCTGCACGGGTCGCGGGCCGTGGCCGAGAGGATGCCCGATGGTCCCGACTCCGGCGCATAACCTTCTCAAAAACAAGTTTTTTTTGCCGATACCCCGCTCCCGACGGGGTTCCGTGGGGGGCGCCGGTGGCGCATCCGGGAGCACGCCCCCGGGCGGGCTGGCGTCCCCGCGGCGCTCGAACCGGGCAGCCCCCGCACGCCCCTGTGCGTGCCCCGGCCCGCGGTCCCCCACCCTTCGGTGGGTGCCGCGCGTCCACGCACCGCGGGTATTGGCACCCGTGCCGGCGCGGAGTACGGTGGGCGATGATGCGGATCTCCTTCGTCAAGATGCACGGGCTCGGAAACGACTTCGTGGTGATCGACGCCCGTGGTTGGGACCGGCCCCTGCAGATCCCGCAAATCCGGCACCTGGCACATCGCCGGATGGGTGTCGGGTGCGACCAGGTGCTGAGCATCGAGGAAGGGTCAGCCGCTAGCGAGGCGGACTTCGCACTGCGCATCTACAACAGCGACGGCAGCCGGGCCGAGCAGTGCGGTAACGGGGTGCGTTGCGTAGCCCTGTTTCTTCGCCGGCGAGGACTCGTGCAAGGATCGCGGCTCGTACTCGGCACCGGGGCGGGGCCAGTGCGCTGCCGGCTGCAAGGCGAGCAGGACGTCGCCGTGGACATGGGGGCGCCCCGTTTCGAGCCCGCCGAGATTCCTTTCCTGGCGCAGCAGCGGGCATCAAGTTATGCTTTAACGTTGAACTCGGAGCACTGCTCTATCGGCGCGGTGTCCATGGGAAATCCTCACGCGGTCCTGCGGGTGGACGAGGTGTCGACCGCGCCGGTCGCGTCCCTGGGGCCTGCGATCCAGATGCACGGGCGATTTCCGAAGGCGGCCAACGTGGGGTTCATGCAGGTGATCGACCCGAGCCATATACGGCTGCGTGTGTACGAGCGCGGCGCTGGAGAGACCCTGGCGTGCGGCAGCGGCGCTTGCGCAGCCGTCGCGGTCGGTAGGGACCAGGGCCTGCTCGCCGATGCCGTGGTCGTCGACCTGCCGGGTGGACGCCTGAGCGTGACATGGTCGGGGGATGAAAGGCAGCCCATCTGGATGAGTGGGCCGGCGACCTGGGTGTTCGAGGGGACCATCGACGTATGAAGCCGACCGAAGGGGGTGAGCTGCGCGCCGACGCCGGCACCGAGGAGGGGGACATCGCTGAATACCTGCGCGAACATCCCGATTTCTTCCTGCGCCATCCCGACCTGCTGGAGAAGCTACACGTCCCCCACGCGTGCGGAGAGGCCGTCTCTCTGGTCGAGTACCAGATCTCGCTGCTGCGCGAGCGCAATCAGCGCCTCCGCAAGAAGACGCAGGAGCTCGTCAACAACGCGCGTCGCAACGAGGAGCTCAGTCGCCGCCTGCATCGCCTCACCCTCGGTCTGCTCGAATGTGCAGGCGTGGACGATGTCTTCGCCACCCTTTACGGCATGCTGGTCAATGATTTCAACGCCGACATGGTAGCGATTCGGCTATTTGGCCGCCCGGTTTCGCCTGGCGACACGGGACTGGCCGAGTTCGCAGAGAACAACATCCAGGGGGCGCGTCTGTTCGAGTCCGTGTTCGCGGAAGGCAAACCGGTGTGCGGTTGGTTGCAGACCACGCAGCTGGCTTACCTCTTTGGTGATCGCGCCGCTGAGGTTGGTTCGGCGGCGCTGCTGCCGCTCGCCGACCACCTGCCCTTTGGCGTACTGGCCATCGCGAGCCGCTCGGCGCAACGCTTCCACGCCGGGATGGGGACTCTATTTCTGCGTCAGCTGAGCGAGGTCGTCGCTCGCATCATTGCGCCGCACGTTGTCCGCGACTGAGGAAACCGTGCCCTGCGGGCTCGAGACCTGGATCGAGCGTTTCATCAGCCACCTCGGCGAGGAGCGGCAGCTTTCGCCGGCGACCTGCGCCGGCTACCGTCACGACCTGCAGCGGCTGCGCGCCTTTTGTGAGCAACGGGGGCTCGACGACTGGAGGCGCTTGAATCGGGCTCACGTACGCGGTTTCGCGGCGTGGTGTCATCGCCGCGGGATCGGCGGACGCAGCGTGCAGCGGGCCCTATCCGCGGTCCGTAGCTTTTACAATTATCTGCTGCGGGAGGGGCGCGTCGGACGCAATCCAGCGAGCGGTATCGCTGCGCCGCGTAGCCCCCGGCGTCTGCCGCAGGCGCTCGATGTGGACCGGGTCGCCGCTCTGCTGGCTCTCCGTGACCAAGCGCCTCTATCGGTGCGCGATCACGCGATGATGGAGCTTCTTTACTCATCCGGACTCCGGCTCGCGGAGCTGGTGCAGCTGGATCTCAGCGGGCTCGACCTGGAGGAAGGGCTGGTGGAGGTGCTGGGGAAAGGGAAGCGGCAGCGCGTCGTGCCGGTCGGGCGTTGCGCGCGGGCGATGCTCGCGCGTTGGCTGACGCTTCGCCCCCTGTTGGCCCAGCCGGACGAGCAGGCGGTGTTCGTCGGTCGACACGGACGGCGCTTGTCCGGTCGTGCCGTACAGCTTCGGCTGCGGCGCTGGTCACGCGTCAAGGGCCTCGGTACGGCGCTGCATCCGCACATGCTCCGGCATTCGTTCGCCAGCCACCTGCTGGAGTCCAGCGGCGACCTGCGCGCGGTGCAGGAGCTGCTGGGGCATGCGGACGTCAGCACGACCCAGGTCTACACGCACCTGGACTTCCAGCATTTGGCGAACGTCTACGATCGGGCACATCCGCGGGCCGGCGGCAAGAGGGGGCCCCGCTGAACGAGTTGACCTGTTGTGCCCGGGTCTCCAAAGGGATGTCGCCCTATCAGCAGTGTGCGGTAGGCCCGGGATGCCGACTGCGCCGGGTTAAAATCCACACCTCCGCAAGCGCCGTGTAGGCTTTAAGGCGCGTGTGGGGGGCGGTACTCCGGGAGCGCCGTTTATGGCGAGTTCCAGTCAGGTGTCAAACTTCAAGGCGACAACGATTCTCAGCGTGAGGCGCGGCGACAAGGTCGTCGTCGGCGGCGACGGACAGGTGTCTCTGGGCGAGACCATTGTCAAGGCCAGAGCGAGTAAGGTGCGGCGTCTCTACCACGAGCGCGTGCTCGCCGGCTTTGCCGGTGGGACGGCCGACGCTTTCACGCTTTTCGAGCGGTTCGAGGGCAAGCTGGAACAGCACCACGGGAACCTGACGCGTTCCGCCGTCGAACTCGCGAAGGACTGGCGCACGGATCGTATGCTGCGCCGTCTCGAGGCCTTGTTGGTGGTCGCGGATAAGTCGCGCTCGCTGATGATCTCGGGGAACGGAGACGTGATCGAACCCGAGCACGACGTGATGGCCATAGGCTCCGGAGGGCCTTATGCCCTGGCTGCGGCACGGGCTCTGTTGGAGAATACCGACCTCGACGCGCGCGCCATTGCGGAGAAGAGCCTCAGTATCGCCGCCGACATCTGCGTCTACAGTAATCAGGTCCTGACGATCGAGGAGCTGGATAACGAAGCTTGAAACGGGACGGCCTGCGCGCCGGCTCGAGCGCGCCCCGGGGCGCGCTTTGTTTTTCCCGAGGTTTGGATAGCCATGTCGTACATGACACCGAGAGAGATCGTTCACGAGCTGGATAAGCACATTGTCGGGCAAATGGCAGCCAAGCGAGCAGTTGCCATCGCGCTCAGAAATCGCTGGCGCCGGAGCCAGGTGGAGGATGCACTGCGCAACGAGATCACGCCCAAGAATATTCTGATGATCGGCCCGACGGGCGTGGGCAAGACCGAGATCGCACGACGCCTGGCGCGGCTCGCGCACGCCCCGTTCATCAAGGTCGAAGCCACCAAGTTCACCGAGGTGGGCTACGTGGGTCGGGACGTGGAATCCATCGTGCGCGATCTCGCGGACGTCGCCGTCAAGATGGCGCGCGAGCGGGAGCTTGAGAAGGTGCGTACGCGCGCCGAGGAAGCCGCCGAAGAGCGGATACTGGATACGCTTCTGCGTCCCGCGCGCAGCGGACATGCGGTCGGCTTCACAGCGCAGAGCGAGGAGCAGTCGACGACGCGGCAGAAATTCAGAAAGATGCTGCGCGAGGGGGCTCTCGATGAGCGCGAGATAGAGATAGAGCTGAGCGCGCCCACCTTGGGCGTGGAGATCATGGCGCCGCCCGGCATGGAGGAGATGACGAGCCAGCTCCAGAGCATGTTTCAGAATCTTTCCGGCGGAAAAACCCGTACAAGAAAGCTGCGTATCCGAGACGCGTTCAAGCTGCTCACGGAAGAGGAGGCAGCCAAGCTCATCAACGAGGAGGACCTCAAGTCCCGGGCCGTATCGGACGTCGAACAAAACGGGATTGTATTTCTGGACGAGATCGATAAGGTCGCCAAGCGCAGCGAACACGGCGGTGCCGACGTATCGCGCGAGGGCGTGCAGCGCGATCTGCTCCCGCTCGTAGAGGGCAGCACGGTCTCTACACGCTACGGTATGGTTCGCACCGACCATATCCTCTTCATCGCCTCGGGTGCCTTTCATCTGGCCAAGCCCTCGGATTTGATCCCGGAGCTGCAAGGCCGACTCCCCATCAGGGTCGAGCTCGACGCCCTCAGCGTCGAGGATTTCATGCGCATTCTCACGGAGCCGGATGCCTCGCTCACCGAGCAGTATGCTGCGCTTATGCGGACCGAAGGCTTGGAGCTGCGCTTCGCTGAGGACGGAGTCGCGCGCATCGCCGAGGTCGCATGGCGCATCAACGAGCGCACGGAGAACATCGGCGCGCGGCGCCTTTACACGGTCATGGAGCGCCTCTTGGAGATTGTCTCCTTTGAAGCGTCGGAGCTGGCCGGCGAAAGCGTGGACGTCGACGCGAATTACGTGGACGAGCATCTAAGCGAGCTGGTAAGCGACGAGGATCTGACGCGATATATCCTGTAGCCGCTTGTCATCGGTCACCGGTCGTCCGTCATCGATCATCGGTGCATTTTCGAGAGACGCATGGGAAAACGCCCGGGGATTGCCGATCGCAAGTGACAGATGACGAACAACCCATGAATGAAGTCCCCATCCCAACGAACATCAAGTATCACCGCGGTGCCCGTGTTCTGGAGCTGGTCTATCCGGACGGGCGGCAGTTCGAGCTGAGCGCGGAGTTCCTTCGCGTGCACTCGCCGTCGGCGGAGGTGCGCGGACACGGTCCCGGCCAGGAAGTGCTCCAGGTCGGCAAAGAAGACGTGGCCATTGAGCGCATCGAGCCCGTCGGCAACTATGCCATCCGCCTGTATTTCGACGACGGGCACCACACGGGCATTTACTCGTGGGACGAACTCTACCGCCTCGGCGCGAACAAGGAAGCCTTGTGGAGCGATTATCTGGATAGATTGAAGAGAGCCGGGCATCAGCGCAGCGAGAAATCATGAATGAACAATAGTGCATCCATGCGCGGTGGAGCCTGACCCGCGATGACCATGTCCGATCCGACGACACAATTCGGTTTTGAGAACATCCCGCGGGACGAAAAGACATCGCGGGTGCGTGCCGTTTTCGACTCGGTGGTCGACCGGTACGACCTGATGAACGATCTCATGTCCCTGGGAGTCCATCGGCTGTGGAAGCGTTTCGCTGTCGGCGTGAGCGGGGTGACCGAGGGGCAACGAGTTCTAGACCTGGCGGGTGGTACGGGCGACCTTGCATGCCTGTTAGCGAGGCGCACGGGGCATTCGGGCTCAGTCGTGCTCGCGGACATCAACAGGGCCATGCTGGAGGCCGGGCGCCGGCGGCTCGTCGACGCAGGTCTCGTGGGAAACGTGCATTACGTGCAGGCCGACGCGGAGCGTTTACCTTTCTCAGAGTCGAGTTTCGACTGCATCACAATGGCGTTCGGGCTGCGCAACGTCACCGACATGAGCGCCGCCCTGCGTGGTGCGTATCGTGCTCTGCGCCCCGCTGGCAGGGCTTTGATCCTCGAATTCTCGAGGGTCACCATCCCCGCCGTCAGTCGTTTGTACGACGCGTACTCGTTCCGGGTGCTGCCCTGGCTTGGGCGCGTGGTAGCGCACGACAGCGACGCCTATCGGTATCTGGCCGAGTCCATCCGAGTGCACCCGGATCAGGAGCAACTCAAAGCTTTGCTCGAGGACGCCGGGTTCGAGCATTGTGAGTACTTCAATCTGAGCGCGGGCATCGTGGCTGTGCACCGGGGATACAAGCTGTGAGCGAGAGCGTGAGCCTGGCCGGGGCCTGGCGGCGCATCGGCTGCGCCCTGATCGATTGTACGAGTCTGATGCTCGGGCTGTTGGTCCTCTCTTATGCGCTGTTTGCCGTCGGGATCCTCGCGTCTCCGCGTGATCTTTTCGCTCTGCTGGCAGGCGGTCCAGCGGCGCTGGGCGCGCTGCTCGCGGTGCTGGCGCTGGCGGGAATCGCGTGTTGGACGTGGATGCGGGGTACGCCCGGGCAACTCCTCATGGGGTGTCAGGTGGTGGATGCTCATAGCGGTCGCCGCCTCTCGGTGTCGTGCGCCGCGTTGCGCTGTGGCGGCTTCGCCCTTGCTCTTTTGCCGGCCGGCCTCGGTGTCCTTTGGATTGCGTGGGATCGGCGCCACCAGGGTTGGCACGACAAGATCGCCGGGTCGCTCGTGGTGTTGGAGGACGAATCGCGGCTCAGCCTCGACGAGCTGGCAGGGGTGTCACGGTGAGCACCCCCGGCCTCGCTCTGCTCGTGCTCGAGTCCGTCTTCAACCGCGTGCTCCGGCTCGATCCGGAGGCGCCGCAGCGCCTCGCCCCGCTTGCGGGGGTGGTTCTGGCGGTGCGCTTCGTGGGGCTCGATCTGCCGCTGCACCTGCGCTTCGACGCGGACGGTGTGGCCTTCCTGCGCGAGGCGCCCGAGAGGGTCGATGTGACGATCAGCGGTCCGCCGCTCGAGCTCCTGCGGGTCCTGCTGATCGAGGCGACCGATCCGGCCGGCTTTCCCGAGGAGATATCCATCAGCGGGGACATCGGCACGGCTCAGCGCGTCAAGAGCGCTCTGCGTGGTCTCGACCTCGACTGGGAGGAAGCGCTCTCGCGCGTCATGGGCGACGTGGCGGCACACCAGGTGGGCCGGACGTTGCGCGGTCTGGACGGATGGGGCCGGCGCTCGATCGAGACGTTGCTTGGGGATGCCGGAGAATACCTCACGCAGGAGGTGTACGCTGTGCCCGCCAGGTCGGAGCTCGAGGCCTTCGCCACGGCGGTGGATCTGTTGCGCGATGACGTCGAACGTCTCGATCGGCGCGTTCAGCGCGTGTCGCAGCGCAAACAGGAGCGCAACGGGTGAACAGGCTGCGCAAAGCGGTGCGGCTGGTTCACATCAACGTCGTGCTGCTGCGGCACGGTCTGGACGAAGTGGTCCTCGCAACGCGGGTGTTCAGACCCGTTCGCTTCGTGCTCTACCTGCTCCCCTGGAACTGGATGCGCGGTCCGCGGCCCCCGCGTGGTGTGCGCATTCGCAGCGCTCTCGCGGATCTGGGCCCCATCTTCGTCAAGTTCGGCCAGCTTCTCTCGACACGACGCGATCTACTGCCGGAGGATGTCGTCGACGAGCTCGCCAAGCTCCAGGACCGGGTGCCTCCCTTTCCCGGAGCGCAGGCGCGCGCCATCGTGGAGCGCGCTTACGGGTGCGCGCTGGATACGGTCTTCTCCGAATTCGTCGAGGTTCCGCTCGCTTCAGCGTCCATCGCCCAGGTCCACTCAGCTCGGTTGCGGGACGGTCGCGAGGTCGTGGTCAAGGTCGTACGGCCGGGTATCACGCAGGTGATCCGGCGTGATGTGAGCCTCCTGTACACGATGGCGGATCTGGCAGAGCGTTACTGGCGGGAGGGCCGCCGGCTGCGTCCGCGCGCGGTGGTCTCGGAGTACGAGAACACTATCCTCGACGAGTTGGACCTCATGCGCGAGGCTGCATCCGCGTCTCAGCTGCGGCGCAACTTCGAGGGCTCCGACCTGTTGGAGATTCCCGAAGTGCACTGGCCTTTGACCCGGGACAACGTCATGGTCATGGATCGGATCTCCGGTATTCCGATCAGCGACGTCGAGGCCCTGAAGAAAAACGCGATCGATCTGAAAATCCTGGCCGAGCGGGGCGTGGAGATCTTTTTCACGCAGGTCTTTCGACACAATTTCTTCCACGCCGACATGCACCCGGGCAACATTTTCATTTCCCGGGACAGGGTCGGGCTGCCCTGCTACATTGCAGTCGATTTCGGCATCATGGGCACCCTGACCCCCCAGGATCAGCGGTATCTTGCGGAGAATTTTCTGGCGTTCTTCAACCGTGACTACCATCGGGTCGCCGAGCTCCACGTGCTCTCGGAATGGGTCCCGCCCGATACGCGCATTGACGCCTTCGAGTCCGCCATAAGGAGCGTGTGTGAGCCCATCTTCGAACGTCCCCTCAAGGAGATATCCTTCGGGCGCCTGCTCGTTCACCTGTTCCAGACGGCCCGCCGATTCAACATGGAGGTGCAGCCGCAGCTCGTGCTCCTGCAGAAGACACTGCTGAACGTCGAAGGGATGGGGCGACAGCTCTACCCGGATCTCGATCTGTGGAAGACGGCGAAGCCCATTCTGGAGCGTTGGATGCAGGAGCACCTCGGGCGCCAGGCCTTCGTTCGAGAGCTGCGTAAGAGCGCGCCGCGCTGGGGCGAAACGTTACCGGCGTTGCCGGCGCTCACCTATGAGGTCTTGCGGCAGGCGCGCGATGGCAAGCTGCGCATGAGCGCGACGACCGATGAGATCGCACGCGTGCGCAAGGAGATCCGGCGCGCCAATCAGCGCACGGTGATCGCGATCGTGGGTGCAGCTTTCATAGTGAGCGCGGCGGTGTTGCTCGGCCTCGACGGGTTCGCGCCCATGCAGCTGGCCGGCGCACCGGTGATGAGCTGGGTGCTCGGTGCGGTAGGTGGATACCTGGTACTGCTCGCCTGGTGGCTGAGCGAGCACTGAATAGCCGACGGGCGTACGAGTCTGCGCACTATCCGCCGGACGGAAAAGTCATGTCTGACACCACTTAATCCACGTACGGGCCTCATCGCCCCGCGCGCCGCGCTCCGCCAGTCACCCGTCGCAAGGACTCCCGGCCCCGCCTAGCGAGCCTGGCTGCGGCTCGCCCTTTCCACCTCCGCCCTCACTCGCTGCTCCATCAGCTGCGAAACCGGCACGAGCTTGACGCCGCGCGCCGACAGCCCGGGCAGCACGGCCTGCAGCACATCCAGGGTTTCGGGGTAGGGGTGGGCGATGCCGACCGCCGTGCCCTGGTGCCGCGCCACGTTGATCAGGCGATGAAGCTGCTCGAGGACGGAGAGGCTGTTGCGTTGGTGATCCAAGAACACGTCGCGTTCAATGGCGGGTATCCGGTGGGCGCGGGCCACTTGATACGCGACGCTGCGGGGCGTGGTTCGGCTGTCCACGAAGAACAGGGGACGGCGGCGGCGGCTGATGGCGCGCATGAGCCGACGCATGCTTTGCTGGCGGCGCGTGAGCAGGCTGCCCATGTGGGTGCTGATACCCTTTGCGTGTGGCACTGCCGAGAGACCCGAATCCAGAGCCCGCGCCAGCTCCGCCTGGGTCATGGCCGGCGTCAGTCCGCCCGGCCCGAGGGCGCGACCGTCCTCGGAAGCCATCGGCAGATGCAGAAGGATTTCCTTGCCCAGGACATGCGCGAGGTGGGCGAGCCTCGCTGCATGAGGCGTGTGCGGCAGTATCGAGTACGTCAGAGGCTGGGACAGGCCCAGAGAGCGCAGCCCGCTGCTGCGATCATTGCCTAGATCGTCGATGATGATGCTGACGAGCGCGGGCCCTGGCCCCGCAAGCGCAGACCCCGGTAGGCTCAGTCCCGCCAGCAGAGCGGTTGCCAGGAGCGCCCTCCGGGTGCGCGGGCGCAGTCGCTCGCACGCAGATCCGGGGGGGCCACTGGGGGCTGTGCTTTTACTACGAACGGGCTTCCTGAAGAATGGTCAAGCCTTTGAGCAGGTTGAGGGCCTCGTAGAGCGCGAAATCGTCCTGTGCGAGGGATTGCGTCTGCTGCCCCTCTGCCTGGGCTTCGTCCCCGGGCGCGCCTTCATCGCCGTTGCTCAGGTGCCGCACGAGATCGGCCTCCGTCACGCGTTCTGCGTCGCCCGTTTCGACGCTCGCCACTTTGACCTTGTCGAGCAGGATGTCGGGCGTGATGCCTTTCGCCTGGATCGAGGTCCCCGAGGGCGTGAAGTAGCGCGCCGTCGTGAGCTTGAGCGCGGATCCGTTCTCCATCGGCAGGATGGTCTGCACCGAGCCCTTGCCGAAGGTCTTGGTGCCCATGATGATGGCGCGATTGTGGTCCTGCAGTGCGCCGGCGACAATCTCCGAGGCGGACGCGGAGCCGCCGTTGACCAACACCACCAGGGGCGCGCCGCCCAGAATGTCCTTGGGCTTGGCGTTGAATTTGAGCTTCGCGTCGTCCAGGCGGCCTTCCGTGTAGACGATGATGCCCTTGGTGAGAAAGGCGTCGGAGACCGCCACGGCCGCGCTCAGCACTCCTCCGGGGTTGTTGCGGAGATCGAGCACGGTGCCCAGGAGCTGCCCGCCGTTGTCTCGCTTCAGCGCCTGCACCGCTTCTTCGAGATCCTCGCCTGTTCGCGACTGGAACTGGGTGACTCGGATATAGCCGTAGCCGCGATCCAGGGTGCGGCTCTTGACGCTCACCACTTTGATGACGTCGCGGGTAATCGTGATCTTGAGCGGCTTCTGTTCGCCTTCACGCAGCACGGTCAGCGTGATCTGGGTGCCTGGTTTGCCGCGCATGATCTTCACGGCCTCGCCCAGGCTCATGCCCTTCACCGGCGCATCGTCCAGCCGAACGATCAGATCGCCGGCCTGAATGCCCGCGCGCTTCGCGGGCGTGTCGTCGATGGGAGCGATGACCTTGACGAAGCCGTCTTCCATGCCCACTTCGATTCCAAGCCCGCCGAACTCACCGCTGGTGCCGGCTTGCAAGTCCTTGTAGTCCTCGGGTACGAGATACGCCGAGTGCGGATCCAGGCCGGAGAGCATCCCGCGAATGGCGTTCTCGAGGAGGACCTTGTCCTCGATGGGCTCGACGTAATCTCGCTTGATCTTGGCGAAGATCTCGGTAAAGGTGCGAAGCTCCTCGAGGGGCAGGCTCTGAGCAGCCCGGTCCCGGTCGGCCAGAACACCCTGGCCTAATGCCAGGAACAGACCCAATACCAGCCCCAGCAGGACGAGCGAGACGCCACGGGTCGTCGCTTTCATCGAAACCTCCGCGCAGAGTGCCCACGGTTACCAGAGAAAAGTAGCATACAAGCCCTCGCTAGCGGGTTACAAGCGCCGGCCCGCCCGCCGATGTGCTGCACCACCGCAGCGGATCCACGGGGCGGCCGTCGTGTCGTATTTCGAAGTACAAGCCGCTCTGCGAGTGGCCGCCGCTGGCCCCGATACTTGCGATCACCTCGCCCTTGTCGACCCAATCACCGGGCTCTTTGTAGAGACTCTGGCTGTGGCCGTAGAGGCTCATGTAGCCCCCACCGTGGTCGATGATCGTCAGCAACCCGAAACCGCGCAACCAGTCGGCGTATGCCACCCGCCCGTGGGAGATGGCGCGCACTTCCTGGCCCGATTCGGCCGCGATCCACACGCCCTGCCACTCGAGATCGCCCGAGCCGCGTGGAGTTCCGAAACGAGCTCGCAGAGCGCCCCCCGAAGGCCACGGAAGCCGCCCCCGCAAATTCTCGAACGGCGAGCGCTCATCCAGCGTGTTCGGAATATCGGCCAGTGCGTCGCGCAGCTCACGAACGAGCTCTGCGAGCTTCGCCTCGTCGCGGCGCAGGCGCCGGAGGCGCTGGTCCGTGTCGCCGATCTCGGCCTCGAGCTCGGAGAGCACTCGGGCCCTCGCCTCGCTATACCCCTCGAGCTCGGCGCGCTGCCGCTCCTTCTCCCGTCTGAGTGCCGCCAGCTCGCGAGTCTGAGCCTCGACGTCGCGCTCTATCTCCGCGATGCGCTCGAGTTCGTGTTTCGTGCGCTCCATGCGCCGGGCTCGCGCGCGACTGACGTACCCGTGGTAAGTGAGCACACGCGCGAGCGCCGCAGGATTCTCCTGGTTGAAGAGCAGCTTCAAGTAGTCCTGTCGGCCCATGATGTAGGACGCGCGAATCTGGCGGCGCAACGCGGCGCGGTGCTCACCCAGAGCGTGGCGGTGTCTCCGCTCGGCCGCGCGCAGCTCTTCGAGCTGCGCCGCCTTGTCTGCGAGCGCGGCTTCGAGCTCCCGGAGTCGGCCGGCCACCCGACCGATGCGGCGCTCTACCTCACGCAACTGCGCGGCCAGCCGGTCCTTGGCCATGCGCGCCTCGTTGAGGCGGGCGTCCAAGGTCTCGATACGGTTGCGAACGGCGGTCAGCTCCGCCTCCGGGTCGGATTCATCCGCGCCGGATGCGCCCGGCACTCCGAGCAGCATCGCCATCACCATCCCCAGCCCGCGGCGTGCGAGGGGCCGCCGCTGGCTCTTCGGCTGGGTGGGAGGATGGCGGGCTACGGGCGCCGTGCGCATGCGTATTATCATTGTATTATTTTTTTATATCGTGTTATAAAAGGCCCCGTCCTGGAGGTCGGCCGAGGGATATCGTGGAGTACCATGACCGGCGCGACGAGGTGGACAATGGAGCCGAGCAGTTTCGTACACTTCCTGTCCCAAGACGAGGACATCGAGCGCGCCTCCCGCTCCATGAAAGCCATCGCCCATCCTCTGCGCCTCAAGATACTATGCACGCTGGGTGAGCGAGAGGTCAGCGTGCAAGACATCGTGGAAGCAGTCGGTACGTCGCAAAGCAATATATCCCAACATCTGGCCATCTTGCGGGACAAGGGTATTCTAACCGCGCGCAAGGACGCCAATCGCGTCTACTACCGCATCGGAGACGCGCGAACGCTTCGCCTCATCGACATGATGCGGGACGTTTTCTGCTCCCGCTGAGCTTCCGTGAGACGGGCGGCCTGCGCGTTCGGCGTGGCCGTCGCTGGCGAAACGGCCGAGGGGCGTCACGTTGCCCGGCCGCGTAGCCTCGCGTTACCCTGCTCAAGATCTATCCTCGACCGCCGGCACGACCGAAATAACCCCCGGGCATCATGGCGCAGCTCCTGGAGTTCTTGGCCAACAACTGGACGCTGACGCTCGCGCTCGTTGTCATCGTCGGCATGTTGCTGTGGACCTTCGTCCCGGGCGGTCTGGGTGGCGCCGGGGTCAAGCAGATCGACCCCACCCATGCGACGCGTCTCATCAACCACGAGAACGCCGTGGTGGTCGATATCCGCAGCGAGGCGGAGTTCAGCCAGGGGCATGTATTGAACGCCGTACACCTTCCCCTCAGCCAGCTCAGCGAGAATCCCAAGAAGCTCGAGGCGTACAAGGACCGACCGGTTATCACGCTGTGCCGCACCGGTCAGCGCGCACCCGGCGCCGCGGCTACGCTGCGCAAGCAGGGCTTCGACAAGGTCTATGCTTTGAAGGGTGGATTGCTCGCCTGGCAGAATGCGAATCTGCCTTTGGTGAAGAAGTGAGAGCGAAAACGCAAACGAGCTTCGGTGCCGTCCGGAGCGGACATCGCAGTCAAACCTCGTGTGGAGCGTAATGATGGCCGCCGACAGGCAGACAGATCCAGGCAAGGGCGAGTCGCAGGGAGCTGCGGCGGAACCTCAGAGCGGTCGATTCAGCATCGAACGAATCTATGTGAAGGATATCTCCTTCGAGACGCCCAACTCGCCCACGGTATTCGGGATGCAATGGGAGCCGAAGGTGGACTTGCAAGTGTTCAACGATGCCGCGCGTCTCGATGAGGCGCTCTACGAAGTGGTGTTGCGTATAACGGCGACCGTCACCGTGCACGACAAGACCGCTTTCCTGGCCGAGGTCAATCAAGCGGGGCTGTTCGGCATCAGCGGCATCGAAGACGAAGCCGGCCTCAAGGCTGTCCTCGGCGGCCATTGTCCGGGGATCCTGTTTCCCTACGCTCGCGAGACCATCTCGGATCTCGTGACCCGAGGCGGGTTTCCCCAATTTCTGCTCGCGCCGGTCAACTTCGACGCCGTCTACGCGCGACATCTCGCCGAGCAGCAGAAGGAGGACGGCGCGGCGGCCACACCCTCGGGCGACTGAGGCGTGGGCTCGAAGCAGCGCATCGCGGTGCTGGGTGCGGGGTCCTGGGGCACCGCTCTGGCCGTGCTCCTGGCGCGCAACGGTGAGCGAGTAACGCTGTGGGCGCGCGATCGCGAACATGTAGTGCAAATGCAGCGAGAGCGCTGTAACCAGCGTTATCTGCCGGGCGTGGGCTTTGCGGCGGGGCTCTCGCTGTGCGCCGATCTACGTGCCGCGGTCTCGGGAACGCGCGATGTGCTGGTGGCGGTGCCCAGCCATGCCTTCCGCGACGTCCTCCAGAACCTCGCTCCGGTGCTCCCCGCCAATGGCCGCCTCGTGTGGGCGACCAAGGGCTTCGAGCCGGGGGGCGCCCGTCTTCTGCACGAGGTGGCCGAGTCGGAGGTCGGTGCGCAGGTGCCCGCCGCCGTCATCTCCGGGCCGACCTTCGCACGCGAAGTGGTGCAAGGTCTGCCGACCGCGGTGACCATCGCCTCCCGCGATCCCGCTTTCGCCGAGGCGCTGATCGCGCGCTTTCACAATCCCCGCTTTCGGGTGTACACGAGCCCGGACGTCGTCGGGGTGGAGGTCGGCGGGGCGGTCAAGAACGTGCTCGCCATCGCCGCCGGCATCGCCGACGGCCTCGGCTTCGGCGCCAACACGCGCGCTGCGCTCATCACCCGCGGCCTGGCGGAGCTCATGCGCCTGGGCGCGGCCCTCGGGGGGCAGCCGGAGACTTTCATGGGACTGGCGGGGCTGGGGGATCTGGTACTCACCTGCACCGACGACCAGTCCCGCAACCGCCGCGTCGGTCTGGCTCTCGGCCGCGGGCTCTCGCTCGACGAAGCGGTGGCTTCCGTCGGTCAGGTAGCCGAAGGCGTGCGCACTGCCCGCGAGGTGCGGCGCCTCGCCGCGCGCCTCGATGTCGATACGCCCATCACCGAGCAGGTGGATCGGGTGCTGCACGAGGGGATCGCACCCGCGCAAGCGGTGGAGGCCTTGCTGAGCCGCGCGGTGCGCTCGGAAGCGGGTTAGCCGGGGACCCCGCCCGCATCGATCGTCCTCGGGCCGGAAGGAACCGGCTTCGCACGCGGGCCGGCGTGCGTTCCCTATTCTCGTCGAGTAACCGCCGGCCCTCGTCGCATCCGCCGTCCATCGGGTTCGATCAAGCGCGTCTTCCGAGCGACCGATAAAGCCGCAGGCACGCGCTTTGGCCTGATGTGCGGCGAACGGTTTGAACCACCGGCAAATCATCCGTTTCGCGGCGCGCCGAGCCCGCCCGCGCGCCCAGCACAGGCGCCGGGATCGAGCGCCGCGCGGCGGTCCCTGGAAGGTAGCGTGTTTGACGCTGGCAGCCCTGTGCAGCGCCGGCCACCCCTGGGCGGACGGTCTCCAGGGCACTTATTACGATCAGAGCGGCCAGGCACGACAATATGTCACCGGGGCCACCGTGATCCGGGTGGACCCCCAGGTCGACTTCGACTGGGGCGCTGGCGCGCCCGCGCCGGGCATCGGCAGCAACGATTTCAGCGTACGCTGGACGGGGCAGGTGGAGGCGCCGGCGAGCGGAGACTACACCTTCTACACGCAGTCCGACTCGGAGCCGCCCACGCTGGTCTCCGTCGCCAACACCTGCGGGCGCCTGGACGAAGTTCGGGTGGCGTTCTCCGAGGGGGTGGACCCGGGCACCGCGGAGGATGCGTCCAACTACGCCATCGACAACGGGGTGAGCGTGCTCTCGGCCGCGCTGGCCGCCGACGGACGCACCGCGATTCTCACGACCTCCACGCTCACCGACGGCACGGCCTACACGCTGACCGTGAACGACGTGCAGGATCTGGCGAGCCAGCCCAACACCATCGCACCCAACTCGCAGATGATGTTCACCGCCCGCCAGGGGGTGCTGTCCGACGCTCTGATCGGAACCTACTACGACCAGAACGGGCAGCAGGGCCAGTACTTCACCGGCTCGACGGTCACACGGATCGACCCCACGGTGAACTTCGACTGGGGCAACGGCGCGCCCGCGTCCGGGATCGGCACCGGCGACTTCAGCGTGCGCTGGACGGGACGGGTGGAGGCGCCCGCGAGCGGGAACTTCCGTTTCTTCACCACCTCCGACGACGGCGTGCGGCTGTGGGTGGACGGCGGGCTGGTCATCGACAACTGGACCGATCATGGCCCGACCGAGGACAGCTCCGGTCTCATATCCCTGAGCGCGGGCGTGCGCTACGACATCGAGATGGAGTACTACGAGCGGGGCGGTGGGGCGGTGGCCGAGCTGCGTTGGCGCGGCCCCGGCATCGCCAGGCAGATCATCCCGCAGAGCCGGCTCTTCCACTGCGCGGTGCCTCCGGCGGCGGTCGGTGAGTGGCGGCTGGACGAGGAGGCGTGGGGCGGGACGCCGGGCGAGGTCGCCGACAGCAACGGCCACGGGCTCGACGGCGTCGCCGCGGGGGACGCCGCCCCGGTGCCGGCCCGGGTGTGCAACGGCGCGTCTCTGGACGGCGCAGGGGATTATCTCGAGATCGGCGACGACCCGCTGCTCGACATCACCGACGAGCTCACCGTGAGCGCCTGGGTGAACCCGGCCAGCATTCCGCCGAGTGGCCTCAAGACCATCGTGTCCAAGGACGAGAATTTCGAGCTCCACCTGGACAGCACCGGACAGATCTTCTGGGGATGGCAGACCTTCGGCGGCGCCGAGGACAGCTTCGCTGCGACGCGCAGCCTGACCACCAGCGGAACGCCGCTGGCCGCGGGCACCTGGCATCACCTCGCCATCGTCTACTCGCGCTCGGCGGCGGCGCAGAGGATCTACGTCGACGGCGTGCAAAGGGCCAGCGCCGGCTTCGGCGAGCAGCTCGGGATCAACACCGATCCCCTGCAGATAGGCGCCGATCAGGGCGCCGCCGGGCGCGACTTCGACGGCCTCATCGACGAGGTGCGCGTGTTCGCGAGCGCTCTGTCCGCAACCGACATCGCGACCTTGATCAGCGAGACGCGCCCGTGCCCCGCCAACCCCGTCGCCTACTATGCCATGGACCAGACGGCCTGGAACGGAACCCCGGGGGAGGTGGCGGACGGCAGCGGCAACGGCAACCACGGCGTGCGCGCGGGGGCGGCGCAGACGGTCAATCCGGGCCGGGTCTGTCGCGGCGGCGACATCCCCACCAACGACACCGACGCCGCCCAGGATGCCGTCGACACCGGTGTCGACCTGAGCGGCGCGGTGGGCCCGGTGGGCACCATCGACTTCTGGTACAAGAGCAACCGGAACTGGGCGGGCGGCGGCGATCGCGCGCTGCTCGATGCCTCGTTCAACAGCCACTATTTCTTCCTCATGCTGCGCGACAACGGGCGTCTTCGGTTCGCCCTGGAGGACGGCAACGGCGGTGATTACTCCGTCGACACCGGCAACCTGGGTTTCTCCGCCGGGCAGTGGGTGCACATCGCCGTCACCTGGGATCTGCCGGGAGACCGGCTGGAGATCTACGTGGATGCGGCGCTCGTGGCGAACGAGACGCCCAGCACGAGCGGGGTGCTCGCTGATGTCGGTACGCTATACCTCGGCGACAACCGCAGCACCTACCATCCGAACGGTACGGGACGCTCGGCGGACGGGGTGATGGACGAGGTGCGCATCTACGACAGCGTGCTCTCGGCGGCCCAGATACAGGCCGATCGCGACGCCACGCACCCGTGCTCCGGCCTCGATCACTTTGCCATCGACGTGGGCGGCGGCAGCGCCAGCACGTGCACGCCCCAGAGCATCACCATCACCGCCGAGGACGCCGCCAACAACGTGATCGCGACCTATGCGGGCACCGTCGCACTGAGCACCTCCTCGGGGCACGGCGACTGGTCGGTGGTCGCCGCGAGCGGCCCCGCCGCCAACGGGGCCGCCGACGACGGGGTTGCGAGCTACGGCTTCGTCGGAGGCGATTCCGGCAGCGTCGTGCTCGCCCTGGGCAATGTCCACGCCGACGATCTCACCGTCACGGTGCAGGACGGGGGTGCGGGGGTCAGCTCCACCTCGCTGACCATCGGCTTCCGCGACGACGCCTTCGTGATCACCCCCACCGACCCGCTCGGCGCGGAGATCGCGGCCGGCCGCGGGCACGGGTTCCAGGCGGCGCTGTGGCGCCGCGATCCCTCCACCGGCCTGTGCGCCGTGGCCACCGGCTACGTCGGCACCCAGAATCTCAAGGCCTGGCTCACCCGTGACCCGGACGACCCGCTGGGCGCTGCGCCGCTCATTGGCGGCGCGCCGCTGCCGGACAGCATGCCGGCCGCACCCAACGTGGCCCTCGACTTCATGGCCGGCACCGCTGCTTTCACCCTCTCCACGGCGGACGTCGGCAAGTACGCGCTGAACCTGCACGACGACGCGAGCGGCTTCGCCCAGGATGCGGCGGGAAATCCGAGGCCCATCGACGGCGGCTCCAGCGTGCTCACCGCCCGACCGTTCGGGCTCGCGGTGAGCGGCGTCCAGGCCGGCGCGACCCCGAACCCCGGGGCGGACACGCCGGGCGGCGGCGTCTTCACCAGCGCGGGCAGCAACTTCTCGGCCACGGTGACGGGTGTCCTGTGGCAGGCGGCGGACGATGCCGATGACGACGGCACACCAGATGCGGGCGCCAACTTGACCGACAACGCGGCGGCGCAGAGCTACGCCTGGGCCACGACCTTTGCCGCCGCGGCCCCGTTCGAGCCGGCGACGGGGATGTTGGGAACGCTCGCCAACGGGACCCTGGCGCAGGGCGATTTCGCCGGCGGCGCGGCCACCGCGAACACCCTGCAATACAGCGAGGTGGGGAGCTTCACCGTGCAAGCGAGCGCCATGGACTTTCTCAACACCGCCGGCTTGAACGTGAGCGGCACGGGCGGTGTGGTGGGCCGCTTCATCCCCTTCGATTTTGGGGTGACGCTGAACGCGCCGCAGTTCGCCACCGCCTGCGGCACCTTCACCTACGTCGGACAGTCCTTCGTGTATGCCACGCCACCGGTGATCACCGTCACCGCCCGCAACCAGGCCGGCGGCGTCACCCAGAACTACACCGGCGCGTGGTGGAAAATCACCGACGCCAAGCTCGCGGCCGACGGCAACAAGACCTACGCGGCGGCCACCGGCACCCTGGACGTGGCGCTGCTGCCCGCCCCGGACCCGGAGATCGCGGACACCGGCGCGGGCACAGGCACGCTCACCTTCGGTGCGGGCGGGGGCATCGGCTTCGTGCGCGCCGCGCCGGTCGCGCCCTTCGACGCCGAGGTGAGCCTCAGCCTGGACGTGGTGGATGTTGACGACGTGGTTTACGCGGCCAATCCGGCGAAGTTCGGCGACGCGAGCCCGGGCAACGGCATCCCCTTCGGCAACGGCAGGAGCGTGCGTTGGGGCCGCGTGGTCTTGCAGAATGCCCACGGCTCGGAGCGTCTGGCGCTGGCGTTGCCGGCGCACGCCGAGTATTTCGACGGCGCCGGCTTCGTCACCAACAGCGACGACAACTGCTCCGGATTCAACCCGGTGGGTGAGCTGACGCTCTCCAACGACATCCAGTTCAACGAGACCGACGGCGACATCGCCATCGCCGCCTCCAGCACCAGGGCGACTGCGGGCAACGATCCCTTCGCGGGGGGCGACGCCAACCTCACCTTCTCGGCGCCGGGGGCCGGGGAGACCGGATTCGCCGACGCGACCGTCGATCTGACTGCGGGGGCGGCGAACCTGCCGTGGCTGCAGTTCGACTGGGACGGCGACGGCAACCACGACGACAATCCCAGCGCACGCGCCAGCTTCGGCGTGTTCCAGGGTTCGGACGTCCTGATCCACGTGCGCGAGCCCTGGAACTAGCCCGCATTCCTCACTAGCCCGCGGCTGCGGACGCGGATCTGTCTCCGCAACTATGCTGCGCACACTCGCTTCGCGCACCGGTGAGAAATGCGGGCTAGGAGGGGCGGCGGCCCTTCATCTCAAGGTTGTTATGCGTATGCCGATACGGAGTAACGATGTTCCCATTTTGGCGAAAACGAGAATCCGTGGGCGCATTACTGAGCCTGGCGTTTCCGCCGGAGGGCGTCGGCATGGCGCGCGTGGTGAGGTCGAACCAAGCAGCGCCGCTGCTCGAGGTGTGTGCCTTTGAGCCGCTGGACGCTGCCGACCCCCAGGCACTGGCGCGCCTCGTTCGCCGCCACCAGTGCGAGGCGACGCCGTGCGCCCTCGTGGCCGCGCCCGACGCCTATTCGCTGCTGCTGGTGGAGGCGCCCCAGGTGCCGCCGGACGAGCTCAAGGCCGCCGTGCGCTGGCGCATCCAGGATCTGATCGACTTTCACATCGACGATGCGGTCATCGACGTATTCGATGTGCCCGCCAAAAAGGGCGCGGCCCGAACCCGGATGATGTACGTGGCGGCGGCGCGGGTGCCGGTAATCCGCCGGCAGACGGAGCTGGTCCAGGGTGCCCGCCTCGACCTGGAGGTGATCGACATCCCCGAGCTCGCCCAGCGCAACGTCGCCGCGCAGCTTGCCGAAGACGTGGCGGGAGTCGCCCTCCTGCACCTGAGCGGTGCCTCGGGACTGATCACCGTAACCCGCCAGTCCACGCTTTATCTGGCCCGCCGGTTCGAGCTCGGTACGGAAGCGTTGGATGCGCCGCTGGCTTTCGACGGCTCCTCCGGCGATGCGGCCGAGGGCGGCGCGGCGGCCCCAGAGCCCTGGCTGGACAGCCTGGTGGTCGAAGTCCAGCGCTCGCTCGACTACTACGAGAGCAACTTCGCTCAGCCGCCTATCAGCGCCCTGGTGATTGGGCCCCTCGCGGAGCCGGTGCCCCGGATGACCGGATATCTCTCCGAGCAGCTCGGCATCGGCGTGCGCCTGCTCGATCTGAATAGCGTCATCGACTGCAGCGAGCCGCTGGACGAGTCGCTGCAGGCGCGTTGCTTTCCAGCGATCGGAGGTGCATTGCGCTTGGAGGCGCGCACTCTTTGAAGCAACAGGTCAACCTCTATCAACCCATCTTCCGCAGGGAGCGCCGGGTGTTCTCCGCGCGGGCGATGCTCGCGAGCGTTGGCATGGTGCTCGTCGGCCTGCTGCTCATCTACGGCTACGCGCGCTGGCAGATGTACGAGCTTCGGGTGGAGCTCGGACGCCTGGACGCCCAGCGCCGCGCCGCCACCGAGCGACTCACCGGGCTCGACGGTGTCATTCCGGCCCGCGCCAAGAGCCAGCTCCTGGAGGCGGAAATCGCGCGCCTCGAGCATGAGCTGGCGCGCAAGCGGCGGGTCGCCGCGGCTCTGGAGGCGGGCGTGCTCGGCAACACCCGAGGGTTTTCCAGCTATCTGACGGGTCTCGCCCGCCAGCGGGTCGACGGACTGTGGTTGACCGGCTTGCGCATCTCCGAAGGCGGCGAACGCCTCATTGTCAGCGGACGCGCGTTGTCGCCCGAGCGCGTGCCGATGCTGGTGCAAAGGCTCGCCGGCGAGAGTGCTTTTGTCGGCCTGCACTTCAACACGCTGCAGATGGAGCGCGCCGGCGGCGGCGAAGGCACCGGCATCGAATTTGTTCTCGGGACAGTCGAGGGCGAGGAGTGACCAACGGTGCGCGAGCGCATTCGGGCGGTGATGGAGCATGTCGACGCCTTGAGCCCACGGGAGCGCGGGCTCGTATTCCTGACGGCGCTGAGCGTGCTCTATATCACGTGGTCGCAGGTATTGTTCGAGCCGCTGGTCGCCGAGCGCGACCGTGTCGCGAGCGAAGTGGAGAGAACCCGCGTCCAGATGCAGAGTATCCACAGCCAGATCGCGGAGCTTGCCAACCGAAGCCGGGAAGACCCCGACGCCGTCAATCGGGCTCGTCTGGCTGCCTTACGCGAAGAGCTCCAGAACCTGGAAAGCTCCCTTCGCCAGGTGACCAAGCAGCTGGTTCCACCCGAGCAGATGGCCCGTCTGCTGGAGAGTGTGCTCACCCTGGAAGAGGGACTGGAGCTGGTGAAGCTCGAGGGACTGGGGGCTCGACCCGTTTTCGATCCCCCGGGCGATGCCACCGCATCGGCGGAGGGCGAACGCGGCGAGGGCGGAACCATGCTGTTCCGGCACGGTTTGCGTATCGAGTTCGAGGGCGATTATCTGGCCTCGTTGCGCTACCTGAACGCGCTGGAGGAGCTCCCGTGGCAGTTTCTGTGGGAGAGCGTCGAGCTCGAGGTCGAAGAACATCCGACAACCCGGGTCTCGATCACGGTGCACTCGCTCAGCCTGGAACGGGCGTGGATCGGAGTGTAGGCGTATCCGCGTGACCTTGCAGCACCCGCCCGGCGAGGCGGTCAAGACTCGGCCGTCGAGCTCGCGCGCTCATAAGAACCGTTGAGAATCCGCTGGTGAACGCACCTGCGCGCAAGCGGCGAGAGCTGGTGGCAGTGGCGCTCATTTGGGCGACGACGGGGGCCGCGGGGTGCCAGAACATGGTTGCCAGGGACGCCTCGGTCGGCGACGCCACGGAGTCGGCGACGGAGGATGCCATCGCCTCGCAGCCCGCCCGCACGCGCGCGCCGCCCGAGGCGGTCAGCTCGGCGCTGCCGCCCACCATCGACATCGGCGGGGAAGCCGCTGCGGAAGACGCGTTAGAGCGATTCGACCTGAGCGTCGACGACGCGCCCGCCCAGCAGTTCTTCATGAGCCTGGTCGACGGCACACCTTGCAACATGGTGGTTCACCCCGACGTTCCGGGGAACATCACATTGCATCTCAAGAACGTCAGCGTCGCCGAGTCATGGAAATCGTGCGCAACGTGTACGGCTACGAGTTCGAGCGCCCCTCGTACGGTTTCGAGGTTTTGCCTGCGCGCCTGCGCTCGCGCATCTATCCGATCAACTTCCCCCGCGTGCAGCGCGCGGGCGCGTCGCGCACGCGGGTCAGCACGGGCCAGATCACGGACACCGAGCGTCGTGGCCCTGCGCAGCGGGGAGGGATTCGTCAAGCAACGGATCACGAAGCGAGTGGAGGCATCCCGCGGCTGGTCAACGTCATCTGTCACAACGCCATCCTGGTAACCTACGGCAAGGGGGCCGCGCGGATCACGCGGCGGTTCGCGCGAGCCGCCGAGCGCACCCACGCCGGCGGCGCCGCCCCGGGCACCTCCCGGGACGCGTGTCGCCGGTGCGCGGGTGTCTGGTGGGGGTAGCGTAATTCCGCCCTTTCATTCGTCCTTCGCGGATTTCCTGGAAATCCGGGAAGAATCCCTTCATTCCACCGCGGTCACCGGCTGGTGATCTTGAGCTCGATACGGCGGTTTTTGCGGTAGGCGGCGGGTGTGTCGGCGGGATCGATCGGGTGGTACTGCCCCATTCCGACGGCCGCCAGACGCTCCGGCGGGAGCCCTTGCTCGATGAGATAATCCACCACCCCCAGGGCACGAGCCGTCGACAGCTCCCAGTTCGAGCGGAAGCGTTCGTTGTGGATGGGCACGCGGTCGGTATGACCCTGCACCTCGATGATGACCGGCAGATCGGGCGGTAGCTGCTCCTCGACCTCGTCGTACACGCCGACGAATTTGTTCAGATCCTTGCGCCCTTGCAGGGACAGTTCAGCAGCGCCGGAGGGGAACAGCACTTCGGATTGGAATACGAAGCGGTCGCCCACGATCTTGATGTCGGGGTTGTCTGCAAAGACGGTCCGCAGCCGGCCGAAGAAGTCGCTGGCGTACTTCTCCAGCTCCTCCACGCGTTCCACGAGACGGCTCTTGATGAGCCGATCCAGCTCCTCGATTCGAGTGGCCTGCTCGGTGAGCTTTGACGCCTGCCGTTGCAGCGCGGCGTCCTTGCGAGCGAGGGCGGCGTCGAGCTCGGCCGCCCGCTGGTCGGAGGCAGCCACCTCGGCCTCGCGTGCGCGCAGCGTGCGCTGGCTTTCTGCCAGGCGCTCTCGGGCGCCGTAAAGCGCGCGGTTGAGACGCTCGAGCTCGGCGGCGAGCGCGGTTACCCGGACCTCGAGGGATGCGAGCTCGCGCCGGGTTTCCGCGGACAGCCGTTCGGTGCGCTCCTTTGCCGCCGCGAGCTGCTGATAGGAACGCTCACGCGAGATCAGCTCCTCGCGGAGACGTTCGGTGTCCCCCTCCAGGGACTGCATCTCGTTCGCCACGCGTGCACGCTCGGTGCGCAGCTCGCTCAGCTCGCGGCGGGCGTCGGCCAGGGCGCGCTCGCGCTGGGCGAGGTCCGTTTCCAGCTCGCCGACGCGTCGCTGCAGGCGCTGACGCTCTTCCTCGCCTGCTCCGAGCAGGTCCTCCATGTACTGCACGATGCCGGCCAGCTGGCTGATGGCCGTGTCCTTGGTCATGGCCTCGCGACTGATCAGGACTTCTCCGATCACGAACACCGTGATCAGAAAGATCAGGACCACGACCACCCCGCCCAACACGTCGGTGAAGGCGGGCCAGACATTGAATCCCCAGGGCTGTTCACGTCTCCGAGGCATGTGGGTTCTTATCCTGTGCGAGCGCGCGCGTCATCAATCTGAGCTCGTGACGCAGGTCCGCAGTGCGGTCCCGCTCCAGTGCCTCCAGGGTCTCGCGCAGGGAGTCGAGGTGCTGGCTCAGCCCCGCTACCTGTTCCGACAGGCGGCCGACGCCCCCGTCGTGGCTGCCTTGTGATTCGAGGAGGCTCGCAGCGCGGTCGAGGCGATCGGCCGTGGCCTCTAGCAGCGCATTGAGGTAGCGCGGCGTGGCGGGAGGCTCGGGACCGGTGCTGACGGGCGTGCCCGCCGCGCCCCACAACGGAACCAGATCGCTCACGACGAGAATCTCCAGACGCGTCTGCAGGTTGTTCTGGGCGTGGAACAGCTGCAGCTCCAGGAAGGCGAGCACGAGAGAGGCGAGCAACCCGAAGAGCGACGAAGAGAAAGCGATGCCCATCCCCTTCAGGGGGACTGCCAGCCGCTCGCGCAGGTCCGTGAGGAGCGCGAGCGTGTCCGCACCCGGCTCCGCCGAGAGGCTGCCCAACACCTCGCGCACGCCGCCGATCGTCACCAGCAGACCGTAGAACGTCCCGATGAGGCCGAGCAAAACGAGCGCGCCGGTGAGATAGCGCACGAGCGCCCGCCGGTCTTCCCCGCGGGTCGCCACCGAATCCAGAAGGTACGGCAAGGTGGCGCTCGTCTCGCCATGGTGCAGGATGCGGTGCACGGTCTGAAAAAACTCGCCCAGACCCGATTGTCCGGTACTCAGGAGCACTTCGTTGGCTTGGGTGAGAGGGCGTTTCCCGGCATGCACCTCGTCGGCGAGCGTGGTCGCCCGGGTCGCGGCGCGCGAATCCACGTACGCCTGGGTGAGGCAACGGAAGGTGTAGGCAACGCCGAACACCAGGATTCCGAGAATCGTGCCGTTGAGAATGGGGTTGGCCATGAAGCCGTCCACCAGCGGGCCCCAGACGAGCGCCCCGAGGCCGAGCAGCACGAGCAGGAAGATCACCGAGCGCAGCAGATACCGCCCATCGCCGAGGATCTGTTGCGGTTTAGGACGATGTTCTCTGAACATGGGGGGAACTCCTTCGGGCGAAGCCCCGCGCCGCCGAGCGAGGGCGTCAGCCGGGTAAGCCTCGTCACGTGGCGCAGGAAACGCACACTTTAGCTGAAAAGCCGGGCCCATATCGAACCCCGTATGCGTCGCTGCCCCGCCATGGAGCACCGACGAGGGTTGGTGCGCGTGCGGTGTTCAGGCGCTCGACCAGACCTCGAGACGATGGCCCTCGGGGTCGGCGAAGTAGAACACCCGAGCGCCCCACGCATGGTCTTTGACCGGTCCGGGGGCGATGCCGCCTTCTTGCAGGGCCAGCCAAGCCGCATCGGCGTTCTGGACTTGAAGCGTGATGGTCATTCCGCCGCCGCCGGCGCTCTTGATGGACGCGCGGCGCTCGTCGGCCACGCTGAGGCGGGCACCGTCGGATAGACGGAATTCGACGAACCAGGATGACGCGAACGTGACGGGCAGATGCAGGCGACGCTGGTAGAAGTCGACCGTTTCCCGCCACCGCCTGCAGTAGAGGATAGTGTTGACCGCCTGGATACTTGGGAGTATCGGCATTGTTCGCTCAACTTGTGCTGTTATCCGGTAGTCTTTCCACACTGGGGGTCATCGGTTGCAACGGAGTTCAAGCGATGCGCGTGCGAGAGGCCTGCATGCAGGCCGCCGTGGAAGGGTATCAAAATGCAGCCGTCAGCGGACTGTGCGCCGAAGGAGCGCGGGAAGCGGCGGTGAGCGCCGGGCGCCGCACCGATAGCACGGCCCTCGTCGCCAAGACGTCAAGCTCGGACGGCGGATGAGCCGGTAACGAGGTCTAGCCCACTCTTCCCCAAGTGCTGTCAAGCACGCCTGCGCGCCTTGTATCACGGGCATCTCCACGCCCTCGCTTTGCGCACCGGTGAGAAATGCGGGCTAGGCGCGCTCGCCGCACGGGCGTGGTGCAAATGGGCACCGCCGCGAAGTTCTGGAAGGAGAGGCGGCGCGAGCCGCCGATGGGCTCGCGCCGCCGAAACGAGCACGCGTCACGTCTTTCGCGCGCGCAGCACCTCAGGGCCAGCGGAAGCCACCGCCGCTGCTCCCGCCCGGTTCGTCGTTCTCGTCCCTGCCGGATTCGCCGGGCGCCTGGCCGCCGGCCGGTTTGCGGGCATTCTCGTCCTCGTCTGGCCTTCTGCTCACGTCGCGGTGGGGTCCCCACAGATCGTGCCGGGGCTTGTGTTCCTCGGGGCTCGGTGTCTCGGGCCGAGCGGGTTTGCTCTCCTCGCGATGCGCGCCACCGAGAGTGTCTTCGACGCGCTCCCGCGCGCTCTTGGCCATATCGTCGATCTCGCGCTGCGCGCTCCTCGCCATGGAGTCGAACTTGCTCTGCGCGGCGGCGGCACCCTCTCGCTGGGGGGGGGCCTGAGGAGCGGGCGCGGTCTTCTCGGCGGCGCGTTTCTTCACAGTCCGCTTCTTCGCCGGACCCTTCTTCGTGCGCGCCCGCGTCGGGGCCTTCTTCTTGGCGGTCTTGCGCTGCGCCGTCCGGCGCTTGGCGGGTTTCTTCTTGGCGGTCTTGCGCTTCGCCGTCTTGCGCTTGGCAGCCTTCTTCTTGGCCGTTTTGCGCTTGGCGGCCTTCTTTTTCGCGGTCTTGCGCTTCGCCGTCTTGCGTTTGGCAGCCTTCTTCTTGGCGGTCTTGCGCTTGGCGGCCTTCTTCTTCGCGGTCTTGCGCTTCGCCGTCTTGCGCTTGGCGGCCTTCTTCTTGGCGGTCTTGCGCTTGGCGGCCTTCTTCTTCGCGGTCTTGCGCTTCGCCGCCTTGCGCTTGGCGGCCTTCTTCTTGACGGTCTTGCGCTTGGCGGCCTTCTTCTTGGCCGCGCTCTGGCGCGCAGTCGGTCTGCGCTTGGTCCGCATCCGCTTCTTGGCTGCGGTCTTTCGCGCCGTCTTCTTGCGCGTCACTCTTTGCGTCTTGCGTGTCGTGGATTTTCTCCTGGCGGCCATGAAACCCCCTCTGTGGAAATCGATGTGGTGTGCAATGATGTGATACGCAGTCGCGAACGAGTATAGACGAGTGTGAACAAAATGCCAGGACACCGCGGCATCGGTGCACGGTTCCCGATATCTACGACAGTGATCCGACGTCCGCGAAACGCGAACGACAGGTGGGGCGCGAGTCAGATTTGCTCGCATCCCTCGCTCAGGCGGCGCGCGAAGCAGGTGCCCGCCGCCACTGGGGCGCCGCGCGGCGCCCGCTGCGGGCCGCTGCGCAGTCCGGCAAGGGGCGCAGGATCGTTTTGCAGTCGGTCCGAACAAGAAAACGATGGACAAGCGTTCCCGGATATTCGCACGGACCCGGAGCGGCACGGCGCGCACGGTGTCATGTGTCCAGCGCTGTAACCTCTCACCCACGAGCACGAGGAAGACGCCGGGCATCGTTGCCGCCCCACGAGCGTCGGACGCTCGCAGCCCGCGCCCGGGAGTGGCCTGAGCTTCGGCGATGATCGAGGGGGCTTCGTAGTCGCAGGGCGCCCCAATCCCCTGCTACGCCGGTCTTGGGCGCACCGGCTGGATAGCGCAGCAGCCGCGTTGGCCCAGTGGGCTGGCCGAACGACTTTGGGAATGCCCCGCGGTTCAGGCGCAGCGCAACGGCCAGGGCGTCGAAGAGCGTCTGCCCGAGTCCGCGCAGGGGCGGTCAGGTAGCCTTCGAGCGGCGGGTGCATTCCGGACGGTTGCCCGGACCGGAGACTCGGGCGCGTCATTCTCCGCTCCCAGGAAGCGTTGCACTGCCGCGATAGGAGCTCCAACCGGGATCGAACGCCTCCTCGCGCTCCCGCCCGTGGCCGGGTCGGTTACCTCCGTTGCGGCCGGAACACAGCCGCGATGGCCACCCGTGCGGCGGTGCTGAAGGCCCTCCCTGGCTGCTCTTGGCCGTGGAAAAATCTCCGGGCCCGAAAGGAAGGTCTGCTCCAGCGGGCTCCGCCACGTCCGACGACGCGAAACGCCCCCAGCTCGGCTGCTGCGCGAGGCGAACGCACCTCGCGACCTCGCGCCAAGCTGGACCGCAACGCTCCCCGGCCGATGCTCCGTATCGCCGCCCGCATGTCGGCCCTCTGTACCTTCAACGCCCACCTCGCTTCGCCTGACGTAGCTCGGTGCACGGGACAGGAGGGTCCGCCCGCGTGTTGGAGATGCGCGAGCACGCGCCGGCGAGACACGAGCGCAGCCGGCGCAAGACGTGCTCGATGGATGGGCTTTCGACGCGGTCCTAAGCCCTGTGCGACCAGCGCCGATAAACGTAGCCGGACCGCGTGTGCCGATGCGGCTACCGTTGATTCCCAGAATTCTGCTTCCCACTCGCGGCTCCGGAAGTAGCGAGGATGAGCGTGGAAACAGAAAAACGCAACGCTTGTGAGTACGTGCTGCGTCTGTTCGTCGCCGGCGACGACGCGCTCTCGCACCGGGCTGTCAATCAGGTGAAAGAATTCTGCGAGACGTTTTCCACGCGATGCTGTGAGCTCCAGATCGTGGACGTCCTGAGGGAGCCGGAGACGGCACAGGAAGCGCAGATCCTTGCCGTTCCGACGCTCATCGGCATCGGCCCTGCGTCGTCGATACGCCTCGTCGGCGATATTGTCGAGCGACGCGCCGTCATGCTCGCGCTCGGACTCGATAAAGCCGACGACGAACCGGGCCCACCAGATGCGCGTGCGGGAACATGAGCCCGTGACGCGTCCACGCGCGACCCCGGGAAGCGTGGGCACCGACCTCGCGTCGGACCGTGCTGTTGGGACAGGCGCGCCGTCTGTCTACGCGGCACGTGCGGGTGCAGTTGTCCAGGCCGCGGGCAAGCGGCCGTTGAAAAGCCGGCAGCAGTGGCTGCGGCATCTCGTCGACGACAACCCCGATGGTTTGCTGGTGTTGGGTCCGCGGGGGCAGATCTGGTTTGCGAATCCGGCTGCGCTGCACTTGTTCGGGCGCGCGTCCGAGGAGCTGTTGGGCGCACCCTTCGGGATTCCGGTGGGCGTCGCGGAGACGGGCGAGGTCGAGATCGTGCGCCCGGACGGGGAGAAGCGACTCGCGGAGATGCGTGTCGCGGAGATTGAGCACCAGGGGCGCAACGTGCGAATCCTGGCGCTGCGCGATATGACCGACCGCAGACGCATCGAGCGCGACGTGCGCATGTCGCGCGCACGTCTGCGTAACCTGGCGGAGCGTTTGCACTCCGTGCGCGAGGAGGAACGCACGGCGATCGCCCGCGAGATCCACGATCAGCTCGGGCAAGCCCTCACCGCTCTCAAGATGGACCTCGCATGGTTTCTGGAGAAGCTGCCGTGTCCCGAGGGACCCGCACGCGAGCGGGCGAGCTCCATGGAGGCGCTCGTGGGTTCGACGCTCGACATCGTGAGGCGACTGTCTGCTCAGCTTCGGCCTGCGATATTGGACGATCTTGGTCTCGAGGCCGCCATAGAGTGGCAGGTGCAGGAGTTCGCTAAACGCACCGAGTGCGAGTGCATCCTCGATCTGGACGCGAGCGAGCTGGAGCCGCAGAAGCGTCGCGACACGGTGGTGTTCCGCATCCTGCAGGAGTCGCTTACTAACATCGCGCGGCACGCGGAGGCGAGCCGGGTCGAGGTCTCGTTGCGCAAGCGCGAGAGGCGGCTTCTGATGATCGTCAGGGACGACGGCAGGGGAATCACGCAGGAGCAGGTGGGCGATCCCCGATCGCTTGGCGTCATCGGCATGCGCGAGCGCGCCGGAAGTCTCGGCGGGCGGGTGTACCTGGAGCGCTCGAGTAACGGAGGGACCGAGATGACGCTGAACTTGCCGTTGACTCCGGATCCTTCCCTGCCGGATGAGTCGCCATGATCGGGCTGCTGATCGCCGACGACCACGCCATCGTGCGCGAGGGCCTCAAACGCATCGCGGCCGACTGCGGCGACATCAACGTCGTGGACGAAGCGGCCGACGCTAAGGAAGTGCTCGACAAGATCGGTCGCGACGACGTCCATGTGCTGCTCCTCGACGTTTCCATGCCGGGTCCCGGTTTCATTGAAACCATGCGTCGCATCCGCACCAAGCGACCGAAGCTCCCGGTGCTCGTTTTGAGCGTGCACCCCGAGGAACAATATGCGATCCGGACGCTGAAGGCGGGTGCGTCTGGGTATCTGACCAAGGACTATTCTCCCCAGGAGCTGACAAAAGCGATCAGGCAGGTCTTCTCCGGACGCAAGTACGTCACCTCGGTGCTCGCCGAGAAGCTCGCGAACGAGCTCGACTCGGACGGCGAAAAACCGCAGCACGAAGTGCTCTCTGAGCGCGAGTTACAGGTGTTCGTCAAGCTCGGAAGCGGCAAGAGCATCTCCGAGATTGCCGAGTCCCTGCATCTGAGCCCCAAGACCGTCAGCACCTATCGGACGCGCATCATGGAGAAGATGCACTTCAAGAATAACGCCGAGATCATTCGGTACGCAGTCAACCACAGTCTTACCGATTGACCTTCGGCGAGGGCTCTTGCGCGCCACCGCGCGAGGCGTGCCAGGAGTTCGCAGTGTAGCCGCCCTTTTTGGACCACACCGTTCCGTACGCGAGGGGCCTGCACCTTGGTCCTCATTTCCCCACGTGGCGCCGCGGTGTTCCGTGCGCTTTGCATCAACGGACATCTATCTCCCTGCGCATGAGCGCGCCGTGTAAGGAACGTCCTACAGGCGTAGGTTGCCGTACGACGGTGCATTGGGCACGGGGACTACTTAGTAATAGGATTCCTGCCGACTGGCTGCTCAGCGCCGTTCTCCTAAAGTTCCCTCGAGGTCGCGCGAAGCTGCACTTCCGGTCGATACCGCCGAAGCCTCGCTGCGCACAATCTCTCACAAAGAATCACTCGGGTTGCGTCCACATGCCTATCGTCAACAGCGTGCCGCGGAGAATCTCTGACCACTCGAAAAAGAGGTCGGACGACGTCCTTCGCAACTACGTCCCTACCGTCAGACGAGCTGCCTATCACCTCGCTGGACGTTTACCTGACAGCGTGCAGGTGGACGATCTGGTGCAGGCCGGAATGCTCGGGCTCCTCGACGCCTATCAGAAGTACGATTCGCAGCAAGGGGCGAGCTTCGAGACGTACGCGCACAAGCGCATCCGCGGCGCGATGCTCGATGAGCTGCGTAAGTGCAACTGGACACCGCGCTCCGTGACACGCATGG
>JABAHS010000905.1_pt1 | contig 157600 bp, 146 predicted proteins | sample 7062111 | NCBI WGS metagenome assembly JABAHS01 (sample SAMN14534600, study PRJNA622989) | marine sediment metagenome | biome: marine biome [ENVO:00000428]; feature: marine pelagic biome [ENVO:01000023]; material: deep marine sediment [ENVO:00002113]; isolation source: pool of 4 deep marine... | reverse complement strand
TTCTCGACGAGATAACTCACATTCGGGTCGCCCGGAACCACGCGAAGCTTGGCATTGTTCTGCGTTGCCGGAATGTCCCTCAGCTGCGCCAGGCTCGTATCGGCATCGGAAAGGTTCAACAGCGCGCGCTCGGATACGGCATCGTGACAGCCTGACCTTGCGCAGGTCGGCGTGAAGACAACAGCCTGGATACTGTCGAGCGTCGGCTCGATTGCGACCGGCGTCGATATCGTGAAGCGCGCCATGAAATCTCCGCCTGCGGTGCCGTTGCCGGATGGGAATGCGCCCGTGAATTCGCCGTCGAGCGCGTTGCCGTCGAGGTCCAGGATGGTCGATGCGCCGGTGCCCTCCAGCGTCACCTGGTAGGTGTCATCTCCGAGAGCGACACCCGTAAGGTCGAACACTGCGCTGCGGGCACTGGCCAGCGAGATCGATGCGGCGGTTATCTGGGTTTCGTTGCCATTGTTGAATGCGCCGTCGCCACCGCTGGCTTCGAGTATGAAAGTATTGGCGTTTACCGTGGACGCATCCACGTCACGATCGAAGCCGGCAATGACGCTTGCCGGCGCTGCGTCCAGCGTGGTGCCCGGTGCCGGTGACAGCGACGATACCCGGACCGGGACGCTTGGCTGGGCTGTGTCGTCGATCGCGCCATCGGTAATCCACTGTCGGATGACGTCGATGTCGGCCTGCGGCATTGGGTTGTTCGGCGGCATCTGTTGACCGGTGGCGCCCGGGCCCTCGAGCTTCGTAATCAGGTAGCTCAAGTTCGGGTTCCCCGGGTTTACGCGTTGCACACCGGCGTCTTGCGTGGCGTTTACGCTGACCAGCATGGCATGACTGTTTGCGGCTTCGAGATTCAGCGAGGCGGACGGATTGCCGCCGGAATGGCAGCCCGCCGTCGCACAATTCGGCGTGAATACGTTGGCCTGGATTGCAGAGAAGACCGGATTGAAGCCGGCTCCACCGCCACCGCCACTGCCGCCATCGTCGGGCGGGGGTGCTGGCGGCCGACCCGCATTGAACCGGTCCACCGCATCGTCGTAAGAACCCAGATTGCAGGCCGCCAGGCTCGCAGCGATAACGATTATTCCAGCTAGTCGTTTCATGACACCTCGCCTCCATATTTCTGGAAATACAGCTCCCTGGCCTGGCCGACCCAGTCATCCTGTTCCATGCGGCCCTTGAACTCCTTCAGCTCCATGTTGACCCTGGCGATGTCCGCAGGTCCGAAATTGGCAATCTGCCGGAAGCTGCATATGCCAAGCTCGTGCAGGGTTTTTTCGAAAACCTTGCCGATACCGACGATCTGCGTCAGATCGTCGACTTCCTGGCTGTCTTTTTTCTCACCGTTTGTCTTGTGTTCGGTCTCCTGCCTCCTGACCACTTTCAAAGCGTCATCGTGCTTCCTGGCCATATTTGCGAAGCTCTTTTCGACGTCGTCCAGCTTCATACGCAGCGTTTCCGATCGCTTGTCAGACTGGTCCGCCTTGTCGCGATAACGTTTTGCATCGCGTTCGTATTGCTTGCGGCTCGTTTCCATGGACCTCAGGCAACTGGACAATTCCTTGTTTTGAATTTTGAGTTCGTCGAGTTCCGCGACGTCACGTTGAAGGGCTTCGATAGTCTGATGGGTGACAGCCGAATCATGTCTCAATTGCGCGTTTTCGGCTTCGAGCGTGATGACCTTCTGCTCCATTGAATCCAGGTTTCCAAGTCGAGTCTGCGCGGCACTCAGCATCTTGTTTATCGACTCGGTTTCCCGCTGCGAGGCTTCCAGCAGGTTTGTCAAAGACTCACGTTCGGCCATCGCGTCCTCAACGCGGGATTGCAGGTCACGGCGTTTATCGAGCGACTTTTGCAGCTCTCCCTTGTAGAAAACGCCGGTCTTTTTGAATTCCTCCTCGATAGCACTTACCTGATATTTCGCCTGCGCGAGCGCGCCCTGGCGGTCATTGGATATGCGCTGGTATTCATCGCGCTCGGTTTTCGCGGAGAACAGCTCTTTATTGAGAGACTTTGCTTTCTCGGCAACAGACTGGAGTTCGGTACGATATTTGGCGACAGCCATCTCGTGCTTGTGCAGCACTGACTGCTGCGCCTCGATCGAAGTCCGCAATTTCGTGTTCTCGGCGTTGAATCGATCACGCTGGCGGGCCGCCTCGTCGTACTTCAGTTGCCACTTGTCGAGAAGTTGAATGGTCTGCCGCTTGCCGGAGATGCCGCGCAGCAGCCAGCCGCCGGCGGCGCCGCCAATCACAGCGGCCAGCAGGTACATCGCAATCTGTGTCACCTCAGGGCTCATGTACCGCCGAGTATCGCCGAAGCGAACATAATGAAATATGACCTGTCGCACGAAACTGAACGCCAGTTGGCCGGAAATGGGCAATTGATCACGGTTCCCCGGTCAGTCTTGGGGTTTCATGGCACATTATGGTTATTCGCCTTACATGCGTGGCGCTGCTCGTTGCATGCCTTGCAGGCTGCAAGGCTGTCGATGGCACGTTTTTGCCCGGGTGCGCCGCTTACGCCGGCGACCGCATCGAGCTGCGAAACGGCAGCTTCGAGTGGGACAAGTTCACCGACGCGATCGAGGTCGACGAAGACGGCAACCCGGTTGACGCGTTCCCGGATTACCCGAAACGAGGCAATTACACGATCGATGGCACCAGGCTGATCCTCGCGTTTGAAGAGGATGGCTCGATCGAAACTTTCAATATTCATGAACACGACGGCATGGGTTTGCAGCTGCTGACCGATGCACAACTGGCCGCCATGGAGAAGGGCGGTCCTGATGAAGATTGCGCGCTGACGAAGGTCGGGCGCGATCATTAGGAGGGCATCATGATTGCCTGCCGCTGGTTTTTACTGCTAATGCTTGTCCTTTATTCCTCCGTGACAAATGCGGATGGCCGCGCCGGAGTTACGCTCTTGCATTTCGAGCCCGTCGACAGGCTTGTTATCGCTAACGAGGGCGCCAACGGCGTAAGCAAGCCGGGCGTTATCGGCGCAGTCCGGTTGAGCTTCGATACTCTCGGGCGAAGCTTCGACCTGGACCTCGAACCCAACGCCAGCCTGCTCGCCGCTATCCCGGCGGACCGCCGGGGCTCGGTCGTGCCCTACCGGGGTCAAATTGCCGGCGTTGCGGATTCCTGGGCGCGTCTTGTCATTGCGGATGGCGTTCCGGCCGGTCTGATCTGGGATGGCGCGGAAATCATTGCCATCGAGCCTCCGGGAAACAATATTGCGGGGTCGCCGGGTATTATCGGCTTCCGGCTTTCCGACGTCGTCATCGAACCCGGGGCGCTGAGCTGCGCGAGCGGAGGGTTGTCTGCGAAAACCGGAGCCGAAGTTTACAAAGCGATCGTCGACGGCGCAGTCGGCGCGTTGGCTCCGGGCGCTGTGGAAGAGATCAATATAGGAGCCGTCGGTGACTTCGAGGCTTTCGGAGTCCATGGCGGCAGTACCCAGGCGGAAATCCTGGCGCGACTCGGCAATGTCGACGGGATCTATAGCCAGCAAGTCGGCGTGCAGATCAACGTGCCGTTCATCGAAATCTTTTCCGATGCGAATGATCCTTTCACCGATGAAACTGTCGCCGGTCTGCTGCTGAACGAAGTTGCCGCCTATCGCTCCGGGTCAACGGATCAGAGGGCCCAGGGCCTGACGCATCTTTACACAGGGCGCGACCTCGACGGGACCACTGCCGGCGTCGCTTTCGTGGGCGTGCTTTGCCAGCCGAGTGCCGGCAGCGGCCTCAGCGAAATCAGCAACAGCCCGACGATCGACAGCCTGATCGCAGCCCACGAAATCGGCCACAACTTTGGCGCAGATCATGACGGCGATATCAACGGATCATGTCCTTCGGCTCCGTTGAATCACATCATGGCGCCGAGCGTGAACCCGAACAACGACACTTTCTCGGCTTGCAGTGTCGGCGTAATGCAATTAAATGCCGCAGCCGCGCTCTGCGTTACTCCATTGCCCAGCACGGATATCTCGGTCGCATTTGCGGATCCGGATTCAACCGTGCTGCTGAGCAATGCTTTTCAGGTCACTGCCGACGTTACAAATATGGGTACCGATGACGCTGTCAACGTTGTGGCAAATATCTCATTGCCGACTAACGTTTCGTTCGTCGATGCTACTGGTGCAACGTGCGCCAACGGTGCTGGCTCTGTCAGTTGCCAGCTGGGCACGGTCGCCGGCGGCAGTGCCATGTCCATCGTAGTATCGACGGATACGGTTGCGGTCGGCAGCGACTCGTTCGATGCCACCGTGGTCGCCGATGCGGATGATCGACCGTCGAATAATCAGGATTCACTTCAGCTTACGGTCGATCCTGCCGTCAATCTTGTGGTCAATGCGTTGTCGACGGTTCGGGTCGATGTCGATAGCAGCACCAATATATCGGTGACGCTCGAGAACCTGTCGACGCTGGACGCAACCAACGTAACGCTAAGCCTTTCCCTTAATGCCGGACTGCAGGCCAATTCTGCAAGCTGGTCGATCGGCACTTGCAGCGTCACCGCGCAGCAGGTTGACTGCCAGGCGAATCTGTTCGCGAACCAGTCCAGTTCCACGCTGAATTTCAACGTGACCGGCTTGGCGACCGGTAACAAGGGATACGCTGTGTCATTGGCATCGGCCGAGACGGATGCTGACACAAGCGACAATTCGGCAAACGGAACGGTCACGGTCAGCGCCCCTCAGAAAGAGAGCGACGGCGGCGGCAGCTTTGGCTGGCTGTTGCTTGGAATATTGTTCGGAACAAGAGCCCTTTTCGGGAAAAGGGCTCTTAACCGATAGATCTATGCATTGACTCGCTGCAGGTCCGCAAGATCCGGCGAGACTTCGGCATAGTGGCTGAAGTCCATGTCGAAGCTGCCATCTCCACCGGTCAGCGATTTCAGCCGCGAGTGATAGCCCTGCAGCTCCTTGAGAGGCGCCTGTCCCGAGATCTGAATGCGATTATCGGGCAGCGTTTCCGTTCCGCTGACGATGCCGCGCATCGATGACAGGTCGCCCGCTACACCGCCCGCACAGTCACTCGGTATCGTGAATGTGACGTCGACGATCGGCTCCATGATGATCGGCTTCGCGTGGTTGACGGCGTCGAGGAATGCCTTCTTGCCGGCCTGTACGAACGCGATTTCCTTGGAGTCGACGGAGTGATGCTTACCGTCATAAACGGTGACCTTGATGTCCTGCATCGGGAAGCCGAAGACCGCGCCTGAATTCATGACCTGCTTGACACCGGTTTCGACCGCCGGGATGTACTGCGACGGAATCGATCCGCCGACCACCTCACTCTTGAACTCGAAGCCCGAACCGGAAGGCAGGGGCTCGACGCGCAGATAGACCTCGCCGAACTGACCGGCGCCGCCGGTCTGTTTCTTGTGGCGATGATGGCCTTCTGCGGGTGCCGTGATGGTCTCCCGGTAGGCGATGGACGGCGGAGCCGTCAAAACCTCCAGGCCATAGCGCTCTTTGATCTGCTCGAGCACGGCACGTAAATGCAGTTCGCCGTGCCCACGCAATACGACCTCATTCAGCGAGGCGATGTGCTCTACGATCAGTGACGGGTCCTCTGCCTCTGCCGTGTGTAATGCGTCCGACACTTTCTGTGCGTCCTTGTCGTTCGCCGGCTTTATGGCCAGTCCGTACATGGGCCGCGGCAGCTGACGTGCCTTGAGGTGGAAGTGATCCTCGTCATGCGAATCGTGAACTACTGCATCGTAGTACACATCATCGACGCGCGGCACGGCGCAGATATCGCCGGGCACACCGATATTGGCCTTGACGTGTTCGCCACCATTGATTTTGAGCAGCTGACTGACCTTGAATGGCTTGCGAGCATCGCCCACATATAGCTGATTGCCCGACTTTATCGTGCCCTGGTGAATCCGGAAAACGCCGAGCCGACCTTTGAACGGGTCGATGTCGATCTTGAACACGTGCCCGATTGCATGAGCGTCGGCATCAATTGTTGTAGACACTTCCTCGGCATCGTCGCCTTCACCCTTGAGGAATACCGGCGGATTGCCTTCCATCGGGTTCGGCATCAGGCGCTCGAAGATCTGTAACAATTGATTGATGCCGGCGCCAGTCGTTGCGGAAACGAAACAGACCGGAATCAGATGTTCGTCGCGCAGGGCTTTTTCGAACGGATCGTGCAGTTGATCAGGCTGCAGCTCCTCGCCCTGTTCCAGGTACAGCTCCATGAGTTCGTCATCGACTTCGACGACCTGATCGACGATCTGCGTGTGCGCTGTTGCAACGTCGCTGAACTGAGTTTCGGCGCCTTCCGGCTGAAAGAAACAGTCGACGACAGCGGTACCGTCTGCGGAGGGCAGATTCAATGGCAGGCATTCGCTACCGAATGCGGTGCGGATATCGCCAAGGAGCGACTCGAGATCGACGCCTTCCGCATCGATCTTATTGACAATGATCATACGACAAAGCCGCTGATCGTGAGCGGCTTTCATCATGCGGCGGGCGACCATTTCGATTCCCGCCTGGGCGTTGACCACGATCGCGGCCGTTTCGACAGCGGGAAGAACCGATAGAGCGCGGCCGTAAAAGTCCCTGTATCCCGGCGTGTCGATCAGGTTGACGTGGATGCCACCGTGATCGAGGTGACAAACCGACGAGAATTGTGAGTGACCTTGTTCGCGCTCGACCGCGGTGAAATCGGATACCGTGTCGCCTTTGTCGACCGAGCCCGGTTCGGCAATCGCGCCACCGGCATGCAGGAGCCTTTCGGCCAACTGTGTCTTGCCGGCGCCGCTTGGCCCCACAAGACACACGTTACGAATATCGCAGCTACCGTAGGCCATATTAGCTTCCTCTCATATAATAGTTTTATTCAATAATAGCGCCCCACCCGATGTCGTACCAGTTGGCGCGGTATTTGGGCGCTGAACGATGTTATGCATAATGCGGATAGGCAGGCTGGTACATGATTCCGGCGCAGGCCGTGCAGAATATTGACGCCTCGATATGGCAATGGAGGGGGCTGGTCGTTCACGACAAAGTCCTCGGAGTTAACCGCTTTCCGAGTTGAAAATACGTTCCTCATAGCACCGTTAAAATGCCGGAAACCACCTAGTTTCATAGGGTTGCCTTCGGTACTTGCGTATCACGTTGCGGCTGCGGCAGTGCTAGGATCGCGCTACCAGGAGGGGCCATGAACGACAAGACTATGAGCATGCTGGAGACGTCTCTGGGTTTGACGGAAGAGGAGGCGGCCATCCTTGGCCCGATCATGACGATGCTCGACCTGAGTGACGGCGACTACCTGATCAGCGAGGGAACCGCCGATAACGCCCTGCATGTGCTGCTCACCGGCAAGCTCGAAGTCGTCAAAAAGACGGGTGCGGGCGAGGTGGCAAGTCTCGCGGTACTGCGCGAGGGTGACCTGGCCGGCGAGCTCAGCTTCATCGACGGGGAGCAGCACACGGTCGGGCTTCGCGCCCTGTGCGACACAAAGGTAATCAGCCTCGCGCGGAAAGACTTCGAATCGATTGTCGACAAGAACCCGCAGCTCGTTTACAAGCTCATGAGCGCGGTGGCTCGCTCGGCTCACAAGATCGTAAGGCGAATGAACTCCGAGTTCATCGAGCTCAGTAACTACATCTTCAAGCAGCACGGGCGCTACTAAGCAAGAATTTCCTACGTGGTAAGGTGGGCGCCACTTTCCTGTCCGTACAACAATAAAATGCGACAGAAAAACCTGCTCGACAGCCGTAACGGCCGATTCCTGACATTTGCGCTTCTTTACGTTTCGGAAGGCATTCCGTATGGGTTCACCTCGGTCGCCATGGTCACGTTCATGCGCGTGGCAGGCCTGTCGCTGGACCAGATTGGCGTTTTCACGGCGGCCTTATTCGTACCCTGGGCTTTCAAGTTCGCGTGGGCGCCTCTTATCGACCTGATCACGCTGCGGCGATTCGGCGGCCGAAAAGCCTGGGTTGTATTTTGCACCGTGATGATGATCATCACGCTGCTGATGGCCGCGGTCGTGGACTTTTCCAGCGACTTTCGGCTGCTGCTATGGATGATCGTCCTCAATAACGTTTTTTGTGCCACGCAGGACGTCGCAATCGATTCGCTCGCCGTAAGCACGCTAAAAGAGAATGAGCGCGGGCGCGGCAACGGCTTCATGTTCGGTGGCCAATATACCGGCATTGCGATGGGCGGCGGCGGTGCAGTTTACGTATTCGGGATGTGGGGGCTGGAAGCGGCTCTTCTGTATGTCAGTGTGATGCAGTTTCTTTGCCTGTTATTTGTCCTTTTCTTCGTCAGGGATCCGGCGGCCGGGTCCAGTGAGGCCAAAACGGAAAACTTGCTTGCGGCATTTGCGCGAATGCTGTGGGGATTTCTCAAAGTCGTGTATACGAGCTTTCTCAGATCCGGTCGCGGGCCGAAGGCTGCATTGCTGTTTTCAGTATTGCCAACGGGTGCGCTGGTGCTCGCCTACGCGGCGCTGACGACAATGCAGGTCGACTACGGCCTGACCGAGACCGAGATCGCGCGCCTCAGCATCATGAACACGATAGCCGCAGCGGTCGGGTGCGTGGTCGGCGGCGTGCTAGCCGATCGATTCGGCATACGAAAAATGATGGGTATTTTTTATCTAATCTCGGCGGTGCCGGGGCTGGCGCTGGCTTCGCAGATTGCGAGCGTTGGCCTGACGGAAATACCGCCGGGTTTATTTCAGGGACTGCTGGTTACCCATGGCTTCATTTACGGCACGGTCTTCGGCACGCACGCGGCCATCTTCATGGGTGTGACAAACCCGGCCGTCGCGGCAACTCAGTTTACGGCCTTCATGGCCATGGGCAACGTCGTGATCAGCTACACGAACTACTGGCAGGGCATCGTCGCCGAGCGCTTTGGTTACGCGCCGGTCCTGTATATTGATGCCGTGCTGATCGTGCTCGGACTCGCGGTATTACCGTTTATTCGCAGCCGCGAGGAAGAACTGGCTCTCGCAGACGCGCCGGCCTGACCAACAATCGCCGCCGGGACAGGTCGGGCTCGCATGCCGATTTCGCCTGGTTGGTAGTTCTACGAATTCATCTCGGGCCTGCTTCCGGCCTATAAATGGGTCATTGATATCCTGGCCGAGTCACCGGGAGGCCCGTCATGAGCGGACGAAACCCAATTGAAGCCCTTGCGCACCTGCGCCACGAGTTCGGAGAGCACGGGGGCGCAAACGTGTCGATCGGGGCGAGTTCGACATGCACTCGCATGTCCATAGGCTATACGGGAATGCTGGAGCAGCGCTGGCAGCAACTGCACGACGGGCTGGCGGAACCCGGTTTACTCGATACCCGCAAGACGGCATAGAGTGTCATGAAAAATATCATTATCCTGGGCGCGGCCGGACGCGACTTTCACCTGTTCAACTGCTGCTATCGAAATAACTCCGACATCAACGTGGTCGCATTCACGGCTGCACAGATCCCGCATATCGAAGACCGCCGTTATCCGGCGATACTCGCCGGGCCGGCGTATCCGGATGGCATTCCGATCGTACCCGAGGAAGAGCTGGACGAACTCATCGGTAAAAACGATATCGATGAAGTGATATTTGCTTACTCGGATGTCAGCCTCGGCTATGTCGAAGCCAAAGGCCGGCAGATAGAGGCACAGGGCGTCCGGTTTTCCACGTATGACGTCGATGCGACGATGCTGCCTTCTTCGAAACCGGTTATTGCGGTGACCGCCGTGAGAACCGGCTGCGGCAAGAGCCAGGTGGCCCGGCGGATCACGGACATCCTCAAGGATCTTGGCAAGAGGGCCGTCGCCGTGAGACATCCGATGCCCTATGGCGCGCTCGACAAACAGGCGGTACAGCGCTTCGCATCCTACGAGGATCTCGAGAAGCACGAGTGCACGATCGAGGAGCGCGAGGAGTACGAGCCCCATCTCGCCAACGGGACGATCGTCTACGCCGGTGCGGACTATGAGGCGATACTCAGGCAAGCGGAAAAAGAAGCGGATGTCATCGTCTGGGACGGCGGCAATAACGACACGCCGTTCTTCAAGCCGGATCTCTGGATCGCCATCGCGGACCCGCACCGTCCGGGACATGAACTCAGCCACTTCCCGGGCACCGAGAATTTCGCGCGGGCCGACCTGATACTGATCAACAAGGTCGGCTCGGCCGATTCGGACGATGTGGAGACCGTCGAGGCGAATGCCGCCCGCGTCAATCCGTCTGCCAGGGTAATTCGTCGCGACTCGACGCTCGACGTGCCCGATCCCGGGAGGATCGAAGGCAAGCGCGTCCTCGCGGTCGAGGATGGGCCCACAACCACTCATGGCGGCATGCCGTTTGGGGCGGGCGTTCTTGCGGCACGCCTGCACGGCGCTGCCGAACTGGTCGATCCCCGGCCATGGGCAGTCGGCGAGATTGCCGAAACCTTCGCAACGTATCCGGATATCGGCCCTCTGCTGCCCGCAATGGGGTATGGTGAGATTCAAATCCGGGATCTCGAGGCAACGATCAATGCGGTCGACTGTGACCTCGTGCTCGTGGCAACGCCGACCGACCTCACCCGGCTCGTCAACATCGAGAGGCCGAGCATGCGGATTGGGTATTTTCTTGCCGCAGCCGACGGCGTGCTGACGGAGGCGGTGAAAAGCATCTTTTGAAAAGGAGGCAGGGTGTGCTCAGACGGCTGGTACTGATCGCGATATGCTGGGCCGGCCTCGCCGAGGCTGCGCCGCTGTTCGAGGATGCCGCCGTCGTCAATATTACGCTGCGCGGTCCCGTCTCCACGCTATTTCGTGATGTTGAGGATCGCACAGAGCTTGGATTTTCGCTCACGGTCGACGGTAAAGCTTATCCGCTCGATGTTCGTATTCGCGGCAACAGTCGTCTCCGCGTTTGCAAGTTTTATCCTATCAGGCTGAACTTGGAGCCAGGCCATTATGCGTCAACGGTCTTCGCCGGGCAGCACAGGCTCAAACTCGTGACGCACTGCCGGAATTACGACCAGGGTGAGCAGGATCTGCTCGAGGAGTACCTGGCATACAGGACCTTCAACGCGATAACGGATGTGAGCTATCGCGTGCGACTGTTACGCATAAGTTATGAAGATTCCGACGGCCGGCTCGATCCGGATGCATCCCTTCGCTACGGATTCGTGATCGAGCCGGATTGGCACCTGGCGGACAGGTTAGGTGCGTCTCCTGCGGAACTCATTGGTATGCCGGTAAAAAGGTATGACCGCGATCATGCTGCCCTCGTGTTCGTATTCCAGTACCTCATCGGCAACACCGACTGGGGATTCGTAAAAGCCGACTATGACGCCAGCTGCTGCCACAACGGCGATTTGTTCGAGATTGATGGCCGGGTGCATTTCATTCCCTATGATTTCGACATCTCGGGCATCGTCAATGCGCGTTACGCGTTTCCGGATCCGACGTTGCCTATCAGCAGGGTTACTCGGCGGCTGTATCGCGGCTTGTGCATCGAGCGGGACGTATTACAGCGTGCATTGCAGGCGATCAAGTCGCGCGAGCGCGAGATTCTCGGGGAAATCGAGGCGACTCCCGGCCTGAACGACCGCAACAAACAGACGGCCCTGAATTATGTGGGAAAATTTTTCGATTTGGCTCGCGACGAAGAGAAATTGCTGAACAAATTCGAAAAGCGCTGCCTCTGATATCTGCTACCCTGATTGCTATAACAACAGAACCGGAGCGTTCGTCATGGATACTGCATGGATACAAGTCTTCGTGCTTACTCTGGCCGAGTGCGTCGCACCGGCCGGCAAGACTGTCTGTCAGGAGCAGCAACTCGAGCTCCTGTTTTTCAGCGAGTCCGACTGCCAGGTCGCGCTCGAACAGCTGATCAGCCTGAAAGAAGAGTCCGAATACGTGATCGTCGATCATGCGGCGTCGCGCTGCGCACCGTCGGCCAGGCAGACGGACGCGTTTGCGAGCCTCGAGGCGATTAACGAGGCATACAAGGACAAGACGGGGTGGCATATTCCCGGCGAGGACGACGGTCAGTCGGCGGTGTCGCATGCCGCACATCAGGATCGACTGGCAGAACTCAAGACCTGTGAGGAAACGCGCGGCGTTACGCCGTGCAAGATCGGCGAGATCATTATCGAAGAAGGCACTGCGGGCGACTCCGTAGATGTCTGGCGTCGCGATCAGTAAGCAACATAGCCATCTGATCCGCGGTATCGGCCTCGTCGGTGGCGCGTTTCTCGCTCTGAACGGCATGATCGGTGCCGGCATTTTCGCGCTGCCCGCCGCCGTTGCCGAGCGGGCTGGGATCCTGAGTCCCTGGCTTTTTCTCGGTGCCGGCTTACTGATGATTACGGTCGTGCTCACCATGGCGGAGCTGGCCAGCTATTTCCGCGCATCGGGCGGTCCCGTGCTGTATGCGACCGAAGCCTTCGGACCGCTGACGGGCTTCAGCACGGGCTGGATATATTATGTCAGCCGCGTCGCCGCGCTCGCCGCCAACATGCATGTCATGGCGGTGTACCTCGGTACGATATGGGCCTGGTTCGATTCACCGGCCGGGCATTACACCGTTATCGTCGCGTTGTGCGCAGGTTTGACCATCGTAAACATCATTGGCGTCAAAGGCGGCATCCGGACCCTGTCTTTATTCACGGTCCTGAAGGTCGTTCCGCTGGTACTGCTGGTGCTCGCAGGCCTGCGTTCGATCGGGCCCGACATTCTGTTTCCGACGTCGATCCCGACCATCGACGATCTCGGCGGCACTACCTTGCTGCTGATATATGCCCTGGTCGGGTTCGAGTCGATCCTGATACCTGCCGGCGAAACGGCGAAGCCGAGGCGCACGATACCGATCGCACTCATCCAAACCGTGATATTTACGGCGCTCTTCTATTTCCTGATCATGCTCGTATACATTGCCGTTCTTCCGGGCGATACGGCAGCGAACGGCACGCTCGTCGACGTCGGGAGGCGGCTGGCCGGGCCGATCGGCGCCATCGTCATCACCTTTGCCGCCGTCTTTTCGATTGGCGGTAACTTGTCGGGCTCGGTGCTCGCGGTGCCGCGGCTCACGCTGTCGCTCTCGGAGCATGGCCTGTTACCGTCCTGGTTCGGAAGGATTCACCCGAAATACGCGTCGCCGGCCAACTCGATCCTGTTTTATGGCGGGCTGGCGATGATACTGGGGCTGACAGGCTCATTCGTTTTCCTGGCCGTGGCGTCGTCGCTGACACGCCTGATCACGTTTGGCGTCTGCATTGCCGCACTGCCCGTGATTCGCAAGGCGGCCGATGCGGCGACGCGCGAACAGGCATTTTCCCTGTGGGGCGGCAACCTGGTTCCCTTGCTCGCACTGGGCGTTTGTGTGTGGATGGCCGCCCACTCCACGGCTAAATCCTGGCTGTATATCGGAGCTTTGCTTCTTTTTGGCCTCCTGCTTTACATGCTCGAAAAAACCTTTTTGCGCAAAACCTGACCGGCCCGCTTCCTGGCGAGTTGCGAATCTACTTCAAGTTTCGGAGCCAAGCTCTCGAATCCCTGTGACCTCATGATTGCCGCCGTCTTATTTGGATTTGAAATCGTTGACATTCCCTGTGACGGGCCTACATTGGAAGCTGAGGCAATAGCCTCACGCGCCAACAAGTTCGCTTGTTGACAACCGCCCTGCTGGAAGAGGTCCGAGCCTCGACAAGTGTCGGGGGCGGTGGACGCGAAAGGCGGAACCTCGGGGAAAACCGGAAAGCGAAAGCGGAACGGCAGAACCCAAGGAACGCAGCGGAGGAACTCGGAAAGCCACCGGTGTGTTACGCCAAAGGTAGCCCGATACCAAGAACGTGGCTCGGGTCCGGAAAAAGAAGCTTGCCGAAAGGCGGGCGGACGAGAAGGAACCGGCAACGCGACGAAGCAGATCTACCAAAGCGTCCTCTAATTCGCAAAGCGGCCCTGGATTTTCCAGGGCCTTTTTTTGTACTAGAGGATATGCGGTATCAGCGCCCGCCGCGTCGCGGGATAGTCGTCGAAAGTCTGCCGATACCAGCGGTGATTGGCCAGCGCTCGCGGCAACAGGTTGGCAATCGTAAAGACGGCGAATGCAAGACCGGCGAACGACCATGTCGCGATCGCCCAGCCGCACCAGGTCAGAATTTCGCCGAGATAATTCGGGCACGAGATCCATCGGTACAGCCCGCCGCGAGGAATCGCATACCCCGTCTCTCCCGGCTTTCGCAGGCGAATCAGTACGGAATCGGCGTGCTGGTTGACGAGCCATCCTGCGACAAACAAAGCGGCGCCGGTTATGAACAGCGGCTTGCCGAGCGAGTCTTCGGAGTATTCGCCGAGGTGTGATATCCACCGGGCGTTGATGTAGGCGTTCAGGCAATTGAACGTGAATGCCATCGCCGCAACGGCGAGCGGCATGGTCTTGCCCCCCGCACGAAAACGAAATGGATAGATGAACGTCCTGGAGATGTAGTGGAACTGCCAAAGCGCGAGTAACGCCACGGCAGCTGCAGACTGCGCGTGGTCGCCCTTTGCATAGATGCCGATGAACAGCAAAACGGCGGGGCTCTCCATGGCGAACCACGCGAGCCGGGCAGGAATTTGCGGACCCCAGCCGGGCCGCAGATGGCGGCCGTAAGGCGCGGTCACATAGAAAAGCGTGATGAATGTGATGACGGCCAGAACGAGCATCGTCCATACGAGGTATTCATGGACCTGCAGCTCGTTCATGCCCTGGAGCCTATTCCTTCAGCCGGTATGTCCAGCGCCCGTAGACGTACATTCCGGCTGCGGCGACGATGCCGACCGAGCCCATGATGTACCAGGCGATGCCGACGTTGTTGGCCATGTAGAGATTCGCGGTCACGACTTCTGCAGACTGTCCCGAGAACTCGACCAGCCGCTGGAACGCCTCGCCGATGGGGATCGTATCGACCTCGGCCGGCGACACGCCGTCCTCGACCAGTGCCCGGCGGGCGATCGTGTCCTTGGCGCCGAATTTTCCGTAAAGGTACTGGCCCGTGAAGCCCTCGATCGTCCAGCCGATACCCAATGGCAGCTGGCTGAAACCGAGGTACATGGCCTTTTTCTGTGCCGGCGCAATATTGCCGAGGTACTCCGAACTCTTCGGGCTCGACAGCATCTCGCCGATCGAGAAGCTGACGATGCCGAGCACGATCAGCCAGACGTAGTTGAAACCGCCGAACACCATCAGCGTGCCGGCAGCCAGGAACGTGCCGAGTGCCATCGAGTTGGTGGCCCGCATCAGCGCGCTCCAGCCGGCGACGATGAAACAGACGAACATGATCAGCATCGCGTTGAGGTTGACGAGGCCCTCGGGCTGGATCCGCAACCCGTCCTGGTTCATGCCCAGGAAGAAGATCCAGAACCTGCTCGACGTCCCGTCCTCACCAAACAGGTGACGCACCATGACGGACGTGTCGACCCAGTCACGGAAATACAGCGGCCCCACGTCCCAGAACGCGTACAGCATGAACCAGAAGGCCGAGAACAGGACCATGTACCAGATCATGATCGGCCGACCGAGTTCCTTGAGGCTGTCCAGCCACAGGCTGCTCTCGACGACTTCGCCCGATTTCACCTTGTCCCGGTAGGCGAGGCGCTCGTCCTTGTCGATCTCCTTGTAGGTCAGGAGCAGCAGGAAGTTGAGCGAGATGATCGCGGCACAGGCATAGAACACGTACTGCCATTCGAGCTGCCGGAGCTGGGCGGCGAGCAGCGGGCCGAGGAAGCCGCCGATGTTGACGGTCTGGTAGAAGACGCCCCAGGCCATCGAGCTGTTCTGGCGGTTCGTTGCCTTGACGATGGTCGCCTGGATGCCCGGTTTGAAGATGCCCGTGCCGAAAGCGAGCACGATGGCCCCGATCAGGAAGCCCCAGAAGCTGTGGAACCAGGCCATGATCAGGTAGCCGAGGATCTTGAAGACCGTCGAGGCGAAGATGGTTTCCTTGTAGCCGACGCGGTCCGAGATGCCGCCCGTGACGACCGGCACGAACGACTGCACGAAGGCCCAGACCGTGAAGATGATGCCCATGTCGGTGCCGGTCAGGCCCAGGCCGCCGCTCGATACCGAGTTCGTGCCATACAGGCTCGCGACCGAACGCACGCCGTAGTAGGCGAGACGCTCTACCATTTCCATGCCACCGCAAATCCAGAATACGTAGGACAGGCTGCCGAGCGCTGCCCAGATGCCGAGTTGCTTGACGTCCTTGACGGTAGTCGTGTGAGACTGGAGATCGGAGTTCGCCATGGTCGCGCCTTGTTCTTCTTGAGGTGGGGCGGGAGTCTAACCTGAGTTCATCTGGTAGGTATATATACGCATTGGGTATTTCCCGACTGTCCCCAATTGAGATTCCGCCGGGTGGTTGGCCCGGTGGTTAACCTATAGGAGGTGAGCGCAGATGCCCAACGTAAGAAACATTTTCCCGAAAAAGGAACGTGAGACTGGCGCCGGCGGGGCAATGATGCCGTTCACCCACAGCATGGAAGATTTCTTCGAGAATTTCTTCCCACGCCGTTGGATGGAAGGCTTCGAGCCCTTTGCCTGGAGGAAACCGTTCTGGCCAGAAATCGAAGGCAAATTCGATTTTCTGCCGAATGTAGACATTATCGACAAGGACGACGAATTGCTCGTCCGCGCTGAAATGCCGGGCGTCAAGAAGGAAGACCTGGATGTCACGATTGCAGGTGACCGCCTGACGCTGCAGGCCAAACGCGATTTTGAGGAGAAGGAAGAGAAAGACGACTTCTTCCGCCACGAAATGGCTCATGGTCGGCTGTTCCGGACCGTTCGTTTGCCAGTCGAAGTTCACGGCGAAAAGGCAAAAGCCGAGATGAAGGATGGGATCGTAGAGATTCACCTGCCAAAGGTCGAAGTCACGCATCCGTTCAAGGTCAAGGTTGCCTGACAAGCCAGATCGTCCAAGAAAAAGGGGGCGGCGCTTGCCGCCCCTTTATTTATCGCATGAAGTCTTTTGGCAATGACGTCCGGGTACGGGCGTGAAGGGCGTTAGTATTGCAGCATGAATGCGCGAGACTGGATCGAGGAACTCAGGCAGCGAGAGCAATTGCCCCGTGATTACCTTTTTACGTTCCGCGACCATGTCATTCCGCTGGGAGAGAGGATCAGCGACTTGCGGCGGCAGAAGCCACGAGGGGTGGTCGTCGGTATCTGCGGCGCCCAGGGCAGCGGCAAATCGACGCTATCTCTTTTTCTCGAGCGTTGGCTGAGGCGCGAAGCCGGCCTTGCGGTCGCGACGCTGTCGCTCGACGATCTGTATTTCGGCAAACAGACGCGAGAGCAGCTGGGTCTTGCGATTCATCCGCTATTCGAGACTCGTGGCGTTCCCGGTACGCACGATACGGCTCTTGGTTCGGATATCTTGCGCAGCCTGATATCGGGCGACGCCGTTGTCGCGATTCCCGTGTTCGACAAGGCTGGCGATGACCGTGTGGCGAGGCCGGAATGGCGGGAAATTACGGCTCCGGTCGACGTGGTCCTGTTCGAGGGCTGGTGCGTCGGAGCCAGGCCGCAATCGACCGAGGCGCTGAGCGAGCCCGTCAACGACCTCGAAGCTGGTGAAGATCCGGACGGATCCTGGCGACGCCGTGTAAACGATTGTTTGAGTGGCGACTATGCGGATTTATTCGGTTGGCTCGATGTGCTGGCATTTATGCGGGTGCCGTCGTTCGACAAAGTCCTTGAGTGGCGCACGCTGCAGGAAATAAAGCTCGTCGGCCATGCCGACGAGCAATCGATGCTGCGTTTCCTCGCATTCTTCGAGCGCCTGACGAGGCATATGCAGGAAACGCTTCCGGACCTTGCGAATGCGCTGATCGACGTCGACGACAGCCACCGCATATCCCGTATCGTTTACAGAGACTGGCCGTCCCCCTGAAGGCCATCGCCTGACCTAGATTTCGTTTTGCCCCCGCCCGCGCGGGCGGCCGTGTGCGCCGCGGCGCTGCTTCCTGCGCTCGCGAATGGCCTCGCGTTCCTCTTCGGACATGTTTTCCCAGCGCTGGCGTCGTTTGTCACGGAGTTCGGCCTGGCGCTCCCTGCGTTCCTGGCGTATCGCCTCGCGTTCCTCTTCGGACATGTTTTCCCAGCGCTGGCGTCGTTTGTCACGGAGTTCGGCCTGGCGCTCCCTGCGTTCCTGACGCATAGCCTGGCGTTCTTCCTCGGACATGTTCTCCCAGCGCTCGCGCATTTCGGCGCGTCGCGCCTCGCGCTCTTCTTCCGTCATGTTCCGCAAGTTTTCACGATGCGCCTGGCGAGCGGCCTCTTGCTGCTCTGGCGTCAACGCCTGAGGGTCGGCCGGCAGGGCCTCCTGCGCGTTGCCCGCGCCACCGGCCAGCAGGATTGCAAGCGCCGGCAGCAGCAGTTTTGTTGAATCGGTCATGATTTACCTCTCTGGAAGCTATATCCAGTTGAACGCACAGGCGCAAGGGAGGTTGACAGGACTTTCCTGCAAAAGGCCCGAGCGCGGCAACAACCTGCGACCTTTTGCATGTTGCACGCATCTGGGTTAGGTAAGCAATTCCTTTTCGGGAGATGAGCAAGATGCGATTCGAAAAATTCATGGTCCTGGTCTTCGTGGCCAGCCTCGCAGGCGCGGTCTATGCGGGCGAACGGGAACACCGCCAGTTAGTCATTGCCGTGACGTCGGACGACACCGAGGGTGAATACAATTTCAAGATTGACAGCGACGACCTGGGGTTCGACCTCGGCGAGCTGCAGGTCGGCGAAAGCCGGACGGTTACCAATGACTCGGGCCAGACGGTTCTGGTCGCGCGGGACGAGGACGGCTTCAGCTTCGACGTCAACGGCAAGACAATAAGAATGCCGTCTTTCGACGACGCTGGTGATTTTGATATCCATATTGATGGCGACCACAAACTGGAAACCGGCGTCCACGTCGTCAAACACAAGATCGGCGGGCCCGATCCGGCGGGCGGCACAGTGATCGTCAGCGGCAAGCCGATCGATGCGGCGACCCGGGACGTAATTCGCACGGCGCTGCAGTCAGCGGGTCACGACGGTGACGTGACCTTTATCGACACCGAAGCTCGCGCAGACGGCGAGCAGCAGGTCAAGATAATCAAGAGGCGCGTTGAAGTAACGAAATGAAGCCGGACGCACTGCGGTGCGGGCGGTTGCATCAGAACTTTTCGGAGATGGTTACCGGCAGTCCGGCCTCGGCCCAGGCGACGATGCCGCCAGACATGGACCTGACGTTCCGGTAGCCGATTTCCTCGACTACCCGGGCCGCCAGTGCGGATCGTCCCCCGGTACCGCAATAGAGCACGATCTCGGTGTCTTCCTGCGGAATATCGCGATTCTTGCGCACCTGGTCGATGACCTTGTGCATGTCGAATTCGATCATGCCCCGGGGTAACAACACAGCGCCCGGTATATGTCCCTTCATGAATTCGGCGGGTTCGCGAACGTCGACGAGGACCGAGTCTCCATGAACGCAGTCCTTCGCATCGGCAACGGAGCATTCCCGGATAGTGGCTTTGGCCTTGGCGACGAGGTCGGATGGATTCATCAGCATGGTGTTATTTCCTCGTTTGTTCCGCGGGCGGCGAGTAGGGGTTCGGAGGCATGAGATCCGGCGGTATGGCCGCGCGGCGCCGGCTTTCTTCCGGCGGGTAATATTCAGCGAGGTAGGCCACGATTCTTTCTTCCGTGTCGGGATCGAATTGCCACAGGTTCTGTTTCTTCTGCATCCAGCGGATCATTGCCAGCCACTGCGCCGCAGTGCCGCGTTGCTGCGTAATCAGTTTCGGTGAATGACAGGCGATACAATTCGCCCGCACCAGTTCCCAGTCACCTGCCATTTTGAGCCCCGAAAAAGGGTCGGGTTCGGGCTCGTCGGCCCGTGCGCCGCCAATGGCCAGGCCGGTTAACAGTAAAGCGAGGACGCACGCCTTCATCAGACGACCTGCACGGCGATCCGATGGCACGCGTTATTGAGGTATCCCTTCGGGTTCCAGCCCGGCAGCACCATGGGTTGTGCCGCGCCGTTCTCATCGGTGGCCCGCGCCCAGACCTCGTAGTATCCGCGCTGCGCAAACTCGATCTCGGCGGAAAATCGCTGCCAGGCGAAACGATTGACCGGGGACCTCAGGTCGGCCTTTTTCCAGGTCGCGCCGAAGTCGATCGAAACATGAACCTTGTCGACTGCGTGGTCACCGGCCCAGGCGTGTCCGCGCAGCGCGAATGGCTTGCCGACGGAGTGCTCGACGCCCGACTTCGGATAGGTAATCAGTGATTTCACCGGCATCGACTCGATAATGCACATCTCTTCCTCGGGAACCGTGCTGCCGGGCGCAACGGGCGCGCACGGCACGCGGTAAGACGTGCCCGTCATTTTGGGGCCGTCATGAACCTGGTTACGCACAACGATCCTCTTCAGCCACTTGCCCGAAACGGACCCAGGCCAGCCGGCACAGACGAGCCTGAGCGGGTAGCCATTCATGTGCGGGATGTCCTCACCGTTCATTGCCCAGGCAATCAGCGTTTCCTTTTCCATTGCTTTGGGAACGGGCACGCCGCGCGAGATGGGGACCTTGGTCGGGTCGCCGCTTGCGTGCGTGTCGGCGCCGTAATAGGCGACGTAAACGGCGTCCTCGTTGATTCCCACATGGTCGAGTACGTCCCTGAGCCTTACGCCAGTCCACTGCGGGCAGCCGACGGCGCCTACCGACCATTGGTTGCCCGATGCGGGAGGGACGAATTCGCTGCGGCCATTGCCGCCGCACTCGAGCTGTAACTGATAGGTGTAATGTTTGAACAGTTTCTTGAGTTGTGCGACCGAGAACGACATCGCTGTAGCTGCCGATTCGCCCCCGATCTGCAGAACCCAGGCATCGGGATCGATGTTGTCGGTTACGGGTGGGCGGCCGTTATTGCGCACGAACAGGTACTTCGCCGGGGTGACGTCATCGTCGAGCAAGTGTGCCGGTGTTTCGGCATTTAGGGGACGGTCGTTGAGAATGATCAGGCCTTCCTTGCCCGGGATCTCGAAAGGCTGGTTGGTCTGCGCAATTGCGGCCGGGATCAGCCCGCCCGGCATCAGGTGAGCAAACGGAATCGACGCACCGACGGCCGCCGACATCGCGACGAGACCGCCTTTGGTCAGAAATCCCCGCCGCGTTACCGGGTCGACCTTGCGTCCCCAGACAATGTCATCCGCCGCAACCGGGTTATGTGCATACAGTTCGTGAATGCCGCGTTTATTGTCTTTCATCACAGGTCTCTGCAGATTCCGAAGAATCCGTGTGCCATGTCGGCAATCGTGCGCAACTGGCTCATGTACCCGCAACCGACTACGAACGAGGGGCGCTGGGCGGGCAGCCCAGCGCCCCCGAAAAGTCCGCTCAAGCGGCTGCCGAATGCTTTATGACGAAACGGTAGACGTCGTCGTCTACCGAATGCTCCATCAATTCGTTGCCAGTCTGTCGGCAGAATGCCTCGAAGTCGGCCACGGACCCCGGGTCGGTTGCGAGGATTTCGAGCGTTCCGCCTGCAGGCACGTCCTTCAGTGCCTTTTTGGCTTTGAGGATGGGTAACGGGCAGTTCAGCCCCTTCGCGTCGAGTGTTGCGTCAGCCATTTATTATTGCTCCGGTAGCTACTGTCTCGGTCAGATGAACAGGTTGATATCGGCATTCGTGGCACATTCGATGTACGTCGCCGCACCACCGATATCGATTCCGTCGATCATGTCTTCCTTGTCATACTCGAAGAGGTCCATGGTCATTTGGCAGCCGATCATGCGTACCTCGGCCTCGACGGCGAGCTCGCGCAGCTCCTGGATCGACGCGACGCCTTTTTTCTTGATCAGGTTCTTCATCATTACCGAACATGCGGCATCCACGCCCGGAATCGCGGTCACCAGGTTCGGCAGGCCCATGTGGCCGCCCATCATCGGCATCTTCATTGCCGGGTTACCGGCCGCCGTGACCTGGAGACTGAGTTTCTTGAGCAACAGGGGAAGACCGTAAAAAGTGAAAAACATCGTGACCGACACGCCCATCGCGGCGGCGGTGGTGGCCAGGATGAAGGGCGGGTAAGCCCAGTCGAGGCTTCCCTTCGTGACGATGATCGACATACTTTTTTCTTCCGGCGCGGCGACTGGCGCTGCGCTTACCGCGTCTTGAACGACTTGAGCTTCGCTGGACATAGGTTATTTCCTCTTTTGTCTTGGCGGTGGCGCTTCTGGGACATATTAGAATATCAGAATTGTCTTTATTAGTGTAATGGAATATTCTGATCCGCTTACCCCTGAAGCATACTGATAGCTTATGTCTCTATGCACAGCCATCCCATCTACATAGGCAGCGACGTCTTCCGCAGGGCGGCTTTCGGTAGTAACCACCCGCTGAAAATCGTTCGCCATGCCGCCGTTCTCGATCTCGTTCGCATCCTCGGCTGGATGAGCGACGAGGAGTTCGAAGCTGCGGCGCCCGCGACGAAGGAGCAGCTGACGCTGTTTCATGATCGCGCCTATGTCGACGCACTGCAATATGCAGATTCGGCAGGACGAGTCGATCCGGATGTTCGTTCCCGCTATTGCATCGGAACCCTGGAAAACCCGCTGTTCGATGGCTTGTTCGAACGGGCCGCGACGACTGTTGGTGGATCGATCCTGTCCGCGAAGCTCGCCTGCGCGGGAAAGCTGGTTTTTCATCCGTCCGGCGGCACGCATCATGGCCGTCCCGACCGCGCCAGTGGTTTTTGTTACTTCAACGACCCCGTCTTTGCGATTTCGACTTTTCTCGGGGAGGGGCGGGAGCGGGTGATGTACATCGATCTGGACGCCCACCATGGCGACGGCGTCGAGGAGGCTTTTGTCGACGAGCCCTGTGTCATGACCGTTTCCATACATGAACGGGATCGATGGCCATACAGCGGCGCGGCTGGCGACCGGCGCAATGGCGGCGCGCGAAACCTGCCCGTCCCCGAAGGATTCAATGACGCGGAGCTCGACCATCTGATGCAGCAGGCGATCCTGCCTCTGGCAGACGCATTTGATCCCGATGCCTTCGTACTCTGTTGCGGCGCGGACGCGCTTGCCGGCGATCCGCTGTCGGGCATGCTGCTGAGCAATGTCGCGCTCTGGGATGCCGTGGACCGGATTGTCGGCATCGGCAAACCGACGGTGGTCCTGGGCGGGGGCGGTTACAATCCCTGGACCGTAGCGAGATACTGGGCGGGGATGTGGGGACGCCTGAGTGGCAAGGAGTTTCCCGAACGGCTGCCGCAGGAAGCGACGGAGATGCTCGCCGGCATGGAGTGCGATCTCGTTGACGAAGACGCGATCGAAGAGGCATGGTTAACGACGCTCGTGGATAAAACGATTACGGCTCCCGTTCGGGAGGAAATACGGTCGTTGGCGCGACAGGTAAGGCATTAAGGATCAGGCCATGGGATGGATCGACGCGCTCGCTGAAATAGAAGACCTGGAAGACGCCGAATTCGACGCCGGGCTGGTTGCCGAGTTCGAGGCCAGGGCCGCGAATGCGCGGTCGCGCCCGATTCGCTTTTCAACGCCGACGTTCAAGGAATATTCGAGTTCCGAGCTTTCCGGATGCAGCAAGAACAGTTTCCCGGCGTTTTCGATAACGGCGGCGGCCTGCGCACTGAACTGCGATCACTGCCAGAAGAAGATTCTCGAGCCCATGATTCCGGCGACGAATCCGGCGATGCTCGACGAAAAGGTCCGGTATCTGATAGAGACCGAGGAAATGAATGGCTTCCTGTTATCGGGTGGCTCGAACAAGCGCAACGAGATTCCGTACAGTCGTTACATGCCTGTCGTGGAGCAGCTCAAGAAAGACTATCCGGGCCTGAAGATAGCGGTGCACAGTGCATTGCTCGACGAAGCGCGGGCGAAGGAGATGGAGTCGGCGGGCGTAGACACGGTCATGATGGATGTCATCGGCGCGCAGGAAACAATCAACCAGGTGTATAAGCTGGACCGGTCCGTCGACGATTTCGAGGCGACGCTCGCGGCATTGTGCTCGACCGGGATGGAGGTTACGCCGCACATCGTCATCGGCCTGCACTACGGCGAGATACTCGGCGAGGCAAACGCGCTCGACATCGTGAGCCGCTATCCGGTCACGGCGCTCGTGCTCGTGGTCATCATGCCTTTTTATGCCAGGCCCGGTACCTTCGGCACGCCGCAGACCACGGATGTCGGACGCGTTTTCCTGGATGCCCGGGAGCGCCTGCCCGACAGGCAGGTCTTGCTGGGCTGTGCACGCCCCCCTGGTATGCACAAGCGCGTAACCGACGCCTACGCCATCATGGCAGGACTGGACGGTATCGCGTTTCCGGCCGATGGCGCTGTCAGCGTTGCGCACACGATCGGTCGGCCGTTCGAGCAGGCACACTCCTGTTGCTCGATCAAACTGGGCAACAATCTCAAGACAACACTGGCGCGCTCATGCGCGGCATAACAGAGGACAAAAACCGATGAGTTGTATCGAGCCGAGCGCCAACACGTCAATGCAGCCGCGCAGTCCTCAGAAAACTCCCGTGGAACGGCGCAATGGCAAGCACGTCAAGATGAACGACATCCCGCCCGAAGGCGTGTATCTGCCGAACAATAATTTCATGGCGCCGCACATGAAATCACCCGAATACGTGCAGCTCTCGAACGCTGCCGCCATTACGCTCGGCATCATGGGCGGCCGAATGTACGGCTGCGAATGCACGCGTTGCCTGAATCTGCTGCTGACCTATCCCGAGGGCTGCCGGGCGAACTGCGCCTATTGCGGACTGGCGCGGCATCGCGAAGCCGATCGGGATTATGCGGACCGCAACTTTATCCGCGTCGACTGGCCTGCCGTGCCGATGGCCGAGATCATCGATATCGTTGCGAAGGACCCGGAGGCCAGCCCCTTCCACCGGATGTGCATCTCGATGATCACGCATCCGCGATCCGAGGAAGATACCTTCACGGTCTTGAAGCAGTGGACCGACCGAATCGATCCGGATGCGATCCCGGTTTCCATCCTGTCGAATCCAACGACGATGAAGCGCGCGGACGTCCGGAAATGCAGGGACCTGGGCGCCGATATTTTCACGGTGGCGCTCGATGCCGCGACGCCGGAAGTGTTCGATCGCACGCGCGGCAAGGGCGTGCAGTCGCCGCACAAGTGGTCGAAGTACTGGGAGATCCTGCTCGACGCGAAAGACATCTTCGGCCCGGAGAAATTCGGCGCTCACATCATTGTCGGCATGGGCGAGACGGAGCGCGAAGTGCTCGAGCTGGTGCAGGAACTCGTCGACCTCGGCGGGCACAGCCACATGTTCTGTTTCTTCCCCGAACAAGGGTCTCTCATGGATCATTTGCCGGCGACGCCGCGAGATCAATGGCGGCGAGTGCAGCTTGCGCGTTACCTGATCGACTACCGGAACGTGCGTATCGACCACATGCGATTCGATGATGCCGGCCGTGTCGTGGACTACGGCGTTCCGGGTCCGGAATTGCAGGCGATTATCGACGAGGGCATTGCATTTCGCACGTCCGGCTGTCCCGGCAAGTTCCAGGACGATATATCGGCCTGCGACCGGCCCTACGGCGACTCGCCGCCGTCGGATATCGCCAGTTATCCGTTTCAGCCGAAGAAAAAGGACCTCAAGAAAATCCGCAGGCAGCTGGATATTCCCGTGCGCGTCGAGTAATGGCGAATTCATTTCGAGTCATTGACACGGGAATCCGCGACGGCCGGGCCAATATCGCTTTTGATCCGGCATTGATCGAGGAACGGCAGGCCGGGCGCGTGCCCGATACGATCCGTTTCATGCGCTTTCCTCCAACCGCGCTGATTGGCCGGCACCAGGACCTGAGTCGCGAAGTGGATCTCGACTACTGCAGGGAGAACGGCATTGGTATCGTCAGGCGCTTGACCGGGGGCGGCGCGATCTACCTCGACGAAGGTCAGCTGGGCTGGGAACTCGTGTTTCACCGCAGCTCCCTGGGTGCTGCCGCGTTGCCCGATATCGCCCGCCTGATCTGTAATGCGGCTGCGGCGGGGCTCGGCGAACTCGGCGTTGACGCGAAGTTCAGGCCGCGTAACGACATCGAGGTCGCGGGCCGCAAGATTTCAGGAACCGGCGGTTTTTTCGACGGTGACATTCTTATTTACCAGGGAACGGTCCTCGTCGACATGGATTCCCAGCGCATGGTCGCCGCGCTCAACGTTCCGGAAAGCAAGCTGGCCAAACACGAACTCGACTCGGCCGCGCAGCGAGTTGTGACGCTCAAGGAGCTGCTCGGGAATGATCTGCCTGACATAGAGACGATCAAGGCGGCATTGTTGAAAGGATTTTCGGAAGGTCTGGGCATCAGCGCCGAGCCTGGCGATATCACCGAGAACGAAGAAGCGCTCGCCCATCGCTATTTCATCGAAGAGATCGGGACCGAGGAATTCGTTCACGAGATCGACAGCCCCGGTGCCGAGGAAGAGGTGCTTGCGGGAAGCCACACCGGTGGCGGCGGCACGGTTGACAGTTTTGTCAAGCTGGAGGGACCGACGAAGCGAATCATGCAGCGGGTCCTGATTTCGGGCGACTTCTTCGTCACGCCGCCACGCATAGTCTTTGACCTCGAAGCGTACCTGGCCGGCACGAGGCTCGAGGAGATCGACGCCGCCATCGACGCGTTTTTTGCACGAAACGACATCGACATGCTCAGCGTCTCGCCCGACGACTTCAAGTCGTCGATCTCCGATGCCGTGAGCGATGGATCCTGATATGAGCTCCAAGTGCAGTCCCGATGCTTTCGCGATGGCCGGCCGCACGGAGACGCCGATGAATGTCATCGCCGTCATTCAGCATACGGCCGGTGAGTACCTCGGCCTGATGGAGGACCATCTCGAAGGCCGCCGCATCCGCTTCCAGTATTTCCGGCCGTTTGCAGGCGGCGGCAAGCTCCCGGCGCCGGAGTTGCCGGCCGATGCGCTGGTCCTGCTCGGGGGTGGCCCCTGGGGTGCGGCCGGCACACGCGACCTGCCGACGCTGAGAGAGGAAATCGAGCTGACCAGGGCCCGGCTGGAAGAAGGCACGCCGGTCATCGGCATCGGCGTCGGCGCGCAGATCCTGGCGATCGCCGCTGGCGGCGCTGCGGAATCCACGGATTTCGTCTTTGAGATGAGCACAGTAAAAAGAACCCGTGACGATGCATTGAACGGCTACCTGCCGGAGGAGTTCATTCAGGTCATTTACATGCGCGACCGGCCGGTGTTGCCCGGCGACGCCGCGGTGCTCGCCGTGGACGCTACGGGGCGGCCGGCGGCATTCCAGGTTGGCGCCAACGCCTTCGGCTTCCTTGGCAACCCGGGCATCAAGCTGGGCATCGTCGAAGACCTGGTCATGGAATTCGAGGAGGTGCCGGACGGGGTGCCCGAAAATCTCGAGACGCTGCGCGGGCTGCAGCGAAGAATCGAGGACGAGCTCGTGCCGATTATGACCGGGCTCGTGCAATGCACGTCACTGATGTCGTCGCCAAAAGCCGCTGCGGATGCCGCATCGCGATTGGACAATCAAGTAATTTAGGATATGCTAATGTGCTGTTGTACGGCCGGCGGTCGTCTCGGCGATTACTACGAGGTAAATCAACAATGGCTGAGAAACTCATCATCGTTATGGCAAATACGGACCCCAGGAACGGCGAGGAACTGGGCGCGCCGATCTTCCAGGCGACGGTCGCTGCGGCCATGGATTACGATGTAGACGTGATTTGCACCGCGACGTCGGGGCGGCTCATGAAAAAGGGTGTTGCCGAGAAACTCTTCGTGAAAGAGGGTTCTCCGAAATCTGTTTACAGCTTCATCCAGGATGCCCACGAGGCCGGTGCCAAATTCTATTGTTGCTCGCCGAATCTGGATTTGTTCGACATGACTAAAGACGACCTGATTCCGGAATGCGAAGGTATCGTCGGCGGCGCACATCTGATTGAAGAGGTCATGGAAGAGGACGTCCGCGTATTGTCCTACTAGGGAGCGCATATGTCGCAGGCTGCTACATCCAGGGTTCAGGAATACATCGGCGATCCGGTTTCGGACGAAGCGCCGGTATCCCGTGACAAGCTGGAAGAGATATTCCAGGATATCCAGGCGGATCTCCGCTATGACCATGAACTCAACGGCTGCCTGAATTGCGGTATCTGCACCGCTACATGCCCGGCGGCGCATTACTACGATTTCAGCCCGCGCGAGATCGTGCAGCTGTTGTGGACCGAGAACCTCGACGGCATCTACGATGCGATGCAGGAGAAGATCTGGTCCTGTGCCCAGTGCTATACCTGCGCCGCGCGCTGCCCGTTCGGCAATTCGCCGGGCGGCCTGGTCATGCTCATGCGCGAAACGGCGATCAAGCACGGCATGGAATCGGCGAAGAGCGTGTTGCGCCCGTTCAGCCGCGTGATGCTGAAGCTGATTTCGACCGGCAACCAGCTGGCGCCGGACATGATCAATCCGGATCATTTCGCCGACTGGGGTCCGAATATCTCGAAAGTCGAAGCGCCGCTGGAGACGCTTCGCAAGGCCATTCCCATGCCGACGCTGCATACGACGAAGACGGCCTGGGAGGTCAATCTGAAAACGTCTGTCGAGCTGTACACGATCTGGGAAGAAACCGGCGTGCTCGACAGCCTGGAAACTATCGATGAAAACCTCTTCGACGTCATCTGCGACATCATGGATGAGAAGCGCGACGACTACGAAGACTGGTTGGACGAGCAGGACGAGGACTAGGAGAAGGAAATGTCGACAGGTAATGGTGGGGAACGTTTTACTGGTCACGGTTCTGAATGGACGGATTCGAACCTGAGTAAGGAAGATGCGCACGTCGCAACGGTCTGGGTAGACCAGATCGTCAACCGGCGTTCCATGCTGACGAACAAGGATCGTGTCGAAGACGTGCGCGACGTCATGTGGGAGCTCGAAAAAGACGGCGAAATCCTGGTGCACCGGGTGAAAGACGAACACGAGCCCGTCACGGTCAAGACGCTCTACGGCTGGGACAAGCGCATCCCGACGACGCAGCTCTGGCATCACAAGTCCTGCGGCCAGTGCGGCAACATCCCGGGCTACCCGGCGTCGCTGCTGTGGCTGATGAACGAGATGGACATCCGGTATCTCGACGAGACCGACCAGACTTCCTGCACGGCCTGGAATTATCACGGTTCGGGCATCGGCAACATCGAGAGCCTGGCGGCCGTATTCCTCAGGAATTTCCACCAGGCCTACGTCTCGGCCAAAGCCGAGGGACTGCCGGAGGGATACTATTTTCCGCTCGTGCATTGCGGCACTTCTTTCGGCAACTACAAGGAAGTTCGCGGTTACCTGATGCATTCGGCGAAGCTGCGTGAGCGCGTCAAGAAAATTCTCGGCAAGCTCGGCCGCCTCGTCGACGGCAAGCTGCTGATCCCCGAGGAGATCGTGCATTACTCCGAGTGGCTGCACGTGATGCGCGATGAAATCGCGAAGCGCCAGGTGATCGACGCCAGTCACATTCGTGCAACGGTGCATCCGGCATGCCACGTCTACAAGATGGTCCCCGAGGACGCGATCTACGACGACAAGATTCTCGGCGGCAATCGCGTGGCCGTGACGACGAGCGTTCTCGAGGCGCTGGGTACGCAGGTTATCGACTATCGCACCTGGTACGACTGCTGTGGCTTCGGATTCCGCCATATTATTTCCGAGCGCGAGTTCACGCGCTCGTTCGCGATCGACCGCAAGATCCGTGTGGCGCAGGAAGAGGCGCGCGCGGACATGATGATCGGCCACGACACGGGTTGCATCACGACGCTGGACAAGAACCAGTGGATCGGCGCGGCAGCCGGCAAGCCGGTCGACCTGCCGGTGCTCGCGGATTGCCAGTTCGCGGCCCTCGTCTGCGGTGCGCACCCCTACAAGATCGTGCAGTCGCACTGGCACGCGTCGTCGACCGAATCACTGATGGAAAAACTGGGCATCGACTGGCAGGCGAAGAAAGCCGAGTTCGAGGCCTACCTGAAGGACGTGGAGGCGGGCAAAGGCGAGAGCCTCTACGACCCGCGCAAGATGATCACGTCCGGTCCGGGATTCAAACCGATCGAGCACAAGGAATGACAAAACCAGTACTAATCCTGGGCGGCGGACCCGCTGGCCTGGCTGCAGCACACAGCCTGGGCACCGTTGGCCGGTCCTGCATCATCGTCGAGAAAGAAGACAAGCTCGGTGGCGCACCGATACTGTCCGGCTACGCCCGGCTCGTGCCGTCGGGCGAGTGGGCGAAAGACGCGATCGGCGGCATGGTCGAGCGAGTGGCGGGAGACGGCAATATCAAAGTCGTCACCGGTGCGACGGTAACGAAGTTCGACGGCACGCCCGGCAACTTCACGGCGGAGTTGTCCAACGGAGACAGCGCCGAGGTTGAAGCCGCGATTCTTTGCAGCGGCTTTACCCACTTCGACTCGGTCAATAAGCCCGAATGGGGATTCGGCACCTTCCCCGATGTGGTCACGACCACGCAGGTCGAGCAGATGATCTCGTCCGGCGAGGGTGTGCGCTGCCCGTCGGACGGCCGCAAGCCGAAGCGTGTTGCGATCCTGCTATGCGTCGGCTCCCGCGACCGGCAGATAGGACGCGAGTGGTGTTCGAAGATCTGCTGCACGGTGTCGTCGAATCTCGCAATGGAAATTCGCGAAGAGCTGCCTGACTGCCATGTGTACATCTATTACATGGACATTCGTACTTTCGGCCTCTATGAGACCAAGTACTACTGGCGCAGCCAGGAGGAATTCAAGGTCAAGTACATCAAAGCGCGTATCGCCGAAGTGACGTCGGACGGCGAAAAAGTGATCGTCAAGGGCGAGGACACGCTCGTCAAACGGCCGATCACGATTCCTTTCGACCTGGTCGTTCATGCCATCGGTATGGACCCGAATGTCGACAACCCGCAGCTGGCGGAGATTTTCGGCGTCGACCTCGAGGAGCATGGCCACATCGGCGCGGCCAATCGCTACGGTGCGATGGGCCATACCTCGAGACCGGGCGTATTCGTTGCCGGCGCAGCCACAGGTCCGGAAACGATCGACGATTCGATTGCGCAGGGGCATGCGGCGGCGATGTCCGTGCTGTCCGAATTGCATGAACCGGTCGAGAAGAGCGCCTAGGTAGCGCGAGTCGCATGGCTGAATTGACACCAGTCGTACCTGCTGACATCGAGCGTCCCGTGCTCGAATTGTCCGGTGAGGCGCTGCGGGTGAACCTGCGGATCATGGTCGCCGGCAGTGAAGAACATGGCGGCATCGAGCGCTACGTCGATGCCGTCAAGCTCAAGAGCAGCATGTTCCAGCAGGCGCTGGACGGCGGCGTTGACGAGCTGGACCTCGAGACCTTCAAGGGCCTTTGCACGTTCATGGCAACGGTGCGGCGCCGCATCGGTGACTGGCTGAACGAAGACTCGTTCGACAGAATGCGCGGCTATATCAAGTCCCTGTTCGACGAAGACCAGGACATCGATGCGCGCATCGACTCGTTCTGCGATCAGTTTCCGAACGACAAGGCACATCGCTGGGTCCGCGACCTTGCAACGGAGTTGTTGCACAACGTTGATCCGGAGCGCGTTCCCCTCATGAACCGGTGGGTGTGGGACGCTAAAGCCAACACCGGCGTCATTCGTGAAATCTGGCACGGCGAAAACGTCGACCACATCACCATTCCGATCGACGATGGTTTCGCAACCTACCTCATGCTGCGTGAGGAACTCAGCCAGTTCCTGTCTGGCGAGGGCTTCTTCCGCGACGTTCTGCAATATGTGGACATCCTTTGCGCGCAATCCTATGCGCAGTACATCTGCGAGCAGGGCGGCAGTTATCTTCGCGCGGATTTTTCCGCGCCCGAGGACCCGATGCAACACACGCGGCGCCTGCTCGGCCTCGACGGGGTTCGCACCGGCAGCGGCAAGACGCGGCTCAAATCAATCGACGGCGAGGCGTTCGTCCTCGATGACTCCGCACAATTGAATTAGAAAACATATGCCTATTCATGAGAAATCGCTGATACGCCCGGAAGACCTGAAGACGCAGGAGGATATTGTCCTCGATGGCGTCGACGTGTCCGGCCACTGGAGCACGTTCATCGAGTCACGCGTGGTCGACGATTACAATGAGAGCCTGGAGGACGAGATAGCGGCACTCCCGGGCGGCGAGCTAATTCATCGCTGCTGGCAGTGCGGTTCGTGCACGAACTCCTGCACGGTCAATGCGATCAACCCGGATTTCAATCCGCGCTACTGGATCTACCTGATCCGCATGGGCATGGAATCGGAACTGCTGCGTGACAAGGACATCATCTGGCAGTGCGTCTCCTGCAACAAATGCACCTATGCCTGCCCGCGCGACGTGTTCCCGGAAGGCGTGATGAAAGCGACCGCTCACTGGCTGGAACGCAAAGGGCATACGGAGAAGTCACCGTCGATGCATTTCGACGAGGTGTTTACCGAGCAGGTCATCAAGACGGGCAAGATCGAGGAGAGCCGCATAATCAGGCGTTTCTTCGCGCGCACCAGGCAGAAACTGACGCAGCCGTGGATGATCGAGATGATCAAGCGCCTGTTGCGGCATCTGCCGGTGGGAATGTTAACGCGCATGGGCCTTGCGACGCTGGTCGCGCCGAAGACTTCGGACTGGTCGCGCGCATCCGCTGCTATCCAGGAATACATCGACGAGCAGCACGAAAAACAGGAAGAGGCGCTGACGCTTGCACAAATGATTGATGTCGCCCGCGACGACGCGGCCGCATAGGAACCCCGGATGTCGAAGAAAGAAAAGTATCAGAAGGTCGCCTACTACCCTGGCTGCGCGCTCGAGGGTACGGGACACTCCTATAATCGCTCGACCAAGGCCGTCGGCAAGGCACTCGGCCTCGATCTCGTCGAAGTCGAGAACTGGAATTGCTGCGGGGCGATGGAGGTCAAGAATATCGATCCGAAGATTCAGACCTATCTGTCTTCCCGCGTCATGTCGACAGCAGCCAATGAAATGGACATGGATGTCGTTATGGCGCCGTGCAACGGCTGCTACCACAACCTCAAGAAGGCCGAATACGACCTTAGCCATGACAAGGAATCGGTCGAGGTTGTCGACAAATTGTCGAAAAAGGCGGGGCACAAGACCTACGAGTCGGGCCAGGTCGAAACCATTCATGCGCTGGACTGGATCAAGGAAGCGATTGGCGAAGACGGCCTAAGGGAGCGCGTCAAAAACTCGCTCTCGGGTATCAAGATCGCGAACTATTATGGCTGTATGTACACGCGGCCCCGGCACATCTTTCCGGAGAAAGATCAGGGCCCGGGCAGTGAGTCGACGTCCAAGCCGCATTTCATGGACGATCTTCTGGCGGCCGCCGGCGCCGAAAACGTCGACTTTCCGCTGAAAACGGCATGTTGCGGCGGCGCACACACGCTGTCGGATTCCGATACCTCGACGAAGCTGGTGCTGAACATCCTCAGGGCCGCCAAGCTTTCGGGCGCCGACGTTATCGCGACAGAGTGTCCGACCTGTCACTCGGGGCTCGAGATGCACCAGATTCGCGCCGAGAAAATGCTGGGCGTGTCGGTCGACATCAAGATTCTCTATTTCACGCAGCTGCTGGGCATGGCGCTGGGGCTGAAGCCGAGGAAAGTCGGCGTGCACGAGAATATTTCCGACTCGATTGCCTTCCTCAGGGAGAAGGGGCTCGCATGAGGCGCCTGCAGGAACTCGAAGCCGCCATCGAAAACATCTCGACATCAGATGCTGCGGTGCAGCAGGCGAAGGATCTGCTGGGCATCGGCGAAGAGATCCTCGAGCACTGGGTCACTGCGCGAGGCATGGAACCGACTTCGGATACGCGCGAAGGCTTTCGGTTGCTCGCCTTGCATCGCCAGGGCAGCAGCGGTGACCCGAGTTTCAACGCCTGCCGCGAGACATGCCGCGAACTCGCTTATCATTTCAATCTGATTACAATGCAGGCAGATGATGCGGAAATTAACAATCGTCTTGAAATGATGAAACTGGTTTGCAGTCATCTTTACCTGTTCATCAGTGGCAAGATGCAGGTAGCCGAGCTGGGAGACTTCTGTTGCTCCTCGAAGCCGATTCGGCTCACAACTGACAAAAAAGAATCAAGGATAAAGGAGGCCTGACGATGCCAGTGGTACGTGGTTGTAACCTGCCTGACGAATTGCTCTACGATGTTGATAATCACATCTGGTTCCAGGACCAGGGAGACGGCACCGTCAAGCTCGGAATGACTACCGTTGCGACGGCGATGGCCGGAAAGCTCGTGGCCTATACGCCCAAACGTGTCGGCCGTTCCGTAAGAGCCGGCAAATCCTGCGGAACACTCGAATCCGGCAAATGGGTCGGACCTGCAAAATCGGCTGCCGGCGGCGAAGTCGTGGCAGTCAATGACGCCATGGTCGATGACCCGAGTATCGCCAACGAAGATCCTTATGAAGCGGGCTGGCTTGTAATTCTGAAACCCGATGACTGGGACGGCGTTGCTGGTTCGCTGGTTGCGGGCACTGACGTCACGGGTCCGTATGAAGCCAAGATGGACTCCGAAGGTTTCGGTGGATGCGCTTGAGGAAGAGGAATTTATGAACGTCGCCGCAATGAGTAATACGAGAGAATTCGAGGAGTTGCACGATAGCGCCTCGCACGCGTGCGAGTTGCTCAAGGCAATGGCCAACGAATGGCGACTGATGATCCTGTGTCATTTGTCCAGTGGCGAAAAGACGGTCAGCGAGTTGCAAGAACTTCTGGGGCTTAGCCAATCAGCTCTGTCGCAGCACCTGGCAATCTTGCGCCGTGAGAAAATCGTCAGATCGAGAAAACACGCTCAGTCGGTGAGCTACTCGCTGGCGGGGGATGAGGCAACAAAAGTAATGGAGTCGCTGCACGACGTATTCTGCGGCGCTGCGACTACCTGAGGAGGCTGAGATGAAACTGATAAGAAAACTTGGCGCCGTAGCTATGTCGGCTGTGCTTGTGCTGGTAATGAGCAGCCCGGCAATGGCTACCAACGGCTATTTCACGCACGGCGTCGGCACCGAATCAAAAGGCATGGCCGGAACGGGCGTCGGATCGAATGCGTTCGATGGCTCGATCATCGTTGCATCCAATCCCGCACTCGGCGTTTTCGCCGGGGACAACTGGGAACTCGGAATGTCGCTCTTCAGCCCGAGGCGCAGCTACAAAGCTTCCTCGAGTCTGGCACAGGGACAGGGAGGCGCCTTTACGATCGGCGAAGGCAGTTTCGACAGCGGCAGCGAATGGTTCCCTATTCCTTACATCTCCAAGAACTGGCGGTTGCAGAACGGTAATGCCGTGACCTTCGCATTTTACGGCCGCGGTGGCATGAATACGGACTGGAGCGATTCCGGCCCGTTCGCGATCACGGATCCGGATGGCGCTCTCGGTCCGGCGCCGGTTATGTCACTGCCCGGGGCTTTTGGCGGTGGCGAAGCCGGTGTCGACCTTTCGCAAGCCTTCCTGGCCGTCAACTACGCCGGCAAGTCGGGCGACAACTTTGCCTGGGGCATCGGGCCCGTATTTGCCATTCAGGCGTTCGAGGCCAAGGGGCTTGTCCTGTTTAGCGGCTTCACGGAAACCTATAACGAAAGCGGCTTCACGGTATTCCCGACGGACACATTGACTGACAATGGCCACGAGATCTCTACCGGCCTCGGCGCTGCCATCGGCTTCTGGTGGGCCTTGAGCGACAGCGTCAGCATGGGCCTTTCGTATCAATCCAAGCTAAGCATGAGCGAGTTCGACGATTATTCGGATTTGTTTGCAGAAGACGGTGGCTTCGATATTCCGGCGAGCACCAAGCTGGGTCTGTCTTTCGCCGGTAACGGCAACACCCGCGTGAACTTCGACATCGAGCACACGCAGTTCAGCGATGTCGCTTCCGTCGGCAATCCGATGGCGAACATTCTCGGCTGTCCCGCCGTCGTGTTCCTGTTCACGGGCGCCCCGGGCGGCACTCCCGAAGCCTGTCTCGGCGGCGACGTCGGTGCCGGTTTTGGCTGGGAGGATATGACGACCTACAAGGTCGGTGTGGAATGGCAGAAGGACGAATCGACGATATGGCGATTCGGTTTCAGCTACGGGGAGCAGCCAATTCCCGAAGCCGACGTGCTGTTCAACATTCTCGCGCCGGGTGTAATGGAACAACATCTGACGTTCGGCATGTCGAAGAACAACTGGAACTTCTCGCTGATGTATGCGCCCAGCAAGACCATTGAAGGCCTGAATATGTTCGACCCGACGCAGACTATCGAACTCGAAATGAAGCAGCTAGAGTTCGAATTCTCTTACGCATTCAAATGAAAAAGTTGACGATCATTGCAGCGGCGCTGGGCATTTTTTGCCTGGCGCCGTTCGCGTACGCGGCGGATGCGATTGGCATATTCGAGACCGTGCACGAATCTTCATTGTCTTTCGATGAGACAGCAGGCGCGCTGGAAACCGCCATTGCCGCATCCGATCTTGAGTTACACGGCTCGCACGATGTGCGTGTGCCCGACGACAAGCACAAGGCCAGGGTTTACGTACTGACCTCGCCCGCATACCAGGCGGCTGCTGCTTCGGAGTCACCGCGCACTGCGTCGGCCCAGGTCCTGCGCATGGCTGTCTACACGATGGGTGACGCGCAGACGACCTACATCAACATGGCGAATCCGGTCGCGCATGCCATGGTGTTCTATGCGAAGTCGAAGAACTATGACTCGCTCATGACTGCCGCAGACGACGCTGCAAATACGATTCGCGCAGTGGCGCAGTCCGTTCCGGGCAGCGCGATGAGCGTGCAACAGGAGCCGGCACGGACGGAGAAGAAGTACCGCAAGTTCAACGGTGACGGCCCGGCGAAGATGATGGCGAAATTCCGCAATTGGCAAAAGAGCCAGCTGCCGATTCGTGAGGCTTCTGCAGGCGCTTTCGAAGAGACCGTCGACAGTGTCGCCGCCGCACTTGCTGCCGGCACGGTTGCCGGCCCGGAAGACTGCGACGGCTGGGAGGTCATTACGCAGATTCGCCTGAGTGACGACGTCGTGTATTTCGGACTCACCAATCCGTACATCGAAGACAAGATGGTACGTATCAACTCGCGGTTCCGCTCCGAGGGCAAGTCTGAGGCAGCGCCATATCCCGGCGTCGATCATGTCACGGCTTTGCCGACTGAGGTGCTCGTCGTCAATGACGGCAACCTGACACGCGTCGTGCACTACGGCCAGATGTGGCGCATGCAGCTTTACTTCTGGGATTCCGGCTACCGGGCATTCACGGCCAACATGGCCGTGCCGGGAAATATCGCGGATTCCATCGAGGCAGCGATTGGACGGTAAGAGACTAGACCCCGCCTGGTTACGCCACCAGATCGTCGGTGTCGATTCCACTTTCGAGACGCCGTTTGGCGAACGGCTCATGGTGTATTGCGACTACACGGCGTCAGGCCGTTGCCTGCGCTTTGTCGAATCCTACCTGCAGAGCTTGCAACGTGTGTATGCGAATACGCATACCGAGGATGACATTACGGGCCGCAGCATGAGCCAGTTGCTGCATGAGGCGGAGGTCGCAATCAAGGCGTCAGTGAATGCGGGCCCCAACGGTCGCATAGTCGCTTGCGGAACCGGCGCCACCGGCGCCATCGACAAGCTGCAGCAGATTATCGGCGTCGCACTCGCGCCCGCGACGCGCAAGAATATCGAGGACATCGTCGGCCAGCCGATGGACATGCTGCTCTGCGACAGGAAGCCGATCGTGTTTGTCGGTCCTTACGAGCACCACTCCAACGAACTGTCGTGGCGACAGTCGCTCGCCGAGAGCATCGAGGTGAGGCTCGACACGGCTGGCAATATCGATCTCGGCCATCTCGAGGAGTTATTGAAGGCGCCGGAATACAAGGACCGCTTGCGCATCGGGTCGTTTTCGGCGGCGTCGAATGTTACCGGCATCAAGTCCAATGTCCGCGAGATTACCGAATTACTGCATCGCTATGGCGCATTAGCCTGTTTCGACTACGCGGCCTGCGCACCCTACGTGGAAATCGACATGAATCCTGCTGCCGTCGACGATGCCGATGCATCGATCGACGCCATCTTCGTGTCGCCCCACAAGTTCCTGGGCGGCCCGGGTTCGAGCGGTGTGCTCGTTTTCAACGAGCGCATCTATCATCGCGAGTTGCCGCCCAGCGTGAGTGCCGGCGGAACCGTCGACTATGTCGGTCCGTCGGACCAGGATTTCATCCCCCGAATCGAGGAGCGTGAAAAGGCGGGCACGCCGGGCGTGCTGCAGACGCTGAAGGCCGCACTGGTCTTCCAGATCAAGGACCGCGTTGGCGTCGACGTGATAGAGAAACGCGAGAGAACGCTGACGAAACGTGCGCTGGACAGCTGGAGTGAGGACGACAATATCGAGGTCCTCGGAAACCCGGATCCCGAGCAGCGTGTCGGCATCATGTCATTTAATGTCAAGGACGATCGCGGCAATTACCTGCACCACAAGTTTGTCACGGCGCTGCTTAACGACCTGTTTGGTATTCAGTCGCGTGCAGGATGCTCTTGCGCAGGACCTTACGGGCACAGGTTACTCGAAATCGATGAGGAGACCTCGGAGCGATTCCGGCAAGTCGTTGCGCAGGGATATTGCGGGATGAAGCCCGGATGGTGCCGGGTGGGTCTCCACTGGGTCATGGATGATGCCGAAGCCAATTACGTCATCGACGCCGTGCACTTCGTTGCACGCCACGGACACCGTTTCCTGAGCCTGTATAACTTCGACCTGACGACAGGCACGTGGTCGCACAAGCAGGACTGTTGTGAATTGCCGGAATTCTCGCTCGATGCTGCTCTGGTCGAAGACGAAGGCGAACCGGCGACCCTGTCTCTGGCTCTGCGCAAGCAGCTGTACAACCACTACATGACCGAGGCCAGCCGCTGGGTTGACCGCCTGAGCGAAGGCCCTGCCGAATCGTTCACGTCGCTCGAGGGCGAATTGGGCGAGCTTCAGTTTTTCGCGCTACCCGAGGACGCCAGCCGAAAACACTAGGCCTCGACGAGATTGTCAGCAACAAGTTCGAGCAGGCTGCCGATCTCTTTATCCCAGCTGAAGTGTTCCTTCGCGTCGGCGTAACTCTGACGGCAGTTCGAGCATGATGACAGGACCGTATTTGCCCCCGTCTCGGCGATCTGCTCCATCTTGAGTTCGAACACCCTGTAACGCAGCTTGTCGGCGCGGTGTATCGTGATAACGCCACCGCCGCCGCCGCAGCACCAGCCGAAGTTGCCGCTTGGCTGCATTTCCCTGAGATCCAGACCCAGCGCATCCATTACGACGCGGGGCGCTTCGGTGGCCCCGCCACGGCGCGAGATCTGGCAGGGATCATGGAAAGTTACGGCCTGGTCGACCTTCTTCACATTGAGCCGCCCGGATTGGATGGCATCGGCAAGAAACTCCGAAATATGCTGCACTTTGAACGGCAGTGGCTTGCCATACATCGCGGCGCCCAGCCATCGCAGAGCGCCGTAGGCGTGCCCGCACTCGGGTAACAGGACGAGCTTGGCTCCACAACCGACGGCCGCATTGATCAACTTCATCGTGGCCGCTTTCTGCCACTCGACGTTGCCGGCCATCATGCCGAAATTGGTCGCCTCGTAGCCTTCGGTCCGGAATGTCCAGCTTTCGCCCAGCGCATTGAGGATCTTTGCCGTTGCCGCGATCGAATCGGGATATTTCATGATTTCGATCGACGACATGGCTACCAGGATATCGGCTTCGTCGTCGTCGATGTTGATGTCTATCTCGTGCTCATCCGCCATCCACTCGACGCGATCCTCGAAAACCCCGGCGGTTGCGCCGAGCGGGCTGCCTTCGGTTTTGGCGCGTTGGGCGGTCGCATGCAGTTCGTCGGGTACGAGCCCGGCCTTGAACATGCCGTGCCGCGCCTGACCGACGAGCGTGGCGATGTCGATACCCATCGGGCAAATCAGCGAGCAACGGCCGCACATCGTGCAGGAGTCGTAGATGAGTTCCTGCCACTCACCGAGCTGTTCTGCTGTGACTTTTCGCTTCAGGCCGAACAAGCGATAGAAGAACGCAAACGGGCTCGCCTCGCGCTTGTAGGCCTGCTTGAAAACTTCGAGCTTCCAGATCGGTGTGTATTTCGGGTCTCCGGTCTGCACGTAGTAATGGCAGGCTTCGGCACACTGGCCGCAGTGCACGCACGCTTCCAGATACGTGGCCGTCGTGCGGTTCATGTTCTTTGCGAAACCGGCCATGGCGCGGCGCAGGCGCTCGTCACTGCTCATATCGCCTTGAGTGTCGTGACGCGGGTGCGGGTCCTCTGCGGTCAGCCGCTGTGCTTGTGTCTCGAGCGGATATTTTTCTGTGATTTCGCTCATACCTGGGCCCCCTTGTGTGTGAAGGCGACGCCTGTCGCGTAGCGCGAGCCGAACGCGATGAAGGAGTGCATCAGCTTGCCGAACGGGAACCAGATCAGGAACAACTCGAAGCTCAGGATGTGCAGCGCCAGAAGTGTTTCGTAGCGCCCGCCGAAATGCGCGACGGCCAGGAGTCCGGTGACGACGGGAAGCACGGTTACGAGCCACGTGAAGTAGTCGTCAAAGTTTGAAATCAGTTTGAGTACCGGATGACTGAAGCGGCGGCCGATGGCGGCCAGCATCGCGGCCAGGGTAAGCGCAGCGGCAGCGTGAATCACGATCGCCGGCAGCGGCGTCCATGACAATCCCGTGAAGCTCTCGATAAACAGGATATGGGGTGCGCTGCCGAATATGACGACGGCCAGGCCGATATGCATCGTATATGCCAGAACCATCCCGTTGCGCGTACGCGCACGAAACGCCTCGTGGTGCCGGAATCGGGAGAAGATCGCACGAAGGCCGCCGGCGCGCTCGCCGCCATGGCGGGAATCGGACAGGTCGACCCTCCTGACGGTGAGCCAGATATGAACGAGACGCCAGATAAGGCCAGCCGTAAATACGAGCACGGCGAACTGCAGCCCGGGTCCACGGGCGAAGGCCAGGAGTTCCATAGCTAAGACACCTTCGATTGCTGTTTCGATGCAGGGCGCGCATCCTCGCGACCAGTGTCCCGTCCCTGCGGCCCTTTTTCGATACGGAATTTTGCCTATGCGGGCCGGCGTGGCAGGTTGCCTGCGGCGCTGCGAGCGGGAATGTTAGGATGCCTGTCCATGTCGGAGAGGGCAGACAGAGATGACTGAAAATGCGGCATTTATCGGCCTCGGTGTGATGGGGTATCCGATGGCGGGGCATCTCGCTCGCGCCGGGCATCACGTAACCGTTTACAACCGCACGACGAGCAAAGCCGAGGAATGGTCGGCGGCATTCGGCGGCCAGACGGCAGCAACGCCTGCAGAGGCGGCCTCCGGTGCCGATTTTGTTTTTGCATGCGTGGGCAATGACGCAGACCTTCGCGAAGTTACTCTGGGTGACGAAGGGGCGTTCGGCGGGCTGAGGGCCGGGGCCGTATTCGTCGATCATACGACGGTGTCGGCCACGCTGGCGCAGGAACTCTGTGCAGAGGCGAAGAGTCGTCGCGCGCATTTTCTCGATGCGCCGGTGTCCGGCGGTCAGGCCGGAGCCGAGAACGGCGCATTGACCTGCATGGTCGGCGGCGACGAAGAGGCTTTCGAAAAGGCGCGCCCGCTCATGGAGAGCTATTCGAAAATGCTAAGACTGCTTGGCCCCGCGGGCTACGGGCAATTGGCGAAAATGGTGAACCAGATTTGTATTGCCGGCGTTGTGCAGGGACTCGCCGAAGCGCTGCACTTCGCGAAAGCTACGGGACAGGATGGCGATGCCGTCCTCGACGTCATTTCGAAGGGTGCGGCGCAATCATGGCAGATGGAAAACCGTGGACGCACGATGCTGAGGAATGAGTTCGACTTCGGTTTCGCCGTGAACTGGATGCGTAAGGACCTCGCGATCATTCTCGAGGAAGCACGCAAAGCAGGCGTGACGCTGCCCATCACCGAGATTGTCGACGGTTACTATGCCAGGGTGCAGGAACTCGGGGGTGGCCGCTGGGACACGTCGAGCCTGATCGTCCCGCTGCAGCGCGGGGAATAACTATTGCATCAATCCCAGGATTTTTCGGGCCTCTGCCGCTGAAGCCGGGTGCCGCCCATACTCCGGACACAGGTCGGCGGCGCGCTTGACGAGCGCGGCATTGGAAGGCGCAAGCGCGTCCGCGTCGAGCCGGATGTTGTCTTCGAGACCGGTGCGCATGTGTCCGCCGAGTTCCAGGCACCAGCTATTGACCTCGAGCTGTGACTTGCCGATACCCGCGGCGACCCAGGTCGAGCCCGGCAACAGCTCGGCGAGTTTCTCCAATTCGAATTCGAGAATGTCGCGATGGGCCGGCAAAGCGTTTTTTACGCCAAGCACGAACTGCACGTGCAGTGGGCTAGTGAGCAGTCCTTCCTGCACGAGGCTGGCCGCGTTGTAGAGCATCGCAAGATCGAACACCTCGATCTCGGGCTTGATGCCGAATTCGAGCATCTTCCCGGCGAGTTCGCGGATGAGTTCGTTCGAGTTCTCATATACAGAGCGCGGGAAATTACAGGAGCCGGTCGATAGCGACGCCATGTCCGGCCTGTGATGCAGCATCGAGCCTCGCTCGGAGCCGACACCCGAGCGGCCGCCGGTAGAGAATTGAACGATAATGCCCGGGCAGAGCTTGCGTATTCGCTCCTGAAACTCGGCGAATTTTTCGGGTACGGTGCCCGGTGACCCGTCGTCCTGGCGTGAATGGTAATGGACCAGGGCGGCTCCGGCCTCGAACGCCTCGTGAGTCGACTCGACCTGCTCGGCCACGGATTCCGGCACCGCAGGATTGTGGGATTTGCGCGCTACCGAACCGGTGATTGCGACAGTAATGATGCAGGGCTCCGACATGCAGCAGATGATACAGTCTGCGCTATGGACTTGCCGAGCCTTGTCGTGGCGATGCTGATTACCGGTGCGGCTGCCGGCGTGCTTGCCGGCCTGCTCGGCGTCGGCGGTGGCATCGTCATCGTTCCGGCTCTCGAGATTGCACTGCAGACGATCGGTGTCGATGCCCAGGTCCGTATGCATATTGCGGTCGGTACGTCGCTCGCCGTCATTATTCCGACGTCCATCTCGTCAGCGGCAGCGCACTATCGGCGCGATGCCATCGATTTCGACGTTATTCGTTTCTGGTCACCGCTGATATTTGCCGGCGCCATCATCGGTGCCGTAGTCGCGGCGCAGGTCAGCGGGCGCGTGCTCTATGCCGTTTTTTCGATAGTCGCATTGCTGGTTGCGGCCAACATGATGTGGCCGGGCCAGGGCAGAACGGTATGGAGCGGAGTGCCTCGCGATGCCGTCGGCTCGTCGATCCCGGTTGGCATCGGATTCATTTCGACCTTGATGGGGATTGGTGGCGGATCGATGAGCGTTCCGGCGATGACGTTGATGGGCCGGTCGATACATCGCGCTGTCGGCACATCGTCCTTGCTGGGTCTCGTCATCGCCGTGCCGGCCGCTACGGGATATGGAGTCGCCGGCTGGGGCAATGAATTGACGCCGGCGTGGAGCGTCGGCTACGTGAGCCTGATCGGCCTGGCGTTCATCGCGCCGACGACGATACTGTTTGCGCCTGTCGGCGCACGCATCGCACATGCACTTTCACATCGCTGGCTGAGCGGGGCGTTTGGCGCATTCCTGCTCGCTGTCGCAATTCGTATGGGGTTCAAGGCATTGGCCTGATGCAGGAGGCCGTCATGAAGAACACAATTGGTTTTCTAATTTTCTTTCTGCCGTTGATGACGTCAGCAGATACCGTGGTAACGGCCGATTCGGTAGAAAGTTACGTGAATATCCGGAGCGCCCCCGAGGCGGGCGCGGCGATCGTGGGCCAGCTGAAAAAGGGCGTGCCTCGGGTTTACGTGGGTACGGTAGACGGCTGGCACGAGGTCGAGATCGCGGACGGTCAGACCGGATTCGTCAGCGCAGACTGGAGCAAGGTGATCGAAGAGGTGGCCGCGGAGACAGAAGCGCCGACGGAACAGGAGGTGCCCGGGGAGCCCGCGGCACCGGCCGAACCCGAACCTGCCGCAGACGCGGAGCCGGTCGTCGCCGACGCCGCGGGGCCGGCACCCGAGCCCGAACCGGAAGCCGCCGCCGAGCCCGCGCCGGAGCCTGTCGCAGAGCCCGAACCGGAAGCGGTCGCCGAAACCGAGACCGTGGAAGAGCCCGAGCCGGCGCCGGCCGCCGAGCCTGCTCCGGCCCCGGAAACGTCCGTGGTGCCCGTTGTCGTGGCGGGCCCGCAAGGTCCGCCGGGCCCACCGGGACCGCCTGGCGCCGCGACGATAAACGGCAGCCCTGGTTTCCTGGTGAAGTTCAAGGGTGCGGCTACGGGAACAAGCTCGCAGGTCTTCGACAATGGCAATCACGTCGGAATCGGCACCACGACGCCGAGGCAGCGGCTCGAGGTCAACGGAAGTATTCAGATCAACGACCAGAACAGCAATGTCGCGGGGCTCATGATCACGCAGGCGTCCGGCGAGACTGGTTACATCATGCACAACCGGGCCAGCACCCTGACGATCGGCGCCGGCTCGCTGGACCGGATCACGATAGATCGTGAAGGTAACGTGGGTCTCGGCGTATCGAGGCCAGCACATCCTCTGCAGCTCGCCAGCGGCGCCTATGTTTCAGCAGGCGGTGTGTTTACCAACAGCTCGTCGCGCGAATACAAGGAGAACGTCAACGCGCTGGGGTTACGTCAGGCCGTAGCGGTGCTGGAAGCACTCGAGCCCGTGCAGTTCAATTACCGGTCAGACCGCAATGAATCTCACCTCGGTTTTATTGCGGAAGACGTGCCAGAGCTCGTTGCAAGCACAGACCGCCGCGGGCTGAGCACGATGGACATCGTTGCCGTGTTGACGAGAGTCATCCAGTCGCAACAGCAAAGGATCGACGAACTCGAATCCCGCCTGGACGGCATTGATTAGAGAGGACCGATTATTGCGCCTCAAGAACTGTTATCGCACCAGCGACTTTCGCAAGCTGGCCAAACGGCGGCTGCCATCGCCGCTCTTTCATTACATCGACGGTGGTTCCGACGACGAGTCCACGTTGGCCCGCAATACCGACGCGTTCGAGGTCGTTGATCTCGTTCCAAACGTGCTCGCCGGCGTCGAAGATGTCGATCTGTCGATCGAAGTGCTGGGCGAGAAGCTCGGCATGCCGTTATTTTTCGCGCCGACCGCCATGCAGCGGCTGTTCCATCATGACGGCGAGTTTGCGCTCGCGAGAGCGGCCCGAAAATACGGCACGATGTTCGGCGTCTCGACGATCGGCACGCGCAGCATCGAAGAACTCGGCAAGTTCGAGGACGTGCCGAAGCTGTTTCAGATCTATATTCACCATGACAGCGGCTTGACTACCGAACTAATCCAGCGGTGCAAGGCCGCCAACTTCAGTGCGCTGGCTCTCACGGTCGACACGATCGTCGCCGGCAACCGCGAACGCGACTATCACACGGGAATGACGACCCCGCCCAGGCTGACGCCTCGAAGTTTGCTGAGTTTTGCAACGCATTGGCGCTGGACAATGAATTATCTCTTCCGTGAGCGATTCGATCTGCCGAACATTGCCGGCTATGTCGAGGCAGGACGCAAAGTGGAGACGTCGGTCGTCGACTACATCGACACGCAACTGAAGCGCGCGATCGACTGGGATGATGCGGCGGTGATGATCGAGGAGTGGGGCGGCCCGTTCGCGATCAAGGGCGTCATGTCGGTCGACGATGCGAAACGCTGTGTCGATATCGGTGCGAGCGCGATCATGATATCCAATCACGGCGGGAGGCAGCTCGACGGCTCGCGATCGCCGTTCGATCAGCTGCCTGCCATACTCGATGCCGTTGGCGGCGAGATCGAAGTGATCGTGGATGGCGGCATTCGCCGTGGTACGCACGTGCTCAAGGCGATGGCGATGGGAGCAACCGCATGTTCGGGCGGTCGAATGTACCTGTACGCGCTCGCCGGCGCCGGCGCAGCGGGCGTTGACCGGGCGATGGGATTAATGCGCGACGAGTTGATCCGCGATATGCAACTCATGGGTTGCAGTAGCATGGCCGAACTGAAGCCATCCATGCTGGCGAAGCGGACCGGATAATGGCGATGTTGAAAATTGGCTGGGTACTCCTGGCGGCACTTATGGTTTCCGCCTGCGGCGGGGGAAGCAATTCCAACCAGGGTCCGCCGCCTGGGCCACCGCTACCTGCGCCAACGACCGGGCTTGATGCCCGGCCCAGCAACACGACCTGCGTTGCGCCAGCGCGCGCTCCCGCCGCAGGCGCCGTCGATATCGCCGATGCGTTTCCGGGACTGCCGGGACTGAACCAGCCTACCAAAGTGCTCGTCGAGCCGGTCGCCGATCCCCGCTGGTTCGTCCTGCAGAAGACCGGCCAGCTGCGGGTATTCGATCCCGACAATGCGACATCTTTGACGACGTACCTCGATCTTTCCGGCATAGTCCGGACGGCTTCCGAGGGTGGCTTGCTGGGCATGGCGTTTCACCCGGACTATCCGGCCGTAGCCGAGATCTTTCTCTCTTACACGGTCAACGGAACGAGTACCGAGATGCGATCCGTGTTTTCCCGCGTCATGCTCGACGATGTCGCGTCGCCGAGTGCGATAGGGGCGGGCAGCGTCGAGCAGGTGTTACTCGAGGTCGATCAGTTTGCGAGCAATCACAACGGCGGCGACATTGCGTTCGGCGCTGACGATCTGCTGTACATCGGGCTCGGTGACGGCGGCGGTGCAAACGACCCGCAGGAGACGGGCCAGGACACGACGCGGCTGCTCGGATCCTTCTTGCGCCTCGACGTCATCGGCACCGGCGCGGACTACAATATCCCGGCGGGCAACCCGTTCTCCGGAAATGCGAAATGCGGGCCCGGGATCAATGCCAACAGCTGTCCCGAGATCTATGCGTGGGGATTCCGCAACCCGTGGCGCTGGAGTTTCGATCCCGCGACAGGCGTCCTCTGGGCAGGCGATGTCGGGCAAGGCACCTGGGAGGAAATCGATCAGGTCGAGGTCGGCAACAACTACGGTTGGGATTGCCGCGAGGGTGCGCACGATTTCGAAACGGCGGGTTGCAGCGGGCCTTTTGTCGACCCTGTCGCGGAGTACGAGCACAGTTCGGGCCCCGGGTCCGTTACTGGCGGCTTCGTCTATCGCGGTGCGTCGATTCCGAGCCTCGTTGGCCGCTACGTATTCGCCGACTTCGAGATTGGCCGGTTCTGGGCACTGCGGTCGGATGGCGTGGGCGGATTTACGAACGAGATCCTGCTCGACACGTCCACCGGCCCGTCGTCCTTCGGCGTCGATGAAAACGGAGAGCTCTATTTCACCGACTTCTTCAGCGGCCGCATCATGCGGCTGGTTGCCTCAGGTGGCGGAGGCGCCGATCCGGTAGCCGAGCAGCTGTCCGCTTCGGGCTGCGTCGACCCCGCTGACGTCACGCAGCCCTATTCGGGGCTTGTGCCCTACGGACTGAACGCGCCCTTCTGGTCTGATGGCGCCGACAAGGAACGCCATATGGGCCTGCCGAACGGCACGACAATGAGCGTCGATGCAGACGACGATTGGGACTTTCCGCCGGGTACGGTAATCGTCAAGAATTTCCGGCTGAACGGTCAGCTCATCGAAACGCGGCATCTCATGCGCCACCCGGACGGCGTCTGGGCGGGTTACACCTACGAATGGAACGCACAGGAAACGGAGGCAACCCGCGTCCGGTCCGGCAAAACGGTGCAGCTTCAGGGGCAGGACTGGATATTCCCCGCCGAGAGCGACTGCCTGGTCTGTCATACGAGCGTGGCGGGCGTCGCGCTGGGACCGGAGACAGCTCAACTCAATCGCGATTTCACGTATCCCTCGACAGGCCGCACGCACAATCAGATCGAAACCCTCGATTCGATTTCGATGTTCTCGGCGCCGATCGGCGATCCGGCGCTGCTGCCGTCCATGCCGGATCCGACGGACGCATCGGCCGATCTGACGGACCGGGCGCGCGCCTACCTGCACACCAACTGCGCGCAATGCCACCAGCCGGGCGGTCCTACCCCCGTCGATATCGACCTGCGCTATACGACACCGCTGGCGGCCACGAATACCTGCGATGTCGTTCCGGACGCCGGCGGGCTAGGCCTGATCCTGCCGAGGATCATCGCACCGGGCGATGCGTCGAGATCGGTGCTCGTGGCGCGTACGGATCGTCGAGACGTTGACGGCATGCCGCCGCTGGGCTCGGCGCAGGTTGATGTTGCCGGCGTTGCGCTCCTGACCGACTGGGTCAACAGCCTCGGGAATTGCAACTAAAAGCTCTTCTTTGACTCGAGCACGATTTGCACGTCGTCAATCGTCGGGTCGCCGTCGAGCGGAAACGCGATGTCGAGGTGCAAGATCTTTCGCGAGCCGCTGCGCGTTGGCGCAAATCTGAGCCCCACGCCCACGTCCCGCAGCCAGCCGAACTCTGTGCCGCCAACCGGATGGTCGCCCCAGGTGCGGCCGACATCCGCGAAGATGGCGCCGCCTACGCGGAACAGGCGCCACGGGTACCAGTCCCAGAAGTAGCGCTGCTCGACCGACAGCAGCAGTTTCGAGTCGCCCGTCTGATAGCGCAGCGGGTAGCCCCGCAGACCCGAATCACCCCCCAGTTCGATCGGCGTATCGAGGTCGAGGTTGTCCCCGTAGGTTGCGGACAGGCCGGCAAAGAAGGAATGCTTGTCCGAGAATCGCTTCGAATAGCGCGCCTTGACAGAAAGCAGCAAGTTTCTTTTTTCGCCGTCTTCGATACGGCCGCTCGAGTCCACGGCAAGTGACAGTGCGGTATCTTCGAGTGAACCAAGCAGGCGGCTTGCGCCAAACGTATACAGTAGCGCATCGTTGTCGGCGCCGAACTTGTCCTCCGACCAGCCCACCGTTGCGGTGAATCGCGTCCCCGTCAGGTAATCTTCCGTCTTCTCGATCTGATCGCGGTTCGTCGTCGTTACGTATTTGTCTTGCAAGAATTCAATGCCGATGAACGGATATACAAAATGGCGATCAATGGGAATGGCCGCTGGAAGCGTTGCATCGATCACGTTGGAGAAACGGCTTTTGTCCGATACCACACCGGCCGTATAGCGTCTGACCCAGCCGTTTTGCAATCCCCTGGACCAGCCACCCCAGGCCGAGAAATAGCGGCGGTAGTGCTGGTATTCGGCGGCCTCCTCACCGAGGTCATAGAGGATGCCGCGCTGGTCAAATTCGGTTAAGTTGAAGCCCGCGCTCCAGCGCGTGTCGAGCGCGTAAAACGGACGTTGTAATGTCAAGCGCCTGGCGTCGCCGTCAGAATTGTCCGCGTAAAGGGCATTGAGGGCGATCCAGCTATTGCCGAGGTGCTTGTCGTCGAACTCGATGGATTTGGAATCACGGTCCACATCGTCAGTACGCGCGAGTCGAATGAGCTGCCCGCGGCCGAGTAGATTCAACTCTTCTATATCGATGACCGTCTTGTTTTCGCCGCCTTTGCGGCTGACCGAAAAGCCGGGATTCAGTGTCCAGACGTCCTTGGTGGTAACGAGTAAATCGACCCTGCCGTCGGCTGCGTTGACCGGTTTGATCGACGCGTCATAGAAATACTGGTTGCGGCGCAGAATGCGTTCCGATTCATCGACCAGGCGTTGCGAGTAGAAATCTCCGGATTCAAGCAGCAGTTGCTTCGTGATGACGTTGTCGCGAGTGATGATGTGCCATTTGTTCGCCAGCCGAAAAAGCCATTTATTCTCTTTTGGATTCGACAGGTCGAAGACATCCTGTTTATCGAGAATGATATCCCCGATGACGGCCTGCTGCGCTTCCAGCATTGCAGCATTCGGCGGCTCGGTCACTTCTTCGCCATGCACGGCAAAGCCCGCCGCCAGAAGGCCGCCAAGTACGGTCACGCGCGAAAACAACAGAGCGAATCTGGTCACAAGTTGATGCTACTTAGCCCAAGCCAAATCAGTATAATCTAGCGTTCGCGAAAAAACTGTGCGGTGTGACATGGCCGAAAGCCTGATAAATCAGGGGTTGACGCTCATGCTGGTCGGCATGGGCACGGTTTTCGTATTCTTGACGACACTGGTTGTTGTCATGACGCTGATGTCACGTTTCCTGATCAGGTTGCAGCCTTCGCAATTACCGGACGGAGTCAGCGATGAAGAAATTGCTGCGATCAGCTCGGCGATAGCACAACACCGAAACAAGAACTGAAATCGAATATCTATGAGCGATGGACGACCACTGGGTATCACGGAACTGGTGCTGCGCGACGCACACCAGAGCCTGCTCGCTACGCGAATGCGAATCGACGACATGCTGCCGATTTGCGAGAAGCTCGATCAGGCAGGTTTCTGGTCGATCGAATCCTGGGGCGGCGCGACATTCGATGCCTGCATTCGCTATCTCGGCGAGGACCCCTGGGAGCGCATACGCGAGCTCAAAGCCGCGATGCCGAACACGCCCCAGCAAATGCTGTTTCGCGGCCAGAACATACTCGGGTATCGCCATTATGCGGACGACCTCGTCGAGAAGTTCGTCGAGCGAGCCGCTGTCAATGGCGTCGACGTATTTCGCATCTTCGATGCGCTGAACGATACGCGCAACCTGGAGACGGCGATCAAGGCGACGATTGCCGTCGAAAAGCATGCGCAGGGAACAATCTCCTACACCGTCAGCCCGGTGCATACGATCGACCTGTGGGTCGACATGGGCAAGCGCATCGAGGACATGGGCGCACACTCGATCTGCATCAAGGACATGGCGGGCCTGCTGCGGCCATACAGCGCATTCGAACTGGTGAGTCGGCTAAAGGAAGCGGTCGACATACCGATTCACATGCATTGCCATGCGACAACCGGACTGTCGACGCCGACGCTGGTAAAAGCGGCAGAGGCGGGCATCGACCGGGTCGATACGTCGATCTCCTCGATGAGCATGACCTACGGTCACTCACCGACCGAGACGCTCACAGCCATCCTGGAAGGTACGGATCGCGATACCGGACTCGATCTGCATCTGCTCGAGGAAATCGCGGCGTATTTTCGCGGCGTGCGAAAAAAATATGCCCGGTTCGAGGGCGGACTGAAGGGCGTCGATTCGCGCATACTCGTTGCGCAGGTGCCGGGAGGAATGCTGACGAATCTCGAGAGTCAGCTGCGTGAGCAAAACGCGGGCGACAGGCTCGATGATGTTCTCGAGGAGATACCCAGAGTGCGCGAAGACCTCGGCATGCTGCCGCTGGTGACGCCTACTTCGCAGATTGTCGGCACGCAGGCCGTAATCAACGTGTTGTCAGGTTCGCGATATGCAACGATCTCGAAAGAAACTTCGGGTGTTTTGAAAGGCGAATACGGCGCCACTCCGGCGCCGGTGAATGCGGATTTGCAGGCTCGCGTGCTCGAGGGCGCAGAACCCGTCACCTGCAGGCCGGCGGATTTGCTCGAGCCGGAAATCGAACACCAGACCGAGGAACTGACGCAGATCGCGACGGAAAAGGGCATTCGTCTCGCCGCCGATCTCATCGACGACGTACTGACGTACGCGCTGTTCCCGCAGATTGGTATCAGATTTCTCAGGAATCGCGACAATCCCGCGGCATTCGAGCCGGCTCCTGATGCCGCAGGACTGCCAGCACCAGGACCGGCTGCTGCGACCGGCCGGGCCGCAGTTTACTCGGTTCGGGTCAACGGCAAGAGCTTTGCCGTCGAGGTCACGGAAGGCGGCGCGCTTGCAAGCGTAGCGCCCGCGGCGCCGGCGCCCGCCAAAGCGCGGCGCTCCAGCGACGTGGGTGCTGTCAAGGCCGTTTTAGCCGGCAACATCTTCAAGGTTCATGTCGCCGTCGGCGATACGGTCGAAGAAGGGCAGCCGCTGCTCGTCGTCGAGGCGATGAAGATGGAGACGGCGGTCGTGGCGCCAAGATCCGGCAGGGTCGCCGACGTTTTCATCAGCGAAGGCGACGTCGTCGCCGTTGGTGACGCTCTCGTGGCGATCGAATAGCCTATGGAGCTGATTCAGCAAATCTGGCAGGGCTCGGGGCTGTACCAGATGACGGCCGGCCAGGCGATCATGCTGGTCATCTGTCTCGGACTCCTGTACCTCGGGATTGTCAAAAAATTCGAACCGCTGCTGCTCGTGACAATCGGTTTCGGTGGCCTGTTGTCGAATATTCCCGGCGTCGAGATTGCTACCGGGACTGGCCTGCTGGCGCTGACTTACGAAGTCGGCATCAAGACGGGCGCGTTTCCGCTGATCATCTTCATGGGCGTCGGTGCGCTGACGGACTTCGGACCGCTGCTCGCCAATCCGCGCACCCTGTTCCTCGGCGCGGCAGCGCAATTCGGAATCTTCGCGACCTTGTTGGGCGCGCTCGGCCTTACCGCGATCGGCTGGATGGACTTCTCGGTCAGGGAGGCGGCAGCCATCGGCATTATCGGTGGTGCTGACGGGCCCACCGCGATCTACGTTGCGGGACAACTTGCACCGAATCTTCTTGGCGCTATCGCCGTGGCGGCCTACTCGTATATGGCGCTCGTTCCGTTGATCCAGCCTCCGATCATGAAAGCGCTGACGACCGAAAAGGAACGCAAAATCGAAATGCTGCAGCTGCGCGAAGTTTCCAAGGGGGAGCGCATCATGTTCCCGCTGGTTTTGCTGCTACTGGTCGCCTTGTTGTTGCCGTCCGCGGCCCCGCTCATCGGCATGCTGGCCTTCGGCAACCTGATGCGCGAGTGCGGTGTCGTCGACCGGCTCTCGGATACGACGCAGAACGCCCTGATCAATATCGTCACCATCTTTCTCGGCCTCGCCGTCGGGTCGAAACTCGGTGCGGAGCAGTTTCTGCAGTCGAGCACGCTGGCCATCCTCGCACTCGGCATCGTCGCCTTCGGCATCGGCACCGCAGCGGGTGTTCTGATGGGCAAGCTCATGAACAAGCTCTCGAGCAGCCCTATTAATCCGCTGATCGGCGCAGCGGGTGTGTCAGCCGTACCGATGGCGGCGCGTGTCGCGAACAAGGTCGGCCTCGAAGCCAATCCCCACAACATCCTCCTGATGCACGCTATGGGACCGAATGTGGCCGGCGTTATCGGCTCCGCTGTCGCTGCGGGCATCATGATCATGTTCACTTCATGACGGGCGTCGCGTTCCACCGCCACCGAATCGCTCTTTCCGGTTTCGCGGTCGCGCTGCTCGCCGCATGGTTGCTCTACCTGCCGGCCTTTCCGGGGAATTTTCAGCTCGACGACGTCACGAATCTCTCGGACATCCAGCACATAGAGTCTCGCAGCGATGTGCTGGATTTCATTCTCGAGGGCACCGCCGGCCCCAGCGGAAGGCCTATCGCACTGTGGACTTTTGCATTACAGGCGGACCAGTGGGAGCAGGGCGCGGACCCGTTTCTGCGAGTCAACGTGATCATCCACCTGCTCAACGCGGTCTTGCTGGCCTGGTGCCTGTTCCACATCGCCATTGTCAGCGGAACAGAGGCACGAAAGGCCGGGCTGGTGGCCGCGGCATCGGCAGCCCTGTGGGTGGTGATGCCGTTACTGGCGACGTCGTCATTGCTCGTCGTGCAACGTATGACGACCCTCAGTGCGTTCTTCTGCCTGCTCGGACTGGCCGCTTACCTGAAAACCCGCGCGACATTGCCGACGGCCCCGAAGCTTGCGCTCATCGGCATGAGCGCGAGCGTCGTCGTGGCGACTGTGCTGGCCACGCTCAGCAAGGAGACGGGCCTGCTGCTGCCCGCGTACATACTGGTCCTGGAATCTACGTTGCTCGCGCGGCCCGCCAACCTGGAAGGCAAGACATGGCAGCTCTTCAAAGGAGTATTTCTGGTACTCCCCCTGGCGGTCGTGATCGCTTACCTGGTCGGCCAGAGCTCATATGCGGAGGAAGTTGCAGGACGGCGCGACTTCAACGCCTGGGAGCGGCTGATAACGGAGGCACGCATCCTGTGGGCCTATGTCTTCAAGGGGATCGTGGGCTTCCCGGCCAAACTGGGCATCCTGCAAACACCACCCGCCATCAGTCGAAGTATCTTCGAGCCGCTGACACTTGTCGCGAGCCTGTCATGGCTTGTGCTTGCAGTCGGCGCGATCGTGTGGCGCCGGCGCTATTCCCTGGCCGCCTTCGCAGTGCTCTGGTTCCTGGTCGGTCACCTGATCGAGTCAACAGTCGCACCCCTCGAACTCTACTTCGAGCATCGCAATTATTTGCCTGCGGTCGGGCCGCTTTTCGCGCTGTGTGCGTGGCTCCTGTCGATCAGGACTCTGAAGTTACCCGCCGCAGTCCTCGTGGGCTACTTTCTGCTGAGCTCTCTCTTTCTCTATGGCTTCACGTCACTTTGGGGGCAGCCGGCGCTGGCAGCAAATTACTGGACCGTTCACTACCCGGATTCGGTGCGCGCCGCGACGGTGCTGGCCACCGAGGAGCTTGAGAGCTGGGGCCCGTCGACGGCACGTAAAATCCTCGATGATTTTGTTACCGCGCATCCCGAGCATGCGTATCTGCGAATCCAGGTCCTGAGCCTGGACTGCCTGCGAGATCCGGACGGCGATCACGGCGGCGTCGTCGCGGCGCTCGAGCAGGACCTCGGGAGAGCCGACTTTACCTACACGGCCGGAACCATGCTGTCGCAATTATCGACGATCGTGTCGAAAGCGGACTGCGCGGGCGTGTCTTTGCAAACAGTCAAAGACCTGGCACACGCGCTTCGCGAAAATCCGCGCTATTCGAAAAATTCGCTGTACAACCAGCTTCATCACAAGCTGCTTGCGAGCATCGTGCGCCGTGAAGATAACGTGGCGGCGACAATCGAACACCTCAATGCGGCAATGGATTACGCACCTTCAACGGAGCTCAACATGATGATGGTGACAACGCTTGCCGGGGCCGGAGACTTCACTGCGGCCAATGCATTTATCGAGGATGCGCTTGAAAAATCCCCACGACATCCCCTGCGTGCTATCGCGTGGCGGCGCAATTTGCGGAATTTGCGTGAATACGTGGCCGAACTTGAGCGATACTCACGGGACGCTCAACGGAAATCAAACGAGGACTCATGAGCCAGGAACCGGGATCCATCGCGCTTTCAATCATCATTCCGGCGAAAAACGAGGCGGCGGCCATCGGCGACGTCGTGCTGACCGCCAGGGCGGAGCACCCCGAAGCCGAGGTGATCGTCGTTGATGACGGCTCTGATGACGACACCGGAGCCGCGGCGGAGGAGGCCGGCGCGACCGTCGTTCGGCATCCGGAAAGCCTCGGCAACGGCGCAGCGGTCAAGAGCGGTGCGCGCGCGGCCAATGGAGAACTGCTCGCGTTCATGGACGGGGACGGACAGCATAATGCCGGCGACCTGGACCGGCTGATTGTGAAACTCGACGAAGGCTACGACATGGTCATCGGCGCCCGGGACACGGGTTCCCATGCAAGCATCGGACGCCTGTTTGCAAACGGCCTTTACAACCTGTTCGCGTCCCTGATCAGCGGGTGCAAGATCCTTGATCTGACTTCCGGTTTTCGCGTCGTGCGCGCCGAAAAATTCAAGCGGTTCCTGTACCTCTTGCCAAACGGATTCTCATATCCAACGACGATAACGATGGCGTTCCTTCGGTCTGCCTACCCCATTTGCTTCGAGCCGGTAAAGGCAGGCGAAAGAAAAGGCAAGAGTCATATCAGGCCGATTCGGGACGGCATACGTTTCCTGGTGATTATCTTCAAGGTTGCGACGTTGTACTCGCCGCTAAAGGTATTTATTCCGATCAGTGGCCTTTTTTTTGCGACGGGCCTCGGCTATTACGGCTATACCTATTTCACGATGGGCCGCTTCACGAACATGAGTCTTCTGGTCTTCAGCGCCTCAGTGATTGTTTTCCTGATCGGGCTTATCTCCGAGCAGATCACGGCGCTCACCTACAGCAGATCCTGACACGAGTCGCAGGGCAAGCCACGCGGTGACGTCGGCCGCCAGTATGACGAGACGAAAGCCGGCGATCAGCGCTGCCATACTCATGAGCGGATTCGCGCCTCGCAGCATGTCGGCCGCAACCACTTCGAATACGCCGATGCCCTGAGGGGCAAAAACGGCGACGAAGCCTGCGGCCCAGGAAAACAGGTAGCTTCCGGCAAGTTCGATGGGCGTGTTCTGCAGAACCAGCGTCGGAAATGCGTAAAGGTAGGTTACGAAAGCTGCAGCCGCAAAACACCATGACGCGGCAACGATCAGGATGAGCAGAATATAATCCCGGGCGGGGATTCGAATACGCTCGTCCGCCGGACGAGCCGACAGGACCAGGGGCATGACAAGCAATGCAATCGCGCTGACGAGCGCGCAAATCGCTGCGACGCGACCCCAGCCCTGCGATCCGAGCGTGCCCAAGAGCATCGCAGCCGCCAGGATGAATGCGAGGCATACGGCCAGCACGTTCTCGATGAGAACGAACATCGAGATACTGCGCGCATCGATACCGTGGCGGCGGAAGTCGGCGATCCGTCCGACCGTATGCCAGACGCCGCCCGGAATGTAGCGCGCCGGCAGATTTGCAATGTGGATCCGCGCCGCTTTGCCGGCGGTCATCGACTCGTTGCGGCGCTTGAAGAAGACTGCGGCAAAAGCGGCGGCAAATGCATTCATCATGGTCCAGACCAGGACGGCGGCAAGCAGAAAAACGGGCTGCGCGTGGCGGACGACATCGACCAGGTTTTGCCGGGATCGCCAGGCGAAGTAGCAAAGAAATGCGATGGCGACGGGCAAGAAAATGCGCTTCGCGAGGCTCAGTATCACGAGCGGCGCCCGTCCAGATAGCGAAGCGCGAAGGCTGGCAGTATGGCAGTGATCAAAACGATCTTGTCGAGCAGGCGCAGGCGGCTCCGAACAACGATTTTCAGTTGCTCGATGGGGAGCCGCATGAGCGGCATGCGGCGGTCGATCCAGTTGCCGCCGAATTGAAATTCGCTGCCCGTATAACGTTCGATCTTGTCACGGTGCGACTCCTCCTGCCTGGGCTGACGGCGGCACCACGACGCTTCCGGCACGTGCAGAAAATCGCCGCGCAGCGCGAGATCCGTCAGCAAAATCTGGTCGGCGCCGACGCACTCGTGGATTTTCGGCACGTTGCGCAGGTACTCCATGCGGATCAGCCCCAGAACCGGGTGCAGATTGCCCCAGAAGGCGAAGAAGAACCGGCGCAGCGATCCCAAACCCCGGGTGTCGTAACAGCCGGACTCTTTTTCGATGACATTGCCGTCGGCATCGATCCACGTGCATGATGCCGCAGCGATTGCAGCTTCCGGCGAGGATTCCAGGGCTGCCACACAGCCGGAGACGAAATTCGGGGACCACAGGTCGTGCCCGGATGCCCACATGAAATAGTCGCCCCTGGCTTCGTCGAGCACGTAGATCGAATTCGCCGGGGCGCCGATGTTCTGCTCATGCCGCACGTAGCGGATCCGTTGATCGCGTGCCGCGAACTCCTCGCAGATGCTCCCGGAATCGTCGGACGAACAGTTGTCCGCGATCAGAATCTCGAAATTCGCGTAATCCTGCTGCAGCAGGCTGTCCAGCGTCTCGCGAAGGTATGGCGCTTCGTTGTGAACGAAGACACCGATTGAGACGAGCGGATGTTGGCCGGGCGCTGTCATTTTGTGATCACATGAAGTAGCTGCTGACGCCGTCTATGACGCGCTCTACGAAATCCTCGCGCATATTCGAGTGCAGCGGCAGCGTAAGTACTTCCGCGGTAACCCTGTCCGTAACGCTCATGTCACCCCGGCGAGCGTCTGCGAAAAAACTGTGCTTGTGCACGGCTATGAAGTGAATGCCGGTATCGACTTTTCGTTCCTGCAGATGCGCGATCAGGCCTTCCCGTGACTCTTGTGGCACGCGCAGGCTGTAAATAAAGGGCGAAACATTATCGAAGTCGGTATGCGGGACCTTCAGCCCATCGACAGCCGAAAACGCCGCGTTGTAAGCCTTGCATACAGCCTGCCGACTCGCGATGAATTCGTCCACGCGCTTGATTTGCGATACACCGATGCTTGCCATGATGTTCGTCAGGTGATTGCGGTATCCCTCCGACACGACGTCATATTCCCAGGCGCGACGATTCTTGTATCGTTCCGTCGTGTCGCGATCGACTCCCAGCAATCGCAGGCGTTGCAGCTGGTCGAGTTCAGCCTCGCTGTTGACGACGACGCAGCCGCCGTCAATCGACGTTATGATCTTGACGGGGTCAAAACTGAAACAGCAGATGTCGCCGTCACTGCCAATCTTCCGGTTGTCCAACGTGGTGCCGAAGGCGTGCATGGCGTCCTCGATGACGCGCAGTCCGTGTTCTGCGGCGAGTTGTCGTACGCCGGCGATGTCGCAGGGTAAACCGGCAAAGTGCAGCGGGATGATCGCGCGCGTGCGCTCGCTGACGAGGTCAGCGGCCTTTTCGACATCGATGCCGAGATTGTCGTTGCGAATGTCGCACATCACGACGTCCGCCCCGGTCATTCGTATCGCCTGGTGATCGGCAACATAGTTGAAAGACGGCGTGATGACTTCGTCACCGTGTCCGACCCCGGCTGCACGCAGCGCAATATGCAAAGCCGCGGTACCGGTGTTGGTGGCGCAGACATAGCGGCCCTCCAATCCCAGGTAGGCGGAGATGCGCTCCTCGAATTCCTGCGTCGTGGCGCCCATGCCGAGCCAGCCGACATCCAGCGCGTCGACCAGGTGCTCGATCGTATCTTCGGCGATGTGCGGCTGGAATACCGGGACTCTTTCCATGCGTCAGTCTTTTATGCGTTTCAGATAGCCATCGGGGGCGACCGTTATGAGGATCTTGCTCTCGATATCACTGTCGACCACGAACTCGTCTGTGCCGGACAGAAACTCGAGCACGGCCGTCTTGGGGTTGTTACCGACGCCCCAGGGCCGATTTTGAACCAGGTCGTCGGGCATGTCCTCGAGCAAGGTATCAAAAACGACGATATAGCTATCGCGGGTGACGTGCTGCGAGTAGATTCTGAGTTCTTCAAGAACATGGTCATGCGTGTGGTTCGAGTCGAGCACGACCAGCACGGACGACTTGTCCTTGCAATGCTCGGCAACCTGCGCGGCGATGTCGGCGGATACCGAGGATCCCTCGATCATTTCGATTCTCCTGAACATCGGATGCGCTTCGATCGCCTCGCGGTTGTGAGGGCGTATATCGATATCGATGCCGAGCACGTAACCGTCGCCGCCCATCATCTCGAGCAGTGAGGCGTAGTAGACCAGGGATCCACCATGGGCGATGCCTGTCTCGATGATGAGGTCGGGCTTCACATCCCAGATGATCTCCTGCATCGCGATCATGTCCTGCGGGAACTGAATAATCGGCCGGCCCATCCAGCTGAAGTTGTAAGCATATTTATGCCTGGTAATCTCGCGTAGCCAGACGCGCGACAGCGCCTGGACATCGCGATCCTGTTTCAGACCTTCGATGTTTTCTTCGACTTCGGCTCTGAATTTGTCGGCGTCACTCATTTTGGAGAAATTCCTTCCAGTAGGTCGTTCCCGAGTTTATGTATTCGCTGCCGCCAGTGCCCGTATTTGCAATGAGATCGAGTACGCTGACGTAAGGCGTGAACTCGCCGTGCAACTGGGGGTAAGGCGTCAGGCGATAGTCCATATAGTGAACACGGATATTTGCAGCCTCGAATGCCACGTGGTCGAGATAGTTGCTGGCGCCGTGCCCGGTAATGTAAGTGTCGCCATCGAGTGCGAGGACGGTGTCCAGCACGCGTCGGCTGCTCCTGCCGCCTATGCCCAGCTCGCGAATGTCGACGAAACGACTGCTGTCTTCGAGACCCAGGTAATGACAGACTGCAGCGATCGACGCCTTTGTCAGTTCGTCCAGCGTCACGTTCTGTTCTTCGTAAACGGATTCGACGATCTGCAACATGTCGTCCTTGTATGGCGCACCGGCGTAGGCCTGGCGCAGCAGTTCGCGATGCTTGCGGCGCCAGTCCATCTGATCGTTGATCCTGACCTCACAGATCGGCTGGCCCAGTTTGTGCTGCAGCAGAGGAACAGTCATCCAGACGACGCCCTGTGCGGTTTTGACCTGTACCCGGTTGACGAAGCTGCCCTTCGAAAAAGAAACGTCCGAGTAATGGACGTACACATCGGATAGCCGAATCTGCTCGAACAGGCCGATCCAGGGAAAGAACATAGGCTGTGAGATGACGATATTCACGGCTCCAGGAACTTCTCCATGATAATGACGTCCCGGTACTCTCCGTTGTTGAGGAAGTGGCGTTTCATTCGGCCCGCTTCTTCAAAGCCGAGTCCGAAGTAGAACTTCACGGCACCGTCGTTATCGGCGAACACGTGCAGCAACAACTTGCGCATATTGAAAACACGCTGCAGGTAATCTTCGAGCAGGTTCATCGCCGCCGAGCCGTAACCGCTGCCCTGCTGGTCGGGCCCGATGCAAATACCGAGTTCGGCAGTGCCGTGCATCGCATTCATGTTCACTACCTGTACATAGCCGAGCACCCGATCGCTGTCACGAGCAGCGATCACGAAGAAGACGCCATCGTCGCGCCCGGATTTCTCCACCAGCCATTCGCGAACGCGGTCCGACGAATTGGGCCGCGGCTGGCTCATCAGCATTTCCTGTAACGTCAGGTCATTGCGCAACTCCCCGAGTGCGTCGAGGTCGTTCGGCGTCCAGGCCCGCAGCACGATTCGATCGTCGCCAATCATGGTCTGTTTCCTTTCGTCAGATGTAGATATAGGAAAGGTCGCGGCCGGAGAATGCCGGGACGTTTTCCATGATTGTCTTCGCATGGCCGGGATTCAGACCAACGAATACGTTTCGAATATCCCGCGGCAAATCGTCCGGCGGCACGACAGGCACTCCGCCGAGTTCGCTGCCTTGCAGGAATGGATTCTGGTCTACGAAGCAGCGGATCCGTTCCGGCCGCGACAGGCAGGACCTGATAAATGCACCGTAGAATCCGGCCCCGTATACCGCCACCTCGCCGCCGTCCACGGTGCCGAGTTCTGCCTCACGCAGCCGGGCTGCCGCGTTGCCCCAGAACCGGGCGATACTCTGCAACTCACACGCCGTTTCCTGCACTTCCTGCGGGTCGGCCGCCCACGACGAGTCCGTGGCCTCCGTCGGCCGTTTTGCGACGAACACGAATGCGCCGCGGTGCGCTTCCGCATCAACATCCTGAACCTCGAAACCGGCTGTCGTCAGCAGGCAGTCCAGGGAAGATCTCGTGAAATGATTGACGTGATCGATAACGACCAGGTCGGCGGAATTCGTGAGCACATTGGGCACGATGCCGTAGAAAATGCCGCCGGGTCTCAACAATTGAAAAATTTGCCCGACGATTTCGGCAGGCCGAGTGATGTGCTCGAGCGCGAAAAACGACGTGACGATGTCGAATTTGCTGTCCCAGGATGGCGGCACGTCGTACACGGCCCAGTTGGACGGTTCAGCGAAATTTTCCCAGAAAGGCACATAGCGATCGCTGACGTCATAGAGGAACGGGCCAAGGGCCGGCTCATCTTCTTTCAATGTGCGCATCATCGAGCTTTTGGCACAGCCGTAGTCGAGAATTCTCGTATCAGCGGCGATATCGAGTTTGCTGCGCAGCACATCGACCTGGTGCTCCGTGCGGTAGATCTTCTTGCCATCACGCACTTCGTATATCTGGTCTTCCTCTTCGCTCTCGGTGAGGATCGTATAGTCGGCGTCATAAAACGCGGCTGCGTTTTCGATCTCATCGGTTTGCAGATGGCCGCAATTGCCGCAAGTGCGTACCCGTGTCGGTTGCGGGAAGACATCGCACAGAGAGGTAAGCGAGGTCTCCGATTCATACACCGGATGATCGAGTTCGGCAGCGCAGACGTTACAAATCACGAGGCTTCCTCCTGATCTGCGCACAATTCCGGATGTATGCCGCGAAAATCGACGCCCGCCGCATACGAACCTGTCCAGCCGTGGCCGATGCCGGTTTGGTTATTGAAATTGAAATAGCGGAACTGGATGCTCCATCTCGAACGTTCCGATCGGTTGTCGCCCGACGCGTGCAGCGTCATGAAATCGATGACGATCAGGTCGCCCGGATTTGTCAGCGGCGCAATATGTTCGTACCGCCGGAGGAGCGACGCTTCATTCTGCAGCGTCAGCGAATACGCACCTCTCTTCCCGGGATTGCGCGGATCGCTCGTCAGTACCGGCACAGGGCCGTCCCTGTGCGAGCCGACGCAGATCTCGACGGGACCCAGCTCCGGTGTGATCGGAATCAATGGCGTCCAGTACACGATCCCGTCCGGACTGCGCAGCTGTGCCGGGTATTCCTGGTGCCAGTTCGCCTTGAATGTATCCTCGAAAGGATTGTCGATACGGATTCCGTAGCCGCCTGCCGCCAGCCCGGGGCGTGACTCTTCCCGCAACTCGCCAAACAGCGTTTCGTTGGCATTCGCGGATACGAGGTGCATGAACGCCGGGATCTGTTTCACGGCGTCGTACACTTCCCCGCCGTACGCGCGATCGGCGGCAACGAGCTGCTGGTAGCCGGCATCGAAGTCGTCGGGCGAAAATGCAGGGCGCTCGATGTCGAGGCCATACTTCTCGATCAATAATCCGATGATGTCGTATATGCCCTGTTGTACGGGTTCAATTATCGACCGTCGGTCGTAAAAACCGGGTATGACGAGTACGCCGTTGCGACGAAATTCGTCGATCTGCGACTGTTTGAGTATCGGACTCGTCATCGTCGGCAGACCTGCGTCAGGATCGGGCCGCGTAATCGGCATAGCCGCTGTCGCGATCGGAAATTACGGCGGGGTCGGCGGGCCATGCGATGTCGAATGCAGGGTCGTCCCAGCGAACTCCCGCGGTATGCTCGGCCGAGAAGTCCGCGGATATCTGATAGAAAATTTCGGTCGCGTCGGCGAGCGTGATGAATCCGTGTGCCACGCCTTCGGGCACATAGAGCTGATGGTGGTTGTCGCTGTTGAGCTCGACGCTGGTCCACCCGAGACAGGTTTCGGAGCCATCGCGCAGGTCGACAATCACGTGATGCGCGGCACCCTGTGTGCAACGCACCAGCTTGGCTTCCTCGTGCGGCGGCAGCTGGTAGTGCAGGCCACGCAGGGTGTGTTTGACCGAATTGAAAGAGACGCTGCATTGCCTGAGGTTTTCGTTCAGGCCGTGCTCCGCAAATTCGCGGCTGCAGAACGTCCGTGCGAAGAAGCCGCGAGCGTCCGCATGCGGCTCCGGACGGATCAGGAAGGATCCCTTGAGTGGCAGCGGCTCGAAGATCATTCGATGACCTCCACGGCCGGAATCGGCACGACGAATTTGCCGCCCCAGTCACGTACCTGGTCCATCTTCGCCATGATCTCGTCCTTGATGTTCCATGGCAGTATCAGTACATAGTCCGGTTTTTCGTGCAGCAGCTTTTCGGGAGCGAAAACCGGAATTCTCGTTCCCGGCAGCAGTCGACCCTGCTTGGCGGGACTGCGATCGACCGTGAAATCGATGGCGTCCGTACCGATGCCGCAGAAGTTGAGGAGCGTGTTGCCCTTGGCCGGTGCGCCATAGGCGGCGATGCGCTTGCCGTCGTTCTTGGCTGAGCGGATGAAGTCGCGCAGCAAGCTCCTGGTGGCCTCCACCTGTTTGTCGAATTCGGTGTAAGTATCCATCCTCTCCAGGCCGGCGTCCGCTTCGGCCTTGCGCAGGGCGACGACCCGGGCGCTTACGTCGGCGCTGGTCGCATGGCGGGCGAAGATCCGCAAGGAGCCGCCATGCGTTGCGAGTTCCTCGACGTCGAATACCTGCAGGCCATGGGCAGCAAATATCTTCTCCGCGGACAGCAGGGACAGGTAAGAGAAATGTTCGTGATAGATCGTGTCGAACTGGTTGTTGCGGATCAGCTGCATCACGTGCGGAAATTCCATCGTAATGACGCCGTCGGGCTTCAGAACGATCGCCATGCCGGCGACGAAATCGTTGATGTCGGGCACGTGGGCGAGCACGTTGTTGCCGAGCAGCAGATCGGCCTGCTGACCCGACTCGGCAAGTTCCCGCGCGGTTTCGACACCGAAGAACCTGACGAGCGTCGGAATGCCCCTGGCGGTAGCTGCCTCGGCGACATTGGCCGCCGGTTCGATTCCCAGGACGGGGATGCCTGCTGCGACGAAGTACTGCAGCAGATAGCCGTCATTGCTGGCGATTTCGATAACGGAACTCGAGCCATCGAGACAGAGCTGCGAAGACATCTGTTCCACGTAGGATTTGCAGTGTGCGAGCCAACTATCCGAATACGATGAAAAATAAGCGTAGTCGCTGAAAATATTCTGCGGGCTCTCGAACTCCTCCAGCTGCACGAGGTAACAAACGGAACAGACCCGGGCGTGCAAGGGATAAAGAGCTTCATCGCCATTCGCGTCACCCGGTTCGATATAGGAGTTGGAAAGGGGCGACATGCCCAGGTCGCAAAACGTGTGCGTGAGCGGCGTCGAACAAAACCGGCATGCGCTCGACATTAGCCCGCAGCCAGTTGCTGAAAACGATGAATTTGCGCCAGCGTTACGTCCCTGGCTTCCCGTTTGTCATCGAACACCTTGTACCAGTCTGCGATCCAGGCTAATGCCGTGCCCAGAGGGAGCTTGGGCGACCACGACAGCGCGGTTCTGGCCTTGCTGCTGTCGAGTTTCAGGAAGTTGGCTTCGTGCGGGTGGTCGCCCCGGTTGCGATCCCAGCCGCCGTTTCCTCCCCATTGCTGCGACAGCTCTGCGACGACCGAACCTACCTTTTGGGTGTCGCCGTCATCAGGGCCGAAATTCCAGGCGCCGGCGAAGTTCGGTCCGTCGTTCCACAAGGACTCGGCGAGCATAAGGTAGCCATTGAGCGGATCGAGCACGAACTGCCAGGGGCGAACAGCGTCGGGATTCCGTACTGCCGGCACGGCGCCTGTCCGGAGCGCCGCGACAACGTCGGGAATGAGCCGATCTTCCGCCCAGTCACCTCCGCCGATGACATTCCCGGCCCGAACGCTGGCGACGGCCGTGCCATGCTCATCGAAACTGGCGGGATTAAAAAATGAATTCGTATATGCGGAGGTAACCAGTTCGGCACATCCCTTGCTGCTCGAGTAGGGATCATAGCCGCCCATCGGCTCGTCTTCGCGATAGCCTTGTTCGCGTTCCTGATTGGCGTAGCACTTGTCGCTGGTAACGATGATGACGACACGCACCTGCCCGACTTTTCGCACGGCCTCGAGCACATTGACAGTGCCCAATACATTCGTGCCGTAAGTTTCGGCCGGGTCAGCGTAGGATCGCCGCACCAGCGATTGCGCTGCAAGGTGAATGACCACTTCGGGCCGTGCTGATTTCATAAATGCCGTCAGCGAGTCCAGGTCGCGGACGTCACCGGTCGTCGACGTCATGCCGTCGCGCACGGCAGCCGTTTCGTACAGCGAAGGGCTTGTCGGTACATCGATGGAATAGCCGTATACGTCGGCGCCGAGGTCCTGCAGCCACAGCGACAGCCAGCTGCCCTTGAAGCCGGTGTGTCCCGTCAACAAGACTCTCTTGCCACGCCAGAACTCGGGGTTCATTTCCAGACTTTCCACCGGGGCATGCCGGACTGCCACTGTTCCTCGAGAGAGACCCTGTCGCGCAGCGTGTCCATGGGATGCCAGAATCCGTCATGGATGAACGCAGAAAGCTGGCCGTCATTTGCGAGGCGCTCCATCGGTTCCTTTTCCCACGCCGTGCGGTCGCCGTCGATATAGTCGAATATCCCGGGAGACAAGACGAAGAAGCCGCCGTTGATGCGGCCGCCCTCGCCATCGGGCTTCTCCTGGAAGCCGGTGATTTTCTGCTGCTCCATGTCGAGAGCACCGAATCGCCCGGGCGGCTGCACGGCTGTCAGTGTGGCCAGGCCACCGCCTTTATTGTGAAACGCCACCAGATCGCCGATGTTGACGTCGCTCAGGCCGTCACCGTAGGTGAAGCAAAATGGCTCATTGTCGAGGAAGCGCTGCACTCGCTTGAGGCGACCACCTGTCATCGTGTCCTCACCGGTGTCGACGAGCGTCACGCTCCAGGGCTCGGTTTCGGTCTTGTGCACTTCGATCCGGTTGTCGCTCAGGTCGAAGGTGACGTCGGAATTGTGCAGGTAGTAGTTGGCGAAATACTCCTTGATCATGTAGCCCTTGTAGCCGAGGCAGATGACGAAGTCGTTGATGCCGTGGGCCGAGTAGATCTTCATGATGTGCCACAGGATCGGCTTGCCGCCGATCTCGACCATGGGCTTGGGTTTGACAGCGGTTTCCTCGCTGATACGCGTGCCAAATCCGCCTGCCAGAATTACCGCTTTCATGCTGCACCTATATCGCCGTGCGAACTACCATCAGGCACCGTTCAGTGCCGGAATAGTAATGGATTCAGGATATTATGGTAACTGTGCCTAAGTCCGGCGCGGCAATATGTCGATTGGTTCACAAATGCTGCGTTTGGCGGCTTAAAACAAGGGCTTGCGCGCCTATTCGGCCCCGCTCGTCAACGGTTGAAGTGATCCTCGAGCACCTGCGCGACGCAGGCTGTCACACGCTTGCCGGTCTCGATGTGCAGAAACTCGTTCGGTCCGTGCGCGTTCGACTTCGGCCCCAGCAGCCCCGTAATGAGGAACTGCGCCTCGGGGAATTTCTCGCCGAGCATGCCCATGAAAGGAATCGTGCCGCCGGTACCCATGTACTTGGAAGGCTTGCCGAAAAAAGCCTCCGAGGCCTTGTTCATTGACGCTTCAAGCCAATCGGCGATTGGCGGCGCATCCCAGCCCGCCATGCTGGAGTCTGCGCTGAATCTGACCCTCGTCAGCGGCGGCGTATCGGCTTCCAGTGCTTCCTTGATGGCGGCGGCAGCCCCGGCGGCGTTGCAGCTTGGCGGCAGGCGGAAGGACAACTTGAGGGTATTGAACGGCAGCAGCACGTTGCCGGCGTCGACCAGCGCGGGCAGGCCGTCGGCGCCCGTGATGCTCAGCGTCGGGCGCCAGGTGTTGTTGAGCAGCAGCTCGTGTGGCGACTCGGCGGGAGTCGCGCCGTCAACCGCCCATGGAAATTTCTGATAAGTCAGGTCGCCGAGCACCGCGGCGGCCTCCTTGGCCTGGTCGACACGCTCCTCGGGGATATCGACGTGCAAGGACTCTAGCGTGATTTGTCCCGAATCCTCGTCTTCGATACGGCTCAGGAGCTTCCTCAGGACGCGGAAGCTCGAGGGCACGATGCCGCTCGACGAACCGCTATGCACGCCCTCGGTCAGCACGTCGACGCGCAGCGTGCCGGTCAGGTTGCCGCGCAGCGAGGTCGTGCACCAGAGCTGCTCGTAATTGCCGCACTCGGCGTCGAGGCAGACGACGAGGTCGGGCGAGCCGATGCGGTCCTCGAGCAGGTCGATGTAATAGGGCAGGTCGAAGCTGCCGCTTTCCTCGCAGCCTTCGATCAGCACGACGCAGTGCGCGTGCGGAATGCCCTGTTCCTGCAGCGCCATGATTGCGGCGAGGGAACCGAATATCGCATAACCATCGTCGGCGCCGCCGCGCCCGTAGAGCTTGCCGTCCTTGATGACGGGTTTCCACGGATCGAGATCTTCGTCCCAGCCGCTGAACTCGGGCTGTTTGTCGTAGTGGCCATAGAGCAGCACGACCTCGTCCGAATCGCCAGGGATGTCGCACAACAGTATCGGCGTGCGACCCTCGATTCGTACGATCTCGACAGTCATGCCCTTGACGGGTTGTTGTTGTGACCATGCCTCGAGCATCTGCACGGCTTTTTCCATGTGGCCGTGTTGTTCCCAGTCGGGATCAAAGTGAGGGGACTTGTTCGGGATCCTGATGTACTCGGAGATCTCGGGAATGATCGAGTCGTCCCACATGGCGTTGACGAATTCCGTCGTCTTGTTGTTATCCATTATGCGATTGTCCTTATTCCTGAGTCAGCGAACGGTACAGCGTATTCGTCATGCGTTCTGTCGTGATGAAGCCCCAGTTCCAGGTGTCGTGGTATCCAGCGAGCGGGTTTTCCGCGAGAACGTCTTCCTGCGACAGGCCTTTGTCCACGAGCGCTTTCACGCGCGCCCGGGCATCGACGAGCATATCCACGGCGGCCTGCAGGTCCGCGCGGCTGCCTGCCGGCCCATGACCGGGCAGGATAATCGTGTCCTCGCTGGCCATCGCAATAATCTTATTCTGGGCAGCGATGTAACCTGCAACAGTACCGCCCTGGTCGAGATCAATATAGGGAAACCTGTAATTGAACCAGACGTCACCCGCGTAAATGACGTTGAGTCCGCGGAACTGGATGATCGCGTCGCCATCGGTATGCGCAGTCGCCGAATGGAAGACACGAGCTTCCAGGCCGTTGACGTGGAAGGTCATGGCGTCCGAAAACGTGACAACCGGGATGCCCTCGGGGCCGCCGGCATCTTCGGGCTTCTCAACGAGCCGCTTGCGCAGGTTTTCGTGCGCGACAACATACGAGCCGGCGCCGGCAAACGCGGCGTTGGCGCCCGTATGGTCGCCGTGCACGTGCGTGTTGACCACGAAATCGATCGGACCGCCGGCCAGCCCATTGACCAGGTCGACGACGGCGTCCGAGTATGGAGGCATGCCATTGTCGTAGAGAATGTTGTACTCATCGCCGGTTTGCAGCGTGAAGTTTCCGCCGGCGCCAATGATGTGATAGACGCCCGGAGCGACCTCGGTCGTCTCGAGGTTGGGCTCGTTATCCTGCGCATGCACCGAGCTTGCGAGGGCCAGCAGAGCGAGACCCGTAACGATTATTCTCATTATTCGATTCCTGTTCTTATCGATTACTCGGGAACGAGAACTGCGCCTTCTCGCGCACGCCGCCTTTCGGCCACCGCTGTGTGATCGTCTTGCGGCGGGTGTAGAAGCGTACACTGTCGGGGCCGTAGGCGTACAGGTCGCCGAACAGCGAGCGTTTCCAGCCGCCGAAGCTGTGGATGGCCACGGGCACCGGCAAAGGCACGTTGATGCCGACCATGCCGACCCTGATATTGTCGGCGAAGTACCGGGCCGCTTCGCCGTCGCGCGTGAAGATGCAGGTACCGTTGCCGTACTCGTGCTCGTCAATCAGCCGCATCGCATGTTCCTGCGACTCGGCGCGCACGACGCACAGCACCGGGCCGAAGATCTCTTCCTGGTAGATGCGCATGTCGGGCGTCACCTTGTCGAACAGGCAGCCGCCGAGGAAGAAACCGTCTTCGTGCCCGTCGACCTCGATGTCACGGCCATCGACGACGAGTTCGGCGCCTTCCTCGACGCCGAGATCGACGTATCCGCGAACCTTTTCGTGATGCGCTTTGGTGACGAGCGGACCCATGTTGTTGCTCGTGTCAATGCCATTACCGACCTTCAGGTCGGCAAGCTCGGTTTTGAGCTTGCCGACGACCTCGTCGGCCGTCTCGTCGCCGACGCAGACGGCAACCGAGATCGCCATGCAGCGCTCGCCGCAGGAGCCGTAAGCGGCGCCCATGAGCGCGCTGACGGCATTGTCGATATCGGCGTCGGGCATGATGACCGCGTGGTTCTTCGCGCCGCCCAGTGCCTGCACGCGCTTGCCGTTCTTCGTGCCGGTCGCGTAGATGTACTCCGCGATCGGCGTCGAGCCGACGAAGCTGACGGCCTGGATGCGCCGGTCCTCGAGCAGCGTATCGACCGCTTCCTTGTCGCCATTGACCACGTTGTAAACGCCATCCGGGAGTCCTGCTTCGGCGAGCAGTTTTGCCACCAGCATCGGCGCGCTCGGGTCCTTTTCCGAAGGCTTCAGGACGAAGGTGTTGCCGCAGGCGATGGCCACGGGAAACATCCACATCGGCACCATGGCGGGGAAGTTGAACGGCGTGATGCCGGCAACGACGCCGAGCGGCTGGAACTCGGACCAGGAGTCGATGCCGGGGCCGACGTTGCGGGAGTGTTCGCCCTTGAGCAGCTCGGGAATGCCGCAGGCGTAATCCACGACTTCGACACCGCGGCCGAATTCGCCCATCGCGTCGTCGAGCACCTTGCCGTGTTCTTCGGTCAGCAGGGCAACTATCTCGTCGGCGTGTTCCTCGAGTATTTGTTTGAAGCGGAACATGACCTTGGCGCGTTTGACCGGCGGCGTGTCGCGCCAGGCAGGGAACGCGGCCTCGGCAGCGGCGATCGCATCCTCGACGGTTGCTTTCGACGCCATGGCGACATGGCGCACGACGTCGCCCGTCGCCGGGTTCGTGACGGGCAGCGGACGATTGTCGTCGGCGACGTCCTTGCCGTTGATGAAATGGCCGACGATGTTTGCAGCGTCGATATTCCGTGCGGGTGTGGCGTTCATGTTGCCTCCTAGTCGACCGAATCGATGACGCGGCGGATGGTTTCGAAAGCCGCCTGCATTTCGTCGACGTCAGAATTCAAAAATGGTGAGCATTGTATGGTGTCCATGCCGTTACGCACGACGAGATGCTCGTCCCAGAAGCACTTCTTGTGGATCTCGAGGCCGCGCGCGCCCGGCGCGCCATCGCGCGGCTCGAGTTCGATGGCGCCCATCATGCCGATGTTGCGCACGTCGATGACACGCGGGTGATCGGCAAAGGAATGCACGATGTCCTCGAATGTCTTCTCGAGGCCGGCCGCCTGCTCGAACACGCCTTCCTGCTCGTAGACGTCCATTGCCGCGAGGCCGGCAGCCGCCGCGACCGGGTGACCGGAGTAGGTGTAGCCGTGGAACAGCTCGATCATGTGCTCCGGCCCCTGCATGAACGCGTCGTAGATCTCGTCGCGGACGAGCACGGCGCCCATCGGGATGACGCCGTTGGTCAGGCCCTTGGCCGTCGTGATGATATCGGGCATGACGCCGAAGCGCTCCGGCGCGAACGCGCCGCCGAGGCGGCCGAAGCCCGTGATGACCTCGTCGAAGATCAGCAGGATGCCGTGGCGATCGCAGATCTCGCGGAGCTTTTCGAGGTAGCCGACGGGCGGCGGCAGTACGCCGGCCGAACCGGCAACCGGTTCGACAATCACCGCCGCGATGTTGCTGCCGTCGTGCAACGCCGCGAGCCCCTCGAGGTCGTCGGCCAGGTGCGCGCCCCACTGCGGCTGACCGCGGCTGAAGGCATTATGTTCCAGGTTCATCGTGTGGCGAATATGGTCGACCCCCGGAATCAGGTTGGCGCTGAAGACCTTGCGGTTTGGCACGATGCCGCCGACGGACATGCCGCCGAAGTTGACGCCGTGATAACCCTTCTCGCGCCCGATCAGGCGCGTGCGGTTGCCTTCGCCGCGCGCGCGGTGATAGCCGAGCGCAATCTTCAATGCGGTATCGACGGACTCGGAACCCGAGTTCGTGAAGAAGCAGTTGGTAAAACCGTCAGGGGCGAGGCCGGTGACGCGTTCGGCGAGCGCGAAGGCTTTGTCGTTACCCATCTGGAACGTCATCGCATAGTCGAGTTCAGCGACCTGCTTCTGCACGGCCTCGACGATCTTCGGATGGCAATGGCCGGCGCCCGTGGTCCACAGGCCCGAGAACGTGTCGTAGAGACGCGTGCCGTCCGAGGCGGTGTAGTGATGCTTGCTGGCTCCCGTGATGACGCGCGGCTTTTGCTTGAAATCGCGATTGGCCGTGAACGGCATCCAGAGGGCATCGGTGTTGGCAGCGGCGGCAGGCATGATTGGCGGGCTCCGGTATGAGACTGGTCACCCAGTGTAAATCCGCACCGCTATGTTAAACAATTCGTTACCTTGGCTTTTATAAGCTATTGAATTTATTAAATCATGGCGTCAAAATGTTCATTTTGGTGAACACTTTCCAGAGGAATTCGCATGGATGAGCATATTGGTCGCCGGCTGAAGGCGATTCGCGTGGACCGAGGCCTGTCGCAGCGTCAGCTCGCGCGCGTGTCCGGCGTGGCGAATGCGACGATTTCCCAGATCGAGGCCGGGCGCCTCAACCCCACCGTCAGCATGCTGAAGAAGGTGCTCAGCGGTTTTCCGATCAGCCTCAGCGAGTTTTTCGCCGGCGATTTCGAGTCGCCCGACCGCGTGTTCTACAGGGGCGACGAGCTCACCGAGATTGCCGATGGCGGCGTGTCATTTCTGCAGGTCGGCGCCAATTTGCGCAACAAGTCGATTCAGCTCCTCAAGGAGTGTTATCAGCCCGGGGCGGGCACGGGCCGCCACGCGATCACGCACGAGGGCGAGGAATGCGGCATCGTATTGCGCGGACGCCTCGAGGTCACGGTTGGCGATCAGACCGAGACCCTGGTTGCCGGCGATGCCTATTACTTCAGCAGCGATCAGCCGCACCAGTTCCGCAACACCGGCAACGAACCCTGCGAACTCATTACCGCCTGCAGTCCACCGACTTTTTAGCAAAAACGCCGGAGAGGGGGTGGTCAACGCGCCTTATTGGTGCAACCATATTGCCCCCCATTTTAAGCTGGATTAAAAATTCATGGCCGCGTTCGGGACCGAGTTCTGCAATAACTTCGCCATCGCGCGTTACCAAGACAGCAAGTGGCAGGAGCCGTCCATCGAGCCATTGGCGCCGATACCGATGCACCCGGCGGCACACGTGTTTCATTACGCCAGCACCTGCTTCGAGGGGTTCAAGGCGTATCGCTGGGAGGATGGCAAGGCGCATATCTTTCGTCTTCACGATCACGTGAGGCGAATGCAAAACAGCGCGGCGTCGATGCGCCTGCCCGTGCCGGATGCCGATCTGCTCGCCGGCATGGTCATCGACCTCGTCGCGAAACAGGTCGATGACATTCCGCCTCCCCCGAGTTCGTTGTATCTGCGCCCGACGCTGATAGGAACGCTCGAGAATATCGGCGCGGCGGCTTCGCCATCGACCGAGGCGATACTGTTCGTGCTGGCATCACCGGTAGGTGAGTATTTCCAGACGGGCGCCTCGGCGCTGAGCCTGCTCGTCGATGACGTGCATGAAAGGACTACTCAGCAGCTCGGCAGCACCAAGACCGGCGGAAACTATGCGGCGGCACTCGGGCCGACGCTCGATGCAAAAGAAAAATACGGCGTCGCGCAGATTCTTTTTTGTCCGAATGGCGGCGTGCAGGAAACCGGCGCGGCGAATTTTCTCCTGATCTCCGATGACGAAATCATCACCAAGGGGCTCGACACGAGCTTCCTGCACGGCATGACGCGCGACTCGATTCTGAAAATCGGCGCCGAACTCGGCTATAGGATCAGCGAGCGCGACATCACGGTGGACGAGCTGCTCGACAAAGTGACAACCTATGAGGCCACGCTGTCCGGTACGGCGGCGACGCTCACCCCTGTCGGCAAGCTTGTCTACAAAGGCGAGGAGATCCTCGTTCGCGACGGCGCAAGCGGACCGAACACGACACGGCTTCGCGAGGCATTGCAGGCAATTCAGTTCGGCCAGGCGCCCGACACCCACAACTGGCTGACGAACGTATAAGCCGATACCAGGTTATTTCAGATCGCTTTCGAGAATCGCTGGTCCTGCTCCGCGTCTTTGAGATAGCGATCGAATGTCATTGCAATGTTACGAATGAGCAGGCGGCCTTTTGGCGTGATGCGAATCGAAATCTCATCGACTTCAATCAGCCCGTCTTTTTCCAGCGGTTCCAGCTGCGCTATCTCGTCGGCAAAGTAACGGCGGAAATCGATGCCCGTTGACGCGTCGAAGTCGTCGAAGACGAGTTCGTCGTAACACATCAGGGCCTGTATCACCTGGGCTCGCAGCTGGTCGTCGTCATCGACGGCGAGACCTTTCCTGATCGGCAGGTGGCCTTCCTCGAGCAGTGCCTCGTACTCCATCGTGGTTACCGAGTTTTGCGCGTACACGTTGCCAATCTTGCTGATCGAGCTCACGCCGAGGCTGATCAGGTCGCAGTAGCGATGCGTGGAATAACCCTGGAAGTTGCGCTGCAGCGTGCCGTTGATGCGCGCCTGCACCAGCTCATCCTCCGGCAACGCAAAGTGGTCCATGCCTATGTAGACGTAGCCGGCCTCGGTCAGGTGCTCGATGGTCCTGTCGAGGATCTCGAGCTTCGTTTCGGGCGCCGGAATATCCTCGGCCTGAATCATGCGCTGGCCCTTGAAGCGGTTTGGCAGGTGCGCATAGTTGTAAACCGCAAAACGGTCGGGGCGCATGCCGATGGCCACGTCGAGTGTCGTGTCGAAGCTGTCGACGGTCTGATGGGGTAAGCCGTAAATGAGGTCGAACGAAACCGACTTGAAGCCGGACTTCCTTGCCGCCTCTACGAGCGTTTGTGTTTGCTCGATCGACTGGATCCGGTTGACGGCTTCCTGCACGTCGGGATTGAAGTCCTGGACGCCCAGGCTGAGACGATTGAAGCCGAGTTCGGTCAGCAATGCGATGCCATCGGCGTCAACGGTGCGCGGATCGACCTCGATTGAAAACTGGCGATCTTCCGACGTATCGAAAGTGAATGCGCTGCCGAGCTTCGCCATCAGGTCGCGCAGCTGGACTTCGTCCAGATAGGTTGGCGTGCCGCCGCCGAAATGCAGCTGCTCGACTTTGCGGGACTTGTCGAACAGGGCCGATTGCCTGTCGATTTCGCGGTACAGGTTATCGAGGTATTTCCGCACGCGATCCTCGTTGCGCGTCACGATCTTGTTGCAGGCGCAGTAGTAGCAGAGGGTGTGACAGAACGGGATATGAACGTACAGCGATAGCGGCGCGCCGCTCTTGTTGCTGGCGAGCGCATTTTCCCGATATTCGTCCTCCGTGAGCGCCTCGTTGAACTGCAGGGCGGTCGGATAGGACGTATAGCGCGGCCCGCGGCTGTCGTAGCGGCGGATCAGGTCGGCATCGAAAATGACGGCGGACTTGTCAGACATGGCTTCGATGATCTTGGATTCCTGTATTGGGGCCCATGGGTATTTACCGCAAGCTGTGTGTGAGATACAGCGATACGGTGAAAAGTAACATGGCGACGCCCTGATGGGCTGCTCCCAGCACGATCGGGACGGCAAGCAGCAGCGTCGCGATGCCGAGCGCCACCTGTAATGCAGCAGTGTGCAGCAGGGCATGAGCCGCCGGCCGCGCACGCGCGGGCAGATCGGCGTGGCGCATGCGGACCCAGGCAGCGACGATAAGCACAAAGGTCGCAATGGCGAGCAGCCGGTGGTCGAACTGCACCGTTGTCAGGTTTTCCGTGAAGTTTCGCCATGCCGGTTCCAGTGCCATGAGGCCGGGCGGCAACCAGTAGTCGCCCATCATGGGAAACGTATTGTAGATCTTGCCGGCCTTCAGGCCGGCGACGAAACCGCCCGATATTACGGTCAGGGAGATCAGTCCGGTCAGCGCAAGCGATTTGCCAAACCACGGGTGCCGGGCAGCCTTGTTTTTGGGAAACAGCAGGGACATCGCTACCCAGAACATGTAGGCGTAAATCAGGAATGCGGCGACGAGATGCGCCGTCAGGCGGTACTGGCTGACATGCGGGTTGTCGACGAGGCCGCTCTTGACCATGTACCAGCCCAGCACGCCCTGCAGGCCGCCGAGGACGAACATCAGCAGGTATTTGGGCCATTCGCGGCGAACGATGTAGCCGCGGACGAAGAAAAAGACGAAGGGCAGGGCGAATGCCAGCCCGATTGTCCTGCCGAGCAGCCGATGGAGGTATTCGAGCCAGAAAATCCCTTTGAAATCATTGACATCCATGTGCGAATTGAGCTTCTGAAACTCGGGGGATTGCTGATACATCTCGAAGACGCGCTGCCACTCGGCATTCGAGAGCGGCGGCAGCCAGCCCGTGACCGGCCGCCAGTCGACCATCGAAAGGCCCGAGCCCGTCAGGCGGGTAACGCCGCCGAGCACGACCATGACGAACACCAGCGCACACACGACGAGCAGCCAGATCGCGACGTTTCGATTGTCGGCTTCTTGCCCGAGAGATCCATTCATGACTAAGTATATTCCCCAGTATCGCCTTGACCGGCACGCGCCTATTGTATGCATATCGAAGCAATTCGGTACCCGGCCTCGGGTGGCCAATGTCATAACCCCCACAAGCCGACGAGGCCATTAAATCGGGGCGGGCAGGATGCCCGCCCTTTTTTGTTGCGGGGGCATTTTGCGCAATCGCGCGGTATTTTTCGCGTGCCGGGCGCTGTTTCGCGTACTCAGGCGGCAGGGTAAAAAGCGTAAAAACCTGCTGAAAATACCGCATTTAATCAAACTGCATTGTCACTTTTGCGCTCTTGCGCGCGTAAATGTTGGGCCTTGCCATTGGAATACGAGTAGACTGCAGGGGCTCGAACCGCCCCCGGGCGGCGTTTTTGTTTAAGAGGTAGATATGTCAGGCGAAAGAGTTACTGGAACCGTCAAGTGGTTTAACGACGACAAGGGATTTGGGTTTATCGAGCGCGAAGGTGGGCAGGATGTTTTCGTACACCACAGCGCGATTCAGATGGAAGGCTTCAAGACCCTGAAAGAGGGCCAAAGCGTAACGATGGAAGTCACGCAGGGCCAGAAGGGCCCGCAGGCCGAAAACGTCATCGCCGAATAAGGAATAAGATGCCAGTCGCCGATGTCCTTGTTCGGCGTCTCCGACGACTGGCATACGGCAGCATTATCATGCTGTCGGCGTGTTGCGAGGCGCCCCCTCCCACGGAATTTCCTGCTGCAGCCGAGCTGAGATTTGTCGGCCCGGCGCTTTGGCGTGGATGGCATTCTCAGCCGCCGATACAGATTCCACGCGTACCGTCATAGATCAGTTTCGCGCCAACAGCAAAAAGCATCACGTATATAAAGCTGAAGAACAGCTGCTCCGATATTCTGCGGTGCAGGTAGTGGCCGATCTCGATCCCGATTGGTGCGAGCGGTGAAAGAATGAGCGCGGTCGCCAGGTTGGCCGTGTCGAACTGGCCGAGCCAGGCGTAGGGAATCAGTTTCACGTAATTGACGACGGCAAAAAAGAACACCGTCGTGGCGACGAACTCCGTGCGGTTCAACGAACGTCGCAACAAATACATGTTGACGGGCGGACCGCCTGCGTGAGCGATGAAGCTGGTGAAGCCGGCGGCAACGCCGCTGGTCAGACCGATAGCTCGCGGCAAGATTCGGCGATCGTCCGGATGATGGTGGCGCAGGTTGAACCAGTAGTGCAGCGTAAATACGATTGCGATGGTGCCGACGATGAGTCGGATGACCGCGGGACTCATGTACTCGAACAGCAGCGTGCCGATGCCGATACCGATCAGCGACGCAGGCACGAGTACTTTGAGTTCAGGCCAGATCCACTGGCCCCGGAAACGCCGCATCGCGAACAAATCCATGATGCACAGTATCGGCAACATGATCGCAGCGGCCTGAATGGGTGAAATCACAAGCGCCATCATAGGCACGGCCACAACGCCCAGGCCGCCGCCGAAACCGCCCTTGGAGATGCCGAAGATCAGCACGGCCGGTACAGCGGCGAAATAGAACCATGGATCCGTAATCAAGGTGCGCTCCGAAAGTACATTTCGTGATTTAATGCTCCCTGATAATAACGAATACGTCCGATGAAGCTCAGAATCCGTGACAACTCGATTCGCCTGAGGCTGACGCGCACCGAGGTAGAAGACCTGCGGGCCTCCGGGCTCGTCGAGGGGCGTACGGAGTTTCCCGGTGGCTTCGATTTCACTTACGCGCTCGAAAGCAGTCCGGCCAGCATCAAACCCGGCGCGTTCTTTTCGAACAACGTCATGAGCGTTCGTTTGCCCGAGGCGACAGTGCTCGCATGGGCAACGACGAACCAGGTTTCGATTCGCGGCGAGCAGCAGCTCGAAGACGGGTCAACATTGGGAATTCTTGTCGAAAAAGACTTCCAGTGCCTGACCGAGCGTGAGGACGAGGACGAATCGGACATGTTCCCGAATCCGCAGGCTGGCAGTTCCTGCTGATCCCCATGTCGGCTCCGCGCTACGCAAATTTCGAACCCGGGACGCTCAGGTTTCTGCAGCAGCTCGCCAACAACAATAATCGTGAGTGGTTCAAGGAAAACAAGAGCCGCTACGAGGAACAGGTTCTCGATGTCGCGCTCGGGTTCATCCAGGCCATGCAGGATCCGCTGCACGAATTCGCGCCACATTTCGTCGCACAGCCGACGCGTGTCGGCGGCTCGTTGATGCGCGTCTATCGCGACACACGGTTCTCGAAAAACAAACTGCCCTACAAGACCAACATCGGCATTCAGTTTCGGCATGAGCAAGCGAAGAATGTGCATTCGCCGGGCTACTACGTGCATATAGACCCCGATCAGCTTTTTCTCGGTGCCGGCATGTGGCTTCCCGAGCCGGATGCGCTTCGCGGAATCCGCGAGCGGATCGCCGCCAAACCTGCGGAATGGAAACGTGCCGTGGGCGACGCGGCGTTCAAACGCCATTTCAGCCCGGGCGGAGAGTCGCTGACGCGGCCGCCTCGCGGGTTCGACAAGGACCATGAGCTGATCGAGGACATCAAGCGCAAGAGCTTCATCGCTGTTAAGCACATGGACCGTGACGACTGTCTGAGCCCGCAATTTCAGCGCCGTGTCGAAACGGCATTCAAGGCGGCTGAACCCTATATGCGTTTCCTGTGTAAAGCAGTCGGAGTGCCTTTCTGAGCCGATGAACGAGATTTTGTGGAGTCCTGCCGCCTCCAGCCGTGAAACGTCGGCAATGTTCCGTTTTGCGCGCTCGCGCGGGTTCGACGATTACGACAGCCTGTATCGCTGGTCGATCGATCATTCGCCCGAATTCTGGGAAGCGCTGTGCGAGTTCTGCGATGTGCGCCTCGATACGCCGGCCTCAGCGACGCTGAGTAATGCCGAAGACATCATGCACGCGGGCTGGTTTGCCGGCGGCAGGCTGAACTATGCCGAGCACCTCCTGCGCCATGGCGGCGACCGTGCCGCAATCGTTTTTTGCGGCGAGGACGGCACGCGCCGCGAGATCAGTTTTGACGCGCTGCGCCAGGCGGTAGCCGATACTGCGTCGGGACTCCGCAATGCCGGCGTCGTCAAGGGTGACCGTGTGGCAGGCTTTCTGCCCAACTGCCCGGAGGCCATCATTGCGATGCTCGCAGCGACGAGCATCGGCGCAACCTGGTCCTCGTGTTCGCCGGACTTCGGTGTGAATGGCGTCGTCGATCGTTTCGGCCAGATCGAGCCGAAGATCCTGTTCGCGACCAACGGCTACTNNTCGAGCATCGAGCAGACCGTGATCGTGCCGTTTCTCAGCGAGCAAACGTCGTTGTTGAACCACTCGAGCGCCTGGGACGATTTCGCGGTCGCGAACAGTACCCCGGAGTTCCTGCCCGTCGAGTTCGATCACCCGCTATTCATCATGTACTCGTCGGGAACCACCGGCGTACCCAAATGCATCGTCCACGGTCATGGCGGCACTCTGCTGCAGCACCTCAAGGAGCATGTACTGCATACGGACATTTCCGAAGACGATCGCCTGTTCTATTTCACAACCTGCGGCTGGATGATGTGGAACTGGCTCGTCAGCGGCCTGGCGTCGGGTGCGACGCTCGTCTTGTTCGACGGTTCGCCGTTTTTCGACGACGGGCATGTGCTCTGGAAGATGGCCGAGCGGGAGGGCGTTACGGTGTTCGGCACGAGCGCCAAGTACATTTCGGCGCTCGAAAAGGCCGGCGTGCGGCCGAAGGACGACTATGATCTGGCGGCATTGCGTGCCGTGCTGTCCACGGGATCGCCATTGGCGCCCGAGAGCTTCGACTTCGTCTACGACGCGATTGGTAATGTGCTGCTCGCCTCCATCGCCGGCGGTACCGACATCATCAGCTGTTTCGTGCTCGGTAATCCGATGCTGCCCGTGCGGCGCGGCGAAATTCAGTGTCGCGGTCTCGGCATGGCTGTCGAGGTGTTCGACGATGCCGGCAATGCGCTCGTCGGCGAGCAGGGCGAACTCGTATGCACGAAGCCGTTTCCGTCCGCCCCAGTAGGATTCTGGAACGACGACGGCGACGAGCGCTACCGTGCCGCCTATTTCGAGCGCTTCCCGGGCATATGGGCACACGGTGATTTTGCCGAGCTGACGCCCGATGGCGGCCTCATCATCTACGGTCGTTCCGACGCCGTGCTCAATCCGGGTGGCGTGCGCATCGGCACGGCGGAAATATACCGGCAGGTCGAGAAGCTGGACGAAATCATCGAGAGCATCGCGATCGGCCAGAACTGGGATGATGACGTGCGCGTCGTGTTGTTCGTTGTGCTGCGGTCCGGGGTCGAGCTCGACGACGAACTCAGGAAGCGGATTCGTGCTGTCATCCGGGCGAACACGACGCCGCGTCACGTGCCGGCCAGGATCATTGCGGTCGCGGAGATCCCGCGTACCAAGAGCGGCAAGATTGTCGAGCTTGCAGTGCGCTCCGTCGTACACGGAGAGACCGTGAAGAACACCGAGGCGCTGGCGAATCCCGAGGCGCTGGAACATTTCCGCGATCTGCCGGAGCTCCGTGAAGCATGAGCCGTTACCTGCTTGCCATCGACCAGGGTACGAGCAGCAGCCGCGCTGTCGTGTATGGTCACGACGCCAGCGTGCTCGCGAGCGCGCAACAGGAATTCCCGCAGATCTACCCGCAGCCCGGCTGGGTCGAGCACGACCCCGAAGCGATCTGGGCATCGGTGCAGAGCGTCATGCGGCAGGCCATGACGGATGTCGGCGCCAGCGCTGCCGATATAACGGCGATTGGCATCACCAACCAGCGGGAAACCACGCTGATCTGGGACCGGGACAGCGGCCGCTGTGTGCACAACGCCATCGTCTGGCAGGACCGCCGCACTGCAGGGACCTGCGATGTCCTGAAGCGCAAGGGCGCGGAGGACCTCGTGATCGGCAAGACGGGCTTGCGGCTGGACCCGTATTTCTCCGCGACGAAGATCGCCTGGATTCTCGACAACGTACCCGGTGTGCGCGACGCGGCTCGCCGCGGGCGGCTCGCCTTCGGCACGATCGACAGCTTCCTGCTGTGGCGCCTCACCGGCGGGCGCGTGCACGCAACCGACGCGAGCAATGCATCGCGCACGATGCTGTTCAATATTCACAGCCAGCAGTGGGACGATGAACTGCTCGAACTTTTCGAGATCCCGAGGGAGCTGTTGCCCGAGGTGCTCGATTGCGTGGCCGAGTTCGGGGAAACGGATGCCGACATTCTCGGTGGCAGCGTTCCGGTGCTGGGAATCGCCGGAGACCAGCAGGCCGCATTGATCGGGCAGGCGGGCTTCGAAACGGGAATGACCAAGAGCACCTACGGTACCGGGTGTTTCGCAATTGCCAACACGGGCAGCGATGCGCTGGCGTCCGGCAACAAACTGCTGACGACCGTGGCGAACCGCATCGGCGGCGAAGTGACCTACGGACTCGAAGGCAGCGTCTTCGTCGCCGGCTCGGCGATGCAATGGCTGCGCGATGAACTTCGAATCATCGATACAGCTCCCGAGTCCGAGTCCATCGCCGAGGCGACAGGCATTGTCGACGATGTCTATGTCGTGCCGGCGTTTGTGGGCCTCGGTGCGCCGTACTGGGACCCGCATGCACGCGGTGCGATCCTGGGACTGACGCGCGGCAGCGGGCGCGCGCAGATCGTCACGGCAACGCTGCAGGCCGTTGCATTCCAAACGCGCGATCTCGTCGACGCCATGGCCGACGACGGCGTCGCCCCGTCGATCATCCGGGTCGATGGCGGCATGGTCGCTAACCGCTGGTTTCTGCAATTCCTCGCCGACATACTCGATATTCCGGTCGAGAGGCCCGACAACGTCGAGTCGACCGTGCTGGGCGCAGCTTATCTTGCCGCCATCGGCGGCGGCGTAATCGAATCCCTCGACGACGTAGCCTCGCTGTGGCGGCGGGATGCGCTATTCGAGCCTGCAATGTCATCGGATCAGCGCGATCATCTGCTGGCGGGTTGGCGCAAGGCTGTCTCACGCATCTGGGAAGATGGTCACGATCAGGGTATATAGCTGCATTAATGCTCCGCGCACGCCAGAAATTCGATAAGTACCGCATCATCGGCCGCATTGCTTCCGGTCCGCTGGCCGACGTCTACCGCGCCTACGACACAATTCAGAAGATGCACGTGGCGTTGAAAATTCCACGGACCGACGGGGACATCACGCGCGAAGAGTTGCTGCACGAGGTCCAGGTGGCGACGAAACTGAAGCACCCCAACATTCTGTCGGTGCTCAACGCGAGTTACATCCAGGACAAGTTCGTCATTGTGATGGACCTCGGCACCGAGTCGCTGGCCGAACGCATTGAACGGCGCATCTCGACGGCGCGCGCCATGGATCTGGCGGGTCAGGGTCTGGCGGCGCTGGCGTTCGCGCACGAGCACAAGATCATTCACTGCGACATCAAGCCAGAGAACTTCATTCTGTTTCCAGGCAATCAGATGCGGCTGGCCGATTTCGGCTTCGCCAAGCTGAGCCTGCGAACACTGAAGGCGTCCGGTTCGGGCACGATCGATTACATTGCCCCGGAGCAGGCAATGGGCCGGCCCAAATTCCAGTCCGACGTGTTCTCGATGGGGCTCGTCCTGTATCGCCTGTTTTCCGGAAAGCTGCCGGAATGGCCATTCGAGTGGCCGTTGCCGGCTTACGACCGGCTCAAGTCGCGATTGCGTCCCGAGTTTGTCGATATGCTGAAAAAATCGATACAGCTGGATCCGGCAAAACGCTATCGCGATGCGACGCAGATGCTTGCTGCATTCGAACGCGCGAGCAGCCATGCGCGGCGGCAGAAACGCACGAAAGCGAAGAACGGCAGCCGCAGCGGTTCCTCCTGGCGCGCGCTGCAGTGGCGCGAGTTCCAGCGCAAGTACCGCAAGGCACTCGATACACGGCATCAATGCCGGCGTTGCGAAGGTCCCGTGGCAGAAAGCATGCAATGCTGTCCCTGGTGCGGCTTCGATCATCCTTCACGGGGGTCGGAATCGCCGATGCCGTCGACATGTCCGCGCTGCGAACGTGGCGTCAAGAACGACTGGGACTATTGTGCCTGGTGCTACGGACCCGGGTTCGTCGAGGAATCGGCGCGTCACTACCCCGACAAACGCTACAGCGCACGCTGCAGCAACAAGCGCTGCCGCGGCGAGCTGATGCCGTTCATGCGCTACTGTCCATGGTGCCGGACAAAAGTGCGCCGGCCATGGAAGCTTGCCGGCAGCCGCCATTCCTGCCATGCCTGCAACTGGGGTATCGCGAAAGAATTCTGGAATTATTGCGCCTGGTGCCGGGAGCCGATCCAGCATGAGTGACGATATGGTGTTACTCGACGGCGCCGAGACACCGGACACCCGTGAGGGCAATGTCGCGGGCGGCGACTTCTTCGCTTACACATGCCGGTCTCCCGACAAGACGACCGAAAATGAAGACACCGTTGCCGTCATTCCTTACGGGCCGCGGGCAGCGGTTCTGATCGTTGCCGACGGTGCCGGCGGGCTGCCGGCCGGCAAGCGCGCGTCACTCACGGCTGTTGCGGCGCTGCACGAAGCCTTACGCGTTTCCAGCGAAAAAACGATGCTGCTGCGCACGGCAATTCTCGACGGCATCGATGCCGCAAATCTGGCCGTCAAGAATCTCGGCAGCGGCTCCGCGACGACGCTCACGGTGACGACGATCGAGGGAAAGACTGCCCGTACTTACCAGATCGGCGACTCCGAAGCGCTCGTCGTCGGCCAGCGCGGCCGTGTGCGCCTGCAGACGACGGCGCACTCGCCGACGGGCTTTGCCGTCGAGGCCGGATTTCTCGACCAGCGAGAAGCGCTGCATCACGAAGAGCGGCACCTCGTGTCGAATTTTCTCGGTTTACCGGGTATGAGCATTGATATCGGAGCAGAAGTCGAATTGCAGCCGCGGGACACGTTGTTACTTGCGACAGACGGGCTCACGGACAACGTGCACGTTCACGAGATCATCGAGCGCATCCGCAAAGGCCCCGTCGACGATGCGGCGGCCAAGTTGATCGGGCTCGCCATGCGGCGCATGGCGGACGCATCGTCCGCGCAACCGAGCAAGCCGGACGACCTGTCCCTGATCCTGTTTCGGCGCAGCGCCAGTGCGTCGCCAACAAACTTAACAAAATCAGATAATTAGAAATTTTGCGCTGACGATATCGGCAATCGAGCGGGGTTTGCGCCCGGGAGTTGATCGCGGGTGTGCAGCGTATTATCGTCAGCGGCAACACTTCGCATTTAAAAGGGTCTTCGAGCGGCGATTCAGATGGAACTCCGGCAGCGTTTTGCTGCTCCAAGACCTTAGCATTGCCTCCACTGCGAGAGGACGGGGAAGATGGAAGTTACGCACGCACGCACACGCGGAATCGGCTGGTTATTGCCGGCATTTCTCATTATTGGCGCTCTTTTGTTCCTGGCTGGCTGCAAGACCCAGGGTGGTGTGCAGACCGGCGGTGTCGGCATACCCATACCGACCCCCGGTGGCGGCATGCCGTCGCCGGGCGGTTCGCCGAGTCCTGGCGGTTCCCCGAGTCCGGGCGGTTCGCCGAGTCCGGGCGGTTCGCCGAGTCCCGGCGGTTCGCCGAGTCCGGGCGGCTCCCCGGGCGGCTCGCCTGGCGGCCCGACGGGCAGCGACGGCGGCGGCGAGAGCGGCAGTGGTGAAGTAGGGCGCTTACCCGACGAGCAGGGTAACGAACCGCCGCCCATGCCCAGCGAACAAGGCGGCGGATCGGCCGGCGGCCATGACCCTTCACTCGGCGGCGTCGACGGAGACAGCGCCGGTGGTGACGGTGACGGCGACGGCGAAAGCGACTGGGAAGACGAGGCAACCAGCGCGGAGAGCGAGTGCGGCGATACCGGCGGTCTTCCGGGCGGCGTAGGTGGCATGGGCCAGGACGGCGAGTGCGTTGCTGGCGGCGGCGGCGGTGGCTCCGAATCCGACGGCGGTTCCGTGCAGGGCACCGGCGGTGCCGGTGAAGTCGGCGAGTTTCCCGAAGAGAGCGATGCAGAACGCGCGGCGCGGCTCGGCCAGGAACTCGACGAATCGATTGGCGACTTCGACGGCGTGCTGATGGAAGAGCAGCGCGAGATCGCTGCCGTCGGTCGGGATACGACCGGCTTCGGTGGCGGGGCCAGCGGTGATGGCAGCATCAGCCTGGGATCCCAGCAGTCGGGCGGCGGCGTCGTGGTTGCGAATACCGGTATCGCTGCACCGGGGTCGCCGATCGACGACATGAGCGAGGACGAAGTTCGCGCGCGAACCCCGGAAGATATCCCGGTGACGGTCGATGACGACATTATCGCCAGGCAGCTTCGTGAAGCAGCGCTTGCGGAGGACGACCCGGTACTTCGCGATCGTCTCTGGGAGGAATACCGCAAGTACAAGGGGCTATAGGGAACTGATTTGGAGCGAATGAAATGGACAGCGCTGTTGTTGGTTCCGGTATCCCTGCTGGCTGGCGGCTGTGCGGTGAAGGAAGTCATCACGGCCGAAGAAACCGAACTCGTCGTCGCGGAGGCGCCGCCGGACGAATCACTGCTGCTCGATATCGGCATTATCGAATTCTCGGCCGGCATCCCGAACGATAATGACCCCGTCAAGACGCGCGTTTACGAAGAGATTCGTAACGCCGAAACCCGTTACCTGCCGTATCACCTCAAGAAAACCCTGCAGGGCACGGGACACTGGGGCGCCGTGCGAGTCATTCCCAATCGCAGCGCGTTTACGGATGTCGTCATCAGCGGCGCCATAGAGAAGTCCGACGGCGAATACATCGAAGTCGAAGTTTCGGTCGATGACGCCAGCGGGCGGCACTGGTACAGCAAGAAGTATGAGACGCAGACGGGCATCTCGTCCTATTCACAGAATCGCGATCGTCGGCTGGACCCGTATCAAAAGGTATTCAACGATATCGCCAATGACCTTCGAGCCTATGTCGACCAGCTGCCGGGCGAGGATATAAGCCGGATAAGGCAGGTTTCCGAACTCCAGTTCTTCGCCGACATGTCGCCGCAGTCGTTCGGTGAACACCTGGCCAGTGATGAGGAGGGTGTTACGACCGTCAGCCGGCTGCCCGCGAATAACGATCCGGCCGTAGCGCGCCTGCGCAAGATTCGGGAGCGGGACCGCCTCGTCGTGGATACGCTCAACGAGCACTATGCGAATTTCTATTACGGCATTGCGATCCCCTATCATTCCTGGCGTAAATCGTCGCGTGAGGAGTCGATCAACTTTCGGCAGGTCAAACGATCGGCTGCGATGCAGTCACTGATCGGCGTTGCCGTTCTGGCGGGCTCCCTCGCCTACGATACGAGTGATAACAGCTATACAAAGCAAAGGATGAAGCAGAGCCTGCAGGGCATGGCCATTCAGGAGGGCTTCGGGTCCATCATGAAAGGCATTCAGCGGCGCGGCGAAGCGACCATGCATGTCGAGGCCATCAAGGAGCTGAGCGAGTCCTTCGGCGCAGAAGCTGCGCCGATGGTCGTCACTGTCGAAGGTGAGACCCGTCGCCTGACCGGTACGGCAGCGGCTCAGTACGAAAGCTGGCGGCGGCTGCTCAGGCAGATTTACGAGGCGGAAACCGGATTCGTCGAAACGGACGAGTCCGCGGCTCCGGTGAGGGTACCCGAACCCACCGGGTGAGCGATCGATCGTCGATGCTGGACCTCAGGAGCGGATTGGAACTGGCGGGCCGCTACACGCTGGTTCGCAAGCTTGGTAGCGGCGGTGCGGCACAGACCTGGCTCGCCAGGGACCGCATTACGGGCACGTCTGTCGCGCTGAAGATTCTCGCCCGCGACACCGTCACCACGGATGACTTTCGCAAGGACTGGCAGCTTGCGATTCGGCTTGTCCACGCGCACATCGCGCGCGTTTTCGAGTTCCACGATGACGACCCGCCTTTTTACAGCCTGCAGTACATAGCGGGGCCGGATATCAGCGCGCTCGCCGGCGCGCCCCTCGAACACGTCCTGCCGGTGATCGGGCTCGTTGCCGATGCCCTGCGGTACGCGCATGCGAGGGATGTCGTGCATCGGGACGTCAAGGCATCGAACGTGCTGCTCGACGCGAACGGCGCGCCGTACCTGATCGATTTCGGCGTGGCTTCGGCGGCGGGAGAGCATGCCGGCGGAGGATCGCTGATTGCGGCAAGCCCGCAGAGCCTGGCCGGCGCAGCTGCGCAGCCGGCCGATGATATTTTTGCGCTCGGCGGCCTGGTGTACGAGCTGATAAGCGGCAGCTCGCCGTATTCGTCGTTGGCGACCAGCGAAGACATTGCCGCCCGCGTGCCCGACGTGCTGCGCTCGGCGGCCGGAGACGCGATCCCGGACTCGATACAGTCGCTCGTCGGCGGCATGCTCGACAAGGATGCTGCGCAGCGGCCGGATGCCGAAACGGTTGTCGAGCAATTGCGTGCAGCAGGCTATCTGCCGGGACCGGCACCGGCGAGCTACGTCGGTGTCGTCACCGCGACGGCCGATGAAGAAATTGAAGTTGGCGACAGTCCGCACCGCGCGCCGCGCGCGAGCCGCGTCGCGGCACAGCAGGACGATACGCGACCCGGCGGCATCAACCCGCGGTTGCTCGGCGGCGCGCTGCTTGCGCTCATTGCCGTGTTGCTGGCTGTCGTATTTCTATTGCCGAAGACCGTCGACCGCGGCGGAACCGGTACGGCCGCCGATGCGGCGCCGGAAACTGCCGCCACAGCGACAGACGGGCAGAAAGACCGTGGCGTCGAGTTCTCGGAAAACGTCGAGGACCTGAGCAGCCGCGACGAAAGGGTGCAATCGCGCGCCGCAACCGAAGCCGTGCTCGGCGAACTCCTCTCGAAACTCGACACACTGGAAAATCGTGCGGTCCAGCGCTGGGGCGGTTTGCGCTACAAACAGGCGAAGGAAGCCTATGCCGAAGGCGACGCCGCATACCTCGCGCGGGACTACGCACTGGCGAGCGACAAGTACAATGAATCGATCGCGATCGTCGATCCACTGCTTTCGCAGGTCGATGCGGAGTTCGCGAGGGCTTTCGAGTCAGGTATGCAGGCGCTCGAAGCCGGCGACACCATCGAGGCCCTGCGTCAACTGGAGCTTGCCGTCGCGATCAGCTCCGGTCATGCCGGCGCGAAAGCGGGTCTCGCGCGGGCCAGAAACCTCGATACGGTCCTGTCGTTGACCGATCAGGGACTCGCATTCGAAAAGGATCTCGAGCTGGAGGCCGCGCGCCAGAGCTTTGAACGTGCGATGGAACTGGATCCGCAGTGGCAGCCGGCGCGAGACGGACAGGCACGTGTACTGGAGACCATACGGCAGATGGAATTTGATCAGCGCATGAGTGAGGGGCTAACGGCGCTGAGCGACGGCGATTACCAGAGCGCCAGGGCCGCGTTTCGTATGGCCGAACAACTCAAACCGGAGTCGCGGGAGCCACGCGACGGTCTGTTGCAGGTCGACCAGGGACTGAGGCTCGAACGCATCTCGAGCCTCGAGCGCCAGGCGCTGTCCGAGGAGCAGGCGGAGGCGTGGGAAGCTGCCATCGAGAGCTATGAGGCTATCCTCGAGATCGATGCCAACCTGGCTTTTGCACATGAGGGGCTGGCAAGGTCGAAGCAAATGACCGCATTGCATGAACAGCTCGCGGAGTACATCGGCGAGCCGGACAGCCTGAGTGCCGCGGCTACGATGAACCGGGCGACGCGGCTCGTGGTCGACATTACGCGCATGGCCGATATCGGGCCGCGGCTTGCCGAAGAGCGCGACCAGCTGTCGCAATTGCTCAAGCGCGCCGCAACGCCGATCAGGGTCGAACTCGTTTCCGATAATCTTACGGATGTGCAGGTGTACAAAGTCGGTAAGCTCGGTACTTTTGCGACACGTGAATTGCAGCTTCGGCCGGGCACTTATGTGGCGGTCGGCAGCCGGCCGGGATACCGGGATGTGCGACTCGAGTTTCGGGTGGCACCCGAAATTGAGGCAGAGCCCATCGTTGTGCGATGCGAGGAAACGATTTGAGCCTGAATCACCTGTTTATCACCGACGTCGAAGGCGAGCGGCGTGTCGACGCCGCCGACCTGCCGCTGCGCATCGGTACTGGCAGCGATTGCCGGTTGCGCCTGCCCGGGCCCGGCGGCGGTCCGGTCATGCTGCTGGATTTGCTTGACGGCACACCGTTCGTGCAACCGTTCGGCCGCGATACGTCGGTCAGTCTCAACGGCGATACCTTGTCGGCCAGCACCCGCCTGCGCGACGGCGACGAGCTGGAGTTCTTCGGCAGCCGCATCCTTGTCTCTCTGACTGACGAGCGGCTGAATCTCGCGGTCAGGCTCGAAGACAGCGCGTATGTCACGCAACCTCCCGAACTCGATGCCGAGGCGCATGCCGGCGAAGACGAGGCGATCGCGCCGACCGCGTTCCAGCGCGCTGCCGATACGCGTGCGGCGGTCGCCGAAACGCATCGCAGTCCGCTCAAAGCCATCGTCGGAGCAGGACTCGCGGTACTGCTGCTGGCCTCGTTCCTGTTGTTCACGTCGAAATCGATCCAGTTCGAGGTGCTCCCGGAGCAGCCGGATGAACTCGTTATCAGTGGCGGCTGGTTTCGCCTGCCGATCGGCGATCGGGTGCTGATGCGCAAGGGTGACTATGTCGTCACGGTACGCAAAGCGGGCTATTACGAAGTGAGCCAGAGCTTCGATGTGGGCGATGCTCCTAGCAAGACCGTGAGGATCGACATGCGCCGCCTTCCGGGTCAGCTCACGGTCGTTACCGATCCGCCCGTGGCCGCCGTTATCTCGATCGACAACAGCCTCGTGGGCAAGGCGCCGTATGGTCCCGTCGAATTGCAGCCCGGGCCACACAGCGTCAGCGTGCAGGCCGAACGCTTCCTGCCATTCTCGGATGTCGTCGACATCGCCGGGCTCGGCGCGCATCAGGAGATGCATGTGCAACTGGTCCGCCGCTGGTCGAACGTGGAAATTCTCTCCGAGCCGCCCGGCGCAACGATATTCGCAGGCAACGACGAGCTCGGCTTGACGCCGGCAAGCGTCGAATTGCTCGAAGGAAATCACCAGATCAGCGTCGTTCGCGACGGCTTCAATGCATGGGACGGTAACGTCGAAGCGAAGGCCAACGTCGATCAGACCCTGCCGCTGATCCAGCTGGAGCCGGCGAATGCGAAGCTGCTGGTCAATTCGATTCCGCGTGGCGCCAACGTTACGGTGGACGGCCGATACCGCGGCCAGTCTCCGATCACCCTGTCGCTGTCACCGGATGTCAATTACCAGATCGGTCTCTCAAAGGCCGGATACGGCGCGACCAGCCGTAAGGTACGGCTGCAGGCCGCCGCGAGTGAATCGATCACGGTCGACCTTTCGGCGCGCACGGGCAGCCTGACCGTGAACGTGCAGCCTGCAGACGCAATAGTCTACGTCGACGGACGTGAACAGGGTCGTGGCGCCATGACCTTGCGGCTGAGTTCTGCCCCGCACCGCATCGAGGTACGCAGGAGCGGATACGAGACATGGTCGCGCACGGTCACGCCGCGGCCGGGCTATCCGCAGACCGTGTCGGCGCGTCTGCGGTCCAACGAGGCTATTGCCCGGGCCAGGATCGAGACGCGCGCCGAAACCTCGCAGGGCAAGCCATTGCGCCGTGTCGAGCCCGGCACGTTCATGATGGGTTCGTCGCGGGCGGAAGCCGGGCGGCGTGCCAACGAGGTTCTCGTGCCTGTCACAATCACGCGGCCGTATTTCATTGGTGTGCACGAGGTGACGAACAAAGACTTCATGGAATTCAGGCAGGGGCACGATTCCGGGGCGTCGGTGCACCCGTCGATGACCGGTGGCGACAATCCCGTCGCGAACGTCAGCTGGTCCGACGCCGTGCAGTTCTGCAACTGGCTGAGCGCGCGGGAAGGACTGCAGCCGGCTTACGAGGAGAAATTCGGCGAGTGGGTCGTCGTCAAGCCGCTCACCAACGGGTACCGCCTGCCCACCGAGGCCGAGTGGGCCTGGGCGATTCGTTACGAGGGCTCGCCCGGTACGCAGAAATTCCCGTGGGGCAAGGAATTGCCGCCGAAAAAAGACAGCGCCAACTACGCGGACAAGGCGGCCGTATCGATCGTGCCGTCGGTGATTCCGCGTTATGACGACGGTTATGCATCGACGGCGCCCGTCGGCAAGTTCTCGCCCAGCGCAATCGGCATCTTTGACGGCGCCGGTAACGTTGCCGAATGGGTCAACGATTTTTACTCCGTACCCACGCCCGGGACGACCGAGCCGGTCTCCGATCCGATGGGACCGGCAAACGGCAAGACGCACGTGATCCGCGGCTCGAGCTGGCGGCACGCAGGCGAGATGGAGCTGCGGCTGGCGTATCGCGACCATTCCGGCGAGGCGCGTTCGGACGTCGGTTTCCGCGTGGCTCGCTTTGTTGAATGAACTTTCGTGAGAAAATGACGACTATGAAACGAATGTTGTTGACTTTGGGAATTACGGGATTTCTCAGCATTGCAGCCTGGGCTCAGGACGAAAGTCCGCGGACCGAAGAGGCTGAAGAGGCCGAAACGACGGAAGTCGAAGCGCCGGCCGGGGACGATGCTGAAGATGCCGAACTCGACGAACAGGGTTTCGTCGACGAAGACGACGACTTCCGTCCCAGTGAGGACATTCCGGCGGATCAATCCATCGCATTCCCGACTGATATTTAAGAGCCAGGCTTACAATGAAGAGAAAGAACATTCCGGTCGAATTCGTGTACCAGCTGTTCGCGCTTATCATCGCGATCATCATCGTCCACGCTGTCTACGTGTCGGTTATCCGGCCCAACGCTGCGCAGATAATTGCCGAGCAAAACGCCGCGGCGCAGGCTGATCCGAGTTACGTTCGGGAGCGACGCGTATCGGTACTGATCAAGGACTTCGAGCAGGAAGCCTGTTTCATCCTCGGCCTTTGGGCGCTCGCTATCATGGGCTACAAGGCGGCCAAGATAATCGGCGAGCGCCGGCTGCTCGAGGTCGATCTCATACCGGTGGCGGAGGGCATGCGAATACTTCCCGAGGACACGCGCGAGTTCGCGCGGCAGGTGCAGGCGCTGCCCGAGGACCGGCAGCAGATGCTGCTGCCGCGCACCTTGCTCAATGCGCTGCGGCGTTTCAGCTCGACGCGCAACATCCAGGATGTATCGAGCAGTACGCATACGATCTGCGAGTCCGAGGCGGAGCGGCTGGAGTCGGAGTTGTCGATGATCCGCTACATCTCCTGGGCCATTCCGTCGATCGGCTTCATCGGTACGGTCCGCGGAATCGGCGAAGCGCTGGCGCAGGCCGATAAAGCGGTACAGGGCGATATTGCCGGCGTGACGCAGAGCCTCGGCGTCGCGTTCAACTCGACATTCATCGCGCTGCTCATCAGTATCTTCCTGATGTTCCTCGTGCATCAGCTGCAGCTGCTGCAGGAGCGCCTGGTCTTCGACAGTGAGAACTACGCGAACGACAAGCTGATTCGCCACATGAAAGCCGATTAACAGAGAGGCCTGGATGTGAGTCTTCTTGCGGCACATCTCAACGATGCGGGGTTGATCGTCCTCGACCAGGACGGCGTCCGCTACCGAGAGCCCGGCTATGCGCTGCTCGACGATCAGCAGCTGACCACTGGCAATGCCGCTTTTGCCGAGGCGCGGATACATCCGCGGCGGATTCAGAACGCCTACTGGTCCAACCTGACGACCGCGTCGCTCGCCGATCGCCGCTTTCAGCATCTGAGCGCCGCCGACCTTGCCAGCCGTCAGCTGGAGCAGATGTGGCAATCGGCCGGCGGCAGCAGCGATCGCCTGGTCGCCGCCGTGCCCGCAAGCATGAAGCCGGAGAACCTGAGCCTGCTGCTGGGCATCGCCGGCGAACTCAATATCCCCATTGTGGCGCTCGTCGACGCCGCGGTCGCGGCAACGCGGCGCCAGTACGTGGGTGCCGTTCCCGTGCATGTCGATATGGGTTTGCACGCAGCGACGCTGACGCGTATCGCTCAGCCCGGCCAGGCGCAGGTCGACCGCAGCGAGGTCATCGACGACAATGGCGTGCTCGCGCTGTACGACGCCTGGATAGGCGTAATCGCAGAATCGTTCGTGCGCCAGTCGCGCTTCGATCCGCTGCACACGGCGGAGACCGAGCAGTCGCTGCTCGAGCAGTTGCCCGACTGGCTGGCCGCCGCGTCCGCATCGGACACGGTCGCGATGAAAGTCGAATACCGGGGAATTTCCCATCAGGCAGAGCTCGACTCGCTGGAACTCGTAGCGGCGGCTGCGCCGGTGTATCACGCGATCGTCAGCAGTCTGCGCGCCCTGTATCGCGCCGACGAGACGCCGGCGCTGCAGCTTTCGGATCGAGCGGCGCGCATGCCGGGGCTTGCCGATATGCTGAAAGCCCGGGTCGGCGGCGAGGTGTTTCTGCTCGAAGCCGGCGCTACCGCCCGGGGCCTGTTGTCGCGCTGCGCCAATATGCATGCGGGCGAACATTCAGTAAGCCTGTTGCGGCAATTGCCCTGGGACCAGACGGCTGTCGAGGTTGCCCGCGAGGACGCGGGTGCCCAAACCGGTCAGCCCACGCACCTGCTGTTCGGCAATACGGCTTACGCGATCGATGCCGATCCGCTGACGCTGGGGTCACAGCTGGCGGACTCTGATCGCTGGATCGACCTGCAGCGGGACATGCCTGGCGTTTCGCGACGCCATTGCTCGCTGCAGCAGGAAAACGGCCAGTGCATCGTGCGCGATTTCAGCCGCTATGGCACCTTTCTAAACGGACTACGTATCGATGGTTCGGCAGTGCTGCAGATTGGTGACCGTATTCGCATCGGCACGCCGGGTTTCGAATTCAAGCTGATCAGGACGGAGCAGGCCAGTGGCTCGTAAACGGCGCCCGCTCGAAGTCTTCAGCATGTCGTTCCTGGACTGCATGAGTTGCGGCTTCGGCGCCGTGATCCTGTTTTTCATGATCATCAATGCACAGGTCAGGGTGACGACGGAAGACGACCCGGACAACCTGATGGCCGAGACGCGACGCATCGAAACCGAGATCCTCGAAGGCCGCAAGAACCTCGTGCTTGCGAAGAACACGATGGAGCAACTCGATAGCGCGAAGGAAACGGCCGAAGGACAAATCGCGCAGATCATTGCGCTGATCGAGGCGCTGCGCGCCGAACTCGCGCAGTATGATCAGGACACGCTCGCCAAGATCGAACGCATAGAGCAGCTGCAGGTCGATATCAAGGTACTCGAGGAAGAGGTCAGGCGCCTGCTGGCCCTGGAAACCCAGGCCGAGTCCGACGGCACGCGATTACGTGAGTTCAAGGGCGAGGGCGACCGGCAGTATCTTACCGGCCTCAAGCTCGGCGGCGACCGCACGCTGATCCTCGTCGATCGCTCGGCGAGCATGCTCGACGACACGATCGTCAACATTATCCGCCGCCGCAACATGGGCAGGGAAGAGAAACTCCGCGCCGTCAAGTGGCGTCAGGTGGTGGCGAGCGTCGACTGGCTGACGGCGCAGTTCAAGCCGGGCTCCGAATGGCAGATGTATATGTTCAACAACGTCGTGGAGCCCGTGATCGAAGGATCTGATGGCGTGTGGTTGAAAGCCGACGACTCGACTCAGCTCGACGAGGCGATTCGCCGTCTGCGCCGCACGGTGCCGGAGAATGGCACGAACATGCGGGCCGCCTACGAGGTTGCGGCGAACATGTCGCCGCGGCCGGATAACATCATTCTGCTCATCGACGGCCTGCCGACCATGGAGGAAATGACCACGGACCGCAGGACCGTCAGCGGTGGCCAGCGGCTGTCGATGCACAATCGAGCGATCCGCGAGTTGCCGCGTGGCGTGCCGGTCAATGTGTTCCTGTATCCGCTGGAAGGCGATTACGAAGCAGCGTTCGCCTACTGGGTGCTGTCGCACGATACGGGCGGCTCGTTCATCGCGGTCAGCCGCGACTGGCCATGATATGGGAGGACTGCCAGCATGAGACGCCGTCGCAATATTGAAGCCTACAGCCTGTCGTTTCTCGACTGCATATGCTGCGGATTCGGCGCGATCATCCTGCTGCTGGTCCTGAGCAAGATCTACGAGCCGGTAATCATCGAAAAGACGCAGCAAGATCTCGAGTCGCTGATTGCGCTGCTGCAGCAGGAGCTGTTCGAGATCCGCGGCGAAACCGCAGTCATCAACCGTGAACTCGAAGACGTGCGCCAGCAGACGTCGACAACCAAACTCAGGCTGGCCAGGCTGCAGGGCGATCTGAACAAGGTGCGCGGCCAGTACGCGGCGACGCAGGAGGAATCCGAGACGAATCTCGACGAAGGGTCGCTGCGCTCAACCAAGCAGCGCCTGACCGAGGAGATGCGTCGACTGCAGCCCTACTATCGGCGTGCCGATGACGATGCCGTGGCCGGCATACCGGCGGACAGCGAGTACGTCATCTTCATCGTGGACACGTCGGGCAGCATGCAGAACTTCAACTGGAATCGCGTGATCCGCAAAATCACCGAGACGCTCGACGTATATCCACAGGTCAAGGGCATCCAGATTCTCAACGATAACGGCAACTACATGTTCCAGCAGTATGCGGGGCAGTGGATTCCGGATACGCCCGGGCGTCGCGATGCGATCGTAAGAACGATGCGCACCTGGCGGCCGTTCAGTGACTCGAATCCTGTCGACGGCATCATCTACGCCATCAGTACGTTCTGGTCGCCCGACAAGAAGATCAGCGTCTATGTGTTCGGCGACGACTTCCAGGGCGGCTCGGTCGAACGAGTGGTTCGCGAGATCGACGCGATCAACCGGGTCGGCGCGGACGGCAACAGGATGGTCCGCATACACGCCGTCGGCTTCCCGATGTTTGCCGACGTCAATTTCCAGGTGCCGCCGTCGATCAATCGATTCGCGCAGCTGATGCGCATCCTGTGTGAACGCAACGGCGGCACCTTCGTCGCGCTGTCGCGCGAACGCGCGTAACGGCAGAAGAGGCGCGTTGCGCCCCTGGTCCCGACGGGGCGCGGGAGGAGGCCGTGCCACAATTCGTCACAATTGGTCGGCAGCTTTCCACGATGCCGGCCGAAACCCCGCTCAATTGCCGCGCCTAATGGTCTCCAAGGTCAACCAGCCCTGGAGGAACAGGCCATGCAAAAGACAGCAGTATTTATTTCACTACTCGCCCTCTGTGCCGCGACATCCGTAGTTGCCGAGCCGGCGTCCAGAGAGGAAAACGTCGGTGTCGGCACCGGCGCGGCCATCGGCGCCGCGGCGGGCGGCCCCGTCGGCCTCGTCATCGGCGCGGCGATCGGTGCCAGGATTGGCGACAAGATGCACCGGAAGAACGAGTCGATCGAAGCGCTCAACGGCTCTCTCGAGGCCTCGCGAAACGATGCCCGTAGCCTGACCACCGAGCTGAAGCGAATTCGGGAAATCGATCGCCCGGCGCTCGTTAACCTCATGCAGGCGGGCATTGCGATGGACGTTCTGTTCCGTACCGACGAATACGTGCTGGCCGATACCAACGGCGACCGCCTCGCCCAGCTGGCCCAGCGCGTCGCACTCATGCCCGATATCCGCGTCCAGCTGGACGGCTTCGCCGACGAGCGCGGCGATGCGGATTACAACCTCGCGCTCTCGCAGAAGCGTGTCGACTTCGTGCGCGATCAGCTGGTCGCCGCCGGTATTGCACCGTCGCGCATCGATGTCATGGCGCACGGCGAGGCTCCGGCGCAGGACGACACGGCTGACAGCTATGCGCTGGAGCGCCGCGTCAGCGTGAAACTCTTCATCGACGATACACAGTCGTTTGCTGTGAATTCCGACTGAACCACCTTTCAACTGCGCCGGGACCGACGAAACAGGCGTGGCACACGCAAACTTCCCCGCGACTCATTTCGAGTCTCCTCTTGACCGGCCCTTTGGGGCCGGTTTTTTTGTATATTCCGTATATGAGCGACGATCTGCTATCCCGCCACTGCGAACCCTGCGAAGGGGGCGTTGACCCCTTGCAGGGAGAAAGGGTCGAAAATCTCCTGGCCGCCTTGCATCCGGATTGGCTGCTCAGCGACGACGGGCTGGTGATATCCCGGCGCTTCGAGTTCCCTGCATACAGCCGGACCCTCGGTTTTACGAACGCGGTTGCCTGGATTGCCATTACCGAAGGCCACCATCCGGACATTACGTTCAGCTACGGTTATTGCGTCGTCAATTTCACGACACATGCGATCAAAGGCCTGTCGGACAACGATTTCATCTGCGCGGCGAAAGTCGACAAATTGGCGCGGGACTCCGGAATCGAATGATAACGATTGCTGACGTCGAGGCTGCGGCCCGGCGGCTCGATGGCATTGCTGTCAGGACACCCCTGTTGCGAAACGCCGGGCTCGATGAGGCGGCAGGCGGCAACGTGCTGCTCAAGCCCGAGACGTTCCAGTCGATTGGCTCGTTCAAGATCCGTGGCGCCTACAACCTGCTGAGCCAGCTGACGCCAGAAGAAGCCAGGCGCGGCGTGGTGGCCTGGTCTTCGGGCAATCATGCGCAGGGCGTTGCGCTGGCGGCCCGGCTGCTCGGCATCCACGCCGCCGTCGTCATGCCCGAGGATGCCCCGGCGGCAAAGATGGAAAATACACGCCGGCTCGGCGGCGAGATCATTACTTACGACCGGTACACCGAGGACCGCGAAGCGATCGCGCGCGCCATCGCCGGCGAGCGCGGCGCCGCCATCGTGCCGTCCTTCGAACATCCGCACATCATCGCGGGGCAGGGTACCGTCGGGCTCGAGATCGCGGAGCAGTCGCTGGAACTCGGGTTGCCGCCCGACCAGGTGCTCATTCCCTGTGGTGGCGGCGGGCTCAGCGCGGGCTGTTCTGTCGCACTGACCGCGCGCCTGCCCGATGTCAATGTGCACACCGTCGAACCCGAGCACTACGACGATACCGCGCGCTCGCTGGCAACGGGCACACGCGTCAGCGTGTCGCAGGCGAAGCCGTCGATTTGCGACGCATTACTGTCGCAGACGCCCGGTGAGATGACCCTGGCGATTATGCGCGAGCTGAACGGGCCGGGTCTCGTGGCTACAGAGGACGAAATCCGGCAAGCGATGCGCTTCGCGTTTCGCCATCTCAAGCTCGTTGTCGAGCCGGGCGGCGCCGCCGCGCTTGCCGCACTGCTTGCAGGCAAGATCGAGTCACATGGCAGGACGACCGCGGTCGTGCTGTCAGGCGGTAATGTTGATCGGGCGCTTTTTGCGGAGATTCAGGCCGAACCGGCCTGAGTCTTGCGCAAAACGGAGACACGAGAGAACGGGCGCTTGTACATGCCCGTGATATGAAGACCACGCTTGCGCCGCGCCTCCCAGCCGTCGAGCCAGCCGAGGATCTTCTCGACTTCTTGCAGGTCGGGCCGCACGCGCGACGGCTGCATTTCGTGCATGCCGAGACCCTGTTCCGCCGCGTGGACGAAGTTCTGGGTGTCGCGCAGCACGGCGATGATCGGAATGCCCAGCGAATCAAGGAATCGCATGAGCTTGCGGAAACTCTTCGTGTTCTTTCGCGTGCGGTTGGCAATGACGGCAAGTTTGCCTTCGTTGCGGTTGACCTTGGCAACGAGCAGCAGGTCGGCGATGCAGCGCGACGCGGCGTGGATATCCATCGACGATGGCAGTACGGGGACGAGGATACTCGCCGAATCGCGAGTGACTTCGCGCAGGTCGTCGTGTGAAAGGCCCGCGGGGGAGTCGACGATAACGTTGAGCGAGTCGCCGGGAATCCGCAGCTGCCAGCTGCGTGTCGCCTGCATCGATTTCTTGTATGCGGCGATACCGTGGATCCGCGGAGCCGATTCGGGCCGGCGTTTGAGCCATGCCATCGTCGAGCCCTGCGGGTCGAAATCCATGATGGTCGTTGCGCTGCCGCGCGACGCGTAGCCTGCGGCGATATTGGTGGCCAAAGTGGACTTGCCGCATCCCCCCTTGGGATTGAGGATGACGATTTTGTTCAGGTTGTCTCGTTTCGGCGTAGTCAGCATAGGCCCGAACACTGTCCCGCATATCGCGCGCCCAATCCTTGCGCCAATTCACATAATACCAGAGCCGATCCGGACCCTGTCAGTCCGGGGCGGGCGGGTACTGGTCGTATCCCGGTATCCCGGAATCGTCGCAGGACCATTCGGCCCGTGAGTCCTGGAATATTCTCGCCTCGGGCCGCACATCCGGTTCATGGTCGAGGGTGCCGGCCGGTATGGCGACGAAACTCAGATCGGGCGCGACCCGCGGCATCAGGCTGCCGCAGTTACTGCAGAAGTTGGTCGCGAAGCGCTCGGCCTCCGGTACCTTGTAATACGTCAGCAGCGACTCGCCGGCGGTCCACACCACCGAGGAGGGATTGCGGATCAGGATATTGCTGGCGTGGCCGGTCCCCGACGCCTTGCGGCAGCGTTCGCAATGACAGTGGTAGAAGCGCCAGGGTTCGCCCCTGATCTCATAGGCTACGGAGCCACAGAGGCAGCTCCCTGCAAAAGTCGATTCGCTCATGTAGCGAGTGTATTACGCGGCGAGCAGCTCCGCCCAGGTCGTCTCGATCGTCTCGTCAACCGTGCCGTCGCGGTCCGAGTCGATTTCGATGCGCACGTTGACGTCATCGAGAGCGATCAGGCGCGCCGTGCTTGAGCCGGAAGTGACGAGAAATTCGCCCGTATACGGGAAGTTGGCGTCGAACCCCTCGAACATGACGGGCGTCGAATACGATACGGCGCCGGCCAGCCGGGAGCTGTCCAGCGTGCCGCTTGCGAGCATCGTGTAGGGCGTCGGGAAAACGCCGGCGTCGATCGTCTGCGCGGACTGGTAGTTGGTCAGCGTTTCGGAGGCCGCGTTATCCTGCACGGTCATCGAGTTGCCGCTGACCGATGCGCTGATGAACGGAGTATCCAACGAGTTGATCGATGCCGTGGCGTCGCCGTTGCTCAGGATGACGTTGTCGGCCGTAGTCACCTGCAGGCCGGTAGCGATAATGTCCATCGTAAGTTCGTACGCGCCACTCAATATGTCACCGGCAAACGCAGTCACGACCATGTCGACCAAGCCGTCGATGACTTCGCCGATGCCATCGTCGCATGCCATGTATTCCACGCGAAACGTGTCGCCAACAGAAAGAAAGCCGTTTACGAGGGCCAGCGGATCGACGATGTCACCCGAAAACGTTACGGTGCCGGAAACGGCGCAGAGCTGCTCGTCCGGCCCGATCGGAACGTTGCTGATGACCTGATCGATAATGCCGCCGGCCCTGGCCTGCAGTACAGGCTTGTTCAGGCCGCCACCGCCGCCGCCGATGAGGCCCGGGTCCGCAAGGCCGGCGAACTCGCCGCTCGACAGCGCCGCCTTGTAAGTTACGCCGGTTACGTCGACGCCGTTATTCAGGTCGATCGTGAAGCCCGCTGCAGGCGGGCCGCCGTCGCCCGGTCCGTTGAATCCGCTGCCGCCATCGCAGGCAGCGAGAACCGTCATAGGAATCAGAAGGCTGGTGATTAAGCGTTTCATGACTTGCTCCAGGGAGTATTGCTGTGAGCGGCTTTGGCCACGACTACCCGCTAGTGTACCGCCAGAGCCACGGTCCACCGTGACCCCGCTCACAGATCACCGCAATCTGGATTATGACAACTTTCAAGGCCGCTCCCGGAAGCGTTGCGCATTAACAAAACATAACGATAAAGGTCCAAAAATCAAACACTCAGGCATCTGCCGGTGTGTTTTGATTTAGTGTCCTGGTGGAAGCGGCGGCGGCCGTTTTGCGGCGCGGTGGAGATCGGGCAGGTGTCCTGCCGCAGCAGCGCGAGAATGTCGCGGCGACAGGCGTCTCGCCTGTGGCAGGCGCGTCAGAACATTTCGCTCTTGTCGGGCTGATTATCGGCTGACTTCTCGCGGCACTTGATGAAGTCGCCGGTGATCATCTGGTCGTAGCACAGGCCCGGCCCGACCATCGGGTAGACGCCGGCATCGGGGTCGATGATGACCTCGAGGAACGCCGGGCCGTCGAATGCCATGAAGTCTGCAATCGTTTTTTCGACGTCTGCGGGCTTGTCGAGCTTTTTCGCGAAGCCGAAACCGTCGGCTTCGGCCGCCTTGACGAAATCCTTGCGATGCAGCGACTTGTCGCTCGCCGACATGCGGCCCTCGTAAAAGAGTTTCTGCCACTGCCGTACCATGCCGTCGCCATAATTGTTGAGCACGACGACCTTGATGGGAAGGTGATACGTCGTCGCCGTTTCCAGTTCGCCGAGGTTCATGCGCATGCTGCCGTCGCCGTCGATGTCGATGACGATGCGGTCGGGCTGGGCGAACTGCGCGCCGATCGCGGCGGGCAGGCCGAAGCCCATCGTGCCCATGCTGCCCGAGGTCAGCCACAGCCGCGGCTCGCGATAGTCGAAGTACTGCGCCGCCCACATCTGGTGCTGGCCGACGCCGGTCGAGATGATGGCTTCGCCCTTGGCGTGCCTGTTGATTTCCTCGATGACGGCGTAGGGCTGAATCAGCTCGCTGTCGCGGTCGTAGTTGAGGCAGTACTCTTTCTTGAGATGCGCGATCTCATCGTGCCAGGTCGAGTAGTCCTTCTCGAAGCCGATGCGCTTGCCGTATTCGAGCAGGTCAGTGAGATCGCGGGCGAGCACGCCGACGTGATGCCAGTTGACGCGCTTGACCTTGCCGATCTCGGCGATATCGACGTCGAAGTGCGCGATGTTGCGTGCATTCGGTGCAAAGCGCGCGGGATTTCCCGCGACGCGGTCGTCGAAACGGGCGCCGATTGCGATCAGGAAGTCGCAGTCCTCGACGGCATAGTTGGCCGACGCAATGCCGTGCATGCCGAGCATGTGCAGCGCCAGCGGGTGCGTCGTGTCCGAAGCGCCGAGCGCCATCAGCGTCGTCGTAACCGGAATGCCGTACTCGTTGGCGAGGCGCCGCATCGGCTTGGTTGCGTTGCCATTGATGACACCGCCGCCGGCGTAGATCAGGGGCCGCTCCGATTGCGCCAGCATCTCGAAAAAACGTTCGCAGGCGCGGTCTGTCAATTCATTCCCGGTGATCGCGGTGAGGCGGCGCTCGTAGCCGGGCAGGGGCAGCAGACCCTCGCCGCGAAAATCGCCCTCCCAGTTCTGCACGTCCTTGGGGATATCGATCACGACGGGCCCGGGCCGCCCGCTGCGCGCGAGTTCGAAGGCGCTGCGCACGGTGTCCTCGAGCTTTTCAGGGTCGGTCACGAGGAATATGTGTTTGGCGACGGCGCCCATGATCGCGGCCACCGGCGCCTCCTGGAATGCGTCCGTGCCGATCGCGGCGGTCGGCACCTGGCCGCAGATGACGACGATGGGCACCGAGTCGGCCATGCAGTCGCGCACGGGCGTGACGGTGTTCGTCGCGCCCGGGCCCGAGGTCACCATGACCACGCCGACCTTGCCGCTCGCGCGCGCATAACCCGATGCCATGAAACCCGCGCCCTGCTCGTTGGCCGGGACGATCAGCGGCATGGCAGCGGAGCCGTCCTCGCGACGGTGCGTATCGTTGTAGCGGAACACGGCGTCGTAGGTGGGCAGGATGGCGCCACCGGAATAACCGAAGATGGTATCGACGCCTTCATCGGCAAGCACCTGCACCACGATTTCGGCGCCGCTCATGCGCGTGCCGGTGAGCGGATGCTCGCTCGATTTCGTTCTTTTTACCTGCTCGTTCACGCGTTTTGCACTCGTAAGCTAAGTGCCTAATTTTCGGCGAGTGTTTACTAATTTTTATTGCATTGCAATACTCAGCCAACGACGCTGCGCGCCGCGTAGTTCGAGTCGTTTTAGTTACATCTGAATATATTGACGGAACCTAGATGCGACATGCAATTTCAGTCCTGCTGCAAAACGAAGTCGGTGCGCTGACGCGCATGACCGGCATGTTTTCGTCCCGCGGCTACAACATCGAATCGCTCAACGTCGCGCCGACCGACGACCCGACCGTCTCGCGCGTAACGATCGTCGTCTCGGGCTCGGATGCAGCCATATCGCAACTCAACACGCAGCTCGCGAAGCTGGTCGACGTCGTCAATATTCACGACATGACGCTCGGCGATCATTTCGAGCGCGAACTCGCCATCGTCAAGATCAAGCTCGCGACGGGCGGGCTGGCGAAGGCGATGAAACTGGCCAAACAGTTCGGCGCCGAGATTCTCGACGAAGCGCAGGTCAGTTGCACGATCCAACTGACCGGCAAGGTCGGCGAGATCGACGAGTTCGTCGCTGCCGCTGCCGAAGTCGGCGAATTGTCGGCAGTAGCGCGCTCCGGCAGCGTTGCCGTATCCAAGGGAGAAGTGACGCTGTCGACCTATGATGCCCACCATCACCTGTCGGCCTGACAATGTCTGCATTCTCGCTGCCCGACTATCGTCGACTCGTCGTCAAGGTTGGCTCGTCGCTTCTGATCGCAGGCGATGGCCACGTGCACCGCGGCTGGCTGGAGGGCCTCGCCGACGATGTGGCGGCGCTGGCGCGCGGCGGCCACGAGGTGTTGATCGTGTCTTCGGGAGCGATCGCCATCGGCAGCACCGTGCTCGGCATCAACAAGCGCCGCGCCCGGCTCGAAGACCTGCAGGCGGCGGCCGCGGCGGGGCAGGTGCAGCTCGTGCACGCCTACCAGGAGGCGCTGGGCGCGCATGACATCGCCGCCGCGCAGGTGCTGCTGACCTCCGAAGACACCGAAAACCGGCGGCGCTTCCTGAATGCGCGCGGCACGCTCGGGCGCCTCGTCGAGCAGCGCGTAATCCCGATCATCAACGAGAACGACACGATCGCGACCGACGAGATTCGCTACGGCGACAACGATCGCCTGGCTGCCCGCGTCGCCCAGCTGGTCATGGCCGATGCGCTGATCCTGCTGTCCGACGTCGACGGCTTTTACACGGCAGACCCCGGCAAGGACGCGACGGCGGAACACATCGCCGAAGTGCGCGGGATTACCGACGACATGCAGCGGATGGCGGGCGAGACCCGCTCGGATATCGGCAGCGGCGGCATGGCGACGAAAGTGCAGGCCGCACGCATTGCGACGCATGCGGGCTGTTCGACCGTGATCGCATCGGGTGCGATCGAGCGGCCACTGCAGGCACTGGCCGCCGGCGGCCGCTGCACGGTGTTTCATCCCGAGGGCACGCCGGCCGCCGCGCGCAAGCAATGGCTGGCAGGTGCGCTGGAAGTGCGGGGCGGGCTGCGGCTCGACGAGGGCGCCGTGAACGCGCTGCGAAAGGGCAACAGCCTGCTGCCGGTCGGCGTCGTCGAGGTGCTCGGTGATTTCCAGCGGGGCGACGTCGTAGACCTGGTCGATGGCGCGGGCCGGGAACTCGGTCGAGGGCTGGCGGAGTATGCGAACGAGGATGCAGAGAAAATCGTCGGCTGTCATTCCGATGACATAGAGGAGCGTCTCGGCTACCGCGGCCGATCGGTGATGGTGCATCGGGACGAGCTGGTATTGTTTGATCATGAACGCTGAGGTAGAGACTTCGATCTCCGCAACCATGGACGCCATCGGCGCTGCCGCGCGCCGCGCCATGGCGACGCTGGCAAAGACGAACGACGACGAACGCAACGGCGCCTTGCAGTCTGCAGCGGCGGCGATTCGTGCCAATTCGGCGGCGATACTCGCCGCGAACGCCAAAGACATGGAGGCGGGGAGGGCCCGCGGCCTGAGTGGCGCGATGCTCGACCGCCTGATGCTGGACCCGGATCGTATCGAGAGCATGGCCGCCGGCATCGAGACGGTCGCCCGGTTGCCGGACCCGCTGGGCAGCGTGCTGGCCGAGTGGCAACGGCCGAACGGTCTCAGGATCCAGCGCGTCAGCGTGCCGCTGGGCGTCATCGGCATCATCTACGAGAGCCGCCCCAACGTGACGGCCGACGCGGCGGCACTGTGCGTGAAATCGGGTAATGCCGCGATCCTGCGAGGCGGCTCGGAGAGTTTTCATTCGAGTACCGCCATCTACGAATGCCTGCGCGAAGGCCTGGAAGCGGCAGGCGTCGATGCCAATGCCGTGCAGATGGTGCCGACGACGGACCGCGCCGCCGTCGGCTACCTGTTGTCCTCGATGTCCGAGTGGGTCGACGTCGTCGTGCCGCGTGGCGGCAAGAGCCTGATCAAGCGCGTACAGGACGAGGCCCGCGTCCCGGTCATCGGCCATCTCGAAGGCATCTGCCATGTCTACCTGCACGAGGCGGCCGACGCCGACATGGCGCGTGACATCGTGCTCAATGCCAAGATGCGCAGGACGGGCATTTGCGGTGCCGCCGAGACCGTGCTCGTCGATCGCGCGGTCGCCGGCGATCTTCTGCCGCCGGTTTGCGCGGCCCTGGCGGGCGCGGGCTGCGAGATCCGCGGCGACGACGCCGTGCAGGAAATCGTGCCCGAAGCGACAGCAGCCGTTGCAGACGACTGGTCGACCGAGTACCTCGACGCCATCGTTTCGATCCGTGTCGTGGATGGCATCGACCAAGCCGTTGCGCACATCGCGGCATACGGCAGCGGGCACACGGAGAGCATCGTCACTGAAGACCAGGCCGCAGCCGAGCAGTTCTTCCGCGACGTGGACAGTGCGATCGTGTTGCATAACGCCTCGACGCAGTTCGCCGACGGCGGCGAATTCGGCATGGGCGCCGAGATCGGCATCGCGACCGGGCGCATACATGCGCGCGGCCCGGTGGGTGCCGAGCAACTGACGAGCTACAAGTACGTGGTAAGGGGCAGTGGACAAGTCCGGCCCGTTTGACGTCGCGGTCATAGGCGCCGGCATCAATGGCGCGGGTATCGCGAGAGACGCCGCGCTAAGGGGCCTCAGCGTCGTGGTGCTGGAGCAGGGCGATCTCTGCAGCGGCACATCGGCCATTCCGAGCCGCCTGATCCACGGCGGACTGCGCTATCTCGAGTACGGCGAGATACCGCTGGTGTTCGAGTCGCTGCGCGAGCGCATCACGCTGCGGCGCATTGCAGCGCACCTGATCACGCCGTTGCGCATCGTCATCCCGATTTTCGCATCGGCGAAGCGCGGTCCGTTCATCATCCGCCTCGGCATGATCGCCTACGACCTGCTGTCCGTCGGCAAGACCGTGCCGAACCACGACATGCTGAACCGCGACGAGATCATCGCGGCGGAGCCGGGGCTCGCGCGTGAAGGCCTGCGCGCCGCGGCACGCTATTACGACGCGCAGATCGCGTATGTCGAGCGGCTCGTGCTCGAGAACCTGCTTGCGGCCAGGGCGGCCGGCGCCGAAATCCTGACCTACCACGAAGTAACGGGTATCGACATCGAGGACGGCGCGATTCGCGCCGTGTCGGCCCGCAACACGATTACGGGTGAGCAGATCGAAATTGAAGCCCGCAGCGTCGTCAATGCGGCCGGGCCCTGGGTGGACCGGGTGCTGGCGACCACCGGCAAGCGCGCACCGCGGCACATTGGCGGTACCAAGGGCAGTCATATCGTGGTCGGCGACTTCGAAGGCGCGCCGAAAGATGCCTTTTACGTCGAAGCCGCAAAAGACGCGCGACCGTTCTTTATCATTCCCTGGAACGGCCAGTACCTGATCGGCACGACGGATATCCGTTTCGAGGGTGACCTGTCCGAGATTCGCGCGAGCCGCGAGGAAGTCGACTACCTGCTTGCCGAGACGAACCGTGTTTTTCCCGAAGCGCACCTGGGAGCCGACGAAATCCACTACGCCTATGCCGGCGTGCGGCCTCTTCCGTACCGGGAGAAAGGGCCGGAATCTGCGATTACTCGCAAGCACATCATCAAGGTCAATCGCTCTGTCGCGCGCGGACTCGTTTCGATCATCGGTGGCAAGCTGACGACCTACCGCCGTCTCGCCCAACAGACGGTCGATCGTCTCGCAAGAATACTTCGCCGCAGGCTACCCGACTGCAGAACCGAGGAAACGCTGTTGCCAGGCGCATACCGTCTCGACGAGGCGCGGTCGACACTCGAGTCGCTGGAAGAGCTGTCGCCCGCGGGCGTGGAGCGCCTGATCGCGATCTATGGTGGCCGTGCGATCGGCCTGGTGAGTACGGCGCGTGCCGAGCCGCCGCTCGAGCGCACGATCGACGCGGGCAGGACCATACTCGCGGCTGAGGTGGCGTTCGCTATCCGCGAGGAAATGGCGCTGACGCTCACGGACATCGTATTCCGCCGGCTCATGACCGGCTTCGACGCGGACCAGGGCAGGCCGCNNATCGCTGCAATTGCGGCGAATGAATTCGGCTGGACCGATACCGAGCGTTACGCACAGCTCGAGGCGCTGTACGCATACAGCGATTCTCTCCTGGTGCAAAACGAAGCTCAGGGAGAATAGGAAATCTCGGCGAACAACTCCCGGCCCCGCCCCGGGAAATAGCGGAAATTGCCGAATGCGTAGTCGGCGCGGTCGGCGATCGCACGATCCGTCATGTTGTTGAGGCGCAAGACGAGATCGAAGTTCTCGGTAAGCTCGATTCCTGCGCGCAGATTGGCGATCGAATGCCCCGGATAGCGAAAGCGGTTCTCGGCATCCAGGTAGTAGCTACCCAGGCGCGTCCATTGGAGCGCAAGGTCGATTCGCGCGCCAGGATCGAACAGCAGCTCCACGCTGCCGAGCAATCGCGGCGCCGTGTCGACTTCACGCCCGGAGACGAAGGTCTCACCGCGCGCTGCAACGGCGTCGAAGTCATAGGTGTGCCGCGCATAACTTGCGTCGATGCTCAAAACCCACGCGCTGCCCATGCCGAGATCGATCGCCGCTTCGATACCGCGATGTTTGCTGCGCGCTCCGCTGACATTGAATCCTTCCGCGTCGCGATAGATGCTGCCGCGCTTGCGCGAACTGAAAAGCCCGATGTCTGACGTCAGGTTGTCGCGGCTCGTGCGCCAGCCGATCTCGATACTGTCGATTCGTTCGGAATCGAGGTCGGCAATTTCCTGGCCGCTTTGCAGCCGATAGAGTTCCGTGGCCTGCGGCGCACGAAAGCCGCGGGCAATGCTGGCGTAGACACTGGACTGCTCCCCGAGCCGATAGCTCAACGACAGCTTGGGCGCCAGGTTGGCGAAGCGATCGCCGCGGTCGGCCGGGCGTGTGTACAGGCAGCCGCCGAAGCCGCATGCCGTGCCGTCATCACGCGTGTTACCGGTCAGCATGCGGTTGTCGTAGTCGTAATGAATCAGCTCCGCGCGCAGTCCGGCGCCGACAATCAGCCGGTCGTTCGGCTGCCAGTCGGATTGCACGTAGGCGGCAATCCCGATGCTCGTGACGTCGTAGTCGTAATGCTTGCCTTCGGGTCGCGTCTCGACCAGGAACGGCGAGCCTTCTGTCGGTCCGTCCTGGGTTTCTTTCAGGAACATGTCAGCCCACTCGACATCGACGCCGATGATCGTGCTGCGATGGTCGCCGCTGAATCTCGCCGTGGCCAGAATGCCGCCGCTCACGTGACCGTTTTCCTCGAGCGGCTGTCCCGGCAGAAAGTGTTGCAGGAACTCCATGTCGCTGTAGCGCAGGAACGGCCGCAGGTCCGCGTCGAATGCGTCGAAGGCGCGCTCCCAGCGGCCCTGCATTCGAATGCTGGATGCCTTGCGAAACGCTTCCGGATTCAGGTTTTGGCGGTTCATCGTGCTGTCTTTGTAGGCATCCTCGCCGAGGATGAAACCGGCGGTTTCCTGGTCGAGGTTCGTTGCAGTCATACCCAGCAGCAGGCGACCGCCCCTTAGCTCGCTGCGCCACTTGGCGTGCAGCTTGGCCTGCCGGTAGCCGGAGTCGTCGCGGAATCCGCCGTCGTCGGTGAGTACCACGGAGGTCAGCCAGTCCCGCTCGCCGGCGAACGGGACGCTGGCCCTGACCCGGGTGTAATCGTTCGCGCCGGCCTCCAGGGCCAGCCGCGGCCTGTGCGTGTCGACCTCCGGCAACAACACGTTGATCGTGCCGTGCAGCGCATTGGATCCGTACAGGGCGTTGCCCGGGCCGCGTATCACCTCGACGCTTTGCGCCAGCTCGGTGGCCGCCTCGAACAGCGAATTGACGTTGCAGAAGCCGGCGGGCCGAATGGGCACGCCATCCTCGAGAAACAGGAAAGCGCCGCAGGATCCCGCGCCCGTCAGTACCGGCGAGCGAATCGCGGTCAGGTGTTCCTGCCCGCTCGCGCGGGTGATCCAGACGCCGGCGACGCGCGTGAGCAGCTCGTGGATGTGCTGGTGTTTCGCGCGATCGATGGTTTTTTCATCGAGTCGCTCGATATTGCCCGCGTGCATTAATCTGGGCTGCTCGCGGCGCTGCGTCGTCACAACGAGTTCCTCGATTGTTTCGTCGACGCCCTGCGAGTGGGCCGGCAATGCCTGCATAGCAAGCATGGCCAGAATAAGTATTTGTCGCATACTCTTCCCCGGCAAGCGCGACATTATAATCGGGTCAACAAAAATCTTTCCGACGGAATGAGTTCTCCATGAAATATCGATGGTTAGGTTTGCTCTTGTTGTTTACTTCACTCGCAGCCGCGGCGGAAGACAGGCCGCGCATAGGTCTCGTTCTCGGCGGTGGTGGCGCCCGCGGCGCGGCTCATATCGGCGTCCTCAAAGAACTCGAGCGGCAGCGAGTGCCCATCGATGCCATCGCCGGCACGAGCATGGGGGCGATCATAGGAGGGCTTTACGCCTCGGGTATGTCGGTCGAGGAAATCGAACAACTGCTGCTGACCCTGGACTGGATCGAGACCCTGTCCGATGACTCACCGCGCAAGGCGCTGAGTTTCAGGCGAAAACAGGACGACACGCAGTATCCGTTCGATTTCGAACTCGGGCTGCAGGACGGCGAGATCAGGCTGCCGATGGGCATCGTGCAGGGTCAGAAGCTGGATCTCGTGCTGCGCAAGCAAACGGTCGGCGTATCCCACATCGAGTCATTCGATGATCTGCCCATTCCGTTTCGCGCAGTAGCGACGGACCTCGTGCGCGGCGAGCCCTATGTCATGGTGAGCGGTGACCTGGTAAAGGCTATTCGGGCGAGCATGTCCGTCCCGGGCATACTCGCACCGATACGCGTCGACGATCGGCTTCTCGTCGACGGCGGCATTCTCGAAAATCTCCCGATCGATGCGATACGTGGCATGGACGTCGACGTCATCATCGCCGTCGACGTCGAATTTCCGCTGTACGACGAGGAGGAACTGGATTCCGTCATGACGGTGGCCGAGCAAATTCTGACGATTCCGATCCGCAAGGAGACGCTGCGCCAGTTAGCCACGCTTGGCGATCAGGATGTCGTCATAAAGCCGGCGCTGGGCACCGGTTTCGGCTCTGCGGATTTCGGGCGCGTCCGCGAGGCATTGGAGCCCGGCACCGTCGCGGCGCGGAATATGAGCGACAAGTTGCGTGCGCTGGCGGTCGACGAGCGCGACTACGCCGCCTGGCAGGCCGGACGGAAGGAAGTACCTGCTGCGGGGGAATCACTCGCTTTCGTGCGCGTCGCGCATGACGGACGTCTCAGGCAGGGCCTGCTCGAGTCGCGGCTGGAAACGCAGGCCGGCGACGCTATCGATCCCGAAGCCCTGGAGCGCGACGCCAAGAGACTGTATGGCCTGGATCTGTTCGGGCAGGTTTCCTACGATCTTCTTTCGGAGAACGGCGGCACCGGCGTCGAGTTCCAGGCTCGCCCCAAGAGCCAGGGGCCCAACACGATGCGTTTCTCACTGTTTCTCGAAAACGACTTCGAAGGTTCGACGACGTTCAACGTTGCGACACGCCTGACGAAAACGGCAATCAACGACCGCGGCGCCGAGTGGCGCACGGATTTCCAGCTCGGAACGGATCCCTTGCTCGTGTCCGAGTTTTACCAGCCGTTCGGAGCCGAATCGCGGATGTTTTTTGCGCCACGCGTCGATTTGCGACAGTCCGTTCGCAAGTCGTTTGTCGAGGATGATGCGATCGCGCGTTACCGCGTCAACGAGGTCTCGGCGGGCATCGATTTCGGCATGGAAATCGCCGAGTGGGGCGAGCTGCGGTTGGGCGCCTTTCACGGTGTCGGCAATGCCCGGGTCAAGGTCGGCGACACCGCGATACCGAACATCGACTTCAATACAGGGGGCGTGTTTGCTCAACTGCAGGCAGACACCCTCGACCATGCGCACTTTCCGGGCTCGGGATATCGTGCCGGGCTGACCTGGACACAGTCGCTGACGGAGTTAGGGGCCGATCAGCGCTTCGAGTCCTTCGAGTCCGAGTATGTCAAGGCCTGGAGCCGCGGAAGAAACAACCTGCAGCTCGGTCTTGGTTACGCAACCACGTTCAATGCCGATACGCCGGTCACCGAGCATTTTACGCTCGGCGGATTTCTTCGCATGTCGGGTCTGGAGCAAGGTGAGATCAGCGGGCCACATGCTGCGCTCGGCAAGCTCGTGTACTACCGACGCATCGGCTCGCCGCCGGACGGCCTGCTGAATATGCCGGTATACCTTGGCGCTTCGTTCGAGGCTGGCAACGTATGGCAGTCGCGTTCCGACATCAGCTTCGACTCCCTGTGGGCAAATGGCAGCGTGTTTGCAGGGCTTGATACCTATATCGGCCCGGTCTTTCTTGGCGCAGGTGTGGCGGAGGGTGGTGAGGCCAACGTCTATCTTTTCATCGGTTCTTCACCGCGTTAGGTGAGAAGCGACGAAGGTCAGCGGATGATCTTCTCCAGGATCTGCGTCGGTGTATCCGTTTGGCGGTAATAGCCGTGGCGCGCGGCCATCGCATCATATGCGATGTCGCGTTCGGCCTCGGTTGCGTACCAGTGCAAACGCTCCCAGTCGTCACCGAGGATCTTTCGCAACGTATCCGACGCCGGCAATGTCACGCGGATGCCGTAACGTCTCTCTGAGTCCGCAGTCGTCGGGTCGACGAGATTATGTTTGTGGCAGAAGTCCATGGGCGTCGCAGTATACTCAACCCCGACGATTCGCGCCGCGATCTTGCGCGCCTTCACGGTCAGCCCAGCCGATCAGGCGCCGGGTAATAAAGAGATAAACGGGTTTCACGGTAAGCATCCAGGCTCGCGACAGCCACGAGGGCTTGGCGAGAATGCCGTGTTGCCGTCGTGTGAGATGCCCGGGGCAATAGCTGCGCTTGTGTTTGAGCAGGTGGCGAATGTCCTCGCCGGCCAGGGCACGGAAAAGGCGGCCACGACCTGGCGCGAACCAGGCCACCTGGAAGTCAACGAAGGCCGGCGTGCCGTCTTCGCGCACCAGTATGTTCGGCTCCTTGGCCAGATCGTTGTGCACGACACCGAGTCGGTGCATATGCCGAAGAAGTCCTAATGCGGCTGCGAAATAGGCCGGATCCCGCGGCCTGGCGTGATGCATCGGCGCGCCGGGCAGGTACGCGCGTGTCAGTAAATCTCGATTTGCGGAGATCAGGTCCGGGATACCATCGATGCCGTCGAGGGCCGCCAGCGCAGCGGCTTCGCGCTGCAGCAGCCGCCGCGCAAGCCAGCGCAGCCAGGGGCTTGCCGTGCGGACGTCGCGCTCAATGACGATCTCCTGTCCTGAGACGGACTGACGGATTTCGCCAAACATGTCCTTTTTGAGCAGCTCGATTTCGGCCATTGTGGGAGAATACCTCAGTGCATAGCGCCGGAAAGATTAATGGCGGGCAATTCTGACGAACAGACGCCGGGCGCCGAAAGGGGCAGGCTGGACGCGACAGGCGAGTTTTTCAGCGTCGGCACGCCGCTGCATGCAGTGCGTGCAGGATATATCCAGCGCGCAGCAGACAAGGTGCTTTACCAGACCGTCGTCACGAACCGCTATGCCCACGTCATTGCGCCGCATCGTAGCGGCAAATCGAGCCTGATCGCTGCAACCGCGGCCAGGTTGCAAAACAATGGGTTCAAAGTTGCCGTACTCGATCTGGAACAAATCGGCGTGCGCGATGCGGGATCGAATTCCGGACGCTGGTATTACAGCGTCGCCTACCGGCTCCTGCGACAGTTGCGTATTCGGGTAGACCTGCAAAGCTGGTGGCAGGACAAGTCCATACTCAGCAACCGGCAACGCCTTGTCGAGTTTTATTCGGAAATCATCCTGCAAAACGTGCACGAGCGCATCGCGATTTTCGTTGACGAGATCCAGTGCATCGCCGACCTGCCGTTCGCAGACCAGCTGCTTGCGAGCATTCGCGCGGCCCATAATGCCCGGGCGACCGATCCCGAGTTTTCACGACTCACGTTCGTTCTGCTCGGGGAATGCGATCCGATCAGCCTGATAGACGAGCCCGAGCTTTCACCGTTCAATATCACGCAAGCCGTGACCCTTGGCGATTTCTCACGTGCCGATCTCGATCTTTTTGCTGCCGAACTCAATCTCGCGCCGCAGGACGCAGCCGCTGCGCTCGACAGGATCTACTACTGGACTGGCGGCCAACCTTACCTGTCGCAAAAGCTCGCGCGCGCGGTTTCCCGTGAACAACTCGACGGCGACATCGCCGAAAATGTGGACCGTATAGCCAAACAACAGCTTACCGGGCGCGCGGCGCTGCATAACGAGCCTTTGATGAGCCACATACACCGCGAAATCGTTAACGATACGAAGCGGCGTGAGGCGCTCATCAATCTCTACGGCCGGGTGCGCAAGGGAATCGATGTCCCGGCCGACCTTGGTTCGCCGCTGCAGCGAAGGCTGATGGCGATCGGGCTGCTGGCGATTGACGGAGAGGGCAGGCTTGTCGTCCGAAACCGGCTCCTCGATGCTGTCTTCACAGCAAGATGGGCAAATGAAAACCTGCCGATGCACTGGCGTGCGCCAGCGGTCGCTGCGGCCGTGGTGCTGCTGATCGTCGCGATCCCCTTCTGGTATACGCAGTTGTTGCCTCGTTCTTACGTCGAAACCCTCACGTCGACAAGCGTTGAGCTGAATTTGGCCCACGCGTCATGGCTCGACCTGCGCTCGTTTCCGGGGCACGAGGACACGGCGGACAACCTGTTCCGGCGATTTGTCCGGGATCGCGCCCTGCGCGCCAGTAACGACGAGGAGATAGGCGAAATTGCCGCGCTGGCGGCGACCTTGCCCGACGCCGGACGTCTTCCTGACGAGCTGAATGCCGGCTACTGGGACAGGAGGGTTCTGGAGGCCAAACGCAACGAACGTCGCGATGATGCGCTGCTTGCGGCAATCGAATCCTTCGTCCTGTCCACTCCGCAACGACGCAATCGCGCGCGTGCGATTGTCGCGAACGACTATCCCATGTTACTTGCCAGTCTGAGGAACAGCGAGGCGACGACGGTCGTTCTCGACCCGGCCAGTATGCTGTTGACCGAAATACGCTCGGCCACCGTCAGGCAATGGTCGCTCGAGGCCGAGGGTCTGCAGCGACGCGACGACTGGACCATGACGGCGCTCGAGGTGTCGCCGCTGGTGCGGCGAGTAATGGTGGATCGTTCAGGGGTGGTTTCGCGCGTCGGACTCACACTGAACCTGAGCCATGCACGCGCTCGCGATCTGCGCATCAAGGTCATCGCACCGTCCGGTCGCACCGTCGAGGTCAGCCCGGGCGTAGAGCGCGCATCGATGAATCAGGACCTGAGGATTCCCGCGTCGCAACTTGGAGCGCTCGTCGGGGAGCCGGTCAACGGCACCTGGACACTGAGCGTTCGCGACGAGGAACTCGGCGTCGCCGGCCGGCTCGTGGGCTGGAGCCTCAACCTGAATTCACAGGGCGTCGTCGAGGATTTCCAGCGCGGATTGAACATCAGTGATCCTCAGGAACGGGAGACGGATAACGTCTGGTTCAGCGAGGACGGGCGCTATGCGGTGGCGCGCGCGACGCAGAGTGACAGCGCTCGGATCTGGGATCTTGCGTTCGCAACCCCTGTGCGCGCGGTCGCGGTCAGCGAATTCGAGCAGCTGATCGGTTTGAGCAGGAATGCGCGCCTGCTGGTGACTTCGACGCACGATACCGTCAATCTCTGGGAAACCGCCAGCGGGAATCGCGTTGCGACATTGCCAGTCGATACTGCCGGCGCGAGCGCGCGGTTGACCGATGACGGAACTCATTTGCTCCTGCAACGCCGCGGGGATCTCGAAACGACGTTCGAATTCTGGTCGCTCGAAACTGCATCCGTAGCGGCACGGCTCGCCGTGGCGGGAACGCCGGCGGCCGTGGCGCTCGATTCGGCAGGCTCGCGCATTGCTGTCGCCGATTATGATCGCGCTGTTCGCGTGTGGGATCTCGAAAGCGGCACGCAGCTTGCGCAAATCGACCTCGAGGCTCAGCCCAGTGACCTTTGGCTTGCGGCCGGCGGCGAGGTGCTGGGCGCCGTGTTCGACGGGGCAGGCGCCTCGTTATGGCGCATCGATCGGCCATCGCGGCCGTTGTTGCAGCAGCGCGGCGTCGGTCGCTGGCAGCTCGCGTTTTCGCCATCGGGGTCAAAAGTTCTGATTGGCCGCAGCGGTGCAGGGTTCCGCGTGTATGACACGGTCGACGGGCGCGTGCTGGGCCCCCTGCTGGGCGCAGGTGGGTACGCGGAATCGGCAGACCTGCTGGCATTTAGCTCGGACGAACAGATTGTCGTTACCGCTGGGCCGGAGTCCGTGGCGCGGTTCTGGAACACGCCGGCATTACCGGCGACCAATACCGTGGCAACCGAAAACGTCAGTCACGCAATCTGGCCGCCATCGGGTAACGCCGTTGCGGTGGCGACGCCGGACGCCGCGACGATCGTAATCGGAGATACCGACGGAGACGTGCACATTCTTCCGGCGCGCAACGGCGTCGATGCCTTGCAGGCCGAACTCGAGGGTGTCAGCTTCTTTGGTCATGGCAGCGCGGTTCGCTATTTGGTAGCAAGCCCCGACGGCTCCGTTGTTGCGAGCGTGGCCGCAGACAATACTTTGCGAATCTGGACCGTTGCCGACCGGGAACCGCGTCCATTCATCGGCATGTTGCCCGGTGACGATCGAGGTCTTATGGTGTTTTCGCCGGACGCCAGGTTGCTGGGCGTAATCAGCGGCGGTGCCGCGCAGATCATCGATGCGGAATCCGGCAGACTTCTTGCGAATTTCGATATTGGCGAACCGCAAAGTGGCATTGCTTTCGCCGGAAGCGACCATCTCTATATCGGCGCCACATCGGGTAGCTTGCGCGTTATCGCCCGTGAATCCGGAGATGACTGGGTCTTGCAAGACGTCTGGAAGGCGAATTCGGGGATTCGGCATTTACAGGCGTCGCCTCGAGCCGACTATCTCGTGCTGGTTGATCGCGACAATGTTGCGCGTCAATTCAGTCTTGCCGAGGGCCGCATCGGCGAGGATGTACTGCAACTGCCGGCGAACGTGGAAGAAGTCAGCTATGTGCCGGGCGGTACGCGGGTGCTGTTCCGCACATCCGGATGGATCCATCGGGCTATCTCCACGCAGAGCGGGCTGAAGTGGCTGGATGCGACATTGGCGCCGCCTGCGCTCGAGAGCGCCCGCATGGTCTTTGGCGGAACGGAATTCGACCGCGCGGCAACCTGGGGAAGTCGCGTCTACCTGCCCGTCGCAGGCGATGAGTTTGCGAGCATCAGCGAATTGCGCCTCGGCACGGATAAAGGGCCGGGACTCTTCGGCAACAAGGATGAGCTGCTGGCCGAATGGCGGGGACGCCTGGGACTAGCGCTCGTTGCCACGCAAGGTCCGGACGAGTAACTCCAGTCTCGCGGCCGTGACGTCGCGGGCGGGTAAGGGCTCCCCGACTCCAATCGAAACGCGCGCGAACAGCCGGCCCGGGATCTTTCTCACCCCGCCGGTCTTGCGGCGGCTGAACCAGCTGCCCCACAGCCGGCCGAGCGCCACCGGTACGACCGGGACGGGGCGGCGGGCGATGATCTTCTCGATGCCGGGCCGAAACCGTTGCACCTCGCCGTCACGCGTAATGGCGCCTTCAGGGAAAATACACACGACGTTGCCTGCGGCGAGTTCCTCGTCGACACGTTCGAATGCCTCGTTCATCAGGTGCTCATCCTCTCGCGCTCCGGCAATGGGAATCGCCTTCATGTGCTGGAAGAAAAAACGCAGTAGCGGAATTTGAAAAATGCGATACCACATCACGAACCGCATGCGGCGCTTGATGCAACCGGTCAGCAGGATTGGATCCATATAGCTCACGTGATTGCATACGACAATCGCCGGTCCGTGCTTCGGCACGTTTTCGAGGCCAGTTGCCCGCAGGCGATAGAAAAGGTTGATCAGCATCCACGCGAGAAACCGCATCATGAATTCCGGCAGCAGCGAGTAGATGTATACGGCGACTGCAATATTCAGCAATGCGATGAGCAGGAACAGTTCCGGGATCGAGTAGCCCAGGTTCAGCACGACGATGGTCATTCCGGAGGCGATGACCATGAATATAGTGTTGATGATGTTGTTGGCCGCGATGATGNNCGATGATGCGCGACACTTGATGGCGCTCGGCCCGTTTCTGCACTAACGCGTATAAGGGGACACTGTAGAAACCCGCAAATGCGCCCAGCATGGCGAGATCGAAAAGAACGCGAAGATTGCCGGGCTGATCCAGGAATGCCGCGATGGTCGTGAACTCTTCAGCGTTGGGTAAAGTCTGCGCGAAGTAGAGATCAACTGCGAAGAGGCTCAGGCCAATGGAGCCGAACGGAACGAGCCCCAGTTCGATACGATGGCCGGACATGCGTTCGCACATCAGGGAACCTATGCCAACCCCTATAACGAAAGCTGCGAGCAAGGCCGTCGAAATCGATTCGCTGCCGTTCAGAATGATCTGGGTGTAGGCGGGAATCTGAACCGTCATAATCGTGCCGTAAAACCAGAACCACGAAATGCCGAGGATCGACAGGAAGACAACTCGGTCCTCGCGCGCAAACCCGACGATTCGCCAGGTCTCACGCCAGATGTTCCATCTGAGTTTGAGCTCCGGGTCGGCCGAAGGAGTAGAAGGAATTCGCCGACTCGCCAGGTAACCGAGTGCCGCGAAGCCGATCAGCCCCGCTGCGAGAAACGACTGATCTTGTGGAGAAAAGGCGACCAGCGCGCCGCCTATAATCAGGCCGAGCAGGATAGCGACATTCGTTCCGGCCTCGACGAGCGCATTGCCACCGACAAGCTCCGATGTCGCGAGCTGTTGCGGCAGGTAGGCGTATTTGACGGGCCCGAACAGGGTTGACTGGCAGCCCATCAGGAAAAGCAGCAGCAGGAGGATTTCGTACTGGCCGTCGATGAATGCGGCGGCCGCGATGGCCATCAGAGCAATCTCGAGCAGCTTGATACGCTGAATCAGCAAAGACTTCTCGTATTTGTCCGCAATTTGTCCGGCGATCGCCGAGAACAGCAGGAAAGGCAGAATGAACAGTAGTGCCGCCATGTTGGCGAGCTGACTCTGATTCATGCCAAAAACCTGAATGCTCTGGAACGTGATCAAGACGATCAGGCCCTGACGGAAGACATTGTCATTCAGCGCACCCAGGAACTGGGTTGCGAAAAAAGGCGCGAACCGGCGCTGTCCGAGCAGGGAAAACTGGCTTGAATCGCTCACTTTACTGGCAGTTCATGGATGAGATGCACGTCACTTTTACATATTGACAGCGGTGCTATTATGCGGCCTTGCAGGATGTTGAAATATATACCAATTAATCAACTATGGGACCGATAGCGACGTTAAGCCGACTCCGCTTCGCCTTGCTGCTTTGCGGCGCGGCGCTTGTTGGTGCCTGTGCCGAGGAACCGAAGCCCCGCTCGGTCCCGGAATTACTCGAAAACCCGATCGTCCTTGAGGCGGTCATGGTCCGCTGCAATGCGAATCGGACCCAGACACGCTACGACGCCGAGTGCGTCAACGCGCGCCAGGCCGTATCCATGCTCGAGGCAAGAGAAGATCGCGAGCGCGCCAAGGCCTTCGAAGCACAGTCGCAGCGCAAGCGTGAAGCGCTCCGCCGCACCCAGACTGCGGCGGCAGAAGCGCGGCGTCGCGCACAGGAGGCCGAGCGCCTCCGTGAGGAAACGGCCTATCTGGCCCAGTTCGGCGAGTTGCCGCCGTCACCCGAAGATGACGAAGCGATGGCCGAGACGGAAAGCAACGTGCCGGGGGCCGTACTGCCCGATCCTGAAGAGGCGGACGAGTCGCCGGCGACCGGCGGGGAGGCTACGCTGCCGGCGTCCGACGGCGGCAATGCGCCCACGATGAGCAGGGAAGAGTCGGCGGATCTCGGCGCGATTCGAGAGGAATTGCAGAGACGTAACGACGGCTCCGAAGACTAGGCGGGCATCGTGCGCACGTGCACGTCGCGCTGCGGGTAGGGGATCTCGATCCCGTTTTCCACAAATGCCCTGTAAACGGCGCAATTGAGCTCATGACTGAGCCGGCCACGATCCACCGGGCGTTCGATCCAGCACAGCAGTTCGAAGTCCAGGCTCGAGTCGCCGAAAGTTCTGAAGCGCACGCGCGGTGCCGGCGAGCCACATATTTCGGCGTTGTCGGCGGCGACCTTCTCCAGTACCTCGATCACCCGATCGATGTCCGAGCCGTAGGCGACGCCGACCGCCGTTCGAATGCGGTGTTTTTCAGACGGACCGCCCGCCTCGTTGATGATCTTTCCATTGCCTATGATGCCGTTAGGAATCGTGATTTCGACATCGTCACGCGTAAGCAGCCGCGTACTTCGCAAACCAATATGGGTCACGACACCGCGCTCGCCGGACTCGAGAATGATGAAATCGCCAGTCTTGTACGGCGCGTCCATAATGATTGAGACGCCGGCGAACAGGTTTGACAGGGTGTCTTTCGCGGCAAAGCTGAGCGCAAGGCCGACGATGCCGGCCGAGGCTACCCAGGCGGTGACGTTGATGTCCCATGCAAGGAATATGAAATAGACCGCAAGAGCGGCGAGGACGACCTTGATAACGTTTTGCAGCAGAGAGAGCATGCCCGTTTGAACGAACTTTCTCTTCTGGTTGCGCCGTGCTATTTGCACGAACAGGGTCGTCAGATGTCGAAGCAGGTTGTACCAGACGACGACGGCGATCGTTTTCAGGGCTCCGAGCGCAAGAAACTCCGGCGCGTCCGGCAAACCGATGCGTTGCGTTGCAAGTCCGAGACCGAGCAGGACGAAGGACAGGAAAATCGGCCGATGCAGCAGCCCGATCAGTCGGTCATCCAGGTCCGTACTGGACCGGTTTGCCAGCCTTCCGATCGCGCCCGAAAGCATCCAGTCGGCGATCTTGCCGACGACGATGAATGCCAACGCAATGACAAGTGCCTGCAGGTATATGTTCGGGCCGATCAGCCCGGCGATCTCCTGCACTTTATCGATGAATTCGGTCAATCGCTGTCGTCGTCATTCGGCATGCCGAATGTGCGCACGTTACTTTCTTCTTCCGGCTGCGACGCCGTGGCCGACGTTCCGGACTGTATGCCTGGCGTCGTCGGCAAGCGCCGCGTCTGCGCCGTCAAGATCTGCACGAAGCGGTTGGCGACGTCCGGTGCGATATTCGGCGAGCTGACGAAGATCTTCTCTGGCGTCATGTCGGCCGAACCGTAAAAGGCCGCGTTGGCCTTGTGATCTATCGTCACGCCGGCGCCTTCGAGAGCAACGCCGCCGAACAGGCCGCGGCTCCTCGAATAGGAAACCACTTCGGCTTCGAATTTCCAGTCGGTCGCGACTTCTGCATGTCGGCCAACCGGTCCGGCCGCGACTGACGCATCGGCACCGAGAGTCACCTTGCCCTCGGCAATATCTTCGACGCCTTTTCGCGATTTGAATACGAGAATGACATCCGTCGACTGCGCACCGATCTGCCAGCCGATGCTGCCGCCCGTCATCTTGATAAACGAGGGATTGCTCCATGAATCGTCATCCTGACGCACGACGAGAATTCCCTTGCCGCGTCTTGCCCCGACCCCGAATCCGACCTTGACCACGTTCGGAACGACGGCGACGGCATAGGCGCGCGCAAGCAAAGAAGGCGGTATTCGTTTCTCGGGGATTCGCAGCAACTGGTCGAGAACATCGGCCGCGTCTATGACGCGCTGTTCTTCCCGGGTCGCGGCTGAAACCGACGCTGTCAGCGCCATGGCCAGCACAGCAACGAGTGCATTCAGAATAAGCTTACGCATGATCGATTACCGGCTTGAGACCGGGTTGCCCAGACAGGGTTCCATGATACGCCAAATTTTAGCAGTGCTCATCGGCTGTTTAGCCGACTGATTTCTCGAAGAGAATCGGTGGAAGGGGGCAATTAAGGCTGGCGCAGATTGCGCGTATCAGTTCCGCCTCATTGAGCGACAGCCGATTGTCCGTCAGCACCGTTTCGGTGATGGCCTTGAGGAGCATCTGCTGGCCATCCGAGTTGAGCGCCAGCAGGGTCTCGAGGCTGCGGTCCAGTGTCCGGACCGTGTAGTTCTCGTCGCTTTCGTGGCTGAATTTCTGTCCCCATGTACCGAATTTCGCGACACCCGCGGCGAAGGCGCGCTGCCGGGAGGCGTCGTCGGTGTGGCCGTAGCGCGCAACGATACGCAGCAGATCGACCGCCGCGCGGCGTACGGGCTCTCGTTGCGCCTTTTGCCGCTTGCGCCGTTTTGCCGGACGGGATGCCTGTTCGATGTTGGCGACGAGAACGCGGTAGAAGCAATATTCATAAAGGTCAATTGTGGCGTCGACGTCGATCAGACTGCCCGCGAGTTCGACAAGGTATTCAAGTTGCGGCAGGGGGCGACGCTTGATCGCCGGAAACGCAATTTCCATTAGCGGCAATCGATATTCCGCACCGGTGTTTCCCAATGCATCGTAATACTCTCGGACGATTCGGGTGCGTTCGCGACCGAGCTGTTGTTCGACAAGCGATAACTGATGCTGCAGCGTGCTGCCCGACCGGTCGAGAACCAGCGCAATGACCAGCAGGTAAGACAAGTCTACGGAATGTGCCGCGTCGTATAGCAGATCCGGCACGGATCTGCGCAGGCCCGCTGCATAGCCGACGTGCTCGACTTCCGGCTGCCCGACCATGCCGGTAATGGTCTCCGGCAGGGCATCCACCTCGGACCCGGTACCGCCGATATCGTCGGCGGTTGCCGCTGCGGCAAACGCTGCGACTTCCGGCGCGTCGACACTGTCTTTGCGCCGGACCTCGGGATAGTCGCCCGGCTCGAACGACGGATCGAGCGCCTGGATACGTTCCGTCAGCGGCGGGTGTGTCGCGAGCAAGCCGCTGAGCCGCGAGCCGGGCCCAAACAACATGTGGCTGACTTCCTCGGGGTCCGCCGCCTCAAGGTAGGAATGATCTCGGTAGCCGCCGATCTTTTTCAATGCGTTGGCAATGCCCGTTGTCTGCCTGGTGAATTGCACGGCCGACGCGTCGGCCAGCAACTCGCGCTGTCGCGACACACTTGCCTTGATGATGCGCGCCATCAGGACACCGATAGCGCCGAGTACAGTCAATCCGAGGCCGACAACCAGGATGCCGGCGGCATCTCTGCTGCGTGCGTGACGCGCCCCGCGCAATATCATGCGGCCGATCAAGCCGAGCACCATGATGCCGAACAGCACGCCCATGAGCCGGATGTTCAAACGCATGTCGCCATTCAGGATATGGCTGAACTCGTGGCCTATGACGCCCTGTAGCTCGTCCCGGTCCAGCGTCTCGAGCGCGCCGCGCGTAACTGCGATTGCCGCATCGCCGGGTTCGAAACCGGCGGCAAAGGCATTGATGCCGCCTTCCTGTTCGAGCACATAGATTTCGGGCACGGGCGTGCCCGACGCGATCGCCATTTCCTCGACTACGTTACGCAGCCGCCTGCGCAGCGGATCCTGCACGTCGCTCGGGACCGGAACGCCGCCGAGTGCAACCGCCACGCCTCCTCCGCCGGAGGACAAAACGGCCGTCTTGTAGAGTGTTGAGCCGACGATCAGCAAGCTTGCGGCGAGCGCTGTGCCGATGAATAGCGGCGCCTGCTGTAATGCGAAACCGCCGAACGTATATTGGCCGCTTGCCGGCGAGAGGCCATACAGCGTGGCGCCGACGACCAGCGTTACGCCCGCGACGATCAGCAACGTCGCCATTACGTAAGCGTAGACCAGTCGCCGCGACGTGCGGCGAGCGTTGTCCTGTGCGTCGAAGAAATTCATCGTAACTCCGCTGACGACAGCGATGACGACAAATCAGGTGAATGACACCTCTGGCACTTCGCGTTTCTCCTCCGACTCGATCTCGAGAAAGCTCGCCAGTTCGAAACTGAAAAACCCGGCGATCACGTTGTTCGGGAAATTCTGTGCCGAATTGTTGTATTGCAATACCGCATCATTAAACGCCTGGCGCGAGAAAGCGACCTTGTTTTCGGTGCTTGCGAGCTCTTCCTGGAGCTGCATCATGTTTTGATTTGCCTTGAGATCCGGATAAGCTTCGGACAGGGCAAACAGGCGGCCCAGCGCGCTCGCCAAGGCACCCTCGGATTCGCCGAGTTCCTTGATGGCCTGCGCATTGGCGGGGTCGGCCTTGGCGGCATCGAGGCTGGATGACGCGGCATTGCGTGCTTTAATTACATTTTCCAGCGTCTCGCGTTCGTGCTTCATGTAGCCTTTTACGGCTTCGACGAGGTTAGGAATCAGGTCGTAGCGCCGGGTCAGCTGTACGTCGATTTGGGCAAATGCGTTCTTGACGCGGTTACGTTCATTGATCAGCCGGTTGTAAATGCCGATCCCCCACATGACAATCGCCGCTATGACTGCGAGGAATATCAGGAATGAAGTCACTGTCCCGCTCCTTGTCGAGGATTAGAAAGACCAAGCTTAACCTTGGGCACAAACTAACTCTAGTGATTGGGTTGATACTCGCCATTTCAATGCCTGCGAGGGCGGAATGGATCGGCGATGCGCGCCCGATGATGGGCACTGAAGTCAGCGTGCTGCTGTGGCATGAGGACCGTTCGCGGGGCGAGGACCTTGTCGGGCAGGTTTTTGCGGAGGCTGCGCGGATCGAAGCGCTGATGAGCACCTACATCGAGGACAGCGAAATTTCCGACATCAACCGGCGCGCTGCGAGCGAACCGGTCCCGGCCGGCGAGGAGTTATTCACACTCATTCGGCGCTCACTCGATATATCGATACTGACCCTGGGTGCTTTCGACATCACCTACGACAGCGTCGGCCAGCATTACGACTTCCGCAAGCGGCAACGGCCCGACGCCAGGACTGTCGAACTGGAGCGCAAGCACATCAACTTCCGTTTGATCGAACTCGATCAATCAGCAGGCACGGTGCGATTCCTGGAGCAGGGAGTGCGTATCAATCTCGGTGGTATCGCCAAGGGCTATGTCGTCGAAAGGGGCGCCAGAATCCTGCGTGCGAACGGAGTCGGGCATGCCATCGTCACTGCGGGCGGGGATTCGCGTTTGCTCGGCGACCGGCGTGGCCAGCCGTGGATGGTCGGCATCAGGGACCCGCGCAACGACGGCCAGGTGGCGATTTCGGTCCCCCTTAAGGACGAAGCTATTTCGACCTCGGGCGATTACGAGCGCTATTTCGAGGAAGGGGACAAGCGCTATCACCATATCATTCAGCCCAGCACCGGTACGCCTGCCGGCGGCGTGCACAGTGCGACCGTATTCGGCCCGGATGCGGTCATGACCGATGCGCTGTCGACGTCGGTGTTCGTCATGGGCGTCGACCAGGGCCTGCGCCTGATCGCGACGCTGCCCGATTACGAGAGCATCGTCATCGATGACCAGGGGCGCATCTTCTATTCGGCCGGACTCCAGCAACCGGACCCGGGAAGCGAGCCCGAGTAACGCGAACTCCATGCGCGTGTTCGACGGCGTCGACGTCCGCATTACCCGAGTTTCGACTGTCGCCGAATAGAGACGAATTTTCACTTTAAATTCAGCTGGATAGGCCTATCATAGACAGTCTGTCGAGGGCGCTGAGAGGAGCGCCGTCGGCGCCCCGGAAATAATTCGGAAAATGAATGATTTAACGTAATCTCCGAGAATTACGATGAATCGTTGTCTCTCTGAGACGCTGCTATGCATGGGTTCCGGCGCGCTGCGCCGATCTGCCTGACCGGGATTATGGTCAAAGCAGACCGGGCATTTGTGACACCTATCACGACCCGCAAAGGCCTGGCCTGTCACCATGCGTTGTCTGGCAATGCCGCGCCGGGGCAGGGATGGGCCCTGGTCATACGACAAGGATGGAGATGATGAAAATGAAGAACATTTTGCTGGGTTTCGCGCTTTGCGTGTTTGCAGCCACCAGCCTGGCGTCGTCCGGGCTGACGGGCCAATCCGCGCCCGATTTTGCGCTGAAGAGCAATTCAGGCCAGAACCTACGGCTGTCCGAGTATCGTGGCGAGGTCGTCATGGTCAACTTCTGGGCTACGTGGTGTGGGCCGTGCCGCCAGGAAATGCCGCTACTGGACGAACTCTACTCGCGTTATCAGCGTGTTGGTTTCAGCTTGCTGGGTGTCAATATCGATGACAACCAGGCCAAGGCAATGAACATGGTGGCGGAACTCGGCGTGAGCTTCCCCGTGCTTTTCGATACGAGCAAGGAAGTCAGCAAGCTCTACAATGTCGATGCGATGCCCGTGACAGTGCTCATCGATCGAGAGGGCACCGTGCGTTACGTCCATCTTGGCTACAAACCCGGCTATGAGGAAAAGTACCTCGACCAGGTCCGCTCATTGCTCAGGGAGTGAGCGGACGGCGTCCGTGATGAGGAGACAGAAGGTGATGAAACGACTGTTGATGGTCTTTGTTGCAGGCTTGACACTCGCGATCGGCACAGCGTCCATCGCCGAAGACGTCGCGTCGGGAGAAGCCGAATCGCGTGATCGTTTTCGCAGCCTCGACCAGGACGTGCAGGACCTGAAGAAGGAGGTTCTCGATCTGAACCGGGACCTGTTCCTGCTGGAGGAAGAGCTGCTGTTTCCCGCCAACTCGCAGGTTGCGTTCTTCATTTCGATGGACGTCGGCGAGTATTTCGCGCTGGACTCGGTAAACCTGAAAATCGACGGTAAGGAAGTTGCCAACTATCTGTACACGGAACGTGAAATCGACGCCTTGATGCGCGGCGGTGTGCACCGTTTGCACATGGCAAACCTCAAGACCGGTGATCACGAGTTGATTGCCGTATTTACGGGCAAGGGCCCGCATACGCGAGACTATCGCCGTGGCGCGACGCTGACCTTCAGCAAGGGTATTGGCGCGAAATACATGGAGCTCGAGATCACCGACCGGGTCAAGAAACAGCAGCCGGAGTTCGTGATCAAGGACTGGGAGTGATTGTTGTTGCCGCGCCTTCCAAACGTCGTTGCAACGTGCGCGCTATTCGCGCTCATGGCGCAACCTTCCGCAGCGGCGAAAAACGGTCCTGAACCGATCGTTGTCAATGACGCTCAGTATGGCGAGGTTCTTTTTCACTTTTACCAGGAAGATTATTTCCCGGCGATCGTAAAGCTGCTCGCCGCCCAGAAACAGGGTCAGCTGACCGAGCATCAACAACAAGCCGAATTACTGCTTGGCGGCCTTTTCCTGTCCTATGGCCATCACCTCGAGGCAGCCGATATCTTCGAGCGTCTTCTGGCCGACAACGTCGATACGGAGGTCCGCGACCGCACCTGGTTCTTCCTCTCGAAGATCTGGCACCAGCGTGGCTACCTGGATAAGTCGCAGCAAGCGCTCGACAATCTGAGCGACGACTTGCCGAAGAATCTGCGTAGAGAAGCCGACATGGCCCAGGCGCAGCTCTATATCGACAGCGCTCAGTACGGCAAAGCGATCGAATTGCTGCAGGCCTGGAAAGGCAGGACGGAATGGGCGAGTTATGCGAAATTCAATCTCGGCGTCGCCCTCGTGCGCAGCGGCAACGTCGATGCCGCATCGAAGATACTCGACGAGCTCGGCGACATCGATCCATTCAATGAAGAGCTGACATCGCTCAGGGACCGCGCCAACCTTGCGCTCGGTTACTCGCTGTTGCAGGACGGACAGCCGTACTTGGCAAAGGCGCCATTACAGCGTGTCAGGCTGGAAGGGCCATTTTCCAATAAGGCATTGCTCGGTGTCGGCTGGGCCGACGCCGAGATCGAGAATTACGAGCGTGCGCTGGTGCCGTGGATGGAGCTGCGCGGCCGCGATCTCCTGGATTCCGCGGTACAGGAGTCGATGCTAGCGATTCCCTACGCGCTCGCGAAGCTGGATTCGATCAGCCAGGCAGCTGACCATTACCTCAATGCGATCGAGGCGTTCTACGAAGAAATCAACCGCATCGACCGCACGATCGGGTTTATCGAGTCGGGCGAAATCTTCGAGCAGTTCCTGGCCGACGATCCGCTCGATAGCACCGGTTGGTACTGGCGTCTCGAGGAGTTGCCTCAGGGGCCGGAAGCCCGCTATCTGTATCACGTCCTCGCGACGCATCAGTTTCAGGAAGGCCTCAAGAATTATCGCGATCTTTACTATCTGCATAACAACCTCGACACCTGGCAGCGTAACGTCAATGTTTATGCAAACATGCTGGAAACGCGGCTCGAGGCGTATCAGCAGCGTCTGCCGCGCGTGCAGGATGCACTGGCGAGAGCTGATCTCGACAGCATGGTCGATCGTAAGCTGGAATTCGATTCGATCCTGAACGAGATCGAACGAAGCAACGACTGGCTGGCCCTGGCGACGGAAAACGAATTCGACATGTGGGGTGAGATCACGGCTGTCGAGGCTACGCCGGCACTGGCCGCCGACATCCCGGAAGCGGAAGAAGTGCGGGACAAGGTTCGTCTGCTCAGGGGCGTAATGCAGTGGCAGCTCGAACGCGAATTCAAGGATCGCCTGTGGCGCATTCGGCGCAACACGCGCCAGGCCGGTGAAGCATTGATCAAGGCACAGCGCTCGCGTCGTCAGATCGACGACACGATGCGAGAGGAGCCGCTTCGATTCGAGGAACTCAGTCAGCGAGTTTACGGACTTGCACCGCGCATCGAGGGTATGAAGATGCGCGTTGCCGATACGCTTGCGGAGCAGCGCGCATTTTTGCAGGCGATTGCCGTCGGCGAGTTGCAGGCGCAGAAACAGCGCCTGGATGTCTACACGGTACAGGCGCGTTTCGCACTGGCAGCCATTTATGACCAGGCCGCAAGCGCGGGTGAGGGGGGCGAATGAGAAAGCGTCTCATCACCTGCCTTACAGCTGCGGCATTGCTCATCGCGACGCCAGTTAGTGCGGACAAGGTCAAGAAGCGTGACACGATCAAGAGTCTGGAAGGCAAGTCCGTCGAGATTCGCCCGGGCAAAGTGATTGCGCGCAGCACGGATCTGGCGCGCGACAACTACCGCGCATTCCTGGATCTCGTATCGGACGATCCCGAGCTGCGAGCCGAGGCGATGCGCAGGCTCGGCGATCTCGAACTCGATGCAACCGAGGCAGAGCAGCTGGCTTCGAATATCGATACTTTGAACCACGCGAGTTTCAACAATGCCGTAGCTTTGTACCAGCAGCTGCTCGAGGCCTACCCCGACTACCGGCGCAACGACACGGTTTTGTACCAGCTGGCGCGTGCGTATGAGATAGGCGGGCGCAACGATGATGCGCTCGAGGTCCTGAATGAACTCGTCGCGCGATACCCGAATACGCCGCTTATCGACGAAGTACAGTTCCGCCGCGGCGAAATGCTGTTCCTGCGCAAGAACTACAACGACGCGGAAATTGCATACCAGGACGTGATCAAGGTCGGCGACAGTTCGCGGTTCTACGAGCAGTCGCTGTACAAACTCGGCTGGGCGCAGTTCAAGCTGGCCTGGCACGAAGACAGCCTGAAGCCGTTTTTCGAATTGCTCGACATCAAGATCGGTGCCATCGAACTGGGCGAAGGAGACCATCGACTCGACCAGTTGAGTCGGGCGAATCAGGAACTCGTCGAGGATACGTTCCGGGTGCTGAGTATCAGCTTTTCCTATATGGACGGGCCGAACAGCATCGATGATTTTCTCGACGGTCGCGGGCATCCCGAATACAGCTACGTTATTTACGAAAACCTGGGCGACCTGTATCTGGAAAAAGAACGATATGTCGACGCGGCCGAAGCCTACGAGGCTTTCGTGGACAAGGACCCGTTCCATCCGAAGTCACCGCTGCTGCAGGTGGAGGTCATCGAGTCCTACAAGCGCGGCGGATTTCCGAGCCTGGTGCTCGAGGGCAAGAAAGGATTCGTCGAGCGCTACGGCATGGATGGCGGCTTCTGGGTACGCAACCCGCGTGAGCAGAACGCCTCGGTCGAAGCCCATCTGAAAGCGAATCTGACGGACCTCGCCAAGTATTATCACGCCGAGGCACAGAAGGGCGGCAAAAAGCGCGATTACAGGGAAGCCGCGCTTTACTACCGCAAGTACCTGGCCTATTTCCCGGGTGAGCCGGACACGGCCAACACCAATTTCCTGCTCGCCGAGATCCTGTTCGAGAGCGAGGAATTCGAGGAAGCGACCAACGAATACGAGCGCACTGCCTACGCCTATCCGGACCACGCCAAATCGGCGGAGGCCGGCTATGCCGCCATTCTCTCCTATCGCGAGCACGAGAAGTCGCTGCGCGGCAAGGCGAAAGCCGAATGGCACCAGCGCTACCTCGACAGCGGGCTGAAGTTTGCCGATACCTATCCGGAGCATCCCGAGTCCGGCGCCGTGCTGACGACGGTTGCCGAGGACCTGTTTGCGCAGAATCAGTTCGATCTCGCGGTCGCGGTCGGCCAGGCCGTGGTTGCGAAGCAACCGCCCGTTGAACCGGGGCTGGCGCGCACGGCCTGGACCGTCATCGCGCACTCGCAGTTCGATCTGCAGAACTTCGCGGAAGCCGAGACGGCGTATTACCAGTTGCGCACGTTCACGCCGGTGGATGATCTGCAGGCGGCACAGGACATCAAGGATCGCATTGCGTCCTCGATCTACAAGCAGGGCGAACGGGCGCGGGATGCGGGTGACCTGGAAACCGCCGTTACGCATTTCCGCCGCCTCGGGCAGGCTGTGCCCGATTCGGACATTCGCGCCACGGCTGAGTACGATGCGGCCGCCGCGCTCATTAATCTGAATGCATGGGATCGGGCCGCCGGCGTGCTCGAAGCGTTCCGGCGCGATTATCCCGACAGTGAATTTGCCGACGACGTCACGCAGAAGCTGGCGGTCAGTTACCTGAATTCGGGCCGCGGCGTTCAGGCCGCACAGGAGTTCGAGCGCATCGCGGTTGCAGAGACCAGTTCGGACGAGGTGCGGCGGGAAGCCTTGTGGAAGGCGGCCGACCTGTACAAACAGACGGGCACGATCTCGAGCGAGCAACGCGTACTCGAGGATATCATCGCCCGTTATCCGAACCCCCTGTCCGAGTCCATCGAGGGACGCAATCGACTCCTGGAAATCGCCAGGGCCGGCGCAGACCAGGCGGCTGTAACGGCGCGGCTTCAGGATCTTATCCGCGTCGATGCGACGGCTGGCGCACAGCGTTCGGATCGCACCCGATACCTTGCAGCAAAGGCGTCGCTGGAGCTCGCCGAACCCGCGTTGAAGAGATTCTCGGTCGTCAGGCTGACGCAGCCGCTGGCTGACAGCATGAAGCTCAAGCGGTCGCTCATGGAAGACGTCATCAACGTTTATACGAGCGCTGCCGACTACGGCGTGGCCGAAGTGACGACTGCCGCGACCTACCGTCTCGGCCAGGTGTACGAGCAGTTCAGCGCGGACCTGATGGGGTCGGAGCGACCCGCAGATCTCGATGCACTCGCGTTGGAGGAATACGAGCTGCTGCTCGAGGAGCAGATCTATCCGTTCGAGGAGAAGGCGATCGACCTCTACAAGGCAAATACGGATCGTGCCGCGGACGGCGTCTATGACGAATGGGTGAAAAAGAGTTTTGAACGCCTCGCCGGGATGATGCCGGCGCGGTACGCGAAAATGGAGCGCAGTGAAGATGTGGTTACAGCGCTATATTAGATTGGTAATCGTGGCTGCGATGCTCGTCGCAGCGGGTTGCGCATCGCAGGGCCCGCAGCCCGGGACGGGCGACAAGAGTGCCCGGCCTGCGCCTGCGAGGACGACGGACGGGGCTGCCGAGGACCAGGTCTGGCCCGAAGTGCCGCCCGCGGCGCAGACAATGTTCGAGCAGGCCGTGGCTGTCATGGCTGCAGGCGATTTCGTCGACGCCGAGCTGCGGTTCAAGGAGTTCCTGCTGCAGTATCCGGTCTTCCCGGGCGCGCACGTGAACCTGGCGATCATCCATGCGCAGAATGAAGACGAAGAGCGCGCCGCGGCGGCAATCGAGGCCGCGCTTGCTCTCGACCCGAATCATCCGGCGGCTCTCAACCAGCAGGGCATGCTACTTCGCAGAAATGGCAAATTTACAGAGGCAGAGGCCGCTTATTTGAAGGCCGTCACAGCTTCGCCCGACTACGCCTTGGCACACTACAACCTGGGCGTTCTGAATGAACTCTATTTGCAGCGCCTTGATGTCGCACTGCAACATTTTGAGCGGTATCAGGAACTTGTCGTTGAAGACAAGCAGGTCGAGAAATGGATTGCGGATCTGAGGCGCCGCGTAGCGGCGAATCAGCGCACGGCAAACGTGGCGGAATGACGGACATGAGTACTGGAATTGAAAAGGTATTCGGCGCCCGATTCATGCTTGCCATGTTGTTGGCAGCGTTTGCCACTTTCGTCCAGGCGCAGGATGAGGGCAGTGAATCTCTCGAGCCGGCGGTCGATACCTCGGCTGGATTCGAGCCCGCGGTCGATACGTCCGCGCCGATTGACGAAGGTGTCGAGGATGTTGAACCTGCGGTCGAAAGTCCGGTGCTGGCGGCCGACGTAACGCGGCAACTGTCCGGATCGCAGGTGATGGACCGCCTGGAACTGGGGCGCACCGAAATTACGGGTAACCAGGAACTGCCGAAGGTGCTTTACATCGTGCCATGGCAGAAGTCGGATCCTGGAGACCTGATGGGCCGGCCGGTGAATACCTTGCTTGACGAGGTGCTGGCGCCGCTGGACCGCGAGGAATTTATAAGGCAGGTCGATTATTACGGCGACCTGTACGGTGAAGACGAAGAGTAGGAGCGACTTTAGTCGCGAGTTATTAAACGAGGAGCAAAGCAATGGGCGCATTAGTGCGATTTTTTCAGGAAGGCGGTACGTTCATGTATCCGATCCTGTTTGTATTTGCATTCGGCGTCGCGATCGCGATCGAACGCTGGATGTACCTGACAATGAGTGGTGCGAGCAATCGCGCGTTGTGGAAGAAAATCGTGCCTTTCCTTAAGGCCGGTAACTTCCAGGAGGCGGCTCAGCACACGGCCAAGTCGAAAGCCGCAATCGGTTCTATCCTGACCTATGGCCTCTATCGCGTGAAGTCGGCGCGCCGCCGCGACGACATCGAGAAAGCGATGGAAGAAAGCATGATGGAAGTGCTGCCGCGGCTCGAGAAGCGGACGCACTATCTCGCAACGCTTGCGAACATCGCGACGCTGCTTGGCCTGCTCGGTACGATTATCGGCCTGATCCGTGCTTTCACGGCCGTATCGAACGCCAACCCGGCCGACAAGGCAGACTTGCTGTCTGCATCAATCTCGGTCGCGATGAACACGACGGCATTCGGCCTCATGGTCGCGATTCCGCTGCTGCTGGTTCATGCGCTATTACAAACGAAGACAAACCAGCTCGTGGACAGCCTCGAGATGGCCAGCGTGAAGTTCCTGAATGCAGTAACTGAGCGTCAGCTCAAGGCAGCCGGAGCCTAGGAATGTACCATCGCCGCAAGGGCGGCCGTCGTGCCAATCAGCAGACGGCTGAGCTCAACATCACGGCCTTTATGAACCTGATGGTCATTCTGGTTCCGTTCCTGCTGATTACAGCGGTGTTCTCGCGTTTGGCAATTCTGGAGTTGAATTTGCCAGGCTCCTCGACCGAGCCCGCAGATCCGCAGGAGCAGACGTTCCAGCTTGAAATCATCGTTCGCAAGGACAAGATCGAAGTCGGCGATCGTAACCAGGGTCTTCTCGGTGTCTATCCCAACACGGAAGAGCAGGGATACGACTACGAAGCCCTGAGCGAAAAACTGTCGCAGCTCAAGAAGCGCTACCCGACGAAGACGGATGCGTCGATTCTTCTCGAGCAAGATATTGAATACGACACGCTCGTCCAGGTCATGGACAGGGTCCGGGTCACAGAAGAGGCCGTGGGCCTTACTGTCGTGCAAAGAGACCTGTTCCCCGACATTTCCATAGGCGATGCGCCCGTTATGGCGGGAGGTGCATAGGCAATGGTCAAGTCCGCACGCGCAAAACGCATGGAGAAGCATCACAAGCGCAACAAAGGCGCCGGGACGCTCAACCTCGTATCGCTCATGGACATCTTCACGATCCTCGTGTTCTTCCTGCTCGTCAACTCGTCGGATGTCGAGACCTTGCCCAACACGAAGGACCTGCAATTGCCTGAATCGATTGCAGAGAAGAAAGCGAAAGAAACCGTGGTTGTCATCATCGGTGAACAAGACATCATCGTGCAGGGTACGCCGGTCGCGAAGGTTGCAGAAGTGATGAAGATCAAGGGCAACGATATTCCGGCACTGCGCCAGGCGCTGAAGTCACAAAACGATCGTGTCTTGCGGCGAGAAGCGCAGGACGACATCGCGGGACGCGAAGTGACGATCATGGGCGACAAGGAAATTCCGTATCGCCTGCTGAAGAAAGTCATGGCGACCTGCACCGCGTCGGATTATGGACAGATTTCTCTTGCCGTGCTGCAGAAGAGTTCGGACAAACTCGACAATCTGCAGGCAGCGAGATAGCTGAGAGGCGGAAATGGATTTACCGTTTTACAGAGAATATGAGCTGCCATGGACGACCGGCAAAGGGCAGGAAAAGAAATTCCAGCGCCTGTTGGGACTCGTTTTTCTTGTCACATTTGCGCTCGGCATTATCTGGCCGTTTCTTCCCGCGCCCGAACCCGAACTCGATGAAGTCATAGAAATTCCACCGCGTATCGCTCAATTGCTGCTGGAGGAAAAGCCATTACCGCCACCTCCGCCGCCCGAGCCCGAGCCGGAAGAGCCCGAGCCCGAAGACGAGCCAGAACCGGAGCCGGAGCAGGTCGCCGAAGAGCCGGAACCGGAGCCCGAACCCGAGCCCGAACCCGAGCCGGACCTCCAGGAGGTTGCGCGCGAGCAGGCACAGGCTGCGTTCATGCCTTTTGCCGAGGACCTTGCGGACCTCGTCGATCAGGAACTGCTGGAAAAAGTCTCGGACGACCGCGAACTGTCGGCGTCGGTCGGCGAGGGCGTGCGTAACGAACGCTCGATGATCACGTCCAAGGTCGGAACCGCGTCGCGCGGCATCAATACGGCGAGTATGAGCCGCAATACCGGCGGCACCGGCATCGCGGGCCGCTCGACCACGAAGGTGGACAGCCCGGTCGCCGGTATCGCTCCGGCGGGCGGTGCTCGCCGCACGGGCACGAGCGGCAAGGCATCGCGATCGCGTGAGGAAATCGAGCTGGTATTCGACCGTAACAAGGGCGCGATCTTTGCTCTGTATAACCGTGCGCTGCGCAATGACCCGACGCTCGAAGGCAAGCTCGTACTTCGTTTGACCATCGCCGCGTCCGGCCAGGTTACATTCTGCGAGGTCATCTCGTCGGAACTCGGCGATCCGGATCTCGAAGCCAAGCTGGTGGCGCGGGTGAAGATGTTCCGCTTCGAGGCCAGGGACGTCGAGGCGATCACGACGACGAAGCCGATCGACTTCTTCCCGGCTTAGCCGGCGTTCGCTATTCTCTACCCCAGGCCGTTCAGGCAGCATGAGGGTAGGTGCATGAAATTCGCTTGTAATTTTGCCGCAGGGTTGCTTTCCCTGCTTCCAGCACTCGTATTTGCCGAGTCCGACATCGACAGGCTGATTGCCGACACCGGAATCCGGAAGGGAAGCGTGCATGCCAGGGACCTGCCGGGCTGGCAGGGCGCCGACAAGATTCTCGTGAGTGACTTCGGGGGCCTTGCCGGGGAGTTGCAGCCGCATTTTCCGAATATCAACTTTGTTGCGTTTTCTTCGATCGCCGATGCGAAGCAACACGCCGCAGGCGCCGACGCAATCATCGGCACTTGCGACGCTGACCTGCTCGCTGCGGCGCCCGACGTAAAATGGGTGCAGGTATTCAGCGCGGGCGTCGATCGCTGTATTCCCAACGAGGGCATCGAGAGCGGGCGCGTAATGCTCACCAACATGCAAAAAATGTCTTCGCCGGTGTTGGCCGAACATGCCATTACCATGGTTATGAGTCTGGCGCGAGGACTGATCGCGCACGGCAAGCTGATGAAGACCGGCGAATGGCGCCGTCGTGATCCCTCGACGGCGCAGATCGAGTCGGTCTCGGGCAAGACGCTGCTGGTCGTGGGGCTGGGCGGTATCGGCACCGAAGTCGCAAAACGCGGGGCTGCCGTGGGTATGCGTGTGATCGGCACGCGCCGCAGTTCGCGCGAAGGACCGGATTTCGTCGAATACGTTGGGCTGTCCGACGAGCTGTTCAAGCTGGCCGCCGAGGCCGACTATATTGTCAACGCGCTGCCGCTCACCGACGAGACCCGGGGCATTTTCGATGCGGCGTTCTTCGAAGCTGCGAAAGACGGTGCCTATTTCGTTTCGATCGGGCGCGGTGCCAGCACGGTAACGGACGATCTGATCGCGGCCATGAAGAGCGGCAAGATTTCCGGCGCCGGTCTGGATGTGACGGACCCGGAGCCTTTGCCGTCCAATCATCCTTTGTGGCAAATGCAGAATGTGATCATCACGCCGCACATTGGCAGTGCCGGCGGTAATCGTGACCGCCATCGCGTCTTGCTGCGGGAGAACCTGCGTCGATTCGTCGCAGGGGATGCCTTGTACAACGTCGTCGACCCGGCGAAGGGCTACTGATACTGGCGCAACGACAGCCAATATCGACAGGATTTCCGCCGGTGGCGCGCGGCGATGCGCGCCTGCTGATCTTGGGAAGCCTGCCCAGCGAGGCATCCATCGCTGCCGGGGAATACTATGCGCACCCGCAAAATGCGTTCTGGCGCATCATGCGCGAACTCGTGGGTGCCATGGGATCCTACGAACGGCGCTGCAGTGCGCTGACGGAGTCACGCATCGCGTTATGGGACGTGCTGAAACAATCCGTGCGGCCCGGGAGCCTGGATGCGGACATTCGCCTGGAAACAGCGCAAGCCAATGATTTCGGTGCGTTTCTAGATGCGCATGCAGGTATCGAACTGATTTGTTTCAATGGCAGGAAGGCCGAACAAATATTTCGAAAATTCGTCAAACTGGAGACAACACCGCGCCTCGCCTCACTGCCGTCGACAAGTCCCGCACATGCGGCGATGTCTTTCGATGAGAAGCTTGAGGCCTGGCGCAGCACGATAATGCAGCCAGGAGAGGCAAAGAAATGATCGCTTATGTGCCGCTGGGTACCGACAAATTCGATGACGGCGGATCCGGACCGCCGTTGGGCAAGCTCTGCGCGGTCTGTTTTCGCGATCTCGGCGTCAGTAAGCCCGCCAGGTTCCGCATGCCTCCTGGCAAGGAGGCCGGGTGATGACCGGCGACGCGATCTTCGGGCCGGTGCTGGCCATGCTGTTATTGACCCTCGCGGTCTGGGCCGTAATGTACGTGCGGCGGCTGGCATATCTGAAAGCACACAAGGTCGATGTCCGGAAACTGACGACGCCTGATCGTGCTGTGGCAATAATCCCGGAAAGGATCAACTATCCGGCCTACAACCTGAAGAATCTGTTCGAGTTGCCGGTCGTCTTTTACGCGCTTTGCGTGTATCTCTTTGTTACCGGTCGCGTCGATGAGACCTACGTTATTGCGGGGTGGGTGTTCGTTGTTTTGCGGGTCGCGCACAGTGTCCTGCACAGCACAGTCAACTTCGTTTTCCCGCGGTTCCTCATCTATATGGCGGGCGCGCTGGTGCTGTGGTTCATGCTTATCCGTGCCGCGCTGCAGTATTTCGGATGACAAAGAAAGGACTGCATCGATATCTTCGCGAGTTGCGCGTAATCGCGATCATTCTCGTTGGCGTTCTTGCGGGCCGATCGACACTTGCCGATCACTACTACGTGCCGTCGGCTTCGATGGAACCGACGCTTTACGCCGGCGACCGGGTCGCGGTCGACAAGCGGGCGCACGGTTTACGCGTTCCTTTTACTACGCTGCGCCTGATTAAAGGACAAGAAGTTCGGCGAGGCGAAATCGTTATTTTTGATTCGCCGCGAGACGGAAAGCGGCTAATCAAACGCATTGTCGCTGTCGGCGGGGACGACGTTATCGTTTACGACGGGCGCCTGTACATCAACGGCCAGGCATTGGCGAGCGGCGATAACTGGCCCACCGAGCAAATCGGGGAGCGCCTTGTACGCCTGAATCTCGATAATGGCGGCGGTCCCGACTACAGGCAGGTCATTCCGGCCGGCAAACTGCTGGCGGTCGGCGATCATCGGGGCAGGAGCCTCGACGGCCGGATGTTTGGACTGATCGACGAAAAGGACGTCTACGGGCGTGCGCTCGGCGTCTACTATCGGCGCGGCGACGGCTTTACCTGGCGCCGTTTATAGGGCGCTATCGCCGGTTTCCCCGGTGCGGATGCGGTGCACCTGTTCGAGGGTCGTAACGAATATCTTGCCGTCCCCGACCTTGCCGGTGCGCGCGCTCTCGACGATAGCCTCAACCGTGCGCTCGACGAGATCATCCGATACGGCGACTTCGATCTTCGCCTTCGGCAGGAAATCAACAACGTACTCGGCGCCGCGGTAGAGTTCGGTGTGGCCGCGCTGGCGTCCGAAGCCTTTGACTTCGCTGACGGTCATTCCCTGGATACCGACCTCGCTCAGCGCATTTCTGACATCGTCGAGACGAAACGGTTTGACGATGGCGGTCACTAGCTTCATGACGGGCTCTACCTTTTGGCGGTACGTGAATCACGGAGTATGCTTGCAGTGTGATGGCTACTGCAATACTCAGAGAGCCCGAGGGGCTGCGCTACAACGGCGCCGCCCTTCTTTATGTGCTCGCGGCATACGGACTGGGCTTCGCCGGCCTCTTTACTTCCGCCTGGAGTGTCAATATCGCCGCGACTCTGCTGCTTGCGCACTCGATGACGATCGCCGCGTACCTGATCCACGAGTGTGGCCACAACCTGGTGTTTCGCAGGTCGCGGGATAATGCCCGGCTCGGACGGGTGCTGAGCTGGATTTGCGGGGCCGCTTACGGCACCTACGAAGACATGCGCTACAAGCATTTCCGGCATCACGTCGACAACGACGATGTCGTGTGGTTCGAGTACGAAGAGTGGTTTGGCCGCCACCCGGGGATTCTGAAAATTACGCGCGTCCTGGAGTGGTTCTATCTTCCTGCGCACGACATCATCATGCACCTGATTATGATGTTTACGTCGTTCATCATTCCGCAGCGCCGCGATCAGCGAGTCCGCAACGTCGTGGTACTCGTCATTCGCGGCGGGCTGTTTTTCCTGTTGCTGGCGTATTTTCCCAAAGTCGCGCTGTTGTACGTTATCGCGTACCTTTTGATGATGCATATCCTGCGCTTCATGGACGCGCTGCAACACGACTATCCTTACAACCCGACGCTGCTCGACTACGCCGATCCGCCGCACAAGGGGGACCAGGACTGGGAGCAGGAACATACATTCAGCGTGCCGCATTCCCTGCGATTCCCGAAGTTCAACTGGCTGACGCTCAATTTCGGTTACCACAACGCGCATCATTTCGATATGAACGTGCCGTGGTACCGGCTGCCCGAGCTGCACAAAAAATTGACGGACAATGACCCTTCGCGGGTGATTCCGCTGGGATCGCAGCTGCGCCTCTACCATCGGAACCGCGTCCGTCGCGTATGCAGCCCGCAGTCGGCGGATTATCCAAAAGGCGAAGACTATCTGCGTGTCGCGCGCGCCGGCGCAGGGCCGGTCGGCGGCAATGCGGCGTCATTTCTGACTTCGTTTTAAGGGAGTGAAATGAGTAAAGACAACGATGTCGGCAAGATCGGCTGGATCGACATGACCGTCGAAGACGCGCCGGTGCTGCGCGACTTCTACAAGGCGGTCGTCGGCTGGACCAGCCAGGATGTGTCGATGGGTGACTACGATGACTACGCGATGATAGCGCCCGGCTCGGGCGACGGCGTCAGCGGCATTTGCCATGCGCGTGGCAGTAACGCCGAGCTGCCGCCGGGGTGGCTGATTTACATCACGGTTGCAGATGTCGACGCCAGCGCCGAAGCCTGTAAGACTAATGGCGGCAAGCTGCTCGTCGAGCCGCGCAAACTCGCGGGCGGGCGTTTTTGTGTAATTGAGGATCCGGCAGGTGCGGTAGCGGCTCTCTATCAGCCCTGACGGCTTCGGACCTGATCATTTAAGCAGTTTTGACTATGTGGGATTTTAATTTCGGCCTCGGCGAGGATATCGACCTGCTGCGAGAGACCGTGCACGCTTTTGCTACGGACCGCATTGCGCCCCGGGCGGAGGCGATTGACGCGAGCAATGAGTTCCCGGCCGACTTGTGGCCCGAACTCGGCGAGCTCGGGCTGCTCGGCATCACGGTCGAGGAAGAGTTCGGCGGTGCCGGTCTCGGCTATCTCGCGCACGTCGTCGCGATGGAGGAAATCAGCCGCGCTTCCGCTTCCGTCGGACTTTCCTACGGCGCGCACTCCAATCTCTGCGTCAACCAGATTCGTCGCTGGGGTACGCCCGAACAGAAGCAGCGGTACCTGCCCGGGCTCGTAAGCGGCGAGAAGATCGGCGCACTGGCGATGAGCGAGACGGGTGCCGGCTCGGACGTCATGGCCATGCGCACGACTGCGGTTCGCCACGGCGATCACTTCGTGGTCAACGGCTCCAAGATGTGGATCACGAACGCGCCAAAAGCAGACGTCATGGTCGTATACGCCGTCACGAATGCCGATGCCGGCAGCCATGGGCTCACCGCTTTCATAGTCGAGCGCGGCACCGATGGACTGTCGACACCGCAAAAGCTCGACAAGCTCGGCATGCGCGGTTCGGACACGAGCGAGGTGCTGTTCGAGGACTGCCGCGTTCCTGCAGAAAACCTGTTGGCGGAGGAGGGCAAGGGCGCCGCGATCCTGATGAGCGGCCTGGATTACGAACGGCTGGTACTCGCCGGCGGGCCGCTGGGCATCATGCGCGCCTGCATGGACGTGGTGATGCCGTACGTGCATGAGCGCAAGCAGTTCGGCCAGGCGATCGGTGAGTTCCAGCTCATGCAGGGCAAGATCGCCGACATGTATACGACGATGAACAGTTGTCGCGCGTATGTGTATGCCGTGGCCCAGGCATGCGACCGCGGAGAGACTACCCGCTTCGATGCAGCAGGCTGTATCCTTATCAGCGCGGAGAAAGCCACCCACATGGCGCTCGAAGCCATCCAGGCGCTTGGCGGCAATGGCTATATCAACGAGTATCCGGCCGGACGGCTGCTACGCGATGCGAAACTTTACGAGATAGGCGCCGGCACCAGCGAAATCCGGCGGATGCTGATAGGGCGCGAATTATTCAATGCCACTCATTGAAACGAAGATCGATCGGGATTCGGACGAGTTCCAGCAAAACATTGCGCACAACGCGGCGCTGGCTGCCGACCTCCATGAAATCATTGCCGCGATAGAAACCGGGGGCTCTGCGCAATCGCGCGAACGCCATCTGACGCGCGGCAAGCTCTTGCCGAGGGACCGCGTCAACATACTCACTGACGATGATGCGCCGTTTCTGGAGATCGGCGCGCTGGCTGCACACGAGGTTTACGGTGACGACGTTCCGGCCGCCGGACTGATCACGGGCATCGGCCGCGTCCATGGCATCGAGTGCATGATCGTGGTCAATGACGCTACGGTAAAAGGCGGCACGTATTATCCACTGACCGTCAAGAAGCATCTCCGAGCGCAGGAAATCGCCGAGCAGAACAGGCTGCCGTGTATCTACCTCGTGGATTCGGGCGGCGCTTTCCTGCCCCGTCAGGACGAGGTGTTTCCGGACAGGGATCATTTCGGACGCATATTCTACAACCAGGCACGCCTTTCGGCGAAAGGGATTCCGCAAGTTGCGGTGGTCATGGGGTCGTGCACGGCAGGCGGGGCGTACGTGCCCGCGATGTGCGACGAGGCGGTCATCGTCCGTAACCAGGGAACGATTTTTCTCGGCGGGCCACCCCTGGTCAAAGCGGCGACAGGCGAAGTCGTCGATGCTGAAACATTGGGCGGCGGAAGCGTACATTCGCGCATATCCGGCGTTACCGATCACCTGGCCGATGACGACACGCATGCGCTGATGATCGCAAGAGACATCGTTGCGAGTCTCAACTACGAGAAGAAAACCGAAATGTGCCTGCGCGAGCCTGTGGAGCCGATGTACCCGGCCGATGATCTGTACGGAATCGTATCGCGTGAGTACCGGTTTCCTTACGATGTGCGTGAAGTTATCGCGCGCATCGTCGATGGATCGGAGTTCCAGGAATTCAAGAAGCTGTACGGTTCGACACTCGTGTGCGGGTTCGCACACATTGACGGTTGCCCGGTCGGGATCGTCGCCAACAATGGCATCCTGTTCATGGAGTCGGCGCAAAAAGGTGCGCATTTCATACAGCTGTGCAATCGTCGCGGCGTGCCGCTCGTCTTCTTACAGAACATTACGGGATTCATGGTGGGCAAGCGTGTCGAGCACGCCGGCATTGCGAAAGACGGTGCAAAGATGGTCAATGCCGTAGCGACCGCAAGCGTGCCGAAATTCACGGTGATCATCGGCGGCTCGTTCGGCGCCGGCAACTATGCGATGTGCGGCCGCGCCTACAATCCACGACTCATCTTCATGTGGCCGAATGCGCGCATCTCCGTAATGGGCGGGGAGCAGGCCGCGATGGTGCTCTCGACCGTCAAGCGCGACGGGCTCGAGGCCCGCGGAGATGAATGGCCGGAAGACGAGCAGGCTGCTTTCGAGGCCAGCGTGCGCGAGCAGTACGAATCCCAGGGACATCCGTATTATGCGAGCGCCCGGCTGTGGGATGACGGTGTCATAGATCCGGTCGATACGCGGCGTGTCCTGTCACTGGGCTTGTCTGCAGCCATGAACCGGCAGCGCGATGGCGAGTCTCCCTACGGCATTTTCAGGATGTAGCATGGCGCTGAATTACGACGAGCTGATGGCGACGTCGGTCAGGGATCTGAAGCACAGTTACAGCGACAAGGACACGATTCTGTATGCACAGAGCATCGGTCTTGGCCGCGATCCGACCGATCCGCGGGAGCTGGCCTATGTCTATGAGCCGGCGCTGCAAGCAGTACCAACGATGGCGACGGTACTCGTGCCCGATCTGATCCCGGCGGATCTTGGCTGGAACTACACACAGGTCCTGCATGCCGAGCAGCGCTTGCAGATACACAGGCCACTGCCGGCGGCGGCGGATATCCGCATCGACAAGCGCGTCGCCGACGTATTCGACCGGGGTCCCAAGCGAGGCGCCATGATCCTGTTCGAGGCGGAAGCGAGGCTGGCAAAAGACGACAGCGCCCTGTTCACGGCAGGCGCCACCGTTCTGGCGCGCGGGGACGGCGGCTTCGGGGGGGCGCCAGGCAAGGGGCCGGAACCGCACAGGCCGCCGCGGCGCGAGCCGGACCTCGCCTGCGAGTTCGCAACGCGCAGGGACCAGGCATTACTATTCAGGCTCAACGGCGACCGCAATCCGCTGCATGTGGATCCGCGCATCGCGAAAGCCGCCGGTTTTCCGCTGCCCATTCTGCATGGACTTTGCACGTATGGTGTGGCCGGCCATGCCGTTCTGCGGACCATATGCGATTATGATCTAACGTTGATCAGTGGTTTTGACGTGAGATTTTCCGCTCCGGTGTTACCGGGTGATACGATCAGGACCGATATGTGGCAGGACGGCAATATCGTGTCCTTCCAGTGTACAGCCGTGGAACGCGAGGTGGTCGTGATACGAAACGGCAAGTGCACGTTGAAATCATAGGGGGGGAAACGATCACGATGAGTGATGTCCTGACACAGACTGTTCAGGGGCACGTCGCTCAGGTCGAGCTGAACCGGCCCGATATGCACAATGCTGTGAACCTCGAGCTTTTCGAGGCGCTCGCTGCCGCGGCCAGCTCGATTGCGACGAACCGATCGGTGCGCGCCGTCGTTCTATGTGCTGCGGGCGACAATTTCTGTTCCGGTATCGACACCGGGATGTTTGGCGACAGCACCGCCGCACTCACGCCTTCGATGTTCGCTCCTGGCGAGGGGTCGCCGGCGAATATGTTCCAGGGTGCTGCCTACGCCTGGCGCGAGCTGCCTGTGCCGGTGATATGTGCGATTCAGGGTGTCGCTTTCGGTGCCGGGCTGCAGATTGCGCTTGGTGCCGATTTGCGCTACGCGGCCCCGGACGCGCGGCTCTCGATCATGGAAATCGAATGGGGCCTGATTCCCGATATGGCGATCACCACCACGCTGCGTGACGTCATGCCGGCCGATGCAGCAAAGGAACTTGCCTGGTCGGGCCGTATCGTGGCTGCGGAGGAGGCATTGCGGCTGGGATTGCTGACCGGGATTCAAGACGACCCACTTTCTGCAGCGATGGACAAGGCCGGGGAGATTGCCGCCAGGTCACCGGAAGCGGTCCGGGCGATCAAGCAGCTTTTCGACAGCGCCTGGCGCATGAAGGATGCCGATGCGCTGCAGCTCGAGGCGAGGCTGCAGGCCGGGATCATTGGTTCGCCGAATCAGCTCGAAGCCGTTATGGCAAAAACGGAACGCCGGGCGCCGGAATTCAAGGACTGAAAAGTTATTTCCCCGAGGAACTATGGCGATGTCCGCAGAGTCTCACTCTGTAACTTTGGCGGTAATTCGATCGTGATCACCCTGGTCAGAAAACTGGCATGTCTGTTTGCGCTCCTGATCGCTGTGCAGCCAGGCCTTGTGGCCGCGCAGTCTGCCGAATCGTTCCCGACGGTTCATGTCGATGCAAACACCGTGCGCGTGCAGGAAAAGGCCGAGTATCTGTTCGTAAACGGCAGCTTCGACCGCGCGTTTTTCATCTATCGGAACGAGCTTGCGCCGATTGGCGACAAATACTCCCAGTACATGGTTGGCTACATGTACGAGATGGGCAAAAGCGTCGAACGCGACCTGGCCAAGGCCGCGGCCTGGTACAGGCTGGCCGCGGAAAGGGGCACACCGGAGTTCGTGCAGGAGCACGACAAGCTGCTTGCCCGGCTGGACGCAGCGGAACGTGACCGGGCGGATCGCTGGTTTGCGGCCATGCGGTCAGAAGTCGGTGACCTCGCCGTGCTCATGAAGATCGTGCGCCAGGATTACGAGAAACTCCGCGAACGAACGGGATCGAGACTGTCCTCCGACAGCAGCCCGATTTCGGTCATCGAAATGCGCCAGCCCGCGGGCGCAACGTCAGGCAATTATTACACCCGCATCGAGAAGCGCATCGAAGAGCGGCTCGCTTACATCGTCAGGCATACGAAAATCGAGATTGTTGACCTCGATGTCAATGAGGTTGATCTAGACCTGATTGAAGAGGCGGTCTATACGCACCTCAAAGCGGGCCAGTGACGCTCACCGGGCAAGTCCTTTAGACAGGATTCTGGGGAATTCCGCCACGATCTTGGCGGCCATCGCCTCGTCGCCGTGATACCACTTTGGTATCCAGTTAATCGATCCCATGATGGCGTTGCCTGTCATGCGAACGTCGCAGGGCGCGATGCTGCCGTCCGCTATGCCGCGCTCGAGCATGGCTTCGAAGCCGGTGCTGTGTTTGCGCGATAGCTCGAGCACCTCTTCGCGATGTTCGGGTTTCAGTGACGGTATTTCGCTCATGATGGCAATCGGGCCGCGGTCGCCCACCATGTATTCGATATGGTAGCGCAGGTAGCGCTGCACCTGATCGAGGCCGGTGTTCCCGTCCGAGACGGCGCGATCGAGCGCCTCGCGCCCGATGTCGGCGGCGCGCACGTAGCACAAATAGACCAGTTCTTCCTTGTTACGCACATAGTAGTAAAGCGCCGGGTCCGTCAGGCCGAGAATGTCGGCGACGTCTTTCAGGGAGGTGCCGCTGTAGCCCTTGCGGTTGAAGCAATGCGCCGCCGCCCTGAGGACGCGGTCGCGTTGTAACTGAAAGCGTGTTTCATCCTGTGTCTTTGCCATGGCCCTGCCGCTGATTGAGGCTTCGATCGAGACCTCGTTACTTGAGATTTGGATGGATTTGCATTATTTTAATCTAGATTAAAATTTTTGTAAACATGCAATTAACTGATTTTTAACGAGTTTATCTTGTGAGCACGGCTGCCAGTGATTTGCCGGGTGCCTCCGGCGAGACAACTCCGCTGCGTTTCGTTACGGCGGCCTCGCTGTTTGACGGTCACGATGCGGCGATCAATATCATGCGCCGGCTCATCCAGAGCCGTGGCGCGGAGGTCATCCACCTGGGACACAATCGCAGCGTGGACGACATCGTGCGTGCGGCCATCCAGGAAGACGCAGACGGCATCGCCGTGAGTTCCTACCAGGGCGGTCACAACGAGTTTTTCCGCTACATGGTCGACCGCCTGCGCGAACTCGGCGCCTCGCACATCCGGATTTTTGGTGGCGGCGGCGGAACGATCACGCCTGACGAGATTCGTACCTTGATGGACTATGGCGTCGAACGGATCTATCACCCGCACGATGGCATGGAACTCGGCCTCGAGGCCATGATCGGTGACCTCGTCGAACGAACCGAGTCACAGCGCCAGCCGACACCCGCGACGGAGATCGATAAGGCCGAAAGGGACATCGACATCGCGGCAATGATCTCGGCTATCGAGGAGGGCGCATTCGACGAGGCCAGGCTCAGAGGTTTGCGCAAGGCCTGGCAAATGCAGGCCGGCAAGGTGCCTGTGATCGGCATCACGGGTACAGGCGGCGCAGGCAAGAGCAGCGTTACTGACGAGATCCTGAATCGCCTGCTGCAATATTTTCCGGACAAGCGCATCGCGGTACTGGCCGTTGATCCGACACGGCGCCGCACCGGCGGCGCATTGCTCGGTGACCGCATCCGCATGAACAGCCTGCGCTCCGAGCAGATCTTCATGCGTTCGATCGCCACTCGCAGGCAACATCTCGCAACGAGCGAGATGCTCGGCGACCAGATTGCGTTTTTGAAATCGCTCGGATTCGACCTGATCATTGTCGAGACCGCAGGTATCGGCCAAAGCGACAGCGAAATTGTCGATCTCGTCGATTTCTCCATCTATGTCATGACCAGCGACTATGGCGCGGCAAGCCAGCTGGAGAAAATCGACATGCTCGATTTCGCCGACCTGATCGTGCTGAACAAGTATGACAAGCGCGGCGCCGAGGATGCGCTCAGGGACATCCGCAAACAGTGGAAGCGCAACCACACCGCCTTCGATACCGCGGACGAGGAGGTCCCCGTATATCCGACGATTGCCAGCCAGTTCAATGATCCGGGCGTCAGCTACATGTTCGCCCAGCTGTGCGCGCGGACCGCAGCCAAGGTCGGACTCGACGAGGTGGCCTGGATGCCCGCGATTGATACTTCGGTGCGTGAGCCCCGGGACACGGCGATGATCCCGGGTGCGCGCATACGTTACCTGGCCGAGATTGCGGAGCAGGGCCGTGGCATCAATGCGCGTACCGATGCGCAGGCCGAAGCCGCGAGCCGCGTGCAGTACCTCTACAAGGCACTCGAGGAGCTGGAGGATCCGCGGCTGCCCGCCGAGCTCGAGCTGTACGCCGCAGACGCCCTGACAGACGGCGACGACCGCAGTCTCGTCGTTCTGCGGCAGCGTTACCAGGAGGCCCTCGGCGCGCTCTCGGGCGAGTCGATTCGGCTGTTGCGCGAGTGGCCTGAGCGCAAGGCCGGTGTCAAAGCCGGGACATACAGCTACACGGTCCGCGGGCGCAAGATCACGGGCGATAATTATCGCGAGTCGCTGAGCCACCAGAAGATCCCGAAGATCGCGGCCCCGGAGTACGCCGACTGGGGCGAGCTGCTGCGCTTCCTCAAGATGGAGAATCTGCCGGGCGGCTACCCCTATACCGGCGGCGTTTATCCTTACCGGCGACTGGGTGAAGACCCGACGCGCATGTTCGCGGGCGAGGGCACACCCGAGCGCACCAACCGCCGCTTCCATTATCTGTCGCAGGGCCAGGACGCCGCGCGGCTGTCCACGGCTTTCGATTCGGTAACGCTGTACGGCGAGGATCCGCACGAGCGACCCGACATCTACGGCAAGGTCGGCAACTCGGGCGTCTCGATCGCGACCGTCGACGACATGAAGAAGCTGTATTCGGGCTTCGATCTGTGTGCGCCGACGACATCGGTCTCGATGACGATCAACGGTCCGGCGCCGATGATCCTGGCGTTTTTCATGAACACCGCCATCGACCAGCAGGTCGAGAAGCACCTGCGCGAGAGCGGCCAGTGGGAATCTGCGCAGGCCAGGGTCAACGAATACTTCGAAGGCAAGGAGCGGCCGCGGTACGAAGGCGACTTGCCTGAAGGCAGCAACGGACTGGGGCTGGGGCTGCTCGGCATCTCCGGCGACAAGGTCGTCGACGCCGAGACCTATGCCCGCATTCGCAAGGAGACCTTGTCGGCGGTACGCGGCACCGTGCAGGCGGATATTCTCAAAGAAGATCAGGCGCAGAACACCTGCATCTTTTCGACCGAGTTTGCGATGAAGATGATGGGCGATGTGCAGCAGTTCTTCATCGACAACAATGTCCGCAATTACTACAGCATCTCGATCAGTGGCTATCACATTGCCGAGGCAGGCGCGAACCCCATTAGCCAGCTCGCTTTCACGCTGGCGAATGGCTTCACCATCGTCGAGTACTACCTTGCCCGCGGTATGGACATCGACGAGTTTGCGCCCAATCTGAGTTTCTTCTTTTCCAACGGCATGGATCCCGAGTACACGGTAATCGGCCGGGTTGCGCGGCGGATCTGGGCGCGCGCGATGCGTGAACGCTATGGCGCGAACGAGCGTTCGCAGATGCTCAAGTATCACGTGCAGACGTCGGGGCGCAGCCTGCACGCACAGGAAATCAGCTTCAACGATATCCGGACCACGCTGCAGGCGCTGTATGCGCTGTTCGACAACTGCAACAGCCTGCATACGAACGCTTTCGACGAGGCGATCACGACGCCGACGGAACAATCGGTTCGGCGTGCCGTTGCAATCCAGATGATTATCTCGCGAGAGCTGGGTCTCAACTTCTGTGAAAACCCGTGGCAGGGCTCATTCATCATCAATGAACTCACCGATCTCGTCGAAGAAGCGGTCTACGAGGAATTCGAGCGCATCTCGGACCGCGGCGGCGTACTCGGCGCCATGGATACGATGTATCAGCGCGGCAAGATTCAGGAGGAAAGCCTCTATTACGAGAGCAAGAAGCACGACGGCTCGCTGCCGCTGATCGGCGTCAACACTTTCCTGCCCAAGGAAGGGGAGGAGGACGAAGTACATGACCTCGAGCTGATCCGCTCGACCGAGGCCGAGAAGCAGGATCAGATCAGTCACGTGCGCGCTTTCCAGGCGACGCATGCCGAGGAATCGGTCCGCGCCCTGGCCGCCCTGCAGACCGTGGCCCGGGATCGTGGCAATGTTTTTGCGGAACTCATGGAAACCGTGAAATCGAGCTCGCTGGGGCAGATATCGGGCTCGTTATACAACGTCGGCGGTGAGTACCGCCGCAATATGTGAGGACTCAGGTGACAGAAATCGTCAAGTATGAACAACACGAAGCTGTAGCGGTGATAACGCTGCGCCGTCCGGACAGCATGAACGCATTCAACTCGGAGCTGCGCGCGGAACTGGCGGCTGCCCTGGAACAGGCCGGCGGTGACGAGAGCGTACGTGTCGTTGTGCTCACCGGTGAGGGCCGCTCTTTTTCAGCGGGGGCTGATCTCAAGGACAGTCACGCCCATCGGGATGTGACCGAAATTCTGCAGGCCGAATACCGGCCTGTGCAGCAAGCAATTGCCGATATGCCGAAACCGGTCATCGCGGCGATCCCGGGCTCGGCGGCGGGCATAGGCCTTTCGATCGCGTTGAACTGTGACCTGTTGATCATGGCTGACGACGCATTCCTGCTGTCGCCGTTCACGACGATTTCGCTGGTTCCCGATGGCGGCCTGAACTGGCTGCTGGTTCGGCAGTTAGGCTATCGGCGCGCATTTCAGCTCAGCGTCGAGTCCGAGCGGATACCTGCCGGGCGATGCGTGGAACTTGGCCTGGCGAACAGGATCGCGCCCGCAGAGCAGCTGCAGAGTGCTGCGCTCGAGTGGGCGCAGGCACTGAGCCAACGGGCACCGTTGTCGCTTGCCGCGACAAAGAAAGCCATGCGCCACGCGGCAGACCATGACTACGGCAGCACCTATGACGTCGAGGCAAGGCTGCAGGGCAAACTGCTCGGTTGCGAAGACAACCGGGAAGGAATTCAGGCCTTCTTCGAGAAGCGCGCACCGAAATTCAAAGGCAAGTAGCCGTGGAAAGAAATATTTTTGAAGAAGAACACGAGATGTTCCGCGATGCGGCACGAAGTTTCCTCATCAACGAGATCCAACCGCACGTCGACAAGTGGGAAGAGCAAGAAATCGTCGATCGCGAGGCGTTTCTAAAAGCCGGCGGCCAGGGCCTGCTGTGTATGTGGGCCGATGAAGAATACGGCGGTGCGGGAGTCGCCGATTTTCGCTACGAGCAGATCCTGCTGGAGGAAAACGCAAAATACGGCGACATGGGATTCTTCATGTTCCTGCACAGCCGCCTCGTGGGCCCCTATATTGGCGAGTTGGGCACCGAGGAGCAGAAGAAACGCTGGCTGCCGAAATGCGTTTCGGGCGAGAGTATCCTGGCTATCGCGATGACCGAGGCTGGCGCCGGCAGCGACGTTTCCGGTATTCGCACGAAGGCCGAAGACAAAGGCGATCATTATTTGCTGAACGGCTCGAAGACGTTCATCTCGAACGGCATCCTCGCGGATCTCGTGATAGTCGCTGCGAAGACCGACCCCGACAGCAGCCACGGATTAAGCCTGTTCGTGGTCGAGCGCGGCATGGAGGGCTTCGAGCGCGGCAAGAACCTCAAGAAGATGGGCATGCACAGCCAGGACACGGCCGAGCTGTTCTTCAACAACGTCAAGGTGCCGAAAGAGAACCTGCTCGGCGAGTGGAACCGCGGCTTTTATCACCTGATGCATTTCCTTGCCGAGGAGCGGTTGCTGAGCGCGGTCGGCGCGCTGGCGAACGCCGAGGCCGCCTACGCTGCAGCGCTCGAATATGCGGCCGAGCGCAAGGTATTCGGCATGGCGGTGTCGGAATTCCAGGTCAATCGCTTCAAGTTTGCCGATATGCGCACGGAGATGGATGTCGCGCATGCCTTCGTTGATCGCTGTGTCATGGAACACAACGATGGCAAGTTGACGGCCGAGGACGCGGCCAAGGCCAAACTGTTCGCAACCGAACTCGAGGATCGCGTGACGGACCATTGCGTGCAGCTGCATGGCGGCAATGGCTACATGTATGAGTACCCCGTCAGCCGCATGTACACGGCGGCACGCGTCTCACGTATTTACGCCGGCAGTTCCGAGATCATGCGCGAGATCATCGCGCGCTCGATCGGGCTGGACCCGCGCCGCAAATAGGGCGACGGATGGGCCCATTACACGGCCTGAAGATCATCGAGATGGCCGGCATCGGCCCGAGCCAGCTGTGCGGCATGTTGCTTGCCGATATGGGTGCCGACGTCATTCGCATCCGGCGGCCGGGCGAGGCCGACCCCGGCGTCGCGATTCCGGACCAATTCAACCTGATGAACCGCAGCCGTCCGACGATCGTCGTCGACCTGAAATCGGAGCGGGGCATCGAACTGGTGCTGCGTCTTTGTGAGGATGCGGACGCCATATTCGAGGGCTTTCGCCCTGGTGTTATGGAAAAGCTCGGCCTCGGACCCGCCGACTGCGCCGCGCGTAACAATCGCATCGTTTTCGGCCGTATCACTGGCTGGGGCCAGACTGGTCCGCTGGCGAACTGCGCAGGTCATGACACCAATTACCTTGCGCTTGCCGGCGCGCTCGGCAGTCTCGGCGAACGCGACCGCCCGCCACCGGTTCCTCTCAATCTGATCGCCGACTTCGGCGGTGGCGCGCTGTATCTCGCGATGGGATTGCTTGCGGCCGTACTCGAAGCGCGGGAGTCAGGTGAAGGCCAGGTCGTCGACGCTGCGATGGTCGACGGTGTTGCGTCGATGCTGACGCTTTTTTATGGGCTAATGGCCAGCGGCATGTGGACGGACGAGCGGCAGAGCAATCTGCTCGACGGGGGCGCGCCGTTCGTCAGATGCTACGAGACCAGCGACGGCAAATACGTGGCCGTGTGTGCGATCGAGCAGCCGTTTTATCGAGAGCTGCTGGAACGGCTCGGCATCACCGAGATTGACGCGCAAGCGCAGTATGACACCAGGCGCTGGCCGGAACACGAAGAGATCTTCGCGCGGGTATTCAGAACGAAGACGAGGGACGAATGGAGTGCGGTCCTTGAAGGGAGTGACGCGTGTGCCGCCGGCATTCTGTCGATGGGTGAGGCGCCGCGGCATCGGCACAATGTCGAACGCAATACCTTCGTTTCCGTCGACAGCATTGTGCAACCTGCACCGGCGCCGCGCTTTTCGCGCACGGCATCCGAAATCGGGCATGGGCCTGCCGAACAGCACGACGAGAAGACCGTGCTGCGTCACTGGGGCCTCGCCGATGAGGAGATTACCGAGCTGTTATAATGTGCAGCACAGGGGTGGCCTGCGGGCCTGAGATCCATATCGGGAACCCTTAGAACCTGATCCGGGTAATGCCGGCGTAGGAAGGAAGCATGAGATACAGCATCAGGACATACGCGTCAGCTGTTTTCTGGCTGGCGCTGTTCGTTTCACCTGCCGCGTGGACCGATGACGAGATCGAGGAGATCGTCGTCACCGCTGACTTTCGCGAACGCGCATTGAGCGAAGTCCCCGTGAGCGTCACCGTCCTCGACAGTGAGGCGATCCGCGATGGCGCGGTGCAACACTTCGAGGAACTCGTCACCGCGGTGCCGAACTTCAACTGGTCCGGGGACGGGCACCGTGCCCGCTATTTCCAGATTCGCGGAGTCGGCGAACTCGAGCAGTACGAAGGCGCGCCGAATCCGTCGGTGGGCCTGATCATCGACGACATCGACTTCAGCGGGATCGGTACGATCGCGACGCTGTTCGATATGCAACAGGTCGAGATACTGCGTGGCCCGCAAGGCACGCGCTACGGGGCCAATGCGCTGGCCGGGCTCATCTTCATGCGCAGCGCGGCACCGACTGCGGAATTTCAAAGCCGGGTGCAGCTTACCGTGGCGGACGATGACACGGTCGCCGGCGGCATCGCGCTCGGCGGTCCCGTTGGCGATACCGGGACGCTGACGGGCCGGCTGAGCGTGCACAGCCATCGCAGTAACGGCTTTCGCGACAACCCCTGGCTCGGCCGTGACGATACGAACGGGCGTGACGAGATGACGGCGCGCGGACGGCTGCGATGGGTACCCAGCGACGACTGGCAGGTCGACCTGGCTGCCGTGTATGCCGACGTGGACGACGGCTACGATGCGTTTGCCCTCGATAACAGCCTGACGATGTTGTCCGACAAGCCGGGTAAGGATGCACAGAAAAGCACGGGCGCGTCGGTCCGCGCCGAATATTCGGGCTGGAACAATCTCGTGTTCACGTCGATCACGAGTCTTGCCGATTCCGATATCGAGTTCAGCTTCGACGCGGACTGGGGCAACGATGACAGCTGGGCGCCGTTCACATACGACTATGTCTCGCTGACGGAACGGCAGCGTGACACGTGGAGCCAGGAATTCCGGCTGGTTGCCGCAGACTGGCTTGTCGGCGCTTATGCGCTGAATCTCGAGGAGGACTTTGTCGTCGTCAACCAGGGCGACTACTACGACCCGTTTTTCGACTGGGCCGACAGCCTCGACGACACGCTGGCGAGTACCTACGAGTCGACCAATGTCGCGTTGTTTGGGCAGTACGATCTTGAACTCAGCGATGCGACCCGCTTCAGCGCCGGTGCCCGCATCGAGCGGCGCAGCGCCGACTACGCCGACACGAGCGGCCTGGTTCAGAATCCCTCGGAGACGATGTCGGGCGGCGAGCTTACGCTGCTGCACGAGCATTCGGATCGCATGACGAGTTTCGTACGCCTCGCCAGGGGATACAAAGCCGGTGGATTCAATACGGGCGTCGTGCCAGCGGGCAACCGGCAGTTCGGCGCCGAGGAGATGTGGAATTTCGAGTCGGGTCTCAAGTTGCGGCTCGCCGGCGGTCGGCTGCTGCTGAATTCGTCCGTATTCGTCTCCCGCTACGAGGACCAGCAGCTGCGCGTCTCCGAGCAGCTCATCCCCGGTGATCCGGCGTCATTCGTCATTTTTACGGTCAACGCGAGCCGGGGGAAATCGCTGGGTCTGGAAGCGGACCTGCGCTGGGCGCCGAACGGGCGCTGGTCGATTCGCGCCAGCGCCGGGCTTCTCGATGCGGACCTCGAGACCGGTCGCGGCCAGGCGCATGCGCCGTCCTACACGCTGGCGGTCGGCGCGGACTACCGCCATCCGCGGGGTTTCTTTGCAGGTCTGGACGTGCAGGCCAGGGACGAGTTCTATTTCGACATCAGCCACGACCAGCAATCCGACGCCTATGGACTCGTGCACGCCCGAGTGGGTTACGAAGGCGGCGGCTGGGCCGTCAGGCTCTGGGCAAGAAACCTGCTCGACGAGGATTACGCCGTGCGCGGTTTCTTCTTCGGCAACGAGCCGCCCGATTTTCCCAATACCGTATACACTCGCGCCGGCGATCCCCGCTATGCGGGCATAACGTTCAGTATGGAGTTCTAGTCATGCAAGTCGCAGCCGATATCAGCCTGTATCCTCTCAGGGAAGACCTGATCCCACCCATCCTCGACGTGATAGGTCGCCTCAAGTCTCATGCATCGCTCGATGTGGTGACCAATCCCATGAGTACGCAGATTCGCGGCGAGTACGATGAGGTCATGGCCGTTTTGAACACGGAACTGAAAGCGACGTTCGAAGCCGAACCGAAAGCCGTGTTTGTCATCAAGATCCTCAACAACCCGATCGCGGACTGAATGGAGACCGTTGCCGTCATCACGGCGGTGCTGTATCTGCTGCTGGCGATACGGCAAAACATCTGGTGCTGGTTATTCGGCGGCATCAGCACGGCGATCCTGACGTACCTGTCGCTCAATGCGCAGCTCTACATGCAGTCGGCGCTCAACGCGGTCTATTTCGGGCTGTCGATCTATGGCTGGTTTTCGTGGCGCGGCGGGGCCGATGAAGGGCCACTCGAGGTGACGCGCTGGCCCCTGAAAACTCACGCGCTGGCAGTTCCGCTGGTCCTGGTTTTTGCCGCCGTCAACGGCTATGCGCTGGGCACGTTTACAGACGCCGAATTCGCTTACGTGGATGCTGCGATCGCCTGGGCAGCCATCTGGACGACATTTCTCGCGGCACGCAAGGTGCTCGAGAGCTGGTGGTACTGGCTGGTCATCGATATTGCCTCCGCCTATATCTTCTGGGCGCAGGAGTTACCGCTCATTGCGCTGCTGTATGTCTTCTACATCGCGATGATTCCGTTCGGACTCTTGAACTGGACGCGGTCGTGGAAAGAAGCGCGGGCATGAGCGTGTCGCCGGAGGCCGTCCTTGCGCGGCTCGAAGGCTGGGAGAACGCCGTGCTCAGCGAACTCGATGGCGGATACACCAACCACACCTGGCTCGTCGAGGCCAATGGCCGCAAGGCCGTGCTCAAGATCGACCCGGCGCCGCGCGGCGAACCGTTCAACACCAGACGGCAGGAAGCCTCGATCCAGAATCTGGCCGCGGCGTCGCGCCTGGCAAGCAGGGTGCTGTACGTCGACGAAACGACCTACATGACCGAGTATTTGGAAGGGCGCATTTGCTCTGTCGCTGACTTCGACAATGACGACACATTGAGCGATCTCGCCCAGGCGCTCCGGCGCATGCACGAGTTGCCCCTGACGGGGCGCCGCTTCAATGCACTCGGCGCCGCGCGCCAGTATGCGGCGCACATCGCGACGATTGACGAGGAAAGAGTGCGAAAGCACCTGAACGTCATCGAGTCGATGCCCGAGCCCTCACGTCTGTGCTGTTGCCACAACGATCTCGTTGCCGAGAATATTGTCATTGCCCCTGAAATTCGTTTTATCGACTGGGAATACGCCTGCGACAATGACCCGATGTTCGATCTCGCGACAATCGTCGGGCATCATGCCCTGTCAGACGCGCGTGCACTCCTGCTGCTCGATGCTTATTTCGATGGCGGTGGTGTGGGCCGCGAGGAACAGCTTGCGGAATACGTAGCTATCTATAACGCGCTCCTGTGCCTGTGGCAGGAGGCGCGCAAAAGCCCCCTCTCGCTGTCAGGCTAACTCCGCCGGTACGGGAACTTCTTCGCGACGTCCCGCATCAGGGATTTCGCGACGCTCTCCGGGGTACTGCCGAGCCCACCAGCGACTTCATGGTCATAGCTCCACAACAGGCTGCCAGTTTCGCCGTCGTGGATGCTCATGTTGACGTGCACCTGGTTCGTCGTACCGAAGCCGAAAAAGACAGTCGACCAGAATGCTCCGGCGTCGCTCATTGGCTTCGATCTGACGATCGTGCCCGAAATGATCGAGTCGACATCCAGAATCCGGGCGATCTCGTCTTTGGTATATCTCCCGAGGTTTTCGTACTGGATATCGGCACGAGTCAGAAGTACGTTGGTCTTGTCCACGTCCTGAAATTCCACCGTGTACTCACCTTTCGAGTAACGTTTGAGGAACTGCGTGTAGAGGACCTTCTGGAATACGTAGGCCTCGTCCTTCTCCATTTGCTGAATATCTGCCTCTGTCATACCTTCAGGCAGTTTCTTCAGGTCGACGTTGACGTCGTACGGCAGGATCGCGACGGTGTCGTGCTGCTCGCGGTAGGTCGCAAAGTCGTCGGCCGTATATACCGTGGCACAACCGGCTACCACGACAGCGGCGGCAAATAGTAAGTACTTCTTCCGCATCATTTACTCCTTACCCCGTTTATGAGCTGCGGGGCAGGATTCTCTGTTCAATGCGGACTATTACTTACCAGCTGTTGCGTAGCTCGCGGAGCTTCAGAAAAACCGTCCTGGGGTCCGGATGGTCGCCGATTTCGGGGAAGTCATCCTGCAGTCGCCCGATGACGGTGGCACTATCGAGGCGGAAAAAGGTATTGATCTCGCGTTCCTGCGCCAGCGTCGTGACCAGCGCATCAGCCGGATCCTGGTCCTCGTAATCCGCGAGCATCTGCCGGGCAACCGTGTTGTCGGGCTCCCGGTCCAGCGTGAACCGCAAATTGTTGGCGAGATAATCGTGGCCGGGATAGACCAGGGTATCGTCGCGCAGTTTTTGCAGCTGGTTCGCGAAGGTCTCGTAGAGTTCGTGGGGATGGCCGCCGTTATGGCAGTTGCCGGCGCCCGCGTTGAACAGCGTGTCACCGCTGAAAAGCGCCGGCTGATCGGTCTGCGACAGCAGGCAGATATGGCTCATCGTGTGCCCGGGTGTGTCGAGGCATTCGAGGTCGACGGTCTCGCCCACCTTGATGACGTCGCCGGCATCGACGCCGCGGTCCATGTACGGAATCCGGTCCCTGGCATTGGCGTGCGCGATTACTTGCGCGCCCGTCGCCCGCACCATGCCTTTGTTACCGCCCGTATGATCGCCATGTTCGTGCGTGTTGAGGATCTGGGTGATGTTCCAGCCTCTGTCCCTGGCGACCTTGATACAACGATTGAAATCGAGCGGGTCGATGGCAAGCGCGTCGCCGGTCTCGGGGCAGGCAATCAGGTAGTTGAAGTTGCGGTAGGCGTTGCCGGTCCACACCTGCTCAACGATCATCGGCCTTGTCCCGCCTCGTAGACGCGTTCGCCGGCTACCCAGGTCTCGAGCACCTGGATGTCGTCGATTTCTGCGGCCGGGACCTCGAAGTAGTTACGGTCGATGAGAATGAAGTCGGCCCACTTGCCGGCCTCGAGGCTGCCGAGGTATTCCTCCTGGTGCGCGGCGTAGGCATTGGCCAGCGTGAACGAATGCAGGGTTTCGGCTCTCGTCAGGGACTCGCCCGGATACCAGCCGCCTTGGGGCAAGCCGTCCCGGCTCTGGCGGGTAATCGAGGCATAGAGGCCGTGCCAGGGGTTGGCGAGTTCGACCGGGAA